>Ga0209941_1000261_pt1 | contig 83721 bp, 75 predicted proteins | sample ThiBiot_300_plan_FD_183945 | JGI IMG/M metagenome (GOLD analysis project Ga0209941, IMG submission 183945) | Wastewater bioreactor microbial communities from Cape Town, South Africa - Thiocy_solids_1 (SPAdes) | ecosystem: Engineered > Bioremediation > Thiocyanate > Unclassified | place: South...
TGTACCCACTTATCAATGGCCAACGTGATCCCAGGGAAGCCACGATCAACCGCCTGGTGACACGGAATGTTGGACAATATCCCCAGCAATTGATGAACGTGGGCTACAACGCGGAATGGAAGTTGTCGTCGGTCGACCTCTACTCATTCACAACCTATAGCTGGCGTCGTTCGCACTTGGGATTTACGTTTCGCGGACCAACCAATCTCAATGATATTCCACAAGTCTACGCAAACGGTTTCGCTCCACAAAACAAGATATCCGAGCAGGATTACCAGGCCGTTGTTGGCGCCAAGGGTACGGTCGCAGGATGGGATTGGGATCTCAGCACGAGCTACGGTCAAAACCGGGCGCGTCAGAACGAATCCGACACCATCAACGCGTCGCTCGGTCCAGCCAGTCCGACGGACTTCTATATCGGCAGCCTGACGTCCACTGAATGGATCAATTCACTTGACATCACCCGTGGATTCGCCGTCGGCGAAAACCTTCAAGTATCAGCAGGGGTGCAACACCGTCTGGAGCAATACCGAATCGGTGCCGGCGAACCGTTATCCTACGCAGCGGGCACTTATGTTATCCCGGCGGGACAACCATTCGCGGGTAAGAGACCCGCGCCAGGCGCACAAGGGACTTCTGGATTCACGCCTGATGACGCGGGAAGTGCAAGTCGCAACAATCTTGCTGCCTACGCTGAAGTCACTTACGACGCGACACCCAACTTGACCATGGACTTTGCAGGGCGGGCAGAGCACTTCGATGACAGCAGCGGCAACACCGTCGTTGGCGAAGCCAGCGGCCGTTATCAATTCGCGCCGTGGATTGCCGTACGCGGAGCCGCGAGCACCGGCTTTCGCGCGCCCGCTCTGGCGCAGCAGCTTTATGCAACCACAACGGGACAGTTCCGCACCCTGGACGGGGTCATCAACCTGTTGCAGATAAAAACCCTTCCCGTGGGTTCGCCGGCGGCTGTAGCCCTTGGGGCGGTGCCGCTCAAGCCAGAAAAGTCCAAAGACCTGTCCGCGGGCATCGTCCTCCAGCCGGCGGCGAATTTCACTACGACCGTCGATGTGTACCAAATCAAGGTCGATAAGCGTATTGCCCTTACAGGGACCCTGACCGGCCCGGTCATATCGGGGATATTGGTTGCCAACGGGCTGCCGCCCGACATTAGTGCGCAATACTACACGAACGCCATCAATACAAAGACCAAAGGTATTGATGTCGTCAGCGAGTACATGTGGGATCTTGGCGACTGGGGCTCGATGCGATTGAGCGCTGGATTCAACTACACCAAAACATCAATAACACACGTCATCCCAAATCCACCGGCACTGAGCGCCCTTGGTCCAGGGTTCGTGGTGTTCGATCGCCGCGTCCGACTCGCCATGACGGAGGGATTGCCAAAAAGCAAACTGTTCCTGACCGATGTGTGGAAGTTCGGCAAGATGACACTGTCCCCGCGATTGAGTCACTACGCGTCCTATTTGCTTCCGTCACTCCAGCCGTCCGATGATCGTCGCATCAGTGGCGCCTGGGTTGTCGACTTCGAGGCCGACTATCAGCTGACGCCAAATATCAGTCTGGCGCTTGGTGCCAACAATCTGTTCAACAAATACCCACGTATACCAAACGAAACGTTCAACCCGACGCTTGGCCCGAGACGGTACGACACAGCGTCGCCATATGGGTTCACCGGCGCAGCATACTACGCACGCATTGCCGCGACATTTTGATGTGTGGGTGCCAATGGACAAACCTGACTGCGATTTCGAGAAACAGGCTCGTGCTCAATGGATACTCGTGTAACGTCGCGCCACATTCTGTACAACCGAGGGCCAGATAATGATCAGATCCAAAATCTTGTTGTTTTCAGCCGTGCTGATGTTTGCCGCTTCCGCCAGTTACGCGGCATCGCCGCTGGACGGCGCCTGGAAGTCCAATATGAGCAAGAGTTATTGGACCAATGGACCAATGCCCAAAGGCTTTAGTCTGACAATCCACTTGAAATGGACGCCGTCGGAGCTTGAATACCACTCGGTGAATGACACGAACAAGGCCAAGCCGATGGTGCGAGACTTCGTCGCCAAGCTCGATGACACGGTAGCGCCGCTGCGTAACAACACCAGGTTCAACCAGGTTCGCGTCAAGCAGCTTGATGGCCGCTCCTTCCAGGTGCTGGAGCAGAAGGACGGGGATGTCGTCGTTGGTCAGTATTGGCACTTTACGGAGGATGGTAAATCGCTGTTCCGTTGGGGGGTGGCCAAGGCGCCGGACGGCGAGTCAAAAGCATTCCGCGAGTGGTTCGACAAGGTTGAGTAACTGGAGGTCACTGAAGCCATGAATGCAACGAATAAGCTGCGGAGTCGGCGCGAGCATGAATCTGGTCGTCGCGTGCGAGTGACACTGAACGGAGATGTTCGTCCAGGCGCTACGTCGATCAGGCCCGGTCCGGCTGGGAAAGCATGTTGGAGCGTGATCGGTTCCACGCTAGGACGGATTCTGCGGACATCCCGCATGGCTGTGCCTGCATTGACCATTGCGTTGGTCGCGGGATCGTTGCAGTCACCGGTCTACGCCCAGGATGCGGCACAGGATGGTCCGCTGCAGCATGGGGTCGTGCCACGGGTGCAAACGTATGACACCAACCAGCAGCTCGTCACGGCTACGCATGGCATGGTGGCGACTGCCCAGCACCTTGCAACCCAGGTGGGAGTGAACGTACTGAAGCAGGGCGGCAATGCGATTGATGCGGCCGTTGCGGTAGGTTACGCGCTGGCAGTGGTGGACCCGTGTTGCGGCAATATCGGCGGGGACGGGTTCATGACGATCCATCTTGCCGATGGCCGAAACCTGTTCGAGAGCTTTCGCATCAAGGCGCCATTGAAGGCGACGCCCACCATGATGCAGGATTCGGCCGGGGAGGTGGTGAAAGGTCGAAGCACGACGACGTTCTACGGGGTGGGTGTGCCCGGTACCGTGATGGGTCTCAACGAGGCGCTGGAGAAGTACGGCACCATGACGCGGCAGCAGGCGATGGCACCTGCCATCAAGCTGGCGCGGGACGGTTACAAGTTGTTGCCGGACGATGTGCGGCTCCTTGACACGTCGACCAAGTATTTCGCCGAATTCCCCAACGTCGCTGCCATCTTCCTCAACCATGGGCAACCATGGAAGGCTGGGGAGGTACTGAAGCAGACAGCGCTTGCGAGAACCTTGGAACTGATCGCGAAGGACGGTACCAGCGCGTTCTACGATGGGCCGATTGCGGCTGCCATCGTAAAGGAAAGCGACGCGAATCACGGTCTCCTCACACTGAAGGATTTTCAGGACTACACAGTCCAATGGGGGGAGCCAGTCGAGTGCGAATATCACGGCTACACCATCGTCACTGCGGCGCCACCAAGTTCGGCGCTGACGATGTGCCAAACCATGCAGATCATCGAGCCGTATCCGCTTGCGAAGTGGGGCTACCTGTCCGCGCAGAGCGTGCATTATTTCATCGAAGCCGAACGTAGAGCGTTTGCCGACCGCAACACATATCTCGGCGATCCGGCATTTGTGCGGAATCCCGTCGACAAGTTGCTGTCGTCCGAGCACGCGGCAAAGCTCCGCGCCAGCATCCAGGCCGACCGGGCGACGCCTTCCTCGGAGGTAAAGGGTAGTCTCGGTGAATTCGAGAGTACCAACACCACGCACTACTCGATCGTGGACGGCAAGGGCAATGCGGTAGCCGTCACTTACACACTGGATGGATTCTTCGGCGTCAAACAGATGGCCGGTGACACCGGGTTCTTCCTCAACAATGACATGGACAACTTCACATCGAAGCCGGGCGTGCCAAACCAGTTCGGACTGGTGCAGGGCAAGGCTAACCAGATTGAGCCAGGAAAGCGTCCACTAAGCTCCATGAGCCCGACCATCGTGTTGAAGGATGGCAAGCTCGTCATGGTCACCGGCAGCCCCGGTGGCTCGACCATCATCTCCACCACGATGGAGAGCGTCCTGAACGTCATCGAGTATGGGATGAACGTGAAGGAGGCCATCAATGCGCCGCGCATCCACATGCAGTGGTATCCGGACGAAATCTTTGCCGAACCTGGCGCATTCACCGCGGATCTGGAGAAGACGCTCATAACCATGGGCTACAAGATCCGTCCAGTGGGCCATCTCGGGGACGTGGCAGCGATCGTGGTCAACCCGAAGACCGGGAAGCTTGAAAGCGTCAACGATCCACGATATCCCGCGGGCCTATCCGCTGGGTATTGACGTCACGAAGGTAGGGCCAAGCCTGGGAGCATGGCTGCTGCATACGGTGGCTATGGTCTGAGTCGGCGCAACTCTCGGTGCGGACCTCCGCTCGACGCCTCCCTTGGGAGGCGCCCCGAGTTGTCATCTCACGCGATCAGCGCCGTTCCGATCGCATGAGTTCGATAAGGGCGCAGCACCGTGTGCAGCTGGCCGGACTGCACGATAGCCAAAGCCAGCGGCATGCACTCCTCGCTTGGGAGCCAATGTGACGCAGAAGACTCAGCAGCCGCCACACAGCCCGTCGCGAGAGCCTCCACACATCATGGGCCAGCTCTCGACCTGGGAGACGGTCAAGGCTGTCATGGTGGCTTCAAGCGGCAACCTGGTCGAGTGGTTCGATTTCTATGTATACGCGTTCTTCAGCGTGTACTTCGCGGAGGCGTTTTTCACGGGAGTCGGACAGACCGGCGCATTCATGCTGGCGGCCGGCGTGTTCTTCGTCGGCTTCCTCGTGCGGCCAATCGGCGGCTACATCTTCGGCCGCATTTCCGATCGACATGGGCGCAAGGTCGGGATGGTTGCATCCATCCTCATGATGGGATTTGGGTCGCTGTGTCTGGCCGTGCTTCCAACGGCCGCAAGTGTCGGTGCACTCGCTCCCGTGCTGCTCCTGATTGTGCGCTGTATTCAAGGGATCGCCGTCGGTGGTGAGTACGGATCGACCGCTACGTACATGTCCGAAATCGCGCAGGAGGGCCGGCGCGGCTTTTACTCATCGTTTCAGTACGTCACGCTTGTCGGTGGCCAGCTGCTGGCAAGTGCGCTCGCCGTTGCGATGACAACTACCCTCGGTGACGCGCGCATCACTGCAGGCTGGTGGCGGCTGCCTTTCCTGATCGGCGCGGTCGCCGCGCTGGTCGCATTGTGGCTCCGTTCGGGCTTGCTCGAAACGACTTCGAAGTCAGACCGCGAACACAAGAATGCAGGCACGCTCCTTGGCGTGCTCCACCACCGACGGGCCTTCTGGGTCGTGTTCGGCATCACCAGCATCGGCTCGTTGTCGTTCTACGTATTCACCACCTATATGCAGAAGTACCTCATCAATACTGCCGGGTTCGCAAAAGGACACGTTGCCGAGGTCATGACCGTCTGCCTGTTCATCTTCATGTTGATGCAGCCGCTGGTCGGCGCGCTTTCGGACAAGATTGGGCGCAAAAACTCCATGCTCATCTTTGTGATCGGGATGATTATCCTGCCGGTCCCGCTGCTTACCGCGATCGGCGCCCAAACCTCAATAGTTGCGGCCGGGTTGTTGATTCTCGTGGCGATGGTCTTCCTGAGTTTTTACAGCTCGATCTCCGGGATCGTGAAGGCGGAAATGTTCCCTGCCTACATCCGCGGTCTAGGCGTGAGCTTCACGTATGCGGTGGCCAATTCGCTGTTCGGTGGGTCGGCTGAGTACGTCGCGCTGGCCATGAAAAACTATGGCTACGAAGAAGTCTTTCCGTGGTACTTCGTCGCCGTCGCAATCCTCGGCCTTGTCGCAGTCCTGTTCATGCGTGACAACCGGGTTCACTCGATGATCGACAACCCTGATACCAACGGAGGTGACGATGGGGGGCACGTCACTTCACTGCACCGCACGCAACACCAGTCTCGCCAGCCTTCTGTTTGAAGCCAACGGAAAAGATCAGCAGATAACGACCCATTGGTTGTGGGCGTGCCACGAAGCGCGCCCGCACACGGCATTCGGCGGCATCACGCCCATGAGAAGCTGGTGTTCCTCTTGTCCTTGCGTGTCAACGTATGACCGGTGAATTCACCTCCCGCGGCTCAGCGCATGCCGTGCATCAGGCGGTCGATCCGGGTCGCGACGAGGAACAGCAGCTCGCCGCCGCCCAGCAGGATCCAGAAGCCCATGGTGTAGCCGGACAGCGCCGAGGCCACGGTCATGCCTTCGTCGCCACTGACACTGGCGGCGAACAGGCCGGCCAGGTTTTCGCCGATGGCGACCGAGAGGAACCAGCCGCCCACGCCGAGACCGACCAGGCGCGCGGGGGCGAGCTTGGTCACCAGCGACAGGCCGATTGGCGACAGGCACAGCTCACCGGTGGCCCGTAGCACGTAGCACAGCACCAGCGGCCACAGCGGAATCAGCCCGCCGCTGTCGGACCGGGCTGGTCAGGGCATACATGAGTACGGCGGAGCCCAGGACATTGCCGATCAGGCCCAGGCCGAACTTGCGCCGCCCAAACCAGAACCACATCAGGCCGATCAGCATGCACATGCCAGAGGCGGCAAAGACGACTGGATAGCTTTCGTGCCCAGGCGTGCCGAACACCCGGCTGGCCAGCACGCTGGTCAACACCGGTGCAATCAGTGCTCCGGCATTGATGCCCATGTAGAAGAGCGTGAAGCCCCGGTTGCGGCGCGCATCGTCCGGCGTGTACAACGGGCCGGCCAGGGAGGAGACATTCGGCTTGAACAGGCCATTGCCGACGATGATCGTCGCCAACCCGAGCTGAAGACGCCATGCACAAGTGCGCGCATCACCTATTTCCATCAGGTGGGCTATTACGCCATGGGGGTGCATGAGTCGTCGAGCCGGCGCCAGGCGCTCAGCAGGCTCTACTATCACGTGTTGACCGGCTTCCGCAATGGCGAACTGAAGGCCGTGCCTGCCGGCGGCACCAGGGGACCCTGACCAGGTCGCGTTGGCCCGGAGTTCGCCCATGTCGTCCACGTTTGCCAGGCGGGCCGGTCAGTTGCCGCTGGAGGTGGCAGGGGCGGCGCCGGAGCTGCCTGCCGGGGCCGGTTCGGTGACAACTGGCGTGTTCGGGGTGACGCGCCAGATCGTGTTCGACAGGTCGTCAGCCACGATCAGCGCGCCGCGCGGGTCGACGGTGACGCCGACCGGGCGGCCCCGGGTCAGGCCGTCCTCGCCGCGGAAACCGGTGACGAAGTCCATCGGCTTGCCGGTGGGCTTGCCATCGCGGAACGGCACGAACACCACCTCATAGCCGACGGGATCGGGCCGGTTCCAGCTGCCGTGCTCGCCGACGAACACGCCATCGGCGAACTGCGCACCCATCGCCGGTGAGGAGAACGCGACGCCGAGTGCCGCCACATGGGAACCAAGGCTGTAGTCCGGAGCGATTGCCGTGGCGACCATGGCCGGGTTCTGCGGGCGCACGCGCGGGTCCACATGCTGGCCCCAATAACTCCAGGGCCAGCCGTAGAAGCCGCCTTCGCGTACCGAGGTGAGGTAGTCGGGCACCAGGTTGGGGCCGAGTTCGTCACGCTCGTTGACCACGGCCCACAGCGTGCCGGTTCCGGGCTGGATCGCGAGCGCGGTGGGATTGCGCAGGCCAGTGGCGTAGGCGCGATGCATGCCGGTCTGCGGGTCGATCTGCCAGATCCTGGCGCGGTCGACCTCGGCGGTCATGCCGCGCTCGGTGATGTTGCTGTTCGAACCGATGCCGACGTAGAGGAAGCGGCCGTCCGCGCTGGCGGCCAGCGCCTTGGTCCAGTGGTGGTTGATGGCCGATGGCAGGTCGGTGACCTTGACCGGCGGGCCATCGGCCTGGGTCTGGCCGACGCTGTAGTGGAATTTCAGCAGCGCATCCTGGTCGGCGACGTACAGCGTATCGCCGATCAGCGCGAGGCCGTAGGGAGCATTGAGGTCCTTGGCAAAGACCGTCTTCAGCTCGTAATTGCCGTCGCCGTCGGCGTCGCGCAACAGGGTCAGGCGATTGCCGCCCTTGACCGGGCTCGTGCCCTTGGCCTTGATGTAGCCGGCAATCACGTCCTTGGGCTTCAGCTTTGCCGCGTTGCCTCCGCGGCCTTCGGCGACCAGGATGTCGCCGTTGGGCAGGACGAGGGTCTGGCGCGGGATGCCCAGGCCGGTGGCGATGGCCTTGATGCTGTAGCCCGCCGGTACCGTCGGCAGCCGGTCGCCCCAGGCGGCCGGCTTGGCAATCACCATGTCGGGCAGCAGACCGCGTTGCTGGGCCGGTAGCTCGGGATTGGCGCCATACTGCTCCGGGCTGGGGCTGGCGCCACAACCGCCCAGCACGACGGCGAGCGCGGCGCCCGCCAACAGCTCCAGGCGCTTCATGCCACACCTCCCGTGCGCCCACCGACGAGGGCAACCACCAGGGCCGCGCCGGCCAGCACCACCACGATCACCGACAGCACCAGGCTGGTGGGCATGGTGGCGAAGGCATCCCTGGCATGCACCAGGGCGTCAATGAAACCAAGCACCCAGGCCGCCAGCAGCAGCAACGCGTACAGCGAGGAGCGTGCACGCCATCGCGTGCGGAACAGGCGGACGATGGCAGCCAGCAAGGCGAACCCGGCGATGACCAGGCCGCCGGCGAGCAGCCATGACGAGAAGTTGTTCCACTGGATGGCGTAGCTGCGGAAGTAGGTGACGTCGCTCAGCAGTGCGCCGAGGAACAGCGCCAGCGCCCCGGCCACGAGGGCGGCATGGAGGGGATGAAAGAGGTTGCGTGTCCGTTCCATGATGACCGCCATGACATCCTCCCGTCAGCGCGCAGGCGTGTCCGGGCAGATTACAACAGGTGCGCATTACCACCGCGTCAAGATTCCCGGCACCACGGCTCGGCGCCGACCGGCGCATTCCTGCATGTATTGTCGCCAATCCGTCCGCTGGGCGGTTGCTTGTGCTTGCCAGCGACGCCGGCGACGGGCCACATCGCTGGTCGTGTGATCTGAAACGGCCGAGTTCCTGGCCTCAGCCGAATTGGATCGACAGCATCGAGATTGAGCCGCCGTCCATGCCTTCGGTCGGAAAATCCACGACGTCGTCCTTGGCACTGGCGCCCAGCACGTAGAGCAGGGGCAGGTAGTGCTCGGGCGTCGGTATCGAGAGCTCCGCGTCCCGGCCGAGCGCGGCATAATCCACCAGCGCGCCGTAGTCGTGGTCCCCGACCAGTCCGCGCACCCGCGCCTCGAATCGCGCAGCCCACTCGAACGGCTGCGCCGGATGCCGGCCCCAGGCATAAGTGTGCAGGTTGTGCACCACGTTGCCGCTGCCGAGGATCAGCACGCCCTCGTCACGCAACGGGGCAAGCCGCCGCGCGAGTTCGAAGTGGTAGTCGGGCGCCTTGGTCTCGTCGATGCTCAATTGCACCACTGGCACGTCGGCGCCGGGGAAGACGTGGCGCAGCACGGACCAGGTGCCGTGGTCCAGGCCCCAGGCCAGATCGGCGCGTACCGGCAGCGGTGCCAGCAGTTCCCGCAACCGGTGCACGAGCATGGGCTCACCCGGAGCCGGGTACTGCACCTCGAACAGTTCGCGCGGGAAGCCGCCGAAATCGTGGATGGTGCGCGGCGCTGCCATCGCCGTGGCCGCGGTGCCCGGGAGATACCAGTGCGCCGAAACCGACAGCACGACGCGCGGCTTCGGCAGGCGTTGGCCCAGCGCGGCCCAGGCGCGCGACCAGGCCGAGTCCTGGATGGCATTCATCGGGTTGCCGTGACCGATGAACAAGGTGGGCATGCGCTCAGTCATTCGCGAATCTCCAAAGCAAGGCGGGTCGGATGCCACCAGACATCAAGTCTGGTCTGCAGATGACTGCGCGTGCGGCAGATGCCAGCCATGGCGGATGGCCATATACCGCAACAGCAGGCATGCCACGCCGCCGACGATCGTCGAGGCCACCGGGTGGATGCCCAGCACGTGACCGCCGACCACGATCGCCGCCCCCACGAGCGCGGCCAGCGCATACAGGTCGGAACGCAGCACTGCGGGGACCTGCATCACCAGCACGTCGCGCACCATGCCGCCGCCGATGCCGGTCAGCATGCCGAGCAAGGCCGCCATGAGCGGGTTGAGTCCGAACAGCAACGCCTTTTCCGCGCCCGCCACGGCAAAGAAGGCGAGACCCACCGCGTCGAACCACAACACCGCATGCCGATGCCGCATGACCACCGGATCCCAGAAGAACACCAGCAGGCCGGCCAGCGTGGATACCCCGAGATAGCTCAGATGGCTGATCGCCGCCGGCGGTGTCGCGCCAATCAGCACGTCCCGCGTGATGCCGCCTGCATTGCCGGCGGCGAACGCCAGCACCAGCACGCCAAAGACGTCCAGGCGGTACTTCACTGCGGCCACCGCGCCGCTGATGGCGAACACGAACGTGCCGCCAAGGTCCAGTAGGGTCACCAGGATGTGGGTCATGGCAGATGCCTCGGCGGTCGCTGGCCGAGGCTGCTTCGGTCGCGCGATTGGTCTGAAACTCTACGCCCTCCGGCAGGGGCGTGGGCGGAGTGGCCAGATCCCACAGCGGCCCGCGTCCCGGATGCCAGGCATGCGAAGGCATCCCTCACGCGCATGCCGGTATAGTTGCACGTCCAGTGCCTGGCGTGGTGAAGCTCCGCCCCGGCGGCACGGCTCGGGAGCAGGCATCGGTGCGTGTACCACTCTGGATCTGGTTGGCCACGGCGGCGGGCGTGCTCGCGTTGCTGGCGCTGAGTTTTTTCACCCACATACGCAACGCGCACGAGCCGTCGACCAAGGAGGCTGGGGCGTGGACCGCGTTTTTCGTCGTGCTCTCGATCCTGTTCGGCATTGGCCTGACCCTGGTCTGGGGAGTCGATCACGGTATCGAGTATTTCGCCGGCTACATCACCGAGTACAGCCTGTCGATCGACAACCTGTTCGTGTTCGTGATCATCATGGCGGGCTTCGACGTGCCGCGCGCGTACCAGCAAACGGTTCTGCTGATCGGCATCGTCATTGCGCTCGTCCTGCGCACCATCTTCATCCTGATTGGCGCCGCGGCGATCGCGCATTTCAGTTGGGTCTTCTACCTGTTCGGCCTGTTCCTGATCGCCACCGGCATCAAACTGGGGTTTGGCAAGGGTGACGAGGGCGGGGACTACGAGCCGAACATCATGGTGCGCCTCGCGCGTCGCGTGCTGCCGGTGACCGAGCACTACGACGGCACGAAGCTGACCACGCGCATCGACGGCAAGCGCTACGTGACGCCGATGCTGATGGTCATGCTGGCGATCGGCATGACCGACATCCTGTTTGCGCTGGATTCGATCCCGGCCATCTACGGCCTGACCGACCAGCCGTACATCGTGTTTACCGCCAACGCCTTCGCCCTGCTTGGACTCATCGAGCTGTATTTCCTGATCGGCGGGCTGCTCACCAAGCTGGTCTACCTGAGCCTGGGGCTGGCCCTGGTGCTGTGCTTCATCGGCGTGAAGCTGGTGCTCGAGGCCATGCACACCAACAGCCTGCCTTTCATCAACGGCGGCGAGCCGATCCCGGGGATTCCGGAAATCCCGACCTGGCTGTCGCTGCTCGTCATCATCGGCATTCTCGCGGCAACGACCATCGCGAGCCTGATCAAGAGCCGCGCCGGGCGGGCATCGCCTGGGGCCTGACGCGGGCGACGCCTGACGCCTGGTGCTGCGTTCCGGCGGGCCGGTTTTGCGATCTTTCAGCCGGCCGGATGCAGTGCGCCAAATGGTGTGCCCGCGCCCGGGCCGTGCCGACCTAGAACAGGTACTTGGCCTGCAACGAGACTTCGCGCCCGAACAGCGGCCGGGCCATGAACACGCCGTTGATGCCGGCGTTCTGGCCAAGTACGCGGGTGTTCCCTTCGGTGATGGCGAACTCGTTGGTGAGGTTGGTGCCCTGCAGGCGCAGCTGCCAGTTCGTGCCGATGTCGGTGACGATGCCGGCGGCGAATGTGTCGTAGGTGCCCAGCGGCTGGATGCCGGTCTGGTCCTGGTAGCGCTGGCCGACGTGGGTGTAGGTCACCCAGGCGGTGATGCCGCCAAACGACGTGGGCCAGGTGTACTTCGGCGTGAACATGTAGCGGAGCTTCGGCTGGCGCGCCAGCGGGTTGCCGTTGAAGCTGTAGCAGTGCGCGTCGCCGTTGATGTCGAAGCCGGGCACGCAGGCGTCGTTGTGCGAGTACTTGCCGTCCACGTAGTTGCCGGCCAGGGTCAGGCTCAGGTTCTCGATCGGTGACCACGCGGCGATCAGGTTCAGGCCGTGCGAGTTCGAGCCGTACGTGGAGATCGCCCCGGGGATCGCCACGCCGTTGGCGTCGGTCTGCTGGTACTGGATGCCGTCGAACAGGCGGTGGTACACGTTCACGTCCAGCAACCAGGCCTGCGACTGGTAGCGGAAGCCCGCCTCCATGTCCTTGATCTTCAGCATCGGCGGGAAGTCGCCGCCGGCGTTGGTCAGGTCGGTGATGTCGTTGAAGTGGCCGCCGGTGCTGCCGTTCACGTAGACGCTGGCGTTGGCGGTGAGCTGGTAGTTCACGCTGCCGGCAAAGGACGGATGGCTCTTGTCGTAGTGCTCACGGTCCCAGCCGCCGTTGCAGATGGCCGTCTTGTTGTTGTAGAGCGTCAGCGGGTTGCCGTCGAAGTCGCCCGGGCTGGTCAGGCACGTCTGCTGGCGCAGGTTCTGGTTCTCGATCCGCGCACCCGCCACCATGGTCCAGGCTCCGATCCGCCACATGTCGGACAGGTAGAACGCCTTGTTCGTCGCCGTCGCCGAATCGGCGTAGACCTTGGCCTTGTTGGAATCCACATAGCCCTGGGCATTGGACTGGATGTAGGTCTGGCCGTTGGCCGTATAGCTCAGGGCCACCGGCAGGGTGTGCGGCTGGTTCAGCAGCAGGATCTGGTTGCCGCTGGAGTTGACCTCGTCCATGGTGTAGCGGGTGAGGTACACGCCGACCGTCAAGGTGTTGCCCTCGAAGAGATCGCGGCTGGCGCGGAAGTCGTTCGACAGCGTCTTGACCTGCTTGTAGTTGAACGTCATGCCCTGCTGGATGACGCTCTGGTCCAGCGGCACGACCTCACCGTTCGGCAGCGTCGCGCTCACCACGCGGCTGGCCGGATAATTCAGGTTGCGCTTGTCCACCGGCTTGTTGTCCGCCGTGCAGTAGCCGGCCGGCTGCGCCATGTTGCAGCCGTAAAGGTAGGCACTCAGCGGTTGTGGGTTGGACCCCGGAAACAGCGCCGCGGTCGGCAGGTGGCCGTTGCCATACAGCAGGTGGTTGGCAATGCTCCAGTCGCCGGCGCTGGCCTCGTAGTCGGCGCCGAGGTAGCGCATGTTGGCGCCGCGGCCATTCGCCAGGTTCACGCCCTGCAGCCCGCCGTAGGGCCCAGGGACCTGCGTGTACTGGATGGCGCGGCCGTTGTAGATCCCGGTGAGCGGGTTGAAGCCGGGGTAGCGCTGAAAGTCGCCGTCGGCACCCTGGATGATCGGCACCTGTTTCAGGAACATGTTCTTGTCGCTGAGCACCCGACCCCAGAGCACCAGGTTGCTGTGCTCGCCGACGTGCTTCAGCGTGGCGGTCAGCTGGCCGCCCTGGTCGGACTTGTATTGCGTGTCGCGGATGCCGTTGGAGATGCGGTAGAAGCCGCCGACGCTGCCGTACCAGTTGTCGGCGACCTTGAAGCCGTAGAAGCCGTCGATGCGCTCCTTGCCCTCGGTGCCGTACATCACGCCGAGGCTGCCCGAGGGCACGTCGGTGCCGGTGCGCAGCTTGAAGTTGGCCGTCGCGCCGATCTGGCCGGGACCGTACAGGCCGCCGGTACCACCCTGTACGACCTCGACGCCGGAGACGGTGTCGTCCATGCGGAACAACGTGGCGTTGTCCATGTAGGACGTCTGCGCCGGGCCCCACAGTGGCGAGCCATTGACCATCACGGTGGTGAACGAGGCGCCGCTGGTCGACGGGTAGCCAGAAATCGTTGTGCTTCCGGACGACTTGCCGCCGGTGGGCTCGGACCAGGTTCCGGGGGCGACCATCATCAGCAGCTCGCCGGCGTTGAACGGGTTGAGCTCCTGGATCTTCTCGCGGCTGGCGGTGTTGATGTTGTAGCCGGCATCGATCTGCTTGAGGGCAATGGGGGTGCCGGTGACGACGATCTGGTGCAGGTCGGTGGTGCCGGCCGGCACCTGGTCGTCGAAGGCGCCAGGCGCGGTCGACTGCGTGGCGTCGACCGTGCCGCTGCTGGCAGCGGCATCAGCGCTGCCAGCCGCCCAGGCGGCCGGAGACAAGGCCACGAAAATTGCATTGGCAAGCACCAGCCGGCGCCGTGTGGATCGAGTCATGCGGCTTTCCCCTTGGACATCTGCGACAAATGCGACTCATTCTACATTGTTAAGTCCGCGCACGACCAGCGTGCCAAAGGTCACGTGGGCGTGTCGCGCGGCGGCATGGTGCTGCCGGCTGCGGCGTATGGTGTCGGGGAGCAGTCCGGCCCGCGGAGGTGCAAAGCATGTTGATCCACGATGCCATCAGCCCGGCACCGCGCTGCCTGCGCATGTTCGTACTGGAAAAGAAACTGTCGCTACCGGCGGTGACGGTGGACGTATTTGCAGGCGAGAACCGGCAGCCGGCGTACCTGGCGATCAATCCGGCCGGGCAGACGCCGGCCCTGACCTGCGACGACGGCAGCACGCTGGCCGAAGCGGTGGCGATCGCCGAGTACCTGGAGGAGTTGCATCCGCAGCCGGCCTTGATCGGCACCACGCCCGCGGAGCGCGCGCAGACCCGGCAATGGTGGCGGCGCGTGGAGCTCAACATCACCGAGTTCATCCACAACGCCTACCACTACAGCGAGGGGCTGGCACGTTTCGAACCGCGCATCCCCGTGCTGCCGCAGGCGGCCGATGGCCTGAAGGCGGTGGCGCAGGACCGCCTGCGCTGGCTGGACGGGATGTTTGGGCCCGGTCCCTGGTTGTGCGGCGGGCGCTTCACCGCGGCGGACATCTGGTTGTACGTGTGGCTGGACTTTGGCGCATCGGTGGGCCAGCCCTTTGACCGCGGCCTGCCGCATGTCGGCCCCTGGTTCGACCGCGTCGCCGCGCGCCCGAGTGCGGAGTGCAGCCGCGCGCTGCTGCAGGCGGGGCCGGCGGCTGCGGCCCGCAGTTGAACGCAGAGCAGTTCACCCGGCCGCAGGTATCCCGGCACCGGGCCCAGGATTCGGCCGCTGCCGTGTGTATCCGGCTTGCTCAGTTGCCGCCGCCTGGCGCGAGCTCGAGCACGCTGAAGCTGCCAGGTATCACGGTCCGGCGTGGTTTGGGTTGCCCGGGCGTGGCCTTGGGCGCGGGTCCGAACTTCGCCGCACTCACGAAGACGTGGCCCGTGGCTTTGTCCAGGGCCATGGTGCGCGCGCTCACCTGGGTCGGCACGGTGGCCAGCACGTGGTAATGGTCGGCATCGTCCTGGCGGATCACCGTCAGCGTGCCATCCTCGCCGTTGGGGCTGAAGACCAGGCCACGCTGGGCGTCGTAACGCACTGCGTCCGCCCCATGGCCAATGCGGATGCTGGCAACCGGCTTGCCGCTGCCGGCATCGGTCACCGCCATGATGCCGTTGTCGCACACCGAGAACAACCGCTGGTGGATGAGGTCGATGGCCAGGCCGGAGGGCTCCTGGCAGTCCTTGAGCGGCCAGGTGGCCACGAGCTTCATCGCCACCGGATCGATGACCGCCAGTTCATGCGTGTCCTCGATGTTGTCGAACACGCGTCCCTTGCCATCGCTGACCGCGAACTCGGGCTTGCCGGGCAGGGCGATGTGCCCAAGCAGCCGCCCGCTGGCCGCGTCGATCACGCTGGCATCTTTGCTGTGCCCGTTGAAGGTGAGCACGCGCCGCGAGTGCGGGTCGTAGAGGATGGCATCCGGGTTGTGCCCGCCAACGGCGATGGTTTGCGTGACTTTGAGCGTGGACGGGTCGAACTCGGTCACCGAGTCGGTCTTGCCGTTGCTGATGTAGCCCCGCTGCAGGGCAGGGGCGAAGGCAATGCCGTGCACGCCGGAGAGGCCGTCCAGTTGCCCGATCAGCTTGCCCGAACCGGTATCCAGCACCAGTACGCGGTCGCCGTGGCTGACGAACAGGCGCGGCGAATCGGGTTGGAAGGCGAGGTAGTCCCAGCCGCCGTCGCCACCCAGGGCGTGGCGGTGCGTGACCCGCCAGCCTGGGCTGGACGCCGCCAGCAAGATGCCGGTGCCGAGTGCAAATACCGCCGCAATGCCGGCGCGAGTCAGGAATCGAGGGGAAGGGTTCACGCGTGATCCTCGCCAATGGCCGATCGCCTCCGGCATTGTCGGCCGCGCAGCTTTGCGCTTGCTTATGCTGCGCCAGGTCAAGGTGTGTACCCCGGTTCTGCTCAGGGCTGCTTGTAGACCACGCCACCCTTCATCACGAAGGGCACATGCTCGATCGCACTGATGTCGGCGGTCGGGTCACCTTGTACGGCAATGATGTCGGCATCCAGTCCGGGCTTGAGCTGGCCGAAGTGGTCCTGCTGGCGCAGGATCTGTGCGTCGACGGCCGTGGCGGCCAGCAGTGCCTGTGCCGGCGTCATGCCGTCGCGCACCATCCACTCCAGCTCCTTGTAGTTCGTGCCGTGGGTGAAGACCCCGACGTCGCTGCCGTTGCCGATGGTCACCCCGGCCGCCATGGCCAGCTTGAATGCGTGCTCGGCCTGCTGCATTTCCGCGGTTGGCGGCGCGCCTGGCTTCCAGCCGTGGAAGTAGGTGGCGATGGCGGTGACCGCCTCCAGCGTGGGCAGGTAGGCGACGTGGTGTTGCTTCATCAGCGCGAAGATCTCCGCCGTGCCGCCCTGGCCGTGCTCGATCGTGTCGACGCCGGCGAGGATCGAGCGGCGCATGCCCTCGGCGGTATGCGCGTGCACGGACACCGGCAGGCCGAGCGAGTGCGCCGTCGCGACGCCGGCATTCAGTTCCTCCTGGGAGAAGGTCGGCACCGAGCCGGGTGTCTTGCCGCAGTGGTAGTCGGCGTAGATCTTGATCCAGTCGGCGCCGTGGCCGGCCTGGTCGCGCACGGCCGCGATCATCTCCGGCACCCCGGCCACCGGAATGCCGCCCTGCGGCAGCTCCATGTCGGCGCGGAAGCCCAACGGACCCGGACCGTAGCAGTCCCTGGCGATCGTGGCGCGGGTGGCGACGAACAGATGCGGGCCGGGAATCTTGCCCTCGTCGATCGCATGTTGCACATCCACGTCGGCATATCCCGCGCCTTCGGTGCCGAGGTCGCGCAAGGCCGTGAAGCCGGCCATCAGCGTGGCGCGCACGTGCTGCACGGCCTCGATCGTGCGATAGGGCAGCGTTTCCTTGAGCACCTGGTCGTTCCACAGGGTTTCGTTGTACGGGTGCAGGAAGATGTGTGAGTGCGCGTCGATCAGTCCAGGCAACAGCGTGGTGCCTGGCAGGTCGATCGTCTGCGTGCCGGGCGGGAGCTGCATCTGGGTGGCAGGCCCCACCGCTGCAATCTTGTCGCCCTGGACCAGCACGGCCCAGCCAGTGTGCGCCTGCGCGCTGCGCGCATCGAACACCCGGTCGGCCTTGAGCAGCGTGGCACTGGCCTGTCCGCCCGGCATCGCCTGTGTGGCGGCCGTCGCGGCGATGCCCGGCAGGCCGATGAAACCCAAGACACCCAGCACAACCAGCCAGCGACGTGCAGCCATGACCCTGCTCCCCTGCCCAAGTGCGCCGAGAATACACCGCTGCCGGGGCCCGCAACGGCCGTCCGTCCCCTGCCACTTGGCACCTGGCACGGACCGCGTGGCAGCCGTACCATCACCCAGGCGAGCGCGTGGTCCCCGTGCCAACGTGGCCTCCACCACTCGCGGCAGGCTTCGCCATCCTTCGGCATTCCAGGGAGAACACGCATGACCGATCGTTCGTCGTTCTGGACCAGATCCGCACCGTACCTGCTGAGCCTCCTGCGCTTCTTCACCGCCTTCCTGTTCATGGAGCACGGTGCGCAAAAGCTGTTCGGCCTGCTCGGCGGCACGGCGGTGCCCTTGTTTTCGTTGATCGGGCTGGCCGGTGTGCTGGAATTCTTTGGCGGCCTGCTGATCCTGGTCGGGCTGGCCACCCGGCCAGTGGCCTTCATCCTTTCCGGGGAGATGGCATTCGCCTACTTCATGGCACACGCGCCGGCGGCGTTCTGGCCGATCCTGAACCACGGCGGCGAAGCGATCCTGTTCTGCTTCGTGTTCCTGTATCTGTCTGCCGCAGGGGGTGGCCCCTGGAGCGTGGATCGGTTGCTGCATCGGCGGTGAGCAGCTGAGCCGGGGGCGGGAGCCGACGCGATCCGGCTCCCCGCTGGCGCATGTCCGTTCGACGGCGCCGCGCGGTGTTTGTATCATGAGCTGCACTCTGGCGTGCGACGCTCGGCGTGCACCCCGAAAGCCAATGCGGCGGCCCTGCCTTCATGGTCGGGCGCGACGTTACGCTCGGCAGGCGCCTCGCCAACGGCGCGGGCTGATGTCCAGGGCCAGCACAGTTGAACGCCGGGTGGCGTACCGGTCGGCGTTTGCACTGCGGTGGCAGATTCGCACGTCCATCCATTGCAGACAGACTTATGACCCTACCTTCCTCGTTCAGCTACGAACAACTGCTGGCGTGTGGCCGCGGCGAACTGTTCGGCGACGCCAACGCACGCCTGCCCCTGCCGCCCATGCTGATGTTCGACCGCATCACCCTGGTCGACCCCAAGGGTGGCTCGCACGGCAAGGGTGTCCTGCGCGCCGAATTGGATATCCGCCCGGACCTGTGGTTCTTCGCCTGCCACTTCGAGGGCGATCCGGTGATGCCCGGGTGCCTGGGCATGGACGGTCTGTGGCAGCTGGCCGGCTTTTACCTGCCGTGGCTGGGCGAGCCCGGCCGGGGCCGCGCCCTGGGCGTCGACCAGGTCAAGTTCACCGGCCAGGTACTGCCCACCGCCAAGCTGCTGACCTATGAGATCGACGTACGCCGGGTCATGCGCGGGAAGCTGTCGCTGGTCATTGCCGATGGCCACATGGCGGTGGACGATCGTCCCATCTACGCGGCGACGGGTTTGCGCTGCGGCTTGTTCAAGTCAACCGAGGGGTTCTGAAGATGCGCCGAGTGGTCGTGACCGGCATGGGTGTGGTGTCCTGCCTGGGCAACACGCTGGCTGCCGTTTCCGCGTCATTGCGCGACAGTCGCAGTGGCATCTGCGCGGTTCCCGAGTTTGCCGAGGTCGGCCTACGCAGCCAGGTCGCCGGCGTGCCGCAGATCGACCTGGGCGCGGAGATCGATCGCAAGCTGAAGCGCTTCATGGGCGACGCCGCGGGCTATGCCTACGTGGCGATGCGCGACGCGATTGCCGACGCCGGCCTGGAAGCCGAGGCCATCCACGAACCGCGCTTTGGCGTCATCGCCGGTTCCGGTGGCGCCTCGACGCGCTGGCAAACCGAGACCGCCGACCTGATGCGCAGTCGCGGCGTGCGCAAGGTCGGTCCCTACATGGTGCCGCGGACCATGTGTTCCACTGTCTCCGCCAACCTGGCCACCAGTTTCGGCATCCGTGGCCTGAGTTATTCCATCTCCGCCGCCTGCGCCACCTCGGCGCACTGCATTGGCGCGGCTGCCGACCTGATCCGACTGGGTCGGCAGGACGTGGTGTTTGCTGGTGGCGGTGAGGAACTGCACTGGGCGATGGCTGCGCAATTCGATGCCATGGGTGCGCTGTCCACGGCCTACAACGACACGCCGACCAAGGCCGCACGCCCGTATGACGTAGGCCGGGACGGCTTCGTCATGGGCGGCGGTGGCGGCATGCTGGTGCTGGAAGACTATGAGCACGCCAAGGCGCGCGGTGCGCGCATCTACGCCGAGCTGGTCGGCTACGGTGTGACCTCCGACGGTGCCGACATGGTGGCGCCCACCGGCGAAGGCGCGGTGCGCTGTATGCAAATGGCGCTGGCCGACGTCAGCGTGCCGGTCGATTACCTCAACACCCACGGCACGGCCACGCAGGCCGGCGACATCGTTGAGCTGGAGGCGGTGCGCGAAGTATTCGGTCTGGAGATGCCACCGCTGTCCTCGACCAAGGCGCTGACCGGGCACTCGCTGGGCGCGGCCAGCGTGCACGAGGCGATCTACTCGTTGCTGATGCTGCGTGACGGCTTCATTGCCGGCTCGGCGAACATCGAGCAGCTCGACCCCCGGGCGGAGGGCTATCCGATCGCCCGCGAGAGCCGCGAGGCGGCGCTGGCCACGGTGATGTCCAACAGCTTCGGCTTTGGAGGCACCAACGCCTCGCTGGTATTTGCCAGCGTGTGACCGTACCGGGCCAGGCGGCGCACTGGGCGTGGCGGGATGCCGCGCTGGCAGCCGGCTGGCCGGTTTGTAGGTAGATTGGGCTCCATCCCCAGCCGCAGGTAAGGAGTCCACGATGAAGTCCCCGTTTCCCATCCTTGCTGTGGTGCTTTGTGCCGGCCTGGCCCTGCCTTCGGCGCAGGCCATGGCGCAGGAGCAGCACCAGCACGAGGCGGCGTCTGCGCATGTCGCGGCACCCATACCCGCCACACGCTACCAGCCCGATGCGCCGCTCCGCGCCGGAATGCGCACGGTGCACCAGGCAGTTGTCGAACTTGCCCATGCCGAAAAGGGCCACATGGGTGCCGCCATGATCCGCGACCGCGCCGCCACGATCGAGAGCGCCGTGGTGGAGATGTTCGCCAACTGCAAGCTCGAGCCCACGCCCGATGCCGCGCTGCATGGCATCCTGGTGCCGCTGCTTGGCGACGCGCAGGCGCTCAAGGCGAATCCTGCCGATGCCGCGCCGGTGGCCCGCATGCGTGACATCATCGCCGCCTATCCCCGTTATTTCGACGACCCCGGCTGGGACGCGCCGCCCGCAGCCGGCGGTCTCTAGCGCCTCCGCGCTCGCCCTGATTCTTGCTTTCGCGGGAGCGCGCCCGTGACCGAAGGGAATCCCTTGCGGGCGCGCGCCGCTCTCGTTTGGGCTTGCGCCCGACTTTGGAACACGAGCGTTTCGCGCGCCTCTGGCGCGCAAGTTACTTTTCTCCGGCCAAACAAAGAGAAAGTGACTCGGGTGCCGAAGGCGCACGAAATGCTTTTGCTCCAAGAGCAGCGTCGCGATCGGGCCGCGGCCTCAGGCTGAAGGCGCGCGCCAGGTGCCCTCGCGCATGGCGGTGCGCAGGGCCGCGTCCCAGGGTGCGCGGTCGATGCCGTGCTGCCGGAGCCAGCCCTCGTCGAACAGGGTTTCCGCGTAGCGCTCGCCGCGGTCGCAGAGCAGGGCGACGATGCTGCCGCGTTCCCCGCGCTCCTTCATCGCCGCGGCCAGACGCAGGCAGGCGACAAAGTTCGTTCCCGAGGAGCCGCCATAGCGGTGACCGAAGTGCTCGTCGAGCATCCATGCCGCGGCAATCGAGGCCGCGTCCGGGACCTCGGCGACGTGGTCGACGACCTCGAACAGGAAACAGGGCTCCACGCGGGGCCGGCCGATGCCCTCGATCAGCGTCGGCTGGCTGGCGCAGACCATGCGATCGCGCGCGTGCCAACCGTTGGCGAACGCGCTGCCGGCCGGTTCGGCCACGCAGAGCTGGGTGTCCAGGCCGCGATAGCGCAGATAGCGGCCGATGGTGGCCGAGGTGCCGCCGGTGCCGGCGCCGCAGACGATCCAAGCCGGTTGCGCGGAAGGCTCCCGCGCGAGCTGGCCGATGATCGACTCGGCAATGTTGTTGTTGCCGCGCCAGTCGGTGGCGCGTTCGGCCAGACCGAACTGGTCCAGGTGGCAGGCGCCGTTGGCGGCGTGCTCGGCGGCGCGCGCGTGCACCCGGCCCGGGTCCTCCACCAGGTCACAGGTGCCGCCCAGCGATTGCACGTCGCGGATCTTTGCGGGCGCGGTTGCCGCCGGCATCACGGCGACAAAATCAAGGCCCAGCAGCCGCGCGAACCAGGCCTCTGAAATCGCCGTGCTGCCGGAGGAGGCATCCACGACGGTTTGCCCGGCGTGCAGGCGGCCATTGCACAAGGCATAGAGAAACAAGGAGCGCGCCAGCCGGTGTTTCAGGCTGCCGCTGGGGTGGGAGGCCTCGTCCTTGAAATAGAAGTCGATCTCCGGAAAACCCGGGAAGTTCAGCTTCAGCAGATGCGTATCCGCCGAGCGTGCGGACTCCTGGCCCAGCGCGGCAATCGCCTCATGCAGCCACGAGTGTCCTGCGGCACTGGTCAGGATGGCGGGTGGGACGGTGTGGTGCATGGCGGTTTCACCGTGGAGCGGCAGACGGCCGCGGTACCGCTCGACTGTAGCAAGGCGGGATCAAGCCGTCGTGATCTGGCGCAGGCCGGTGTTCTTCCGGGTCGCCATCGTCGCAGGGACTGGTACGCAACTTGCGGCCCGCGCTACTGGCGCGGCGTCCGCAGGTTCTCCGGCGGCGCTCCGGACGTGCTGCGGAACGGGTTGATGTCCAGTCCGCCGCGGCGGGTATAGCGTGCATGGACGCTGAGTTCGCGGGGAGCGCAGCGCTGCATGAGGTCCACGAACATGCGCTCCACGCAATGCTCGTGGAACTCATTGTGCTTGCGGAAGGAGACGATATAGCGCAGCAGGCCGGCATGGTCGATTGGCGGACCCACGTAGCCGATTTGCACGCTGCCCCAGTCCGGCTGGCCGGTCACCGGGCAATTCGAGCGCAGCAGGTGCGAGACCAGCGTTTCGCTGATCGGCGTCGCATCGGCGGCGGTGCACAGGTACTCGGGCCGGGGCGGCCCATAACAGTCGATCGCCAGATCCTGCGCATCCAGTGATATGCCTGCCAGCACGCCGGCTGGGGCGCCCGGGACGTCTGCGGCGTGCAGGGCGACGGCGACTTCGGCGCCGGCTGCAGCCGACAGATCCCGCGTCAGGATAGCCGCTAGCGCAGCCTGCCCGTCGATACGTTCCTGCGCGTAGCCGTTGAGGTACAGCTTGAAGGACTTGGACTCGATCAGGTTGGGCGACGTGGCCGGCACGCGGAATTCGGCCATGGCCACGCGCGGCTGGCCACGCTGATTGAGCCATGACAACTCGTAGGCGTTCCAGATGTCCACGCCGTGGAACGGCAGTGGCACACCCACGCCGAGCAGTGCGCGCTGCTGCGCGCGTGGCAACGGCAACAGCAGCCCCGGATCGTAGCGGTCGCGGTACGTCGTGGTCTTGCCGAGTGCGGATTCGTCGAGCCTGCCCATGCCGCGCAGTGTAGTGCGCCGTCGAAATGGGATGCGGACAGTTACGATCGGCACCCTCGGCTTGCGCATGCCTGCGTTAGCATGCAGCCTCTATGCGCGTGGTGGATCTGCGCCACGCTGGCCTTCGAGCGACGGGGATGGACATGCATGCAAAAAGGATGGGTCTTCGGTTTGGCATGGCCATCGCGGCGGGAATTTGCTGTGGCAGTGTCGCAGCCCAGGGCCGGACGATGACTGCCAGCGATTACGCGCAGGCCGCGCGCTTCCTGGTCTACGACACCGCGCCGCTGGTCGACCATGCGGTGCAGACGGTGGACTGGCTGGACGACGGCCACTTCTGGTATCGCGACCATGACGCCAGCGGCGACCACTACCTGCAGATGGACGTGGCCACCGGCAAGGCCACGCCCTTGTTCGACCAGGAGCAGATGGCCGCCGCCCTGGCCAAGGCCAGCGGCAAGCCGGCTGATGCGGCAAAGCTGTCCATCACGGCATACAGCCGCCGAGCGGACGGGCGCGTCGAGGTCAGCGTCCGCAGCAAGCATTACCTGTGCGAGGTCACGGGCGGCACGCTCGGTTGCGTCGAGCGTGCCGAGGCGCCGCGCGTGGGCATGGAGCCCGTCCTGCTCTCGCCGGACAGGAAGATCGAGGCCTTCGTCCGCGACTGGAACCTGTGGGTGCGCGACGTGGCCAGCGGCAAGGAGACCCAGCTCACCACCGACGGGGTCAAGGACTACGGCTATGCCACGCAGAACGCCGGCTGGACCCACGGTGATGGGCTGATTGCGCGCTGGTCGCCGGATTCGCGCAGGATCGCGACGTTTCGCCAGGACCAGCGCCAGGTCGGCGAGATGTACACGGTGGCCTCGCGCGTCGGCCATCCCAAGCTGGATGCGTGGAAATACCCGCTGCCGGGCGACGAGCACGTGTTCATGATCGAACCGGTGGTGGTCGACGTGGCCAGCCGTCGCTTGGTGCGCCTGCAGCTGGAACCGCAGCAGCGCCTGTCCACGTTGTGCGACACGCTGGCCTGCGACGCGGGCGAGCGCTACCAGTGGAGCGACGTGAAGTGGGCGCCGGACAGCCGCACGCTGGCCCTGGTTTCCACCTCGCGCGACCGCCAGCACGAGTGGTTCCGCGTGGCGAACGCCGACACGGGCGCCGTGCGCACCGTGTTCGAGTTCACCGCCAAGCCCTATTACGAGAGCGGCCACGGCCGGGTCAACTGGCAGTACCTGGCCGCGCATGACCAGGCCATCTGGCCGTCCGAGGAAACCGACTGGGCCAACCTGTACCTGTATGACCTGAAAACTGGCAAGCGCCTGCATGCGATCACTGCCGGCGAGGGCAACGTCACCGAGGTGCTGCATGTCGACCGCCAGGCGCGCACGCTGTGGTTCGTGGGCGTCGGCCGCGCGCCGGGGGTGAACCCGTATTACCGGCAGTTCTGGAAGGCCGGCATCGACGGCGGCAAGCCGGTGCTGCTGACCCCGGAGGATGCCGACCACAGCATCAGCATGTCGCCCGACGGCAGGTATTTCGTCGACAGCTGGTCGACTCCGACCACGCCGCCGGTGACCGTGCTGCGTGCCGCCAGTGACGGCCGTGTCCTGGCCACCGTGGCCAAGGCCGACATCAGCCGTCTCCAGGCCGCCGGCTGGGTGCCGCCTGAGCCCTTCACCGTCACCGCGCGCGACGGCAAGACCCAGCTGTACGGCATGATGTTCAAGCCGACGCACTTCGATCCGGCGAAGAAATACCCGGTCATCGACTACGTCTATCCAGGCCCGCAGACCGGCTCGGTGCGCGGGCGCAGCTTCTCGCCGGCACGCGGCGACCACCAGGCCATGGCCGAGCTGGGCTTCATCGTCATCGCGCTCGACGGCATGGGCACGCCGTGGCGCTCGGCGAGCTTCCACCACACCTGGTACGGCAACATGGGCGACAACACGCTGCCCGACCAGGTCGCCGGCATCAAGGAGCTGGCGCGGCGCCACCCGTGGATCGACCTCGACCGTGTCGGCATCTGGGGTCATTCCGGCGGCGGCAACGCCACCGCCGACGCGATGTTCCGCTACCCGGATTTCTTCAAGGTCGGCTGGGCCGAAAGCGGCAACCACGACAACCGCAACTACGAGAACGACTGGGGCGAGAAATACCAGGGCCTGCTGGTGACGAACGAGGACGGCAGCACCAACTACGACAACCAGGCCAACCAGCTCATCGCCAAGAACCTGAAGGGCCACCTGATGCTGGTGCACGGCGAGATCGACGACAACGTGCCGCTCGGCGAGACCATGCTGGTGGCCGAGGCCCTGCTCAAGGCCAACAAGGATTTCGACATGCTGATCGTGCCGAACCAGCACCACGGCTATGCCGACGCCACGCCCTACACCACGCGTCGGCGCTGGGACTATTTCGTGCGCCACCTCGCCGGCGACACCCCGCCCAAGGAGTTCGCGCTCAAGCCCTGGCCGTGGGATTGACCGTGGCTCGGGCGTGAGGAGAGGCCAGGGCGAGGCGCCGGCCTTTCAATCCGTCCGCGTGGCCACCACCGGCGGTACCGCCGCCGCGCGGAGCGCCGGGCCGAGCACGGCGAGCTGGCCGAGCAGCCACAGCGCCAGCGCCGCGATGGGCAGGTAGGCGAGCGGCAGGCGCGGCAGCTCGTAGTGCCGCATCAGCAGCAGGTTGAGGCCGAGCGCCAGCAGTACGCCGGGCAGCAGGCCGCCGCCCACGATCAGCGCGTTCTCGGCCTGGAAGTAGCGCAGGATGTCGCGCCGGCTGGCGCCCACCGCGCGACGGATGCCGATGGCGCGCCGTCGTTGCTGTACCCAGAAACTGGCAAGTCCCGCAATGCCGACCGCGGTGACCAGCAGCAGCCCGGCCGCCGCGGCCAGGAGCAGGCCGAGCATGGTGCGGTCATGGCGGAAATAGTCTCTGCGCAACTGCGCGAAGGTCTGCGCGTGGCGCAGGATACGGTCGGCGTCGAGCTGCTGCAGCACTGCGGCGGCTTCCTTCAGCACCCGTTGGCGTTGCGACGGCGCGGTGCGCAGCGCGTAGGTGACGTTGCCCTCGTCGGGCAGCATCGGGAACAACATGGCGTCTTCGTTGCCGTCGCCGGTTTCCAGCATGGGGCGCAGCAGGTGGTCGATCACGCCGACGATGCGCACCGGGTTGTCGCCGGGATAGACCAGCTTGCCCAGCGGATCCTCGCCGGGAAACAGGCGCGCGGCCAGCGCGCGGGTGACGATGGTGGCCGCCACATGGTTGATGCCGTCCCAGTCGCGGGCGCTGTCCATCGGCACGTATTCGTCCGGCCGGAAGTCGCGTCCGGCAACCAGGTGCAGCCCCAGCGCCTGCAGTTCGCCCGGCGTGCCGTTGAAGGCGGTGGCGGCCAGCCTCGGAGGCCCGTCCGGCACGGTGGCGATGCCGTTGCTCCAGTTGTTGCGATTGAAGGGCAGCGCGTCGACCGCCGCCACCGCGGTGACGCCGGGGATGCGGCGCAGCGCGGCCAGGTCGGCGGCGTGCCGCGCCAGCGGATTGCCGCCGTCGAGGCTGGCGTTGTCGAGCATCACCAGTTCGTCCTCGGCCACGCCGCTGGGCATGCGCATCTGCGCCGTGCGACCGGCGATCATCAGCGCCACGTTGCAGACGATGGCGCAGGTCAGCGCCACCTGCAGCGCCAGCAGCAGCACGGTGAGCCTGTGGCGGGTGAGGCTGGCGAGCATGGGAATGCGTGGCATGTCGAGATTCCATGGAGCCGGTCGAAGCGGCTTTTTTGAAGAGTGCGGCCACGGATGGCCGCTTTACGCGCAGGGATCGCGCATCACACACGCTCGCCAGGCCGGCAGCAGGCCGGCGAGCACGCTGGCGACGACGGCCAGCGCGAAGGTGCCGAGCAGCATCGCGGGGTCCATGTGCGCGAGCTGCGCGTAGCCGTCCGGGCGCCGGCGCACGCTCCACAGGCCAAGCTGGGCCAGCCCGAGGCCGAGCACGCCGCCAGCCAACCCGATCACCGCGGCCTCCATGCCGAACTGCACGAAGATGTCGCGCCGCCGTGCACCCAGCGCCCGGCGCACGCAGATCTCGCCGCGGCGGCGCAGGAATTTCGCCAGCAGCAGGCCGACGATGTCGACCATGCACACGCCGAGGAAGCCCAGCGCCAGCCACAGCTGCAGGCGCAGGTCGGCGGGGATCAGCTGCTCGTGGGCGAGCCAGTCGGTGAGGCCGTACAGCCGGGCGTCCACGGGGCGCGGGAAGCGGCCGTGCGCCTGTTGGTCGCGCCAGTAGTCGGCGAGGAACGCGCGATAGGCCTGCGCCTTGGCCGGGCTGGCCAGCTGCACCCAGAACTGCAGCCAGGTGCAATGGTCGCTGCGGCGATTGTCGCCGCCGCTGCCCCAGCAACGCAGGTCTCCGCTGAAGTTGAACCTCAGGTCCAGCGCGGTCTGCAGCGGCAAGAAGAACTGGTCGGCCTGGCCGAATGCGCGATCGTCGATCCTGGCATAGAAGGCGGGTTGCGGACGCCAGTCGTCGAGCACGCCGATCACGCGGAAGTCGGTGTCCTTCAGCCGCACGGTGCGGCCGATTGCCGGCGTGGCACCGAACAGCCGCTGGGCAAGGCCTGCGTTGAGCACCACCACGCGCGCACGGTCAGCGTCGTCCTGTTCGTTCCAGCCGCTGCCGGCACGGAATGGGGTCGCGAACATCTGGAAGAAATCCGCAGTGACGTAATGGCCGCGCGCGAAGAATGGATGCTGCCCCGCCTGCGCGGGGCGCACCGGTGCCGAACCGCCGCTCATTGCCGCCTGGCGATCCGCGCGATGGGCGTGCAGCAGCGCCATGGCGTCCGACCAAGTGAGACTGTCCGGCAGGTTGCCGGCGGGGGTGCCGCTGGCGCCGCCGCGCGGCAGCGGCCGCGGGTCGAGTTGGGGCACGTACAGTTGGTCGCTGCGCCCCGGCAGCGGATCGCCGGACATGGCGTGCAGCACGGTGATCATCGTCATGCTGGCGCCAATGCCGAGCCCGATGGCGAGCACCATCAGCGCGGTGAGCACCTTGCTGCGCTGCAGGCTGCGCAGGGCCAGGACGAGGTAGTAGCCGTACATCGTGCTTCCCTCCGGTGAATCGGAACGCGCCGGCGCAGCGCTCCGAGCCGCCTGCGCGAAGCAGGCGGGGCGGGCGAACGGAACGATCGATGGTGCGCGGACGCAGTGGGCGGCGCGCGCCGGGTGTGGTTCAGCGTCGGCTGACGTCCTGGGCGAGACCTTTGGCGATTGCCTCGTCGAGCAGTTGCGAGGCGCGCCGGTCGGCGGCGGCGAGCACGGCGCGCTGGCGCTGCATGCGGGCGTCGAGCTGCGGCTGCAGCGCGGCGAGCTGCCGGCGCAACGCGGCCATGCGCGCGTCGATGTCGCGCTGCTGGGCGTCGAGGCTGGCCAGGCGTTGCGCGGCGGCCGGTGCCTTTGGATTCGCCTGCAGGTCCTGGCGCTGGGTCTCGACGCTGCGCAGCCAGCCTTGCAGGCCCTCGAGCGGGCCCTTCAGCTTCCACTGTTCGCCCTCCAGCTTGCCGGCGTCGCGCCAGTACGTGGCAACCGGCGCGTAGGCTTCCCGCGCTCGCTCGACGAAGTCCGGGTTGCGGATGACGTAGGACTGCTCGCCGCGGCGGAACCAGAACATCGGCGCGGGATCGGCCTGGTGCAGGCTCTTGGCCAGCGCGGCGTCGGCCTTCGTGCCGCTGACCGACTCGGTGTCGCTTTGGCCGTCGTGGTCGTACAAGGCATGCGCGTAGCGGCTGCCGGATGAGGTGAGGCTGATGTCGCTGTCGTGATGCGCACGCGCCGCCGCGGCCGTCGACACCGGTTGCGCGATGCCCTTGCTCAGCGCCTCGTCCAGCAGCTTGTCGAGCTGCTGCTCGGCCTGCACCGAGGCAGCACGTTGCCGTTCGCCCAGCGCCTGCTGCTGCTTGCCGAGCGCCTCCTGCTTGCGGCCCAGCGCCTCTTGCTGCGAACCCAGTGCTTGTTGCTGCTTCTGGAGCGCGGCCTGCTGGTCGTGCAGGGCCTGGCGGTCGGCATCCAGCTTGGCGGTTTCGGCTTGCAGCGCCTTGCGCGCATCGGCTGTCGCCTGGGCGACGTCGGTGCGGTTGTCCAGCGTCGCCTGCCGCGCCGCCAACGCGGCCTGGCGTGCGCCGAGTGCGCCCTGCTGGCCACCGAGGCGGCCCTGTTGAGCACCCAACTGGCCTTGTTGTTTGCCCAGCGCGCCCTGCTGTTCGCCCAGCTCGCCCTGCTGCTTGCCCAGCGCGGTGACGGGCGCGTAGGCGGCCTTGGCGCGCTGGATGGTGGCGGCATCGTGGATCAGCCAGGACTTGTTGCCGCGACGGAACCACAGCAGGGGCTCGCCCGGCTTGCGCAGGCGTTGGACGGTGGCGAGGTCGCCGTCGCTGCCGTCGATGGTGACGGCATCGCCGTCGAGCAGGGCGAAGCCGTAGCCGTTGTCGTCGTGCGTGCTGATGCTCACGTGGTGGCCGGTGAAACCGGCGAGCGTGATGGGCGGCGTCGGCGGTACCGCGGGCGTGGCGGGCGGTGGCGACGGCGCGACGCCGGGTGCGGTCGGGGCCGGCGGTGGTGTCGGCAGCGCGGATGGTGGCGCCGGTGGTACCGGTGGTGCGGCCGGCAGGGCGGTGCCTGCGGCAGTGCTTGGCGACTGCCGTGCGGCGCCGGCGGTCACGCGATACGGCAGCACGCCGATCAGCGCGACGAGCGCGACGAGCAGCCAGCCGCGTGCGAACGGCATGGCGTCGGCGGACTGCTGCAGCATGAGCAGCCGCCGCTTGAGATTGTGGAAGGTGGGTGGTGCGCTGGCGAGGCCGGCGTGCAGCGGGCGGACCACGCCCAGCTCCAGCAGCAGGCGGCCATAGTCGTGCGGCGTGGCGCGCTGTTGGGCCAGCGCCAGCGCATCGCAGGCCGCCTCGCGGTGCAGCGCGTATTCGTGCATCGCCCAGCGCAGCGGTGGGTGGAAGAAGAACAGTCGCGCCGCCAGCGCGGGGATCCAGCCCAGCACCAGGTCGCCGCGTTTGAGGTGGGCGAGTTCGTGGGCCAGCGCCAGCGAGGCCGCTTCGGGAGCGAGCGGCAGCGCGGCCGGCCACAGGATGACGGGGCGGCGCAGCCCGCATACCTGCGGCGAGGCGACGGCGGGCGAAGCAAGCAACGGTGGGCAACGGCGCAGGCCCAGGGCGCGCGCCTGCCGGACGCACTGCGCCTGCAGCGCGGCATCGTCCAGCGGCAACGCCTCGCGGCGCAGGCGTTGCATACGTCGGTGTTGCACGAACAGCGCCGGCAGCTGCGCCAGCAGCAGGGACAGCCACAGCGCCAGCAGCAGGATGCGCCAGTGCGAGGGCAGCCAGCCAGCCGTGTTCGCCACCGGCGCGACGGCCGGCTTCAGCATGCTGGCCGTCAGGGCGACCGCCGTCGGTGCCGGCGCGGCATCTTGTGCCACGACGACCAAGGACATCGCGGCTTCGGTGGCGACGACGGGCGGCGCGGTCGCGGTGGTTGTCGCCGCCGTCGCCGGCGGCGACAGCAGGGGCAGGGCGATCGGTGCCTGCCAGGTCAGGCCCAGCAGCACCTGCAGGCCCACCAGCCACCACAGCGCGCAGCGCGCTGCGGCGGGCAGGCGCGGCAGCGCGCGCAGCAGCAGGGCGACGGCGGCGATCAGCACTGCGGCCTGCAGCGAGGTCCACGCCAGGCGTGCCAGAAGTTCGGCGGAGAGGAGTTCGAGCAGGCCCATGTCAGCTCTCCCTGCGCGTGGTTTCGAGTTGTGCCACCAGGGCCTGCAGCTCAGCCAGCTCGTCGTCGCTGACTTCGCCGCGCTCGGCCATCCAGGCCACGAACGGCGACACCGAGCCGCTCAGGGTCTTTTCCACGAACTGGCCCACGGCGTTGCGCGTTGCCTCGCCGGGGCCGGTGGTGGTGCTGTAGCGGTACACGCCCTGCGCCTGGCGGCGCTTGAGGTAACCCTTGGTGCGCAGCCGCTCCATCATGGTGAGCACGGTGGAGCGGGCCAGGCCGTGGATCTCGCCGAAGCTCGCCGCGATCTCGCCCACGCTGGCGGGCTGGTGTTTGGCGAGGTGGCGCAGCAGGGCAAGTTCCTGGTCGCCGATGGTAGGACGGGACATGGGCAGGACTCCGTATGACTACACGTGTCGTTACGCTACGCCTGACGACGCGTGTAGTCAAGCGTCTCCGCCACGGATGTCCGCACGTGAAGATTCGGGGACATCATTTCCATGCAGAGGCGGCATGCCGCGCGGGACATCCCCAGCAGCGGTCATGCCGGATGCCGCGGCTGCACCGGGCGGAGGCTACAGCGCGTCGTGGTCCAGCTCGCCGGTGCGGATGCGGATGACCTGGTCCAACTGGCTGACGAAGATCTTGCCGTCGCCGATCTTGCCGGTACGGGCGGATTGCTGGATGGCCTCGATCACGCGTTCGAGCTGGTCGTCGACCACCGCGATCTCGAGCTTGATCTTGGGCAGGAAATCGACCACGTATTCGGCTCCCCGATACAGCTCGGTATGACCCTTCTGGCGGCCGAAGCCCTTCACCTCGGTCACCGTGATGCCCTGCACGCCGACCTCGGCAAGCGCCTCGCGCACGTCGTCCAGCTTGAACGGCTTGATGATCGCCACGACCAGTTTCATGGATTTTTCCTTTGGGGTTGGCGCCGCCGCGCAGCGGTGACACCCATGCATTTTGCCCTTGGCCGCCGCCGCTGTCGCCTGCCGCATCGCGGTAGGGCAATCCTTACCACCGTTGCCGAGGCGCCCCGATGGCGCCAGCGCCCGATGAGTATCTACACTGTAGGCCCGCAGATCGGGTACGCACCATGATGGACAAGCACGATATCGACAGCCTGGCCGCACGGCTCGCCGCCCTGGTGCCGGAGGGCCTCGCACGGGCGCAGCAGGATGTGCAGGCCAACATGCGCGACGTGCTGGCGCAGGGCCTGCGCCGTCTCGACCTGGTGACGCGCGAGGAATTCGACGTGCAGGCGCAGGTACTGGCGCAAACGCGTGCCAAGCTGGAGGCGTTGGAGCGCACCGTCGGCGAGCTGGAGGCCGTGATCGCCGCCCACGACGCCTGATGGGCTGGGGTGCCGGGGCACTTTCGTGGGCGCCCGCTGGCGACTGGATGGCTCCCTGGTGGGCAGGCGATACGCCGGTTGGCCGCGTAGGCGCGCCACAACGCGACCAAGGGTTGCTGCGCCCATGACGCAAGACTTCTGGCTGACACGGGGCAGGTGCTGGATTTGCCAAGGGAATGTCTGAATAACTGTCGTCTATCCCCGCGCAGGCGGGAATGACGGTCAAGAGCGAAGGTTGTTCGGACCGTCCCAAGTGGTGGGTGGCCGCAAGGAGGTGAGGAGTGGGCCTGGCAGTCACGCTCAGCCGCGCCTCGGTCGGCATTGCGGCGCCGCAAGTGGTGGTGGAGGTCAGCCTGGCGGGCGGCTTGCCGGCGACGAACATCGTCGGCCTGCCGGAAGCGGCGGTGCGCGAGGCACGGGACCGGGTGCGGGTGGCGGTGCAGAGCGCCGCGTTCGAATACCCCAATCGCCGGATCACGGTGAACCTGGCCCCCGCCGAGCTGCCCAAGGAGGGCGGCCGTTTCGACCTGCCCATCGCGCTTGGCATCCTCGCCGCCAGTGGCCAGGTGCCGCGGCACAAGCTGGACAGCTGCGAATTCCTCGGCGAGCTGGCGCTTACCGGCGCGCTGCGGCCGGTTTCCGGCGTATTGCCGGCCTTGTTGCGTGCCCGCGCCCAAGGCCGCGGGATGGTCGTGCCGCGGGCCAATGCCGCCGAGGCGGCCCTGGTGGGCGACATGGACGTCCGCATCGCCGACTCGCTCGCCCAGGTCTGCGCCTGGCTGCATGGCGCCGAGGAACTGCCGGTGCCGGAGCGCATCGCCGCCGCCGCGGCCTGCGTCGGGCCGGACCTGCGCGACGTACGCGGCCAGCTGCAGGCAAGACGCGCATTGGAGATCGCGGCAGTCGGCGGCCACCACCTGCTGCTGGTCGGGCCGCCGGGCACCGGCAAGACCATGCTGGCCGAACGCCTGCCCGGCATCTTGCCGCCGCTGACCGAGGCAGAGGCCCTGGAAACCTGCGCCGTGCTGTCGGTGGCCGGGCAGGCCGGGAGCTGTCTGGCGCACTGGGGCCAGCGGCCCTTTCGTGCGCCACACCACACCGCCTCCGGCGTGGCCCTGGTGGGCGGTGGCTCGGTGCCGCGGCCGGGGGAAATTTCCCTGGCGCACAACGGCGTGCTGTTCCTCGATGAGCTGCCGGAATTCAGCAGGCAGGTGCTGGAGGTGTTGCGCGAACCCATGGAGTCGGGACACATCGCGATTTCGCGGGCGACGCGGCAGTCGACGTTTCCGGCGCGGTTCCAGCTGGTGGCGGCAATGAACCCGTGTCCGTGCGGATACGCCGGTGGGCCGCGCTGCCATTGCACACCCGACCAGATCCAGCGCTATCGCAACCGGGTTTCGGGGCCGCTGCTGGATCGCATCGACCTGTGCGTGCAGGTGCCGCAGATGGCCTTGGCCGAGCTGAACGCACTGCAGGCGATCCCGGGCGAGGATTCGGCCAGCGTGCGCGCGCGCGTGCTGGAAGGTCGGGCCAGGAGCTGGTCGCGTGCCAGGTGCACCAACGCGCAGCTCGACGTGCGCGGGCTGGAGCACGCCTGCGCCCTGTCCAGTGCCGAACGGCACTGGTTTGGCACCGCGCTGGAAAAGCTTGGCCTGTCGGTGCGCGCCTACCATCGCGTGCTGCGCGTGGCGCGCAGCATTGCCGACCTGGATGGCGGCGCCACGGCGCTGGCGCGCGAGCATCTGGCCGAGGCGCTGCAATACCGCAGCGGCTGAGTCCGCACCCGCGCCGGGCCCCGCTGGCCGCGTGCGCCGCTGCGGTGGACGTGGCGCGGCAGCCGTGTTCCGATAGCGCCCTGGTGGTTTTTGGAAGCGCGATGGTTGTCGATCTTGGCTTGATGCTGGCCGGTGTGCTGATGGTCGGCTTTCTGGCGCAATGGCTGGCCTGGAAACTGAAGTTGCCGGCCATCGTGTTCCTGCTGCTGGCAGGCCTCGTGCTCGGCCCGATTCTCGGCGTGCTGGATCCGGACCGCATGCTCGGCGACCTGCTGTTCCCGATGGTGTCGCTGGCGGTCGCACTGATCCTCTTCGAGGGCAGCCTGACCCTGCGCCTCCATGAGCTGCCGGGCATCGGGCGCGCGGTGCGCGGCCTGGTCAGCTACGGGGCGGTTGCCGCGCTGTTGCTGCTGGCGCTGGCGGCGCGCCTGGTGGCCGGGGTGGACTGGGCCATCGCCTTCCTGTTCGGCGCCCTGGCCTGCGTCACCGGCCCCACCGTGGTGATCCCGATGCTGCGCACGCTGCGGCCGAATGCGCGCATCGCCAACACGCTGCGCTGGGAAGGCATCGTCATCGATCCCCTGGGCGCGCTGTTCGCGGTGTTGATTTTCGAGGCCATCGTGTCGCACCAGGAGGGCCACACGCTGACCGTGTTCAGCGCCACGGTGGCCAGTGGCGTGGCCATTGGCGCGTTCGCCGCCTGGCTCATGGCGTTGCTGCTGCGCCGGCAGCTGATCCCGGAGTTCCTGCAGAACTACGCCGTGCTCTCGGTCGTGCTGCTGGCCTTCAGCATTTCCAACACGCTGACCCACGAATCCGGGCTGCTGGCGGTGACCATCATGGGCATCGTGCTGGGCAACGTGCGCGACATCCACATCGACGACATCCTCGACTTCAAGGAAAACCTGACCACGGTGCTGGTGTCCGTGCTCTTCGTGCTGCTTGCCGCACGGCTGCATTGGCCCTTGCCCGAGGGCATGCTGGCGGCTGGCGTGGGCGTGTTCCTGCTGGCGCAATTCGTGGTGCGGCCGTTGACCGTGGCATTGGCGACCTGGGGCAGCGCCCTGTCCTGGCGCGAGCGTGCCCTGATCGGCTGGGTCGCCCCACGCGGCATCGTGGCCGCCTCGGTATCGGCCTTGTTCGCGCTGCGCCTGGATGAGCTGGGCGTGGCCGGCGCCGAGGCGCTGGTGCCGCTGGTGTTCATCCTCATCATCGGCACCGTGGTGCTGCAGAGCACGACCGCCCGCCCGCTGGCCCGCTGGCTGCGCGTGGCCGAGCCCGAGCCCAATGGTGTGCTGGTCTATGGCTCCGACGAGGTCGCCCGCACGGTTGCCGGCGCCCTGCTCGCGGCGGGCTTCCGCGTCACCCTGGCGGACGACGACTGGGACGGCATCCGCGTGGCGCGCATGCAGGGCATGAACACCTTCTTCGGCAACCCCGCCTCGCCGTACGCGGAACGCTACCTCGACCTGTCCGGCCTCGGCTGCTTCCTGGCCATGTCCACCCATCGCGAACGCAACACGTTGGCCAGCGTGCGCTATCGCCAGGAATTTGGCCGCCGCAACGTCTACCGCCTGCGCCACCTGACGCCGCAGGAAAACACCGAGCGCGCGGCGCTGCCCGGCAGCGTGCTGGCGCCGCCGCTGTTCGACGAGGAGATGACCCACGCGCGCTTCGCGCACATGCTGGCCGCCGGCTGGCGCGTCAAGTCGACCAAGCTGAGCGACAGCTTCGGCTGGCCCCAGTTCGTCGCCCAAAACGGTGCCACCTCGGTGCTGCTGTTCGGCGTCGACGAGAAGGGCGGTTTGCGCGTCGCCACCTCCAGGATCGACCTGCAACCCAAGCCGGGCTGGACCGTGCTGGTGCTGGTGCCACCAAAGGTGGATGAGGCCGGAGTGGGCGGGACCGATGCCGAAGCAGCTGGTGCGGATGCAGCCGGAACCCAGGACACGCACCACGCCGACGTGGGCCAGGCATCGCCGGCATCCACGGCAACCTGAGTCCCGGCAGTTTCAGACCTTGCGGTGCTTGCCGCGGAACGGCGCGTAGAACGTGCGCAGGCGCGCCAGGTCGGCGTCCAGGTCCGCGCCGGTGGACATGGGCGTGCCAATGACGATGGACTTGCTTGGGTAGTCGAACGCGACCGGCAGCACCGGCACGCCTGCGCCGTGGGCGATGCGCCAGAAGCCGGATTTCCAGCGCGGCACCGGCTTGCGCGTGCCCTCCGGGGCGATGCCGAGCCACAGCCTCGGCTGCCGCCCGAACTGCGCCAGCATCTGCCCGACCACGCCGGTGGTCGCGCCGCGGTCGACCGCGATGCCGCCGAGCTGGCGCAGCAAGCCGGCGAGCGGTGGCCGAAACAGCTCCTGCTTGGCCATGAAGCGGATGTCGGCGCCGATGGCGACCTTCATCAGCAGGCCCCAGACGCCATCCCACCACGAGGAGTGTGGCGCGGCGATCAGCACCAACCGTGGCAGGTCGGGAAGCTCGCCGTCGAGCTTCCAGCCGGCGATGCGCAGGACCAGTCGGCACAATGCCCGGTGCGGCGCGTCGCGCAGCCGGGGCATGTGCGGTGGCAGCTCGGATGGTCTCGGCAGTCGCCTCATTCGTGCTCGGGCCGGCGCGTGCGGCTCTGCTTGAGGGCGCCACGGCGCTGCTTGTCCTGCAGGCGGCGCTCCCGGGACGCCCGTGTGGGCCGGGTCGGCAGGCGCGGCTTGGGTGGCACCAGGGCACTGCGGATGATCGCGGCCAGGCGTTCGCGCACGTCGTCGCGGTTGCGCGCCTGGTCGCGGAAGCGACGGCCCTGGATCACCAGCACGCCGGCGTCGGTGAGGCGGCGGTCGCGCCGTGCCAACAGGCGCTCGCGCAGCGCCTCGGGCAACGCGGTCGACTGGGCCACGTCGAAGCGCAGCTCGACCGCGCTTTCCGTGCGGTTGACGTGCTGGCCGCCGGGACCGTCGGCGCGCAGGAAGCGCAGGACCAGCTCGCTTTCCGGAAGGCTGAGGTTGGCGGTGACGATCAGCATGCCGTCTCCTCGGGTAGTGCGCTGCTCGGCGTCGGTGTTGGCCCGCGGTCCAGCTGGCGCCAGTGCGGCCGGTTCAGCGCTGGCGCCAGCCGGCAATGAAGGCAAGCACCGCGGCGGCCGCGGCCAGGGCCGGCGGCCATGGCCCCGACCATGGATCCAGGGACCAGAGCAGGGTCGCGCAAAGCAGCAGGGCTGCCCCGCCGACACTGTACAGCAGCAGCCGGCGCTGGCGCCTGGCGTCGTCGCGCAGTTGCGCGAGCGCCCGCGCATCGCCTGCCGCCACCGACCGGCCGCTGGCTGCCTGGCGCAAGGCATCGCGCACCAGCTCAGGCAGCTCCGGGGCATGGTGCAGCCATTCGGGCAGGCGCTTGCGCATGTCGCGCAGCGCCCGCAGCGGACTGTTGCGCTTGCGCAGGATGCGCTTGAGCACCGGCTCGGCGACTGCCCAGATGTCGATGTCCGGGTCGAGGAAGCGCCCCACACCCTCGATGTTGAGCAGGGTCTTCTGCAGCAGGATCAGCTGCGGCTGGATCGTCAGCTCGAAGCGGCGGGCGGTCTGGAACAGCTTGATCACCAGCTCGGCCAGCGAGATCTGCGCCAGCGGGCGGGTGAAGTACGGCTCGCAGACGGTGCGGATCGCGGCTTCCAGCTCGTCCAGGCGCACGCTGGCCGGCATCCAGCCGGCGGCCACGTGCAGCCGCGCGATGCGCGCGTAGTCGCGCTCGAACAAGGCCACGAAATTCTGCGCCAGCCAGTACTGGTCGGCCTCGGGCAGCGAGCCCATGATGCCGAAGTCCAGGGCGATGAAGCGCGGCTCCGCGGTGCGCGTCGTGTCCACCCAGATGTTGCCGGGGTGGGCGTCGGCGTGGAAGAAATTGTCGCGGAACACCTGCTCGTAGAAGATTCGCACGCCCTTGACTGCCAGCGCCTTGCGCCCGATGCCGGCGGCGTCGATCGCGGCAATGTCGTCACAGCTCACTCCGTGCACGCGCTCCAGGGTCAGCACCCGGGAGGTGGTGAATTCCCAATGCACGGAGGGCACATAGAGATCCTCGCCGCTGGCGAAGTTGCGCTTGAGCAGGCTGGCGTTGGCGCCTTCGCGCTGCAGGTCGAGTTCGTTTTCCAGCATCTTCTCGACTTCGGCCACGACGTCGAGCGGGCGGATCTTGTCGGCGTGCGGGTGCCAGCGCTGCACCAGTTCACCGAGTGCGTGCAGCAGGCGCACGTCGCCGGCGATGCGTGCCTCGATGTGTGGCCGCAGCACCTTGACCACCACCTCGCTGCCGTCGCGCAGCGTGGCTGCGTGGACCTGGGCGATCGAGGCCGACGCCAGCGCGGCGTCGTCGAATTGCGCGTACAGCTGGTCCACCGGCATGCGCAGCTCGAACTCGACGATGGCGCGCGCCTCACTGCCGGGGAAGGGCGGTACCTGGTCCTGCAGCAGGGACAGCTCGTCGGCGATGTCTGCCGGCACCAGGTCGCGCCGGGTGGATAGTACCTGACCGGCCTTGACGAAGATCGGCCCCAATTCCACCAGGGCGAGGCGCAGCCGCGTACCGCGTGGCAAGCCAGCCACGTCCTGGCGCCGGCGCGCCAGCAGGGGCCGCAACAGCTTCAGCGGCCGGTACAGGTGGGCCGCGTCGACCAGCTCGTCGAGGCGGTAGGCCAGCAGCACGGACGCCACCCGCAACAGGCGCGGGATGGTCGAAAGTGAGGTCATGCGGAGGTTCCGCGCGCCCGCGCGGCCAGCCGTGCCACCCGCGCCTGCAGCCGCTCGCTGCGCTCGCGCACGGCGTCCACCTCGTCCAGGAAGCCTTCCAGCTCGCCTGGCCCCATGACCAGGCGGGCCTCGTCGCGCAACCAGTCGGCGCCATCCTCGCGCAGGTGCTCCGCGCTGTCGCGCACGTGCCGTAGGGCACCGTGCGCGACCCGCGCCACGGGCACACCAAGCACGTCGCCAAATACGCGCGTGAACGCTTCCTCGACATCGGGAGCGAAATTGCGCAGGAGTTTTTCCAGTTGACGGGCCAGGCCCGCATCGCCGGAGATGTCGATCTTGCCGGGGGCGATGTGTCCGTCGTCCCGCTTGAACGCCAGGGCGAGGAGCGCGCCAGGCGTGGTGGCGACGCGCAGGCTTTCCTCGCCCTGAGCGGGACCGACCCGCAGCCCGCCGTCCGTGGCCGTCACCGCGAACGCGAGTTCCGGTCCGCGCAAATGCATCTGCACGCTCCGGCCGTCCAGCGTGGCGAGCTCCCGCCGCGTATCGGGATCCAGCGCCAGCGCATGCGCGAGCGCGCCTTGCAGGGCACGCCCGGCCAGTTTGCGCAGCGGCTGCGGCAACCAGGCATTGGCTTCGGCACTCATGCCGGGATTGTAACCGCGCCGCCGAAGTCGAGTTGGCGCCAGGCTTCGTAGACCGCGATCGCGACGCTGTTGGACAGGTTCAGGCTGCGGCTGTCCGGGCGCATCGGCAGGCGCAGGCGCCGATCGGCCGACAGCGCGTCGAGCACCTCGCCCGGCAGGCCGGCGCTTTCGCAGCCGAACAACAATGCATCGTCGGGGTGGAAGCGGACATCGCTGTAGCGGACGGCGTTGCGGGTGCTGAACGCGAACACGCGTGGCGTCCCAAGCGCGTCGAGGCAGGTGGCGAGATTGTCGTGCACCGCCACATTGGCGTACTCGTGGTAATCCAGCCCGGCCCGGCGCAGGCGCGCATCTTCCATCGCGAAGCCCAGTGGGCGCACCAGGTGCAGGTCGGCGCCGCTGTTCGCGCACAGGCGGATCACGTTGCCGGTGTTGGCCGGAATCTCGGGTTGGAACAGGATCACATGGAGCATCGCCCCATTATGCCGTGCGCAAGACGGCGGGTGTCCGGCGCTCAGCCTCGATCCTGCTGGGCGGCGGCGAGCTGACCCGGCAACACGCGGATTGGCGCCGTGCACTGGGTGGAGCCGGCCAGGGCGGTACCCGTCGGTGCCGTGTCGCTCGGCATGCGCGGCGCTCCGGCCAGCAGCATGTCGCCAAACGCCAGTACGCAGACCAGCAGGCTGCCGGCACACAACACGCGCAACATCAATGCTTCGAATTTCATGGTGTTCTCCTGGTCATTGCGGGGAATCCGCTGACCGGGTATCGCAAGCACCGTGCCAAACCTTGCGGCACGCGGAAATGGCGCTGTGATGCGCTTGGGGACGCAAGCGTGGGCAATCGCGAGCGTCCGCGGACAGCGCGGCCGTACGCTGCCGGACGGTTGTCCGGCGTACACCAGGTGGGCTCAGCCGGTTGGCTGGCCAACTGCCGCCGGGAGCTTTTCCAGCACGGCGTAATACATGCCGTCCAGGCCGTCGTCACCTGGCAGGATCTGCCAGCCCGGTCCGGAGCGCTGTCCGGCCGGAAGTGCGAAGTTGCGTGCACGGGCGTCAGGCTGCCCGTGCAGAACGGTCTCGACGATGGCCTCGTTCTCCCCGCGCAGCACTGAGCAGGTGGCATAGACCAGCACGCCACCCGGGGCGAGCAGGGGCCACAGCGCGGTGATGATGCGCCGTTGTTGCGCGCCCAGCGCCGCGAGGTCGCTGGCGCGCCGGTGCAGGCGCACGTCCGGCCGCCGCCGCAGTACGCCGGTGGCCGAGCATGGGGCGTCGACCAGGATGCGCTCGAAGGGCCTGCCGTCCCACCACTCCCGCGGCGCGCCCGCGTCACCGATCAACAACTGAGCGTCCAGTCCCAGGCGCGCCAGGTTCTCGCGTACGCGCTGGCCACGCCCCGGGTCCCATTCCAGCGCGGTCAGCTCGACACGGGCGCGCTCCAGCACGTGGCAGGCCTTGCCGCCCGGCGCCGCGCAGGCATCCAGCACGCGCATGCCGTCGGTGGCGGCAAGCAGGTCGGCCGCCACCTGCGCCGCGCCGTCCTGCACCGCGAACGCGCCCTCGGCGAAGCCGGGCAGGCGGGAGACATCGACACTGTGCGGCAACACCAGGGCGTCGGCCAGCCAGGGATGTGCGGTGGCGGCGACGCCGGCTGCCGCCAGCCCGGCCCGCAGTTCCTCGCGGGGGGCATGGCGCCGATTCGCGCGCAGGGTCAGCGGCGGCTCGCGGTTGTTCGCGGCCATGATCGCCTCGGCTTGCCCGGGCCAGTCATGCTCCAGCGCGGCGGCCAGCCAGGCCGGGTGCGCATGCCGGGTGCGTGGCTGCGCATCGAGCGCGGCGTTGCGGCTGACGCGTTCGCGCTGCCAGCGCCGCAGCACGGCGTTGACCAGTCCGGCAAACCGCGGGCACCCCAGCGCACGCGCGGCCTCGACGCTCGCAGCCACCGCGGCGTAGGCGCTCAGATCCATCACTTCCAGTTGCACCAGGCCCAGCACCAGCAGGGCGTGGATGGCCGGCTCCTTGTGGCGCAGCGGTTGCGCCAGCAAGCCGTCGATGGCGGCGTCATAGCGCAGCCACCAGCGCGAGCCGTGGTGCGCCAGGGCGGTCAACAGTGCCCGGTCGCGGGCATCCGTCAGCTTGCCTGCATGCCGGGCGAGCACCTCGCGCAGGGAAGCGCCGTGCATGGCCACCTCGGCCAGCGCCAAGGCCGCGACAGCCCGCGCGTCCGGCCTCATGCAGGTTGGCGCAATTCGGGTCGCCCATTGAGGTAGTCGACGGCGCCGAGGCGTCGGCCGCCGGCCCTCTGCAGGACGGCGATGCGCAGCACGCCGCTGCCGCAGGCCACGTCGATGCCCTCGGCTCCAGCCGCGAGCACGCTGCCGGGGATCGCCGCGTGCTGGCGGTCGAGTGCCCGGGCCGCCCAAACCCGCACCGGCTCGCCGGCGATGTGCGTGGTGGCCACCGGCCAGGGATCGAACGCACGTACCTGGCGCTCCAGCGCGACCGCCGGCTGCTGCCAGTCGAGTTCGGCCTGGGACTTCTCCAGCTTGTGGGCGTAGCTGATACCCGTGTCCGCCTGGGCGTGTGCGGCGGGCGGGTGGCCGGTGAGCAGCGCGCGCAAGGCCTCGGCCAGCACCTGTGCGCCCAGCGCGGCGAGGCGGTCGTGCAGGCTGCCGCCGGTATCGTCGGCGTGGATCGGTGTGCTTTGCTCCAGCATCACGGCGCCAGTGTCCAGGCCGGCATCCATCTGCATCAGGGACACGCCGGTGACGCGGTCGCCAGCCAGGATGGCGCGTTGGATTGGCGCCGCGCCGCGCCAGCGCGGCAGCAGGCTGGCATGCACGTTCCAGCAGCCATGCGTGGGCAGGCCGAGCACGGCCGGCGGCAGGATCAGGCCATAGGCCACCACCACCAGCAGGTCGGGACGCAGCGCGGCCAGCGTTGCCTGCGCGCCGACCGCCTTCAACGTAGCGGGCTGTTCGATGGGGATGCCGGCCGCGACGGCCGCCTGCTTGACCGGGCTGGGGCTGAGCCTGCGGCCACGCCCGGCCGGGCGGTCGGGTTGGGTGTAGACGGCGACCACGTCGGCGCCGCTCTCCACGCACGCCGCCAGGCTGGGCAGGGCAAACTCCGGGGTACCGGCAAAAACCAGCCGCAGGCGCGGCTCAGCGCTGCCCGCCGTGCTCAAGCACTCGCCGCCTGACGGCGTTGCTTGTCCAGGCGCTTGAGCAACATGGCGCGTTTCAGCGGCGACAGGTAGTCGACGAACATCTTGCCGTCGAGATGGTCGATCTCGTGCTGGATGCACACCGCCAATGGCCCCTCAAGTTCCAGTCGCAGCGCCTTGCCGTCGAGATCCAGGGCGGTGACGGTGACGCCCAGGGCGCGGGTCACGTTGGCGTAGATGCCAGGGAAGGACAGGCAACCTTCCTGGTAGACCTGCGAACCGTGGCGCTCCACGACCTCGGCATTGACCAGTACCAGCGGCTGGTTCCGCTCCTCGCTCATGTCCGCCACCAGGACGCGCTGCTGCACGTTGACCTGGATCGCGGCCAGGCCGACGCCGTTGGCGGCGTACATGGTTTCCAGCATGTCGGCGCCGAGCTTTTTGAGCTGCGCGTCGAAGACCTGCACCGGCGCGGCATGCAGGCGCAGGCGTGGATCGGGGAACTCCAGGATGGAAAGCACGCTCAAGATCTCACCTCTCCTGCCGAAATTGCGGGCAAGTGGGCGAAAACCAAGCCCTGCCGCAACATACAATCCGCATTATCTCACGGCTTTACCGACGACTGGCGGCGTGATGGGTACCGGCCCGCTTGACAGTTGCGCGGGTTAACGGTTCGGTTACACTCGATCGAGCGTCCGGGGAAGGGGGATTCCCGCCACATGAGCAAGAAAATTCTGATGTTGCTTGCCGGCATCCTGGCTACCGCCATGGTCTATGCGGCGGGCGTGCCGTTGCGCAGTGGCCACCCCGACAGCTACACCGTGCGTCGCGGCGACACCCTGTGGGACATCTCCGCGAAATTCCTGGCCAAACCCTGGTTGTGGCCGGAGATCTGGCAGGCCAATCCGCAGGTCCACAACCCGCACCTGATCTATCCCGGCGACGTGCTCAACCTGTCGTTCATCGGTGGCAACGGCGGCGTGCCGTCGTTGACCCTGCAACCAGCCGTGCACCGCGAGGATGACGCGGTGACCGCGATTCCCTTGTCTGACCTGCGCATGTTCCTGAAGGACTTGCGGGTGATGGAGAGCAGTGCGGTCAGCTCCGCGCCGTACGTGGTGGGCCTGGAGGAGGCGCGCCTGCGCGGCGCGGTGGGCCAGAACCTGTACGTTCGCGGCCTGCATGGTGAAGCAGGGCAGCGCTGGGCCATCGTGCGCCCGACGCACCTGTTCCGCGCCTTCCCGCGTGACGTGTCCAAGCCGCCGGAGTCGCCAATTGCCGCCGATCGGCTGGACAGCAATGCAGCCATGGTCGGCACCCCCTGGGATGAGGACACCCGTCACGACGGCCACTGGCAGCGCGGCAAGGACATTGGCGTGGAGGTCAGCGTGATCGGCACGGCGGAAACCTTGCGCACGGGTGACCCGGCCACGCTGCTGCTGCTTGACTCGACGCGTGAAATCCGCAGCGGCGACCGCATCATGCCGCTCGACGCCACGCCGTATGACCCCTATTACCTGCCGCACCCGCCGAAGTCCGTGCCCGCCACGGCCCGCGTGATTGGTCTCAACGACGCGCTGCACGCGGTCGGCTCGCGCCAGGTGGTGGTGCTCTCGGTGGGCAGCAGGGACGGGATCGACAACGGCACCACGTTCACCATGGACGAGCCGGGGGAGACCATCCACGACGACGTGGCCAGCAGCAGTTGGGACCGTGGCGTCGGTCCCAAGGTGACCTTGCCGGACGAATACGCCGGCCATGTGATGGTGTTCCGCACCTTCGAGCGGGTGAGCTATGGCCTGGTCATGGACGGCCTGCGCCCGGTGCACATCGGCGCCAAGCTGCGCATGCCAGAGTAGGCAGCAGCAACCCACGGAGCAGGCCTACAGGACGGCGCGGCAGATGCCGCGCCGTCCTGTTGTCGCCGGCTGCCTACACTGCCCGCATGGCTGAGAGCGACGAGTTGCGCGCATGGCTGATCACCATACGCACGCCGGGCCTGGGTCCGGGCGGGCTGCACTGGTGGCTCGAGCACGCCGGCGGGGACATGCGTCGCGTCCCTGCGCAGTTGTGGCGGCATCGGGGGACACTGGGCGACGCCGCCAGTGCGTGGCTGCGACGTCCGGACGAACGGCGCCTGGAGGCGGACCGGGCGTGGCTGTCGGCCCCGGGCCACCGCCTGCTGTGTTGCACCGATGCGGATTTCCCGCCGCAGCTCGAGCACATCCCGCAACCACCGGCGGCGCTGTTCGTCGACGGTGATGCCAGCGTGCTGCTCCTTCCCCAGGTCGCCTTGGTTGGCGCGCGGGCCGCCAGCGCCGGCGGCCTGCTCCATGCCGAGCGTTTCGCCCGCGCCCTGGTGCGCAGCGGCTTCACCATCACCAGCGGGCTTGCCGACGGCGTCGACGCGGCCGCGCACGGCGCGGCGCTGGCCGGTGGCGGCAGCACGGTGGCCGTGATGGGTACCGGCCCCGACCTGGTGTATCCGCGCAAACACCACGCCCTGGCCCAGGCGATTGCCGCGCGCGGTGTGCTGCTCAGCGAGTTTCCACCGGGCACGCCGGCGCGGGCCGACCATTTCCCGCGGCGCAACCGGTTGATTGCCGGCCTTGCCCTGGGCACCCTGGTCGTCGAGGCTGGCATGCGCTCGGGCTCATTGATCACCGCCCGTCTGGCGGCCGAGCAGGGGCGGGAAGTGTTTGCCTTGCCAGGCTCCATCGACCATGCCCTGGCGCGCGGTTGCCATCGCCTGATCCGCGACGGCGCCTGCCTGGTGGAGGAGGCCGCGGAGCTCGTCGAACTGCTGGCGCCGGCCGCGCGCATGCTTGGCGCCGAGCTCGCCGCGCGGCTGGCCACGCCGCTGGCCGCGCCGCCCAGCACCGAATGGGCGCCACCTGGGTCAGACGCACGCAATGGCGCCGTTGCTGCCGAGGACGGGCCTGGTGAAACGCCGGCTGAGGTTGCCGCGCCCGCAGCGGCGGATCCGGCCCAGGCCGCACTCCTGCGCCACATCGGCTACGACCCGGTAGGTATGGATGAACTGGCGCGCCGCACCGGCTGGTCGTCGGCTGCGCTGGGCGCCCAGTTGCTGCTGCTGGAGTTGGCGGAGCAGGTGGAGAGGTTGGCCGGCGACCGCTATCGGCGCCGGGTGGTCCGGGTTTCCGAGTGATGCCCAACAGGTGGCGTGCCTCGGCGCCCGCAATGGGGGCCGGCTTGACAGGACCGGTGGCGCATGGTTTCAACTATATAGGCCCGGCGCTGCTAAGGTGCCGTCAGATTTGCTTCGCGGAAACCCAGTTTCATGGCAAAAAACCTGCTTGTCGTCGAGTCGCCGGCCAAGGCCAAGACGATCAACAAATACCTTGGCAGCGACTTCCAGGTATTGGCCTCCTATGGCCACGTGCGCGACCTGCGGCCCAAGGAGGGGGCCGTCGACACCGAGCACGACTTTGCCATGGCCTATGAGCTCATCGAGCGCAACGCCAAACACGTCGATGCGATCGCCAAGGCGGCCAAGGCGGCGGACACCATCTACCTGGCCACCGACTTGGACCGCGAGGGTGAGGCGATCAGCTGGCACGTCAGCGAGATCCTGCGCCAGCGTGGCCTGCTCGACGGCAAACGCGTCTACCGGGTGGTGTTTTCCGAGATCACGCCAAAGGCGATCAAGGCTGCGGTGGAGCACCCCCGCGACCTGTCCTTGGACCTGGTGGACGCGCAGCAGGCGCGCCGCGCGCTGGATTTCCTGGTCGGCTTCAACCTTTCGCCGGTACTCTGGCGCAAGGTGCAGCGCGGCCTCTCGGCCGGGCGCGTGCAGTCGCCGGCGCTGCGCATGATTGTCGAGCGCGAGGAGGAGATCGAGGCCTTCCAGAAGCGCGAGTACTGGACCGTCGCGGCGCAGCTGAACCATGCCGAAGGCGACTTCAGCGCGCGCCTGAGCAAGCTCAATGGGCGCAAGTTCGAGCAGTTCGACCTGACCAGCGAAGCCGCCGCCCAGGCTGCCCGCCAGGCCTTGCAACAGGCGGCACATGGCCGGCTGGCCGTGAGCGACGTTTCCTCCAAAGAGCGCAAACGCCGGCCGGCGGCGCCGTTCACCACCTCCACGCTGCAGCAGGAGGCCGCGCGCAAGCTCGGTTTCACCACCAGCCGCACGATGAAGGTGGCGCAGAGCCTGTACGAGGGCGTGGCGCTCGGTGCCGAGGGCAACGTTGGCCTGATCACCTACATGCGTACCGACTCGACCATGCTGGGCGCCGACGCGGTGGCCGAGATCCGCAGCCTGATAGCGCGTGACTTTGGTGCCAAGGCCTTGCCGGAGCAGCCGCAGGTCTACAAGACCAAGTCCAAGAATGCGCAGGAAGCGCATGAGGCCGTGCGCCCGACCTCGGCCCTGCGCACACCGCAGTCGATCGCCGCGGTGCTCAATGACGACCAGCGCCGGCTGTACGAACTGGTGTGGAAGCGTGCGGTGGCCTGCCAGATGGTCCACGCCACGCTGAATACCGTGTCGGTGGAATTCGCCCTGCGTGATGTGGACGGCTATCCGGTACCCGGGGAGGTTGCCGCCGGCGGCGGCGATGCCGCGTTCCGCGCCACCGGCACCACGGTGGTCGATCCCGGGTTCCTGGCAGTGTATGAGGAAGGCCGCGACCAGAAGGCTGCCGACGACGATGACGAGGGGCGGCGCCTGCCGCGCCTGGCGGTCGGCGAGCAGGTGGCCTTGCGCGACATCCTGGCCGAGCAGCATTTCACCGAACCGCCGCCACGGTATTCCGAGGCGAGCCTGGTCAAGGCACTGGAGGAGTACGGCATTGGCCGGCCCTCGACCTATGCCAGCATCATCCAGGTGCTGCAGAACCGGGAATACGTGTTCCTCGACAGCCGCCGCTTCAAGCCCAGCGATGTCGGCCGCGCAGTCAGCCGCTTCCTCACCCAGCATTTCACCCGTTACGTCGATTACGATTTCACCGCCAGGCTCGAGGACGAGCTGGACGCGGTCAGCCGCGGCGAGACTGCCTGGCGGCCGCTCATGGAACGCTTCTGGAGCCCGTTCAAGCGCCTGGTGGAGGAGAAGACCGAGTCGGTGGACCGCAACGAGGCCACCGGCGCGCGCCAGCTCGGCACCGATCCCAAGACGGGCAAGCCGGTGTCGGTGCGCCTGGGCCGCTACGGGCCGTACGTTGCGCTCGGCACCAAGGACGACGAGGAAAAGCCGAAGTTCGCCAGCCTGCGTCCTGGACAAAGCATGCACTCGATTGGCCTGGCCGAGGCGCTGGAGCTGTTCAAATTGCCGCGCGAACTCGGCGCCGCGCCAAATGGGGATCCGGTCAGCGTGGGCGTGGGCCGCTTCGGCCCGTTCGTGAAACAGGGCAGCACCTACGCCTCGCTCAAGCCCGAGGACGACCCCTATACCATCGAGCTGCCGCGTGCCTTGCAGATCGTCGCGGAGAAACTGGAAATGCTGGCGAACCGCCTGATCCAGGATTTCGGCGATGGCGTGCAGGTGCTGAACGGGCGCTATGGCGCCTATATCACCGATGGCGAGAAGAACGCCCGCATCCCGAAGGACCAGGAGCCCCGGCTGCTGACCCATGACCAGTGCCTGGAACTGCTGGCCGCCGCACCGGTGCGCAGGCCGCGCGGCGCGAAGAAGGGCGGTGCCAGGGCGGCGACGAAGAAAGCCACTGGTGCTGCGGTGACCGCCAACGAGACCAGGACGGCGCCCAGGAAGGCTGCCGCGAAGAAGGCTGCCGCGAAGAAAACCGTGGCAAAGAAGCCGGCGACACGCACCGCGACCAAGACCAAAAAGGCTGCCACGCGCAAGCCGGCGGGCAAGACCACGGGTGCCGGGAGCGCCTGAATGCTGCAGCGCTTTTCGGTGGAACACGTGGCTGCAGCCGCGGCCCTGCTGCACCGTGGCGGCGTGCTGGCCTATCCCACCGAGGCCGTGTTCGGCCTGGGCTGCGACCCGCACGACGAGGCCGCATTCAAGCGCTTGTTCGCGCTCAAGCAGCGGCCAGCGACCCAGGGTGTGCTGCTGATTGCCGCCGATCTTGCCCAGGTCGAGCCGTATATCGACATGGCGTCGGTGCCGGCGGCAGTCATGCACGAGGTGCGGCAGAGCTGGCCCGGTCCGCATACCTGGATCTTTCCCCGCGCCGCCCATGTCCCGCCGTGGATTTGCGGCGCGCACGCCGGGATCGCCCTGCGGGTCACCGCGCATGCGCCGGCCGCGGCACTGTGCCGCGCCTTCGGCGCGCCACTGGTATCCACCAGCGCCAATCCCCATGACGCGCCACCGGCCCGCGATGCCGACACGGTGGTCGGGTATTTCGGCGATGCGCTGGATGGCTTGCTGGATGGCCCGCTGGGCGGCCAGGCGCGGCCTACCACGATCCGCGATGCGCTTTCGGGTGCCACGGTGCGCGCCTGATGCCACCGGCGTGCCTTCCGCTGCTGGGCGGAAGTGATGCGGGACGCGTGCTCGCATGGCGCGCTGGCCGCGCGCTGGGCGTGCGCGAGTTCCTGGCCCACGTGCGGCAGGTGGCTGAGATGCTTCCGGTCCGGCCGGCGGCGGTCAATTTGTGCGTCGACCGCTATGCCTTCACCGTGGCGTTTTGCGCCGCCATGCTGCGCGGCCAGGTCACCCTGTTGCCGCCGTCGCGCGCACCGCGCGCGGTCGAGGAGGTGATGACCTTGCACGCCGGCGCCTATGCGCTTGGCGAGGAGGAGGCGCCCCCTGGCTTGGCGGGCTACTGGCGTCTGCCTGCCCTGGGGTGGGCGCCGCCCCTCGCGGCGGGCGACGGGGCGTATCCACAGGTGCCGGCAGACCAGGTGGTGGCAATTGCCTATACCTCGGGTTCCACCGGCAGCCCGCAACCCACACCCAAGACCTGGGCCAGCTTCCACGCCAGTACGGCGGGCAACCTGGCCATGCTGCACGCGGCGCTCGACGGCGCGCCGGCAATCCTTGCCACGGTGCCGCCCCAGCACATGTACGGAGTGGAGACTTCCGTGCTGCTGCCCTTGCTGGGGGGCTATGCGGTGCACGCGGGCAGGCCATTTTTTCCCGCCGACATCGCACTGGCGCTGGCGCAGCTGCCGACGCCGCGGATCCTGGTGAGCACCCCGGTGCACCTGCGTGCGTTGGTCGATTCGGGGATCGGGCTGCCGCCGCTGGCGTTGCTGTTGTCGGCCACCGCACCACTGCCACTGGACCTGGCGCGTGCGGTGGAAGCCCGTTTTGCGGCCCCACTGCGCGAGGTATTCGGTTCCACCGAAACCTGCGTGTTCGCCAGCCGGCGCGCCACGGTCAGCGAGGAGTGGCAACTGTATCCCGGCGTGACGTTGGAGCCGCAGCCGGACGGCACCGTGGTGCATGCGCCGCAACTCGCCCATGGGGTACGCCTCGCCGATCTCATGGAGCTGTCTGCCGATGGCGCCCGCTTCCACCTGCAGGGGCGGAACGCCGACCTGCTGGAGATTGCCGGCAAGCGCGCCTCCCTCGGCGACCTCACACAGCGCCTGCTGGCCGTGCCTGGAGTGCGCGACGGGGTGGTATTCCAGCTGGACACCCATGATGCACTCGGCGTGCAGCGCATTGCTGCATTGGCGGTGGCGCCTGGGCTGGACGAATCGGCCGTCATCGAGGTCCTGCGCCAGGCGCTCGACCCGGTGTTCCTGCCGCGTCCGCTGCGGGTGGTGGCGGCCCTGCCGCGCAACGAGACCGGCAAGCTGCCGCGTGCCGCCCTGCTGGCCGCGCTGCACGCACGCAGTCCATGAGCGACCGTGGCTGCATGCGGGTCTTGCCGTGCCCCGCATGAGCTGGGTAGCCGCCGCGGCTGGACGCTATAATATGCGTTTGCGCCTCCCTCGGCGCGGCTGAGGTCATGCCCATGCAGGTGCTGGTTGTTGGCCATGGCGCGCGTGAGCACGCGCTGGCCTGGAAGTTGATGCAATCGCCCAAGGTGAGCGGGGTGATCGTCGCGCCCGGCAATGCCGGCACGGCGGTCGAACCTGGCGTGCGCAATGCCAATATCGCGATCGACGACCTCGACGGCCTGCTGGCCTTGGCGCGCGCCGAGCAGGTCGGGCTTACGATCGTCGGGCCCGAGCTGCCGCTGGCCGCCGGCCTGGTGGACCGCTTCCAGGCCGCCGGCCTGCCCGTCTTCGGCCCCAACGCAAAGGCGGCGCGGCTGGAAAGCTCCAAGGCCTTTGCCAAGGATTTTCTCCTGCGCCACAACATCCCTACCGCCGGCTACGCAGTGTTCGAGGAAATCGAGCCGGCGCTTGCCCATGTGCGCCGGCAAGCCCGGCACAGCTCTGCGCCGATCGTGATCAAGGCCGATGGCCTGGCGGCAGGCAAGGGCGTCGTGGTGGCCCTCACCCTGGCTGACGCCGAACTCGCCCTGCACGACATGCTTGGCGCACACCGCTATGGCGCGGCATCGGCGCGGGTCGTGGTGGAGGAATTCCTCGAAGGAGAGGAGGCAAGCTACATCGTCATGAGTGATGGTCGCGACGTGCTGCCGCTGGCCAGCAGCCAGGACCACAAGCGTCGCGACGAGGGCGACCTGGGACCGAACACCGGAGGCATGGGTGCCTATTCGCCGGCGCCGGTGGTCACTGCCGAGGTCGAACGGCGCATCCTCGACCAGGTCATCAAGCCGACCATCCGCGGCATGGCTGACGAGGGCGCGCCGTTCGTCGGCTTTCTCTATGCTGGCTTGATGATCGACGCCAGCGGCGCGCCGCGGGTGGTGGAGTTCAATGTGCGGCTGGGCGATCCGGAGGCGCAGCCGTTGCTGCTGCGTCTGGAAAGCGACTTGCTGGAGCTGGTGCAGGCAGCGCTGGACAGCGGGTTGGCGCGTACCCGGGCAAGCTGGGATCCGCGCCCGGCGCTGGGCGTGGTGTTGTCTGCCGCCGGTTATCCGGAGCGGCCGCGCACGGGCGACCCCGTCGACGGGTTGGATGCCGCGGAGGAAGCCGGGGTCAAGGTGTTCCATGCCGGCACCCGCGCGGATCCTGACGGCATCGTGCGCACGGCCGGCGGCCGGGTGCTGACGGTATGCGCCTTGGGCGAGGACCTCGCCGAGGCGCGCCTGCGTGCCTATCGACGGGTCGACTCGCTGCATTTTGCCGACATGGCATATCGCCGGGATATCGCCGCCAGGGCCTTGCGGCGCTGAGCCGGCCGGCGGCGCAAACCGCAATACGCTGGCGTACGGCAAGACGTTGTCGCGCTTGACTTTTCCCGCGTGCCAATTTTCCGCTATGCTTGCGGCTTCGTCTTTTCAATTACTGCTGCTGATATGCCTAGTCGGCAGACCCTTGTTTTGTCCCCTGTTTGATCGAGGTCCAGCGATGCGCAAGATGGTTTTGTTGATATTGTCGGCGGCAGCGCTGACATTGGCCGGCTGCAACGGACAGTCGCCGACGGCATCCCCCGATGCCACCACTCCGGCCGGCACGAAGACTGCACCGGCGGCCGGTTCCACCGCGCCGATACCGAGCCAGGTCGAAGGCACCATCAAGCTGCAGAGCCCCGCCACCTTGTCTGACCAGGCGAAGCTGGAGATCAGCCTGCTCGACGTCACTGCCGGCGCCACGTCGGCTGGGCAGGCCGTTGCCACCAAGAACATCAGCCCGGCAACCCAATTTCCGGTGGACTTCCAGTTGACGTTCGATCCCGCCCAGATCAAGCGTGAGGACCTCTACGTGGTGCGCGCGGAGCTGGTGGATGGTGATCGCCACTACACCATGCCGATCCAGGCGCCCGTACTGACCAAAGGCAGCGCGGCGAAGGTGTCGATCGAGCTGGTTGCCCAGCAGACTCCGGGCGAATTGCTGCTGGCCAAATTCAATGCCGAGAAGGCCGACATTGGTGCGATGAAGATCACCAACGGCACCAAGCTCGAGAAGACCGATTCGCGCAGCTGGCAGGTGTTCCGCAAGGCCGGCGAGATCCGGATGATCCGTGAACTGGTGGACTACAACGAGAAGAGCTTCACGGACAGCTACTACGCCTACCAGGATGGCAAGCCCTGGGCTGCAGTCCAGGAGACGAAGGCCTCGCGTGACGGCAAGGCGACCTCGACCGACCGTGCGGGTTGGGACGAGAGCGACACGCTGGTGCTCAAGGAGCACGAGGCGGCCGGCAAGACTGCCGAATTGAGCGCCAAGGATGCGCAGGACCTGAAGGATCAGGCCGTGGCGATCCTGTCGCTGGCCACGGGTGGCAAGAACAAGTAAGCCCGGGCGCGCTCCGCTCCAGAGCCCCCCTCCAAAAAGCCGCCTGCGACTGCAGGCGGCTTTTTTTCGCGGCCCAGCATGGTGCACAAAAGAAAAACCCGCCTTGCGGCGGGTTTTGAGCACCTCACTGGATGACCAGACCTTCATCCGTTGAAAAGCACCTCCTGCGTTCGCAGGCTGGCAAAGGCGCACGCGCTACGCGCGAGCGCGCCTGAACGTCACTTGATCTTGCCTTCCTTGTAGATGACGTGCTTGCGCACCACCGGATCGTATTTCTTGAACTCGAATTTTTCCGGCGTGTTCTTCTTGTTCTTGCGCGTGGTGTAGAAGTGGCCGGTGCCGGCCGAGGAGTTCAGGCGGATCTTGTCTTGTGATTTGCTGGCCATGATTTACCCTCAGACCTTGTTGCCACGGGCACGCATCTCGGCGATCACCGCTTCGATGCCATTCTTGTCGATGGTGCGCAGCGCATGGTTGGAAACGCGCAGCTTGATCCAGCGCTTCTCGCTGGGCACCCAGAAGCGCCGTTCATGCAGGTTCGGCAACCAGCGCCGACGGGTATGGTTGTTGGCGTGCGAAACGTTGTTGCCGCTCTGCACACCCTTTCCAGTGACTTGACACACGCGAGCCATGACTTTGCCTCCGTTGAATGGCCCAAGCAGGACGCAGCCTGATGAGACCGGGTTCGTCGCCCGTTGGCCAGGGCAACATCGGCCCAGCGTCGAACCCGCCTCGGCGGGCCGCATGCGCTGCTGGAGAGGTACATTGGCGCCTGATCGTGAGGTCCGCAGTGCACGACGGACTGCCGGTATTGCCCGGTCGATGGCGCGAGCCGGCTATTCTCGCAGGAAATCAGTGTGCTGCGCAATCGCAGTGGTGATTCAAAGCATTGTCTGACGTGCGCCGGCCCTGGAAGTGTGGAACAATCGTCCTCTTTTGACGATGCCCGCGAGGGATACCCGATGGCAGAAGTGACGCCCGCCGACCAGTCCAATGGACAGTTCCAGGGCCAACAGTTGGTGGTGCAGAAGATCTACGTGAAGGACGTCTCGTTTGAAGTCCCCAATGCGCCGCATGTATTCCAGGAAATCGGCAACGAGGAGCAGCCGCAGGTCCAGCTGAACCTTGCCCAGAAGGCCACGGCGATGGGCAACGACCTGTACGAGGTGGTGCTCAGCCTGACCCTTACCTGCACGGTGGGTTCGCGCACCGCGTATCTGGCCGAGGTGCAGCAGGCCGGCCTGTTCGGCATCGCCGGATTCTCCGATCCCGATCGCGAGAGCATTGTTGGCAGCTATTGCCCAAACCTGCTGTTCCCGTACGCCCGTCAGCTGATTTCCGCGCTGGTGCTGGAAGGCGGCTTCCCGCCGTTCCTGCTGCAGCCGATCAATTTCGACGCCTTGTACGCCGAGCAGCAGCGTCGTCGGCAGGCCGGTGATGACGTGCCACCGCCTGTACTGAACAGCTGATCCGCGCCATGGCGGCACAGCCGATCGTCGCCGTCCTCGGCAGCGGCTCCTGGGGCACGGCGCTTGCCGCCTTGCTGGTACGCAATGGCACCGCGGCCCGTTTGTGGGGGCGCGACGCCCGCGTGCTGGCGGACATCGCCACCACGCATCGCAACCAGCGCTATCTGCCGGACGTGGAGCTGCCGGAGGCGCTGGTCTGTACTGACGATCTGGCGTTGGCGCTGCGCGGTGCCACGATCGCGCTGATCGTGGTGCCCAGCCATGCCTTTGCCGCCGTGCTGGCGGCCATGGCTCCCCTGTTGGACGAGGGTACGGCAGTGGCTTGGGCCACCAAGGGCTTCGAGCCGGGCACGGGACGTTTCCTGCACGAACTGGTCGCGGCGCGGTTTCCGGGGCGGCAGGCTGCGGTGGTCACCGGGCCGTCCTTCGCGCGGGAAGTGGCCGCCGGCCTGCCCAGTGCCGTGACCGTGCATTCCGACGATGCCGGTTTTGCCGAACACCTGGCCAGCCTGCTCCATGCGCCAAACCTGCGCGCCTATTCCGGGGCCGACGTGCTGGGCGCCGAACTGGGCGGGGCAATGAAGAACGTGCTGGCGGTCGCCACCGGCATCGCCGACGGCATGGAGCTGGGATTGAACGCACGCGCCGGTCTGATCACCCGCGGCATGAACGAGATGCTGCGTCTGGGCGTGGCCCTGGGTGCGCAGCCGGAGACCCTGATCGGCCTGTCCGGCCTGGGCGACCTGGTGCTGACCTGTACCGGCGACTTGTCGCGCAACCGTCGTCTCGGCCTGGCCTTGGGCCGCGGCGTGTCCATGGACGAGGCACTGCGTGAGATCGGCCAGGTGGTGGAGGGCGTGCTCACGACCAACGAGGTCGTGCGCCTCGCTTCCCGGCACGCGCTGGACCTCCCGATCAGTGCCGCCGTGCATTCGGTGCTGCATGGCGCCGCCACCCCGATTGACGCGCTGCGCACCTTGATGGCGCGCGAGCGCAAGGCCGAGTATCCGCGGGGCTTGTTCTGCCGACAGTGAGCGCCTGGTGCAACGCCAGGAGGACTGTCCTCTGTTGGGGTTCCAGACCGCGACTTCCGTCATCGGGGTACGGCGCTGCTAAGCTCAGGCATTTGACTGCAGCCAATCGCGTGTCAATGCATCCATCGGCGGACGAAAAACCAGACATTGGAGCCAACCCGGCATCCGGGCCAGGCGAAGAACGCATGGCTCCGGAGTGGCGCAGACTGCTGGCGCCCGTCGCTGCCGCGGATGCGCAGCGTGGCGAGCTTGGCTTTTTCGTCGAGATCGTGGGTGCGGAGGGGGGCAACTTTGCCCAGGTCGACATGGCGCCAGTGTGGCTGACGCTGGATGAGCGCGGCCACCACGTGCGCGCGCTGGCGCTGGACAGCCGGCGCTTGCTGCACACGCCACTGCGGGCACGCGAACAGCGCCTGGCCGCGACCGTGCTGGGCTTGCCGCAAAGCACGCGCAAGGAACGCACCTATGCCCGCCTGCGCGGACGTGTCGGCGATGCGCTGCTGGGCGAGGTGCTGGACGCGGCTCCGTGCTTCCTGGGCGGGTTGGGCGGATTGCGCCTGGCCCATGGCGGCAATCAGCCGCTGGAGTGGTATTGGCGCATGGAGCCGGACGGTACCCAGCGCCTGTTGCCAGTACTGCCGGTCAACCAGCGCCTGCTGTGGATCGACGCCCTGTGGTACCTCGACGCCGAGCGGGCCACGCTCGGCCTGCTCGAAGGCGCGCCGGAGGAATCCCGCTGGCTGGACTTGCCGCCGTTGCGCCACGAGTTCGGCAAGCGCATGCGCACCCGCCTGCCCGACAGCCCGGTGGGCAAGCGTGTGCCGCCCCCGCAAGTGTTTGCCGAGGTGCAGCACGCCGATGTCGCGCCGCAGCGCGTGCTCACCCTGCATGCGCTGACCCGGCATCCGCGCCTGGCCGCCGGGACGCCACCGCTGGGCTACGGCCGACTGGCGTTCGATTATGCCGGGGAGCGCCTGCCCAGCCGCGGCGGCGAGCCGCGGGTGCGTCGCGTACGCGACGGGCAGCTGGTGGAGATCGTGCGCCGCCGTGCCGACGAGCTGGTGGCCATGGAGCAGCTTGAGCGCATCGGCCTGAGCACCGGCGTGGATACCGACGGCCTGCCTTGGGACGTCGCTGACATCCTGCCCGAGGACGCCTGGCTGTTTGCCGGTGCCGGCCCCACTGGCGCGCTTGAGGTCAACACGCCATCGCGTTGGCTGGCCCTGCGGACGCGCCTGGAGGAGGAGGGCTTCCACGTCGAATATGCGTCGAGCTTCCCTTTCGAGGTGCTCGATGGACCAGTGCGCTGGTACGGCAGCGCGGTTGACGATAGCGATGACCATGCGTTCGACCTGGAGATTGGCATCGAGGTCGGCGGCGAGCGCCACAATCTGCTGCCGGCCGTGGCCCAGGCGCTCGCCGAGCAGCAGCTGAGCCTGCAGCCGGCAGCCAACGAGGCGGCCGATGCGGTGTGGTATGCGCCGCTGGATGCGCGGCGCCGGGTGCCGGTATCGGTCAGTGAGCTGCGCAACCTGCTGGCGCCGCTGGTCGAGTACCTGGAGTCGCCGCGGCAAAAGCTGCACCTGCCGCGGGTCCAGGCCGGTCGCCTGGACGAGCTGGCCGCGGCCTTGCCTGCCGACAGCGTGCTCGAGGCACCCAGGCAATTGCGCGGCTTCACCGCCAAGCTGCGCGACGCCGCGGCGCGCGCCAGCGACACCGTGCCGCCGGGACTGCGGGCCGAGTTGCGGCCCTACCAGCGCGAAGGCCTGCGCTGGCTCAACGCCCTGGCTGAGGCCGGAGTCGGCGGCGTGCTGGCCGACGACATGGGCCTGGGCAAGACCCTGCAGCTGTTGACGCACTTGTTGGCCTTGAAGCACGCAGGCGCGTTGGAATGGCCGGCGCTGGTGGTAGTGCCGACCAGCCTGATCCCGAATTGGCAGGCCGAAGCCGCACGCTTCGCGCCACAGCTGCGGCTGCTGGTCGTGCACGGGCCGCAGCGCACTGATGCCTTGGCACACATGGCCGAGGCCGACATCGTGCTGACCAGCTACGCCCTGGTGCCGCGTGACGCCACAGTGCTGCGCAAGCAGGGCTTTTCCGTGATCGTGCTGGACGAGGCGCAGCAGGTGAAAAACCCGCGCACCCTGGCCCGGCGTGCGCTGCTCAGCCTGTGCACGCGCCGCTACCTGTGCCTCACCGGCACCCCGCTGGAGAACCACCTGGGCGAGCTCTGGGCGCAGATGGACCTGGCGGTGCCCGGTCTGCTCGGTGACGAGGCCTTGTTTCGCCGCCATTACCGCCAGCCAATCGAGAAGCAGCACGACGAGGCTTCCCTGCAGCGGCTCAACCAGCGCATCGCTCCGTTCATCCTGCGTCGCACCAAGACCCAGGTAGCCACCGAGCTGCCGCCGAAGACCGAGATCACGCGCCGCGTCGCCCTGCTCGGCCGGCAACGCGAGCTGTATGACGGATTGCGCCTGGCCCTCGCCGACGAGCTGCGCGAGATCATCGCCGAGCGCGGCATGGGGCACTCCGGCATCGTGGTGCTGGACGCCCTGCTCAAGCTGCGCCAGGTATGTTGTGATCCGCGCCTGGTCAAGCTTGAGGCGGCACGCGGGGTGCGCGAGTCGGCCAAGCTCGAGTTGCTGATGGAGATGCTGCCGGCCCTGCTCGACGAGGGACGCCGGATTCTCCTTTTTTCTCAGTTCACCAGCATGCTCAAGCTGTTGGCCGCCGAGCTCGACCACCGGCACATCCGCTACGTCACGCTCACTGGTGAAACCCGCGACCGCGGCGATCCGGTACAGCGCTTCCAAAGCGGCAAGGTGCCGTTGTTCCTGCTGTCGCTGAAGGCCGGCGGCGTGGGGCTGAACCTCACCGCCGCGGACACCGTGATCCATTACGATCCCTGGTGGAATCCGGCCGCCGAGGATCAGGCCAGCGACCGTGCGCACCGCATCGGCCAGGACAAGCCGGTGTTCGTGTTCCGCCTGATCACCGTGGGCACGGTCGAGGAGCGCATCGAGGAGATGAAGACGCGCAAGGCCGAGCTGGCCGCCGCCGTGCTCGAGGGCGGTGGCAGCCGGAGCAGGTTCAGCTTCGACGAGGCCGACCTGGCAAGGCTGCTGGCGCCGCCCGAGTAGGCGTCCATCCCGGGCCGAAGGGAATTCCTTGTGGGCGGGCGATGCCTTCCGCCATATGCCCGGCAGAGTTCTATGGCCCAGGAGCCTGGTGGCCGTCGTCCTGCCGGGCGATTGCCGCCACGCCGAGCAGACCGGGCTCGGCCGCAGTCATGGCGGCGATCGGCACCTTGCGCACGACATCGGCAAAACGCCCCTTGGCCTCGAAGCGGGTGACGAAGCCGCCGCGCTGCAGCCAGGGCAGCAGTACCGGCAACATGCCCCCGGTCAGATACACGCCATCCCAGGCACCAAGCGACAGCACCAGGTCCCCGGTCACGCTGCCGAAAATGCCGACCATCGTTTCCACCGCGCGCACGCAGCAAGGATCGCTGCCGGCATTGGCACGCGCGGTGACATCCTCCGGTTGCAGCGGCTCGGCAGCCATGCCGGCGATGGCACACAGCGTCGTGTACACGTTGACCAGACCGCTGCCGCACAGCACGCGCTCGTTGGAGACCCGCCCATGGCGTCTGGCCAGGTGCTGCAGCAGCTGGACTTCGGTCTGCGTGCCCGGTGCGAAGCCACTGTGGCCGCCTTCGGTTTCCAGCGTCTCCGGGCGACCCTTGCGTACCAGCAATGCGCCGATCCCGAGCCCCGTCCCCGGACCGATGACGGCAAAGGTCTGCGTGTCGCGTGCACCTGGTGTCGGCAGCGCGTGGCCATCGAGCGCGAGCAGCTCGTCCCTGGCGAGCAGGGTGGGCGCCATGGACTGCGCGGCGAAATCGTTGACCAGACGTACCGACTGCAGGGCCAGGCCGCGTTGCAGGGCGTGCGCGTCGATGGTCCACGCGTGGTTGGTGATCCTGACCGTCTGTTCCGCGCTGACCCGGCCCGCTGCGGCGACCAGCATGCTTTGTGGCTGCGCCCCGCTGTCGTCCAGGTATTGCCGGGTGGCGGCTTCCAGCGAGGGGTAGTCGGCGACGCGATAGCGCCGCAAGCTGCCGGCCTGCAGCGGCGTGGTGGCGGTGGGATCGCACGACGCGAAACGTACGTTGGTGCCACCCAGATCGACCAGCAGCGTGCCTGCGCAAGTCTGGTTGCCAGGGGTGGGAGTGGGGGGCGACATGTCCCTAGAGTGCCGCTTTGCTCCCTGGACGTCCATTCCTGGCCTGCCCCGATGCGCGGAGATGCCGGTGGCGTGGCGTCGCATGGCCGGGGGGTGGGGCGGTGCGCGCAGTACAATGGCGCCGTATCCATTGAAGTACGGCGCAGGCCATGAGTTTCCCCCATACACGCATGCGGCGCATGCGGCATGACGCCTTTTCCCGCGCACTGATGCGCGAGCACAGCTTGCTGCCCAGCGACCTGATCATGGTCGCCTTCGTCATCGAGGGCGACGGACGCCGCGAGCCGGTGCCCTCCATGCCCGGCGTGGATCGCCTGTCCGTCGACGGGCTGCTCAAGCTTGCCGGCGAATGCGTGCGCCTGGGTGTGCCGGCACTGGCCCTGTTTCCCTCACCGCCGCCAGAGGTGAAGACACTGGACGCGCGCGAGGCGTGGAACCCCGACAACCTCATGCACCGCGCGACCCGCGCACTGAAGGCACGCTACCCGGAACTCGGCCTGATCGGCGACGTGGCGCTCGACCCCTATACCACGCACGGCCAGGACGGCTTGATCGACGCGGACGGCTACGTGATGAACGAGCCGACGGTCGAAGCGCTGGTAAAGATGTCGCTGGCCCAGGCCGAGGCCGGCATGGATTTCGTCGCCCCCTCGGACATGATGGACGGCCGTATCGGCACCATCCGCAGCGCGCTGGAAGCGGCCGGCCATATCCACACCCGCATCCTGGCCTATTCGGCAAAGTACGCCTCGGCGTTCTACGGTCCGTTCCGCGATGCGGTGGGCTCGGCGGCCAGCCTCGGCAAGGCCGACAAGCACACCTATCAGATGGATGTGGCCAACAGCGACGAGGCGCTGCGCGAGATCGCGCTCGACCTCGATGAGGGCGCCGACGTGGTGATGGTCAAGCCTGGCCTGCCGTACCTGGACATCGTGCGCCGGGTCAAGGACCGCTTTGGCGCGCCGACCTTCGTGTACCAGGTCAGTGGCGAGTACGCCATGCTCAAGGCTGCGGCGCAAAACGGGTGGCTGGACGAGCGCGCCGTGGTGCTGGAGGCGCTGACCAGCATCAAACGCGCTGGCGCCGACGCGATCCTCACCTATTTCGCGCTGGACGCGGCACGTTGGCTGCGCGGCGAGTGAGCGGGAGTTCCCGTGTGCCGGGCCGGCACGGCCAATGCCACTGAGTCCGGTCCGGTAGCCTCGATTCGAGCCGCCTGACGCTCGTCATCATCAATACTTGCCGTCCCGATCGTCGACGGCCGGCCGGCCGCGGCATGCGCTGGCCGGTTCGTCGCCACTCCATGCGGCATGCAGCAGATGCGTCGTGAAAGGTTTCCCCGGCCCCGCAGTCAAGGCCTGGGCGTATCCGTCGGCCCCGCCTCCCAGCCGCCGCCGAGCGCGAGGAAGATGCGCACGCGGTCATTGGCCAGCGCCGTGTCGGAAGCAGCCAGTGCGGTCTCGGCGCTGGCCAGGCTGCGCTGCACGTCCAGCGCTTCCAGCTGCGATACCGTGCCACCCTGCAGCAGGCGCTGTTCCATGACGGCTGCCCTGTGGCTGTCGTCGCGCGCGGCACGCAGGCGCGCGTTGACGTCCAGGTCGTGTCCGTAGGTGGTCAGCGCGCTCTGTGCCTCGCGCAGCGAGTCCAGGACGACGCCATCGAAATGCGCCAGCGCGGCCTGTTGCGCCGCGCCGGCCTGGTCGATCTCCGCGCGGACGACGCGGGTGTTGGGAAAGGTCCACGAGATCAATGGGCCCAGGTCGAAATGCAGCGCGGAGCGGTCAGCCAGGGTGCTGATCTTGCGCGATGTGGTACCGATCGATGCCCCCAGGCTGACGCTGGGATACAGTTTGGCGGTGGTGACGCCGATGCCGGCGGTGGCAGCCGCGAGCTGGCGTTCGGCCTGGCGTATGTCGGGCCGGCGACGGATCAGGGCGGTGCCGTCGCCGACGGGTATGGGTTGCGCGAGGGTCGGGATGCGCTGGCAATGTGCGAGGTCTGCGGGATAGTCGTTCGGTGCGTTGCCGGTCAGCACCGCCAGCTGGTACAGCGCAGTCCGGCGCGCGCCCTCCAGTCCGGGCACGGCGGCCTGCAGCTGCGCGAGCAACGCGCGGGAGCGGGTGACGTCGAGTGGCGCGTACAAGCCGGCATGTGCGCCGCGTTCGGTCAGGGCGAGGCTCTGTGCCTGCAGGTCGGCCGAGTGCCGGGCCACCTGCAGGCTGGCCCCGGCCGCGCAGGCGTTCGTGTAGGCGCCCACGACGTTGGCCACGACGGTGATGCGTGTCAGATCGGCAGCCGCAGCCTGGGCCTGGACGTCGGCCGCGGCGGCTTCGAGCTCGCGACGGATCCGCCCGACCACGTCCACCTCGTAGGAGACCCCGAAGCCTGCGTCGATCGACGGGTGCACGCCGGAGGTGGGTCCCACGCCGCCGTTCGAAACCTCACCCACCGCGAGGCCACCGCTGACGGTGGTCTGCACACCGGCCGCCGCTCGCGTCCCGCGTGCCAATGCGCGTGCCTGCTCCAGGTTGGCGGCGGCAACACGCAGATCGGTGTTGGCGGTGAGCGCCTGTCTGACCAGGGCATCGAGCCGGGGCTCGTGGTACAGCTGCCACCAGTCCTGGGTCAGCGGCGCGGCCGAGAACGCCGACGGATGCTCGCTGGTTTCGGCGAATGCGCCTGGCGGATGGTCCGCCAGGCTGCCTGGCAGGGGCGGTGGCGTGTAGTTCGGGCCGACGCTGGCGCAACCCGCCAGCAGGGAGAACGCGACGGGCCACAGTGCGTGGAAGGTCATGCCTGACGTCATGGGCGGATGCCGAACGGACCGCCCGTACCATCCAGCGTCACCGTGACGGTGCGTCCGGCGACCAGGTCGAAGCCCGCGGGCACCTTGTCGATGGCCACCCGGACCGGTACGCGCTGCGCCAGCCTTACCCAGTTGAAGGTCGGGTTGACGTTGGCCAGCAGCGTGCCCGCCGTCGTGCTGCGTTCGCTGTCGTTGATGCCCGCCGATATGCCGGCGACATGTCCCCGCAGTGGATGGTCGTAGCCCATGACCCGGATGGTCGCCTTGTCGCCGACGTGGATGCGCGCCAGCTTGGTCTCCTCGAAATATCCGGCGACATAGAAACTGTCGCTGTCGACCAGTGCCATGACCGCTTGTCCGGTGGTCGCGTAGTCGCCGGCGCGCAGCTGGAAATTGGTCACGATGCCGTTGGCCGGAGCACGTACCTGCGAACGCTCGAGGTTGATCTGCGCCAGATCGAGGTCGGCGACCGCCTGCGCGTACTGGGCGCGCGCAAGCTTCGCGGCGGATTCGCGGTCGGCAAGTTCCTGTTCGGGAACCACGCCGCGCAACTTCCGATAGCGGCGATTCTCGACATCGGCGGAATCCAGGGTGGCCTTGGCGGTTGCCAGCGTGGCCCTGGCCCGCTCGACTGCGTTGGCCAGGCGCACACGGTCGACTGTGAACAGCAGCTCGCCGCGCCGGACGTGCTCGTCGTCATGCACCAGCACGCTGGCGACGCGCCCGGAGACGTCGGCGGCAAGCGGTATCACGTCGGCGCGGATCTTGCCGTCGCGGGTTTGCGGGGCATAGGTGTAGTACGTATAGATGTGCCACAGGACGAATGCGGCCAGCAGCGCAAGCAGCGCCGTGAGCGTCATCTTCAGGATCTGTGGCGCGATTTCTCGAACGGAGGTCATGATCGGTTTGGTTTCAGCTCGTTGTGGCCATGCCCAGGGCGACGAAGGCGACGCCGACAAGCAGGAAGAACAGCGCGGTATCGAAGAGCGGCCGCTGCCATACGAAGCGATAGGCCCCGGTGGCGTGCAACAGCCTCGAGATCAGCAGGCGTGCGGCGAAGCCCGCGCCCAGGCACAGCAGCAGTGGCGATACGTAGATTCCGGCAATGTCGATCTCGCCGATCATGGGTTCGAAGCCCAGGCCGTCGCGGGCCCAAAAAAGCCAATACGCAGGCTGGCCAGCGACCGCAGTACGACGTGCTGGTCAGGGTGCGGCGCCTGCTGGTGTACTGCCGTCAAGGTCCGGTCGATCAGCGCCAGCAGCGTCGGCGTGGGTTCGTCCCGGCGGATCTGGCGACGGATTTCGGCCAGCAGATCCTCAGCCGCGATGCGCGCTTCACCCGACAGGCTGAGCGCGACCAGCCGCAAGCGCGCGACGCTGGCGCCGAAGCGCAGGGTGATGGCGGCAATGCGGTCCAGCGCGCGATTGATATAGGCATCGCGGTCGTAGTTGCTGGCGCGGCGGCTGAGTCGGATCACGTCATCCTGTTCCTGCCGGGCCAGGCGTGCGACGGTATGCGCCGGGCCGAGCGTGCGGAACAGGCTGCACAGGGCGAAGGCTGCGTAGATGCCGAACAGGTCGGCGAACATGGATTCGAGATAGGCACCGAAGTCCATGGGACTGTAGGCGCCCTGCAGGTTGATCGAGCTCAGGCCGAGGGCGAGCAGCAGCAGGGCCATCGGGTTGCTTGCCGCCCAGATGCCGAGCGGCAGCATGAACAGGCCCATGGCGATCACGAACGTCGGATAGTCCTGGGCCAGCGGAAGCAAGCCGTAGCTGAGAATGCCGACCGCGGCAAAGGCGAGCGTGGTGAACAGGCCGAATTTGGCGATGATCGGGCGCGGATCGTCACCGCTGCCGAAAAAGGCCAGGGCCACCGTCCCCAGCAGTACCGCGCCGGCACCGTACTGCCAGCCGGTCGCCCACCAGAAGCCGCACAGCACGGCATAGGCAACCAGGATGCCGCCGGCGATGCGCAGGGCCAGGCTCCAGTCGGGAGCCAGCGGGAACGGCACCGCCTGGCGCACCTTGCGTTCCAGGTCCGGCTCCAGCATCTCCCGACCGTCGAGTGCCGCGTCCAGCCTGCGCACTTCAGACCACAGCCGCAGGGTGTCGGCCATCAGGTCCGCCAAGGCACCGCGCATCACGCCGGACCAGATGGCGTCACCGTCGGTGGCCAGCGGCAGGTGGCGCATGCGCTCCACCAGTTCGACGTGTCCTGAAGTGTCCTCGCCCAGCTGTTGCCTGGCCTCTTCCAACAGCGGTCTGACGATGGCGAGCTCGGCTGCGGAACTGACCGCCAGCCGCGACGTGATGGCGGAAAGCGTGGGCACCAGGCGCAGCAGCCGTTGCTGGATGGCCAGCGCCAGCTGGACGTCGCGCCGTGGCACCATCGGATCGTAGCGAAGCTGGCCGGTCAGCGTGGACAGCGCCGTGATGTCGGCAATGATCTTCAACCGGCCCTGTTCGGACACCACGTGGTCCGAGCGCCCGCTGAAGGCATCGTTCATCAGCGTCTCGATATCCGTCAGCCAGCCGTGCAACCGGCGTCGCAGGGTCGGCCCCAGCGAGCGCGGCACGATGACGCTGTCGACGATGGTCGCCACGATGATGCCCAGGCCGATCTCGCTGACCCGCGCCACCGCCGTGTCGAACATCGACTCGGCGTGGCTGGCGCCGGGAACGGCGACCAGCATCAGCGTGATGCCGAGCAGCCCGTAGCCGTATCCGCGCGGGGTGCGGTCGAGGATCGAGCAGACGAATGCCGCCGTGGCGACGATGCCGGCGCCGATGACGAGCAGCACCGGTACGCTGGCGAAAACGGCCGCCAATACCAGGGCGATGATGCCCCCGCAGGCGGTGCCGGTGAAACGGTAGACGGCCTTGGAACGAACCGCACCAGTCAGCGGGTTCATCACCACGCAGCAGGTGACGATGCACCAGTAGGGCTTCGGCAGGCCGATCCGGTCCGCGATGACGAACGCGACCATCGAGGCCAGGAACAGCTTGCCGGAGAAAAGCAGCGACAACGGTGTCAGCTTCACTTGGGCGCGCGTCCTTCCGCGGCAATGAAGCAGTGTGCACGCTCCTCGAAGGCACGCAGCGTACGCGTGGCGATGTCGATGTCCTTTGCGGGGATGTCCTGCATCAGTGCCCTACGCAACGCCGTGAGCGACCGTTCCATTTTCATGGCCAGCCGACGGCCAGCCGGCAACAGGTAGATGCCCTTGATCCGGCGATTGCCTGGCATCACGCGCCGCTCCAGCAGCCTGGCCTCCTGCGCCTGGTCGAGCACGCGCACCATCGCCGCCGGATGCACGCCCACCTCCTCGGCGAGCACGTTCTGCTGCACGCCATCGCCCAGCCGCGAGACCAGCAGGATCGGCGTGGCCAGGGACACGGATATCCCGGAAACGGCCAATGCCGAGCCGGCGGCCTGGGTCCAGGCACGTTTCACAGGCTGCAACGCGTTGGTGAGTGCGTAGAAGGAATCCGTCGTGGCGTTCATGGCTTGCCCAGCTTCCCGCAAGGTGCGGAAAGACAAATAATCAATAGTTGCCTTGTCAATTATACAGCGGAAAATCCGATAGCGGTCAAGGCCCGGCCGATCATGACCTGCTGATCGAGGTCGGGGGCGTGCCCGTCAATCCGGCGGACGTAAAAATCCGGGGCCGCGGGACGCCGCCGGCAGGCCCGCCGCGTGTGTTTGGCCGGGATGCCGCGGGCGTGGTGCAGGCTGGCGGCAGGGTCCTCGGCTTCAACCCGGGCGATCGGGAGCAGTACGCCGGTGCCCACCGCTTCCCGGCAGCAAAGCCGGGCAGGTCGTGGACGAGCGCACCGTGCACCTCATGCCCGGGACGCTCTGCTTTGCCGAAGTGGCCGCGATGCCCTTGGACGGCGCCATCCACGCCAGTCGATGTTCGACACGGCGGTGGCGCGGGAACTGTTGTTCGATCGCCTGCGCGTGCGGCAGGCCAACCGGGGTCAGTAGGCGAACTCGGTGAAGACCGGGTCCACGTTCCCCTGCCAGGGCCCGTGGAACAGCTCGAGCTTCTGCTCGGCCGGGGTCTGGTTGGACTCGACGATTCTCTGCAGCGGATCGAGGAAGATGGCCTCGTCGTTGCCCAGGGCGTTGAGCCGGGCGCGCCGACGCAGGCCGTGCTTGGCGATTTCCAGCGCCTGCGCGGCCAGCTCGCGGACGCTGGCCTTGCGGAACGGCAGCCTGAGCGCGTGCCTGGGCACGCCATCGCGCAAGGCGTGGCGCTCGTCGCGGGTGAAATCCTTGACCAGGTCCCAGGCCGCGTCCAGCGCCTCGTCGTCGTAGAGCAGGCCGACCCAGAACGCGGGCAGCGCACACAGGCGGTTCCATGGCCCGCCATCGGCGCCGCGCATCTCCAGGTACTGCTTGAGCCGCACTTCGGGAAATGCGGTGGTGAGGTGGTCGGCAAAGTCGGTCATGTTGGCGCGGATGCCGGGCAGCATCGGCAGTTCCCCGGCCATGAAGCGCTTGAAGTCCTGGCCGGCCAGGTCGACATAGCGGCCATGCTGCAGGCTGAAGTACATCGGCACGTCGAGCAGGTAGTCGACATAACGCTCGTAGCCGAAGCCGTCCTCGAACACGAAGTCGAGCATGCCGGTGCGTGCCGCGTCGGTGTCGGTCCAGATATGCGATCGATAGGACTGATAGCCGTTTGGACGTCCCTCGGTGAACGGCGAGTCGGCAAACAGCGCCGTGGCCACGGGTTGCAGGGCCAGACCTACGCGGAACTTCTTGACCATGTCCGCCTGGCTGCCGAAGTCCAGGTTGACCTGCACCGTGCAGGTGCGCGTCATCATGTCCAGGCCGAGCGAGCCGACCTTGGGCATGTAGTCGCGCATGATCTGATAGCGGCCCTTGGGCATCCAGGGCATATCGTCACGGCGCCACTTGGGCTGGAAACCCATGCCCAGGAAGCCGATGCCGAGCGCCTCGGCCACCGAACGTACCTCTTTCAGGTGCCCGTTCACCTCGGCACAGGTCTGGTGCACGTTCTCCAGTGGCGCGCCGGACAGCTCGAGCTGGCCGGCGGGCTCCAGGGTGATGGCGGCCTTGTTCCGGGACAGGGCCACGGGGTTCTCGCCTTCGCGCGCGACGTCCCAGCCGTAACGCGTGGCCAGGGTTTCCAGCAGGAGCCTGATGCCGCGCTCACCCTCGAACGTCGGCGGCCGCAGGCTGTCGGTGAGGAAGCCGAACTTCTCGTGCTCGGTGCCGATGCGCCAGGCCTCGCGCGGCTTCTCGCCCGCCGCCAGGTAGTCGGCCAGCTGCCGGCGGCCACCAGTGATCGGGGTGTGCTTGACCGCACTGGGTATCGACACGGGCCATGCCTCACGAGGGGTGCGAACCACTATGGGGTTGCCGCATGGCGACCAAAAGGGTTGGCGAAGATTTATTGTACGACGCAGTATCGCGGGTGGCGCGGAAACGACCAGTCCGGCACAAGGCCGGCCCGCTCAGGAACCCGCATCGGGCCTGGCCGGCTCTTGGTATTCCCTATTCCGATTCCCCATTCACGGCTCTTCAGCGCTTCATTGCATTGAAGAATTCGTCGTTGGACTTGGTGTTCTTCATCTTGTCGAGCATGAATTCCATGGCCGCCAGCTCGTCCATGGGGTGCAGCAGCTTGCGCAGGATCCAGATCTTGGCCAGCAGGTCCGGCTCGATCAGCAGGTCCTCGCGCCGCGTGCCGGAGCGGTTGATGTCGATCGCCGGGAAGACGCGCTTCTCGGAGATGCGCCGGGAGAGGTGGACTTCCATGTTGCCGGTGCCCTTGAACTCCTCGTAGATGATGTCGTCCATCTTCGAGCCGGTTTCGGTCAGCGCGGTGGCGATGATGGTCAGGCTGCCGCCCTCCTCGGCGTTGCGCGCCGCGCCGAAGAAGCGCTTCGGGCGCTGCAGCGCGTTGGCGTCGACGCCACCGGTCAGCACCTTGCCGGAGCTCGGCACCACGGTGTTGTAGGCGCGGGCCAGGCGGGTGATGGAATCCAGCAGGATGACCACGTCGCGCTTGTGCTCGACCAGGCGCTTGGCCCGCTCGATCACCATTTCCGCCACCTGCACGTGGCGTACCGGCGGCTCGTCGAAGGTGGAGCTGATCACCTCGGCGCGCACCGAGCGGGAGATCTCGGTGACCTCCTCCGGGCGCTCGTCGATGAGCAGGATGATGAGGTGCGTGTCCGGATCGTTGTGCCTGATGGCCTGGGCGATGTTCTGCAGCATCATGGTCTTGCCGGATTTCGGCTGCGACACGATCAGGCCGCGTTGGCCCTTGCCGATCGGTGCGATCAGATCGAGGATGCGCCCGGTGATGTCCTCGCTGGAACCGTTGCCGCGCTCCAGGTGGAACATCTTGCGCGGGAACAGCGGCGTCAGGTTCTCGAACAGCATCTTGTTCTTCGACGTCTCCGGCGGGTCGCCGTTGATCGTCTCCAGGCGCAGCATGGCGAAATAGCGCTCGCCTTCCTTCGGGTGCCGCACGCGGCCGGTGATGTAGTCGCCGGTGCGCAGGTTGAAGCGCCGGATCTGGCTCGGGCTGACATAGATGTCGTCTGGACCGGCCAGGTAGGACTCGTCCGCGGAACGCAGGAAGCCGAAGCCGTCCTGCAGGATCTCCAGCGCGCCTTCGGCCCAGATGCCGCCGCCGGAGCGGGCGTGCGCCTTCAGCACGTTGAAGATCACGTCCTGCCGGCGGGCGCGCGAGACGCCTTCGGAGACGCCGACGGACTCGGCAAACTCAAGCAGCTGCACCGCATTCTTGCGCTTGAGCTCGGTCAGGTTGATGACGCGGTCGTTGCTGCCCGGGTCGGCGTTGTCGTCGTCCACCGGCAGGCCACTCGGGTTGTTGTGCCGCGGATTGTTGTTGCCGTGCTGCCGCTGCTGGCCGTTGCCGCCGCGTTCGTTGCGCCGGCGCCGGCCGCGGCCTTCGCGCTGGTTGTTGTTCCCACCTGGCCGGCCGTTGTTCGGGTTGGATCCGTCGGCCTGGGTCGTGGCCCGCTCCGGCTCCGCGTTGGCCGATGCGTCGGTGCCGCGCGGCGCGGCGTTGGCATGTGGCTGTGGGTTGGCGCCAGGTACTGCGTCGACGCTTTGGCCGGGTTGCCAGGACGGCTCCTGGTCTGCGCCCGGATACCGGGATTCGGCGTTCTCGGGGCGCTGTCCGCCGCCCTCGACGGACCGCGACGGGGCGGGCGGTTCAGCCTGTGCCTGCGCACGATCAGCCGGAGCTGCGGTCACCGGGGTCGTCGCTGCAGGTGTTGCTGGCGCTGGTGCCGCCGCCATTGGCGCACGGTCTGCCGCAGCCGCGTCCTGCGTCTTCGGTGCGGTCTTGGCTGCCGTGCTGCGGCGCGTGGTCCGGGCGCGGGGCGCTTTGCTCTTGGCAGCGCTCGGGCTGTCGCCCTCGGGGTCGGGGGTGTGGTTGTCGGTATCAGACACGGGCAGTCCTGGCGAGGGCCGTAGTAGTGCGGGGGGGAAGGAAGCAGGTCGCGCGGGGCGCGCGGCGGGATCGAAAGTCCCGACAGACGAGGTGAATCTAGCACCCGCCGCACACGGCCGTAAAGGGCGCGGCGGGTGCCGGCAGATCAGATGGACGGGCGCTCAGATGGCGTGGTCGATCATTTGCGTGAGCTGGCGTTTGCCGACGGCACCGATCTGCGTGCCCTCGACCTTGCCGTTCTTTATCAGCATCAGCGTGGGGATGCCACGGACGTTGTAGTTGCGCGGGGTCTGTTGGTTTTCGTCGATATTCACCTTGACCACGCGCAGGCGTCCGGCGTATTCGGTGGCAAGCTCGTCGAGCATGGGCGCGATCGACTTGCACGGGCCGCACCATTCAGCCCAGAAGTCGAGCAATACCGGGGTCTCCGATTTCAACACCTCCTGCTCGAAGGCGGCATCACTTACGTGGGTAATCAGGTCGTTCACTGGAACCTCCATGCTGCGACGGATGCCGCATTTCAAAAATACCGGATCGTCCACACGTGGGGTGTGCCGGTGTGCAATGCAAGCCGGCGCGACTGCCTGGCGGTGATCAGCTACACTCAACTGTCCACGATGCGCGGATCGGGCTGGGTAGCGTGTGCAAGGGCTCCATTCCAGCGCAACTGCGGGCGTGATTCAAGGGTGGTGAAGTCCGCCATCCGAGCAGCGGCCCTGCAACGCCGCGCCAAGCGGCGGGCCGGGTTGCCAAGCCGGCCTGCCCGTGCGGCCCGCCATTTCCCGTCTTGCTGTCCCGTGGCTCCTCCGGGGGTCGCCTGCTGCAGGGCGTCACGCTGTTGTCCAGCGAGGTTACCCGCTACATGACCCAAACCGTTCTCACCGACACGCTTTTCTCCTCCTTTCCGTTGCATCCGCTGTTGCTGCAGGGCATTGCCGACAGCGGCTTTGTGCGCTGCACGCCGATCCAGGATCTGGCCTTGCCGATTGCCCTGTCCGGGCGCGACGTGGCCGGCCAGGCCCAGACCGGCACCGGCAAGACCGCGGCATTCCTGGTTGCGGTGATGAATCGCCTGCTCACCACGACGGCAACCCCCGAGCGCAAGGACAGCGATCCGCGTGCCCTGATCATCGCCCCGACCCGCGAGCTGGCGATCCAGATCGAGAAGGACGCGGTGGCCATCGGCCGGCACACCGGGCTGCGCATGGCGCTGATCTATGGCGGCGTCGACTACGAGCGCCAGCGCCAGGAGCTGCGCGAGGGCTGCGACATCATCATCGCCACGCCCGGGCGCCTGCTCGACTACTACAAGCAGCACGTGTTCGGGCTCAACGGCATCGAGGTGATGGTGATCGATGAGGCCGACCGCATGTTCGACCTCGGCTTCATCAAGGATGTGCGCTACCTGTTCCACCGCCTGCCGGCGCGTGAGCGGCGCCAGGTGCTGCTGTTCTCGGCGACGCTGAGCTACCGCGTGCTGGAGCTGGCCTACGAGCACATGCGTGACCCTGCCAAGATCGTGGTGGAGAGCGACCACGTCACCGCCGACCAGGTGCGCCAGCTGGTGTATTTCCCGGCGCGCGAGGAAAAGCTGCCTCTACTGCTGAACCTGATGGACCGGCTCAAGCCCGCGCGCAGCATCGTCTTCGTCAACACCAAGGTGGCGGCCGAACAGGTCACCGAGCGCCTGCGCCGGCACGGTTGCCGGGTCGGCGCGGTGTCCGGCGACGTGCCGCAGCTCAAGCGGCAGAAATTGCTGCAGCGCTTCAAGGCTGGGCAGCTGGACATCCTGGTGGCCACGGATGTGGCGGCCCGCGGCCTGCACATCCCGGGCGTCACCCACGTGTTCAATTACGACCTGCCGCATGAGGCGGAGGACTACGTGCACCGCATCGGGCGCACCGCACGACTGGGCGAGGAGGGCGACGCGATCAGCTTTGCCTGCGACCGCTATGCCATCGCGCTGCCGGACATCGAGGCCTACATCGGCCAGGCCATCCCGGTCGCGCACCTCGATCCGGAACTGCTGGTGATGCCCAGGCCGCGCGCGCCGGATCCCGAATACGTGGCCAATGTGGCGGCCGACAGTGCCTCGTTTGGCGACGTCGTGCCGGCGCATGCGGGACAGCCGCCGCGCCGCGGCGCGGCCGGTGGCGCACGCCGTGGCCCGGCACCGGTCCGTGCCGGTGCCGATCCCGCAGCTGGCGCCAGGCCCAGGCGCCGCCGCGGCAGGGGCGGCGTGGAAGCCGAAGCCGCGCCTGTCGAAGCAGGCAGCACGCCGGCCCAGGGCCCAGCCGTTGGCGCGCCGGCGCAGGCCGCGGCAGATACTCCGGCCCGCAAGCCGCGTCGCCACCGTGGCGGGCGGGGACGTCGGCGACCCGTGGAAGAAGGGCAGGCCAACGCGGTGCAGGCTGACGCGGGCGCACCCACGTCAGCCGATGCCGGCGCACGCGGCAGCCGGCGGACATCGCGGCCGCGCGCCGAATCTTCGCCGACGCCGACAAGCCATCGTCCGTCGCGCCAGGTGGTGGTGACCGAGGGTGCCGCCGGTACGCATCGGGGCAAGAAGCCGGGGTTGTTCCGGCGCTTGACGCGTCTGTTCACGCGGCACTGAGGGCGCGGCGGGTGGCGCGTCGGTGGGCGTGCTGGCGCCGCAGACCCGTTCCGGCCTGGTCGGCGGCGCAGTCCGGTGAGGCTTTGGCTTATCCTCTGCGCCAGCGCAATCGCCACGGACCCCAGCCATCGCGATGATTCACTTCGACCAGGTCAGCAAGCGTTACGCCGGCGGCCGTGAGGCGCTGTCCCAGCTTTCGTTCGACGTGGCGGCGGGCGAAATGGCCTTTGTCACTGGTCACTCCGGCGCTGGCAAGAGCACCCTGCTCAAGTTGCTTGGCGCCATCGAGCGGCCCTCGGGCGGCAGCATCATGCTCGGCGGCAAGAACCTCGCCCGCCTGCGCCGGCGCGACATTCCCCGCCTGCGACGCAATATCGGCATGGTGTTCCAGGATCATCGGCTGCTGCTCGAGCGCACGGTGTATGCCAATGTCGAGCTGCCGCTGCTGATTGGCGGCACCGCGGTGCGCGAACGCCGCCTGCAGGTGCGCCGGGCACTGCAAAAAGTCGGCCTGCTGGCCTACGAGCAGCAATTGCCGGACAGCCTGTCGGCCGGTGAACAACAACGCGTAGGCATTGCCCGCGCCATCGTCACCCAGCCGAGCCTGCTGATTGCCGATGAGCCGACCGGAAATCTCGATCCCCAGCTCGCCGTGGACATCATGGGCCTGTTCGTCGAGGTGCAGACGGCCGGGACCACGGTGTTGATCGCCAGTCATGACCTGCCGCTCATCAAGCGCATGAAGCGGCGCGTCATCGTGCTTGATCATGGCCATCTGGTGGCCGACCTCGCTGCCCGGGAGATCCTGTGAGCGCGCCGGAACAGGCAGTGACGCCAACGCTGTCGGCAGCGCCGGCCGCCGCACCGCGGCGCCGCCGTCTGGCGGGCTGGTGGGAGCATCATCGCTGGAGCGCCTTCACCAGCCTGGCACGCCTGGCCTCGCGTCCGCTGGGCAGCCTGCTGACCATTGCGGTCATGGGCCTGGCGCTGGCCCTGCCGCTGACCTTCTTCCTGCTGCTGGGCAACGTGCAGCGACTGGGAGCGACGTTGGGCCAGACCCAGGCGGTCAATGTGTTCCTGGCCACGGGCCAGTCCGCGGTGCAGGCGCAGGCGCTTGCGACCCAGATCGGCACCCTGGCCGGGGTGGACACGGTACGCATCAAGACCCCGCAGCAGGGCCTGCAGGAACTTGGCGCCATGCAGGGCTTTTCGACCGCGCTGGATGTGCTGGACGACAACCCGTTGCCCTACGTGCTGCAGGTGCTGCCGGGTCCGCAGCAGGACGCGCCGGCGGTTGCGCGCCTGGTCAGCGAGCTGCGCAGCCTGGCGGGCGTCGCCATGGTGCAGGATGCCGGTGCCTGGCGGCAGCGCCTGGATGCCCTGCTGGCGATCGGCAACCGCGCGGTCCTGGTGTTGGCCTCGTTGCTGGCGCTGGCTGCCTTGCTGGTGGTCGGCAACACCGTGCGCGTGGATATCGCCAACCGCAGCCAGGAGATTGCCGTGCTGGTCCTGCTCGGCGCCAGCCCGCGCTTTGTGCGCCGGCCATACGTGTATGCCGGACTCTGGTATGGCCTGCTGGGAGGCGCCCTGGCGGCCCTGCTGGCCGCGGGCGTGGAATGGTCGCTGCTCGGGCCGGCGCGCCAGTTGAACCACGCCTACGCCGGCAAGCTGACGCTCGCCGGGCTGCCGTTGTGGCTGCTGCTGGGCATGCCGCTGGCCACCGCGCTGCTGGGTTGGCTGGCCGCGCGGCTGGTGAGCGGCTGGCAGCTGCGGCGCATGCCCTGAACCACAGTGTGCATGCGGCGTACCGTGATCGGCATCACATTGACAACAGATGACGTCAGGGCATGATGGCATCGTAGGGCGGGCTGCCGAACACGGCGCCCGGGACGTGGGGCCGGGGCGATCGGCAGACTTGGGGATGGGTGGCGGGGACATGACGGGTGGCGCGGCCAGGCGGGTGCTGGTGGTCGATGGATCGCGCGTGGCGCGCCAGCTGATCACCCGCGTCCTGCTCGACGGTTTGCACGGTGTGCAGGTAAGCACATGCGCGTCGGGCGCCGAGGCGCAACAGCGGCTGGCCGTGGAGTCGTTCGACTTTGTCACCGTCGCGTTGCGGCTTCCTGACATGGATGGCCTGGAGCTGGTGCATTTCGTGCGCACCTCCACCGCACAGGCCTATATGCCCGTCATCGTGGTGTCTGGCGACGTCGACGACCGTCTGCGCCGGCGCATGCTGGGCGACGAGGTGACTGACTACTTCGACAAGAGCCAGGGCTACCCCGCGCTGGCCGACTTCGTGCGCGGCTATCTCGCGCCGCGCGCCACGGCCAGCGGCGAAGTGCTGTATGTGGAGGACAGCCGGGTCGTGGCCCTGGCGACCCGGCGTATGCTGGAAGCAAGCGGCATGAGCGTGCGCCATGTCACCAATGGCGAGGATGCGCTGGCGGTGCTGGAAACCGCCAGGGTGCAGGGCCGGATTGGGCCGGATCTGGTGCTTACCGACGTCAGCCTCAAGGGGGCAATGACCGGTGGCGACCTGCTCGCGCGCATCCGCGGCGCCCTGGGTTACAGTAAGGGGCGCTTGCCGGTGCTGGTCATGACTGGCGACGCGAACCGGGACAACCAGGCGGCGTTGCTTGCGGGCGGCGCCAACGACCTGGTCGAGAAGCCGGTCGAGGAGCGCCTGCTGATGACCAAATTGCTGTTTCAGGTCCGCGTGGCCCAGCGCCTGCGCGCAAACATCCAAACCCGCGCGGCGTGAGCGAGGTGCCGGTTCGGCTCGAGGCGTCGTGGAAGGCGCGGCTCGGCGATTACCTGCAGCGGCCGGAGATGCAGGAACTGAGCCGCTTCCTGCGCGGCCGGCAGCAGGCCGGCGCGCACATCTACCCGCGTGGCGGGGAAATCTTCAATGCCTTTGCCCACACCCCGTTTGCGGCAGTGCGCGTGGTCATCCTCGGCCAGGATCCTTACCATGGCCCGGGCCAGGCCCATGGCTTGTGCTTTTCCGTCCGGCCCGGCATACGCGTGCCACCCTCGCTGCAGAACATTTTTCAGGAATTGCAGCGTGACCTTGGCCTGCCCATGCCGTGTCATGGCTGCCTGGAGGCCTGGGCGGATCGCGGCGTGTTGCTGCTCAACAGCGTGCTCACCGTCGAGGAGGGTCGCCCGGGTGCGCACCAGGGCAGGGGCTGGGAGGGCTTCACCGATGCGGCGATTGCCGCGCTGGGACGCGAACGCGAGGGCCTGGTATTCCTGCTCTGGGGCTCCTATGCGCAGCGCAAGGGTGCCTTGATCGACCGCTCCCGGCATTGCGTGCTGCAGGCGCCCCATCCCTCGCCGCTCTCGGCCCATCGCGGCTTCATCGGCTGCGGGCACTTTTCCGCCGCCAATCGTTATCTCTCCGGTCGTGGCGAGCCCCCCATGGACTGGTCGCTACCTCCCTGAAAGGTCCGTGCGCGGCGCTTCAACTGGCGCAAGCCGGCCGACCCGGGAACCCGGTGCCGCAGCCGCCCGGGGGATGAAGGACGTCGCGACACTGGACCGCAGGGTCAAATACATGTACTATGCAGTTCAATAAATGTTCATCCCATGTTGAACTAAATGCGCGTTTTAGCACTCCAATGGGCCGAGTGCTAAAATAGCCCATCGATCATCACCTTTGATCAAGGAGACACTGTCCATGTCCCAAGCTTTGGTGACTGCGAATTTTCCCTTGCCGAGTGTGGTTGGCAGCCTGGATGCCTATATCTCGGCGGTACACCGCATCCCGGTGCTGAGCGTCGAGGAAGAGCAGGAGCTGTCGCGCGAATACCAGCGTGACGGCGACCTGGCGGCGGCGCGCAAGCTGGTCATGTCGCATCTGCGTTTCGTGGTGCACGTGGCCCGCGGTTACAGCGGCTACGGCCTGCAGCTCGCCGACCTGATCCAGGAAGGCAACATCGGCCTGATGAAGGCGGTCAAGCGCTTCGATCCGGACCATGGCGTGCGCCTGGTGAGCTTTGCCGTGCACTGGATCCGTGCCGAGATGCACGAATTCATCCTGAAGAACTGGCGCATCGTCAAGGTCGCCACCACGAAGGCGCAGCGCAAGTTGTTCTTCAACCTGCGCAAGAGCAAGAAGCGCCTGGGTTGGATGAACGCGGCCGAGGTGCGCGGCGTGGCCGCGGACCTGGGCGTGCCGGAGGCGACGGTGCGTGAAATGGAGTCGCGGCTGTCCGGTCGCGACGTCGGTTTCGAGCTGCCAGTGGATGCCGACGAGGACACCAAACCGGCGCCGGCCGGGTTCCTGGTCGACGATGGCGCCGACCCCTACGACAGCCTGGCCGACGAGGACTATGCCGACAACCAGTCGCAGCTGCTGTCCGATGCGCTCGAGCACCTGGATACGCGTTCGCGCGACATCATCCAGCGGCGCTGGCTCGACACCGAGAACAAGGCCACGCTGCAGGACCTGGCCGACGAATATGGTGTGTCGGCCGAGCGCATCCGCCAGGTCGAGGCGAACGCGATGAAGAAGATGCGCACCCTGGTTGCCGCCTGACCAGACGTGGTTGTCTGGGCTTTTCGACCCGGGTTTGACCGCCTGAGCTGATGAGCTTGCCCACCGTGCCGCCGACGTCCCGGGTCGGCGGCACGGCTTCCTGCGCTCAGGGTCGCTGTTGGCCCGAGGCTACCCGCGCCTCGCCGGGCGGCGCTCCAGCACCATGCCCTTGAGCACGTTCAGGCCCTGTGCCAGGACGTAGTCGTGCGTCGCCAGATCGGCCTCCGCCGCCGCGCCACTCGAGGCCGCAGCGGCCGGCTGGGCATTTTCATTGGCCAAATGGTTCGGTAGGTCGGCTTCGGAGCTGATCAGCGTCGGCGTGTCCCGGACGTTGTGCACGGCCAGGTCGTCGACGGCGACGTCGGGCGTGATGCCCTCGGCCTGGATCGAGGTGCCGTTCGGCGTGTAGTAGCGCGCGGTGGTGATTTTCACCGCGTGGTCCTGGTCCAGTGGCAGCACGGTCTGCACCACGCCCTTGCCGAACGTACGCTGGCCGACGATCAGCGCGCGATGGTTGTCCTTGAGCGCACCAGAGACGATCTCCGCGGCCGACGCCGTGCCGTTGTTGGTGAGCACGATCATCGGCGCGCCGTCCAGCTGGTCGCCGGGATGCGCGGCAAAGCTCATGTTGGCGTCGCGCAGCCGGCCGCGCGTGGTGACGATCGTGCCGCTGGAGAGGAAGTCGTCACTCACCGCCACCGCCGCGGTCAGGAGCCCGCCCGGATTGTTGCGCAAATCCAGCACCAGGCCCTTGGGCGCGCCGTGCTTGTCGATCAGCTCGCCGAGCTTGCGCACCAGGTCGTCGGCGGTGTCGTCCTGGAACTGGCTGATGCGCACATAGGCGTAGCCTGGCTCGAGCTCGCGCACCTTGACGCTGCTGACGGTGATGTTCTGCCGCACCAGGCTCAGCTCGATCAGCTGGTCGCTGCCCTCGTGGGTGATGGTCAGGGCGATCTTGCTGCCAGGCTTGCCGCGCAACTGCTTGAACATGGCATCGACGTTGTTGCCGTCGACCAGGGTGCCGTTGATCTTGACGATGCGGTCGCCGGGCCGGATACCGGCGCGTGCGGCCGGCGTGTCGTCGATCGGCGAGACGATGCGCAAGCCATCCTCGGTCTGCAGCACCTCGATGCCCAGGCCGCTGTACTGGCCCGAGGTTTCCTCGCTCAGCTGCTCCAGACCGGCCTTGTCCAGGTACTCGCTGTGCGGATCGAGCCCGGCAAGCATGCCTGTGATGGCCGCATTGAGCAGGGTCTTGCTGGAGACTTTCTCCACGTAGGCCTGGCGTACCACCTCGAATACGCGGCTGAAGTTGCGGATGTCGTCGAGGTCGATGGCGTCACCGGAAGTTGCTGCGCTGGCCGCCTTGGCCGGCGCCAATGTGGATGCGGGCGCATCGATGCTGCTGGCCGCTGCGGGCGCTCCGATGCCCAGCGCCGGTGCCGGTACCTGCGCCCAGGCCAAGGGCGCGGCCAGCGCCAGCGCTGTCGGCAGCCAACGGGCGGAGCGGGGACGAACCGGATTACACATGAGGCAACTCCAGGGGTGCAGGCCGCTATCTTGGCACGTTGGCCGACCGCGGCCCGCGCCCATGGCAACGTGCTGTCACCCAGCGGTGTGAACGCAGCCGGCCGTGCAGGTTCCCGCGGCGCCGGCAGGCGTCAATGCTGCCGGCGCAGCCACTGCCGCGGATCCACCGGCTTGCCGTCCTTGCGCATCTCGAAGTATTCGCCGGTATTGACCCCCGTCGGCGCACTGGCGGTGGCGATCACCGTGCCGGCCGCGACCTGCGCGCCCACCTCGTGCAGCAGCGCCTCGTTGTTGCCGTACATGCTCATCCAGCCCTTGCCATGGTTGATGATGAGCAGCAGGCCATAGCCACGCAGGAAACCCGCATAGATGATCTTGCCCGCCGCCACCGCGCGTACCTCGCTGCCGCCGGGGGCCTTGATCAGCACGCCGTTGCCGTAGCTGTGCACGGCGCCGTTGGCCGGCCATGGCAGGTTGCCGCGAATATTGGCGCTGCCCATGTCGCCCGGCGCCGCAGCCGCCGTGCGCGACTCCTTGCCCTGGCCACGTGCGGCCTGGTCGATGGCCTGTTGCAGCCGGGCGATCAGCTGGTCGAGCGTCTTGGCGTCTTGCCGCAGCGCGGCGACCTTGTCCGCTTCACTCTGGTATTCGGCGTCAGCCTGTGCGGCCAGCTTCTTCTGTGCGTCGCGCTGCGTTGCCAGCGCCTTGGCCTGCTTCTCGCGTTCCAGCTTGTCCGCCTGCAGGGTCGCCTGCTGGGCGTTGATCTCGGTCTCGGTCTGCTGCAGCGTGTCCAGGTCGGCAAGCAAGGCACGCACGCGCCGTTCGCGATCCTCCTGGAAATAGCGCGAATAGACCAGCGCCCGCGCCATGCGCGCGACATCCTCGTCGTCGAGCAGCAGACGCAGGTCCGAGCCGTGGTCCAGGGCGTAGGTCGCGCGCAGCAGGTCGGCCACCGCGGCACGTTGCCGCTGCAGGCGCTCCCGCACGTCGGTGCGCCGCTCGCGCAACTGTTGCAATTGTTGTTCGCCGGTGGCAATGCGCGCGTCGGTATCGCGCACGGCGCGTACCGCGCGGCTGAGCTTGGCGGCCTGCTCGGCCAGCTGCGCATTGAGCTCGGTGCGTCGCGTGGCCATCGCTGCCTGGCGCTTGCTGGCGGTATCGATCTGGCGCTGCACGTCCTGCAGCTTCTTGCGCGCTTCTGCCTGCTGGCTTTGTTGCGCCTGGGCGGTGGCGGATGCGGCCGCGGCCAGGCCCAGCAGGGCGGTGAGCAGGCACGTGCGGACGGCGGACGCGGCACATCGCGGGCTAAAAGGCATGCGGCGATTATCGCCGAGTCGGAGCGCTGTCGCGACTGCGCGGTGCGCGCCTCCTGGCACGACGGGTATGCTGGCGGCGTGGCGGTCCGGTGGCTGGTACCGCAAGTGCAGGAAGTGGCCAGCGAGCCGATGTGCCTTATTGCCTTCGCCTGGAATGTGCATCCACGCTGGCGGCTGGTCCTGGCCGGCAACCGCGACGAGCTGCATGCGCGACCGAGCGCCCCGCTGGCGCACTGGCCCGGCAGCCCGATCATGGCCGGCCGCGACCTGCTGGCCGGCGGTACCTGGCTAGGGGTGGCGGCCGGCGGCCGCTGTGCGGTGGTGACGAATGTGCGCGACCCCCACGCTGCGATGGATGGCCAGTCGCGCGGCCTGCTGGTCAGCGATTTCCTCGCCGGCGACGACACGGCCAGTATCCACGCCGGGCGCCTGCGGACCCGCGCCGCCGGCTACCGGCCATTCAACCTGCTGTTGTTTGCGGGTACGCAGGCGGCGTTCGTCGGCAACCGACCAGGGCCGCATGGGGCCACGCTGGAGCCTGGCGTGCACGCGCTGTCGAATGCGGACCTGGACACGCCCTGGCCCAAGGTGCTGGCGATCCGGCACGCCATGCAGGACTGGTTGACGCAGGCCGACGGCGCTCCGCAGGCCTTGTTTGCGGCTCTGGCCGACGAGCGCCTGGCGCCGGATGCGCAACTGCCGGATACCGGTGTCGGCCTGGCGCACGAGCGCCGCCTGTCGGCCGCGTTCGTGCGTGGCGAGGCCTACGGCACGCGGGCCAGCACGGTGGTGGCGATCGCCCACGACGGCAGTGGCTCGATCATCGAGCGCAGCTTCGGCCCCTCCGGGCGGCCAGATGTCGAGACGCGCCTGGATTTTGCAGCGGACTGATAGGTAAAGGGGGTAAAAGGGGGTCAGGTTCACTTTCCGCCGAAGTGCACTTTGACATTCACGCGTACGACAGGCGGAAAGTGAACCTGACCCCCTTTTACATTAGTCACCGTCCACGTAGTACCAGCGCTGCGTCTCGCGCACGAAGCGGCTGGTTTCGTGCAGGCGCCGGGCCGGGCCGCCGCCGAGGCGATAGCGGGCCACGAATTCCACGATGGCGTGGTCGTCGTCGATGATGCGATGCGCCCGCACGTCGAGCCCCAGCCACGTCGGCGCGGGGTGCTGCGCGGCGAGGAGCGATGCGTCAGGCCGCGTTGAGGGGTGCCAGGTGGCCAGCAGATAGTCTTCGCTCCCTAGCACGTACGCGCTGTAGCGCGAGCGCATCAACGCTTCGGCCGTGGCCGCGGCGGCGCCGGCATGCAGCGGTTCGCAGCAGCACGCGTAGCCGCCTGGATGGCCACATGGACAAGGTGGCACGGTGGCGGCGGACTTCGGGTCGGCGGTTCGCGCGGGAAGGCTGGTGGAGCCCGTGAATTTCGCCGCGCGCCGCTTCATGCGTGCCGCTGCCAGATGCGGCAGAAATTGTTGGCGGGCATGGCGACGCTCGCCAGCAGGCTGAAGCCGGCGGCTGCGGCTAGTGCGTCCACGGCTTCGGCATCGCGGATGCCCATGTGCGGGGCGGCGTCGCGCAGCGAGCGGTCGAACGCCGCATTGCTCTGGCTGGTGAAGCCGCCACCGAACTTGAAGGGACCGTAGATGACGACTTTCGCCTGAGGGCCGGTGCAAGCCGGCAGATGGGCAAACAGCGACTGCACCTCGGGCCAGGCCATGATGTGCAGCGTGTTGGCGCTGAACACCACGTCGAATGCCACGCTTGGCCAGGGCCCGGAGGCGACGTCCAGGGACAGCGGCGCGGGCGTGTTCGGCAAGGCCGCGTCGCGCAGCCAGGCGCGGATGCCGGGAAGGTTCCGTGCCTGGTCGGAGGTCTGCCAGGTCAGCTGCGGCAGCGCCGCCGCGAAGTGCACCGCGTGCTGGCCGCTGCCGCTGCCGATTTCCAGTACCTGGCGGCGGTCGGCGCAGTGGACGCGGAGGACCTCGAGAATGGCGTCGCGGTTGCGTTCGCAGGCGGCGCTGAAAGGCTTGCCGCTCATGCGCGGGCGGACGCCGACCTCACCACGCAGGTCGGCCGCGCAGCAGGCGCGCTGGCAACATGAGCATGGCCGCAAGCAGGGCGAACACGGCGCCCACGGTGATTCCGAGCAGGCGCAGCGGCAGCATCAGCAGCCACACGATCGGATACAGCACCAGCGCAAGCAGCGCCAGGGGCCAGCACAGCACCAGGAGCAGCAGCCAGAGCAGGAAAGCGGCCATGAGTCGTTCCTCGCGACGAGGTGGGCGCGGAGATCGCACTGTAGCGCACGTCGCCAGTCCCGTGCCGGGGTTGCCGACGAGCGATTCAGGTCAGGACATGGGGTTGACGCCGATCAACCACAAGTGCAACCACAGCATGAAGATCGCCCACGCCACCACACCGATGATCACGCTTGCCGCGTCGCCGCCCAGCGTGGCGCCCGGATAGACCGTGCCGGCCAGCCGGTCGCGCCGCCGCGACACCACGTACAGCACCATCGCCCACAGCAGGAACGCGCCGAACAGCACCACGTCGTGCAGCATGCCCGTGGCCAGCAGGTGGCCGAACGCCCACACCTTGACGCCGAGCAGCATCGGATGGCCAAACCGGGCCTTGAGATGGTTGCGCGGTACATAGGCGGCGGCCAGCAGGACGAACGCGATCAGGGTGAACAGCGCATTGAGGTGCCTGAGCGCGAGTGGCGGTGTATACAGCAACACCGGCTGCGCACGGGCCAGGCCGAAGCCCCAGCACAACAGCACGAAGCCGAGCAGGGACGCCAGCGTGAACAGCCCTTTCCACGGCTTCTCGCCGAACCGCGCGATCTGCCGCGTGCGCCAGTCGTCGGCAAACACACGCAGCGAGTGCACGCCGAGGAAAACCAGCAGACCGAGGATCAGGATAGGCATGGCCGGGGCCTCTGGCGGGAATCCCGCAGAGTATAGGCGAGGGCGATTCGGCCGGTCGCGGTCGCCGTCACGCCAGGTGCGGCATGATGCGCGCGACCAGTGCCAGTGCGCCTTCGTGCAGGCTCATGGAGGCGATCGCCGGTGCCGCAGGACGCCAGGCATCGCCGGCGTGCAGGCGGCCCTCGTCGGTGTCGATCATGCCGCGGGCACAGAACACCAGCACGGTCGCCTCGTCGGTCATGCGGGTGGTGGGCTGGTGCCACACTTGCAGGTCCCCGCGCGCGTACATGCGGCGCACCATCAGGTTGAAGTCACGCGTCGGGCCGCCGGCCAGGGCCACCGTGACTCCGGCCTCGCCGGGAAAGTCGAACGGCTCGAAAGGCGTGGTCAAGGCATGTTCGCACCTTCCGTCCAGGGTCATCGTGAAGCCGGCGCCGTCGAGCAGCACGATCGTGCGGTCGACGCCAGGGAACGCGGAAAACGGCGCGGCGCTGTCGACCTCGGCGATGCTCACCCGCCAGAGGAACCCGGCGCCACCGTCGACGGACGGCTGAACGGCCAATTCACGGGTGCGGCCGAGGCCGTTCTTCCATGGCTGCGGCGGACACTGGTCGAGCCTGATCAACATGCGCCTGCAACCTCCGGAGCTGGTCCGCTGCGGTCCCACGGCGGACGATGATTGCAGCGCTCCATGTCCCCTGTCCATCGGGGAAGCTGGCAAAGCGACGCCTCACGCGCTGGCGGGGCCGC
>Ga0209941_1000264_pt1 | contig 82941 bp, 70 predicted proteins | sample ThiBiot_300_plan_FD_183945 | JGI IMG/M metagenome (GOLD analysis project Ga0209941, IMG submission 183945) | Wastewater bioreactor microbial communities from Cape Town, South Africa - Thiocy_solids_1 (SPAdes) | ecosystem: Engineered > Bioremediation > Thiocyanate > Unclassified | place: South...
CAGGTGCCGCATCCTCGGCCAGGTACTTGCGTACCGTGTTGACCGAGCAGCCAACTTCGCACGCAATGGAACGAAGGCTTTTGCCCTGCTTGTGCAGTATCTTGATTTGCATATACTCCTCGTATGACACCATCGCCGCTCAAAAAGCAGCAATTATCCCTATATCAAGGTGTATCAATTCTTACTTGCCAGCCTGTATCAATTTACATTTGCCGGTGACAGAGATCCCGGTCCTCCCCTTAATCCTCTCTTTTGGCATCCGCTATCGCAGCCGCTTGCGCAGCTTTTGCTTCCTCCAGGCACACATCCTTCACATTGCCTGACAGGTCATCACATCGCTCTTTCGCCACCCGATAGTCAGCTTTCGCTTTTGCCATCCGCACTTCGTACCGGCTTTCTCTCGATGGCCTGTACTTACCTTCCAGCTCGGCCTTTGCAACTTCTTCCCGGCCTTTGGCTTCCGCCTCGCATATATCCTCGGCATTGCCATCGAAGGAATCACAGCGCTGCTTGTCCGCCTTGTATTCACGCTCGATGCGTTCCTTATCGGCCATATATACCTCATAGACATCGGACGGCAGCCGCTGTTGCTGCGCCATCACCGCTGAACTGATCGAGAAGCCGAGTGCGACAAGAATGACATTTGATTTACGCATGATTCCCTCGCTTTGATGGTCTGACTTTGTGGTTCGGACAGAAAAATAAAATCGTCCCCCCCTCCCCACTTTTCCCTTCAACAGGAACGATGATGCTGGTCCTGCCGTTTCTCCCATTCATCGATCTGCTTCTCGGCTTCTTCCTTCGTGATCCCATATGCCTCCTGGATCTGACCGGAGAGTTGATCCTTCCGTCCGGCAATCTGATCGATATGATCATCGGTGAGCTTGCCCCACTGCTCTTTCACTTTACCCTTGAATTGTTTCCAGTTGCCTTCTACTTGATCCCAGTTCATTTTCAGCTCCTTTCTGGCCTGATTCAATTTCAATTGAAAACTAAAATTGGCGCCCGCAATGCAGACGCTCCTGATTCCTATTTATTTCTTGATGCTCATTTTATTGACGACATTCTTGACACCCTCAACACCACGTGCGATCTCGACAGCGCGGTCCATCTGGGCTTGATCGTTCGCAAGGCCGCTAAGCTGCACCTCTCCCTCCTGAGTTTCTACTGCGATATCAGTACTGTTCATGATACTGCTATCCCCTGTCAGTCCAGCCTTGACCTTCGTAGTGATGATAGTGTCATCGATCTTTTCACCGACCGAGGCTTCGTCCCCTTTTACCATCATTTCATTGTCGACGTTTTTGACGCCTTCAATACCCTTCGCAATTGCAACCGCCTTATCAATCTGTTCCTGGCTATCCACGTATCCGCTGAGTTGAACTTCCCCTTTGCGCGTCTCCACCTTGATATCCAGGCCCTTGACGTAATCGTCAGCCAGAAGCGAGGTTTTTACCTTAGTGGTAATCGCGGTATCATCAATCTCGGTGCCAATCGTCGTTGGAGCTGTTTGAGCCTCCGACTTCGGCTCCCCCGGAGCAGGTGCTTTCTCTTCCTTCTTTCCGCAACCTGCGATAGCAAGCGCACCGATGAGCGCAATAGTCAGAACAAGCGATTTATTTTGAATACCCATGCCGTTTTTCTCCCGAGTAGATTTGAATTAAGGGTCGCCAATGACTCGCAGCTAAGGGCGGATTCATGCCCTGCTCCACACCGGCTTCGTTTCTGATCCTGCGATTCAATCATCCCGCGCTATCGCTTATAGCTCAGTGCGCTGGCGTACATAAATTGGAAAAAGTCAATTGGCCGTATTTCGGAAAGTCCCCCAAGCCGATGGTACAAAACGTTTAGTTGCGCAAAAGCCTGCTCTTGCCCGCAGCCGCCTTCCCGCTCAAAGGAAGCTGAGGGGCTGAAGGTGTTGAAACAAAAAGCAGTCAGCAGCAAAGAAAAAAATGAGAAACCCGGAGAGAGTTCCGGAGAGAATTCTTTAAATTCTTTATTTCGATGAAACCGCGGGTTTGAAAGAGAGAGAAAATTGCGGCGGGAAAGATAGAGATAGCAGGAATTTATAGAAGAATGTCAGTTTCTGGAACACTGTCACATTGACGAGGCGGCTGCAATATCATTCAGTGAAGCACCCTCGGGTGCGCTTGAATCCGATCAGTGGGTTTGAATCCGATCGAAAATGCCGCCGTCCGCAAAATGGATATTCAGGGCCTCTTTCCAGCCGCCAAACGCGTCATCGACGGTAAACAATTCGAGGGAGGGAAACTGCATCGAATACCTGGCGGTTATCCTCTCATCACGCGGGCGATAATAATGTCTGGCGGCTATTTCCTGTGCCTTCAGTGTGTAGAGATAATCGATATAAGCCCGGGTCACTTCGCGCGTCCCATTCCGTTCGCCAACATCGCTTACTACGCTCACAGCGGGTTCGGCCAGGATAGAGAGAAAAGGGGTAACGATCTCAAACTTGTCTTCGCCGTGTTCTTTGACGATCAGGTGGGCTTCATTCTCCCAAGTCAACAGCACATCTCCTCTGCCGCGTTCGACGAACGTCGCTACTGAACCACGCGTTCCGGTTTCCAGAGTCTTTACGTTGCCGAATATTTTTTTCATGAACTCAATCGCTGTAACGTCACTTCCTCCATACTGCTTGAGCGCATATCCCCAGGCAGCCAGGTAACTCCAGCGCGCATCTCCCGAAGTCTTTGGATTGGAAGTTACAATCTCGATGCCCGGATTCGCGAGATCACTCCAGTCCCGCACCTTCTTCGGGTTGCCATTGCGCACCAGAAAGACAATAGTTGAGGTATATGGCGACTTTTGCGGCAGGGATTTTTGCCAGTCAGGTAACGAAAATTTATTGGCTTTCTGCAGTATCTCCGGATCATAGGACAGAGCAAACGACATGACATCAAGCCCATCCACATTCACCCGAAGAGGTATGCCCGGCTTGCTTTCTGCATGCCGGATCGTGACCTCCACGCCTGTTCGCGTTTTCCAGTGCTTGATAAACGCCTTGTTGAAATCATCAAACATTTTGTGATTTGCATCGGAACTGTAGCTCGCGGACATGCTACGCAGCGCGGCAACTGCTGCGCCGAAGCTGAGCAGAATCGCCAGAACCGCAAAAACCAGCCGGAAGCGATATGAGCGCATCTTTTTTCCTCCTATGTATTGATACCGGAAAATTTACCATCTGTTTATTTCAGCAGCATTGCATAGGAGAAATGAGGAAAAGAGCGGATTGCCGTTCTTTTAGAAAAGCGGGGAGGAGATCGTTTGCCCTATATCACCCTCGCCCCGATACAGGAGCCTGTAAATAAATCGCGCTCAGGAGTCCGGGCGTATAAAATTAAAATCGGCGATTGATGCGACAGGTAACGATAATTGGCGGGCAATTGCAGCGAGATGGATTCATGAATATCAGAAACTTTATCAGTTTTTCCAATATTACCCTTGCGCTGTTGCTTGCGGCGATCGGTACGCTCGTCTTTCATTCGATGGGTATTCGTGAGGAAATCAATATCGCCGAGCGTCACCGATTCCAGGCGCTTCTGCTCGGGGATGAGCTGCTTCACACCTCGAGTGACCTCACGCGCATGGCGCGTACCTATGTTGTCACGGGAGACCCTGTCTACAAACGTTATTTCAACGAGATACTGGAGATTCGCGATGGCCGGCATCCGCGGCCGTTGAATTATTCCCCGACATACTGGGACCTCATGATAGCAGGGAAGACTTCCATCGTCAGGCAAAACGGTGCTGTCCCGCTACTGGAGAAGTTTCAGCATGGGGGCCTGAACAATGAAGAATATGCCTTGCTGAAAGAATCGCTGGAACGCTCCAACAACCTGGTCAAACTCGAGCAGCGTGCCTTTGCCGCAATGGAAGGCTTATACGACGATGGTGAAGGCAATTTTACCGTGCCCGGCAAACCCGACCGTGATCTGGCGATAAAGCTCCTGTTCAGTGAACGCTATATTGCGGAAAAAGCCGCCATCATGAAGCCGATCCAGACATTCATCGATTTATTCAGTGAACGTATGCAAACCCAAACAAATCTCGGCGTGGCGCGACTCGAACGCCAGATCATCTTCGAGATGACACTTATCTTTGTCGCCCTGGTGGCCACCATGGCCATCATTTTTTATACCCGGTTCAACATACTGCGGCCCTTGGCCGATCTCGGCCGCCAAGTTGCGGGAGTCACCCGGGGCATTCTTCCCAGCCGCTATGGGCAAGCGACGAGTAACGAAGTGGCCAAGCTCGGCGAAGCATTAGCTCTGGCAGATGTGGAAAAACAGCAGCTTCTCGAGAATGAGCGAATCGCCCGAAATGAGGCTGAGCGCGCAAGTCGCCTCAAGGACGAGTTTCTGGCAACCCTTTCCCATGAATTGAGAACTCCGTTAAATGCGATCCTGGGGTGGTCCCAGCTCATCCTGAGCGGAAATCTTAAAAAAGAGAATATCCACATGGGGCTGGAAACGATCGAGCGAAATGCGCGTGCTCAGAACAAGCTGATTGAAGACCTCCTCGAGATGAGCAGCATCATCTCCGGAAAAGTCAGACTGGATATGCGTCCGCAGGATATCGCCAACCTGGTCGAGACATCGGTCGAATCAGTAAGGCCGACAGCGCAGGCCAAAGGGATCATTCTGCAAAAAACATTGGGCAAAAAAATCGGTTCCATCATTGGAGATTCCGACCGGCTCCAGCAGATACTCTGGAATCTGCTCTCCAATTCGATAAAATTTACGCCCAAGGGCGGGAAAATAGAAGTTACAGTAGAACAGCGGAACTCGTTCCTCGAAATCAGGATAAGCGACTCCGGCCTGGGAATCACTCCCGAATTCATGCCCTATGTCTTTGACCGCTTCCGGCAGGGAGATGCTTCGCTTACGCGGCAGTACGGCGGACTCGGTCTTGGTCTCGCCATTGTGAAGCAACTGGTGGAGCTTCATGGCGGAACGGTGCATGCAGAAAGTTCAGGTGAGGGACAAGGATCCTCCTTTATCATCAACCTGCCGGTCGCTCCTCCTCTTCCCGAGACAAAAAGTGAGCCGCTCCCGTCGCAGGAATACATCAAACCGCAGTCGTTGTTCAAAGGATTGAAAGTGCTGGTTATCGATGATGAACTGGATGCGCGCGAACTCGTCAGGCGGATTCTGACGCAGCAGGAAGCAAGCGTGATTATGGCTGCACGTGCGGCAGATGGCCTGGAACTCTTGAAGACCGAGCAGCCGGATATCGTTATCAGTGATATCAGCATGCCGGAAAAAAACGGGTGTCAATTCATTGCCGACGTGAGAAGCCTTTCGGCAGAAAATGGGGGGACAACTCCTGCTATCGCCCTCACGGCATTCGCTCATCCGGAGGACAGGGCCAAAATGATGAGCGCAGGCTATCAGAAACACCTGTCCAAGCCCGTAGATTCCGTTGCACTGATTACGGCCATCGATAATCTCGTCGGATCAAAAAAGCTGACCCATACCGGCACCGGCGCTACCTAATCAACCGTATCTTCAGGTGCGCAACAATATCACTCTGTCATCCTGGCACAGGATTCCTCCACGACCCCCTCCCTCCACAACTCATCTTTCAGCTCCAGGCTCTCGGCGCCTCTCCCTATTCATTCACGTCATATCTCACTATTGCATGACTTATTACGGTCCAGTCCGCGCTCCCTGTCAACTCTTCCATCAGGAAGCATGCGGCATATTGCCGCATGCGACAATATGCCACATTGATTTATCGGTATGAATAATAAATACTCCCCGACATCGGCACTTAAGCGTAAATATGTCGATATCTTAAAGACAGAAAAACACATATCTTTGGATAATCAAGAAGGGACCAATATGAAAAATGCATTCAGGTATCTGTCCGCTGCTACCGCCATTGCCACCACCATCATCTCGCTGCCCGCGATGGCGCATGTGGGTTATACGGGCCGCAATTTCGGCACTTTCGACAACACCTACAGCACAGCAACATTGTCCGGGCAGGCGGTTACAGGCAATTACGGCTGGGTCGACGGGACCGACTCAGATAATGGCGATAGCCATAAACTGCGTCCCTACCGTTTTACCCTTGCCAAAGAGACGAACGTGACACTCACCTTCGAACAGGCAACTTCCCAGGTGATCGACCATCTGGGCAACGTCTCGACTTCCCAGCTGGGCCTGAAGCCTGGTTTCTCTCTCTATCAGGGCCTGGCGCACCTGGCCCCTATGAAGGCGGATTATGATTCTGCCGAAATATCGGTTGCCAGTCGCGCCCTCGGTACAGAGGGATCATTCAAAGCTCTTGCGGACTGGTCGGTCGGTAACGATCCGGGCGAGTTGAGCGGAACTCCCCTCCCCGCAAGCCTGAGCTTCTTCAAGTATATCGGCCATGCCTATGATGGTACCGGTTTCGGCTCCGACGGTACGCCCGACGGCAAGGTTTCGCATACATTCATGAATCTCAAGCCCGGCGACTACTCCGTATTCGTCGGCGGCACGGACTATTTTGCCCAGGAAGCCAGCAATCCCGATCTCTCGACGAAGTACGGCGTTACGGCAACGCTAGTGGCAGGCGTGGTCCCCGAACCCGAAGTTTATGCAATGCTGTTGGCGGGTCTTGGGTTGATGGGCGCAATGGTGCGCCGAAGAAGCATGCATTGATCTCCGCTGCTGAATGTTGCCGTCCTGATCGGGGCGGCTCATGCAACGCAGCCGCTGGATGGCGGCGGCGCCCCTGCAGTTTCGACATTCAATCAAAATCTAGGTCTTATCCCACATCACGTCGCGGCGCTTCCGGGCTGCTGCGGAGAGCAGTTCAATCAGCGGTAATGCGCGATACCTCAGGCTGACACTCTGATCGTCCGCCTGTTCGGCATTGTCTTGCGGCTTCTGCGCCTCATCCGTTCTTTCCGCCTCGACGGCATGCCTCAGGCGATCGAGCGCGGCAGGCACTTCATCCGCTACCATCGCACTGGGTATGGTCCCGCTATGCCCCATCATCTTCAGCAGCTGTTCTGCAATGTCGCCGAACATTATGATGTCAGCATGGACGGAAGTCTTGAATGTCACCAGCATAGGAACGGAAATATCGGAGAAGTCGTTACAGGTAATATCCTGCCCTTGTTACATGGGTATGCGGGCTTCCATTTGTCTCTCGGCGCATAAGGCCCTTTGTCTCCTGCTTACTGCCGGGGCGAGCACCAGCAGGCCAAGCATGAACATAAAGATTGCCGCTGGCTCCGGTATCGCAGCGGCGAAGCCTGCCGCCAGAATGGCATGAGCGTTAGTGGTGGGATGAAAATCATCCCAGAAGAGACGTACCTCGGGATTGTCGCATGTGCTCCCCAGTAGAGTGAAGCACGGATTGGTCACATCGGTGAGCCCGTAATTGAGCGGATTCTGTACGACATCGTTCAGGAAGGCGAACGTGTCGAAACGGTGGATGCTTACCCCTGGAAGGGTTCCGTCAAGACTTCCCAACTGGCTCGCCAATTCCGTATTGAACACGACGGAATAGTCGTGCGCCACCGACACTTCGCCTTCCCTCCTGGCGAAAGGGGTAAGACCGAGATCAGGCAGGTTTGGCACAAGAAAATTCCGCGCTCCTGCCGCTGCAAGCTCATTCACGTAACTTCCAATATTTCGGGCGGCCTGGACGGGAGAATCGTGGATAAGATAATCATTGCTCCCGCCCCAAACGAAGTACAAGGCGTTTGGATCTGCTGCTCCGCCGGAATTGCCCATATAGAGATTCACCTCCTGCTGCATGCCTGGCAGGTTCAATATGCCTGTTGGATCAGCATCATTACCGACGTTGTGGTTGCCCGATGTCGCACCAGCAACGGCATAGCCCTGAAAATTGGTCGTATTTACTCCGGCGGGAAAAAGGTGTTTCGCCAGATACTCTGAGGCGACCGGACCATTGGAGAAGCGGCCCCCATCATAAGACGGCCCAAATTGTGATGGCAGGCAGGGATGCAGAGGATCGCAATTACCGCCAAGTTCTTTGTAAAGACTGGTGACAGCGGAAGGATTGTCTCCTGCATCGGACAGGCTGTCCCCGAATACGATAAGACTGCTGAAAGGGTTGGCAGCACCGGCACTTCCCCCAGCCAGCAACACGACAAGCGCGACAACTGTTGTTGATATTTTCATTGCCAGTCCTCCTTGGCAGAGAGATCTTTTTTTTAAGGGAGCTCCAAATAAGGGAGCACCAAATGTCGCCTGCGGACAGCGGGATGATTTCCAAGACCGCTTTTCCTTGCGAATATCATCGACTCTTTTCCCTCACTCCCGCTTCTCCACCCCAACCGGGCTAATCGCGCGGGCTTATCAAATATCCGACCAGAATGCCCACCGCAATCGCCAGCCCGACCGTTTGCCATGCGTTCTCATGCACGTATTCATCAGTAGCACGTGCGGCGACTCGGGATTTATCCACCACCACGTCCTCAAAATTACGTAAATATTCCTTGGCCACACTCAGGTTCTGGTTAAGCTTGTCCCGCACCGCCTGAGCCTTGCCTTCGCCTTCGTTGCTTACGAACTTCATTAATTCCTCTGTATCAGCAATAACCGAACGGAAATCTTTGATGAGTTTTTCTTTGCTTCCCCTCGCGGTTCTACCCATTACATCCTCCTGTAAAAGTAACTATATTGAATTCCAACTCAACCTTTCCTTATCTCGTGCACGAGCATAACTGATTTTTTCTTTTTTCAAGGCGAATGTCTGTCTGACACCGCACATACGCCTGTGTAAATTGACGGGTAATCTCTTCCAAAGAATAAAGGAAAATTTTTTATCGGACCGGCGAATAGTGAGGAACACATGTCACATATTCTTACTGCCCTGCAAGGCACTCCCACGCAAAACCTTTCTCCCAGGCAAAATCTTTTGTTGGCGGCTCTCCCTCAAAAGGATTATGAGCGTTTGCAACCTTCCCTTGAACTTGTCGCCCTATCACAGGGCTGGTCAGTCTATGAAAACGGGGGAGAACTGGACCTGGTGTATTTCCCCATCAGCAGCGTCATCTCCCTGCTTACTGCTTCCGATAAAGGAGAGACAGTAAAAATTGCCGCTATCGGCAAGGAGGGAGTATTCGGTATTTCCATGCTGATGGGGAGAAAGATCGCGCCGACTCAAGCTCTGGTGGCGACCGCGGGCTATGCCTATCGTCTCAGTGCCACAAACCTGAGAAGCGAGTTTGAGTTGGGAAGTCCTCTGCGTTATCTGCTCCAGCGTTATACCCACGCCTTGACGAGCGGGTTTATCCCCTCTCCCGTGCCTGGGATGCATCCGTCAGCAAGACGAGACGCGCCAACGAAAGTACCCCCTACTCCGGCTGCCAGGATTTCCCCGCGCGTATTTATACCTCCCGCCCCTAATGAGCCCCCTTGCCGGCTTCCGTCTCGTTCCGCCCACGCTCCCGGTCATTCCCTATAGCCCGGGCTTGGGCAGGATTGGCCTCCTGTGAAGGAAACTTTCTCTCGCTCAGCCCGGCTTATCCCCCGATCATCTATGCGGGGAACAAGCGTGGCATAAATCGACGATATTAAAATTCGGTGAGCAAACAGGGATAACAGGGATAACAGGGATAACAGGGATAAACGTCATACCGGCGAAAAGCCGGTATCTATACTGGGACGTTCCAAGCTCATTGCTTTAATGTATCGCGAGAGCGGCTCACCCGCACTTCTACATTGTGGGAAGCCCTGTCATCGACAAGGCCGAGAGTCAACCCACGCCGCTCTACACCGTCTACGATAACGACCTCCTTATCCGGATCGATGGTTGCCTGATTGACAATGATCGGATAGATGGTTTCTCCATAGCGGTATTTCACCGTAAAGCCGGTCCAGTCTTCCGGCAGGCAGGGGTTGAAATGAAGTTTCGCCCCTTCCCTTGTAAGACCCAGCAGTGTTTCCAGCATCAGGCGGTACAACCAGCCGGCGGAGCCTGTGTACCACGACCACCCGCCCCGGCCCGTATGGGGAGGCACGGCATAGACATCGGCTGAGACGACATAGGGCTCGGTCTTGTAGACCGATACAGCCTGTGAGGACTGCCCGTGGTTTACTGGATTGATCATGGAGAGCAGTTCCCATGCCCGCTTATGATCCCGCAGGACTGCAAAGGCCATTGTCGCCCATATCGCCGCGTGCGTATACTGCCCCCCGTTCTCCCGCACACCTGGCACGTAGCCCTTGATATAGCCCGGATTGAGATCGGAATGATCGAAAGGAGGGTCGAGAAGCTGAATCAGGCGGGCATCCCGCCGGACAAGCTGTTCATCTACCGCTTGCATCGCCTGCCGCTGACGCTCGGGAGAGCCTCCGTCAGATAAAACCGACCAGCTTTGTGCGATCGAGTCGATGCGGCATTCGGTATTGCTGGAAGAACCCAGTGGAGAACCATCATCGAAATAGGCGCGGAGATACCACTTTCCATCCCAGCCATGCTGCTCGATATTCTCGCCCAGTTTGTCTGCTTCCTTCCTGCATCGTTCGGCAAAGGCCGCATCACCGTGCCCAGCGGCAAGGTCGGAAAATTTAATGAGAATGTCATACAGAAAAAAAGCGAGCCAGATGCTTTCGCCCCGGCCATGGAAACCGACGAGATTCATCCCATCGTTCCAGTCACCCGTACCCATCAAAGGAAGTCCATGTTCGCCAAACCGCAATCCGTGCACGATTGCACGGACACAATGATCATACAGACTGGACACCTGAGCCGAATGAGCAGGCAGATCGTAGTATGATTCCTCATCTGAAGCGACAGGCCGGTCTTCGAGAAAGGACACTGGCTCGTTCAGCACTCCGGCATCCCCCGTCGTCACGACATAGTGGCAAGCGACCAGGGGCAACCAGAGGTAATCGTCCGAGCAGCGGCTCCTGATGCCGCGTCCCACGGGAGGATGCCACCAGTGCTGAACATCCCCTTCGATAAACTGGCGGCCCGCAGCCCGCAACAGGTGCTCGCGCACCAGAGCGGGTTCGACGTGAACCAGCGCCATCACATCCTGCAATTGATCGCGGAATCCGAAAGCGCCGCCGGATTGGTAGTACCCGCTGCGTCCCCACAGGCGGCAGGCAATAACCTGATACAGCAGCCAGCCATTGACCATCACGTTGACGGATGGATCGGAGGTTTCCACCTGCACGCCCCCGAGCGTTCGATCCCAGTAGCGGCGTACCTTTTCAAGTTCATCATGCGCAACCTGTAGTCCGCGCATCCTTTGGACGATTTCCAGTGCATCTTCACGGTGAAGTCCCGCGCCCAGACGAAAGACAACCTCGCGCGTCGCATTCGCCGGCAAATCAAAAGGAACGCGGATAGCGCCGCAGGGGTCCCATCCTGCTCCTACTCTGCCTGAAAGATTCTGAGCAACCATACCCGCGGGATCTCGCATTCGTCCATTGCGGCCAATAAATTCCGTCCGGTCGCCAGTGACACTTTGCGTTCTGTCATCGACATCGAAAAATGCCACCCGGCTTGAAAACTCGTTATTGTAGGGATTGCGCGCAAGCAGCACCCCGCTTGCCGGATCGATCTCCGTGACCACATGCATTCGCGTCTTCTCGGGAAGGTCCCCCAACACCCACTCCACGTACCCTGTTGCGGAAAGTTTCCGGGGTCGTCCGGAATCATTGCGAATCCGCAATACAACGAACTTGACAGGCACATCACGGGCAACATAAACCCACAGTTCGGAAAAAATACCCTTTCCTGTATGCTCGAATACGCTGTAGCCGAACCCATGGCGGGTAACATAGGAAGTGGCTCCTGGAGTCGGAAGAGGAGCAGGCGACCAGAAATCCCCGCTTTCTTCATCCCGCAGATAGTAGGCCTCTCCGCTTGAATCGCAGACCGGGTCGTTATGCCAAGGGGTCAGACGGTATTCATGCGCATTCTCACGCCAGGTATAAACGTGCCCGCTTTCGGAGATGACCGTACCGAATTGCGGATTCGCCAGAATATTCGACCAGGGAACCGGTGTTCTCCGATCCTGCTCAACAGCGATGACGTATTCGCGCGCGTCTGAAGCAAAACCACCAAAACCGTTATCAAACAACAGATTCCGTTGTGGCAATGCCCCGGTTTCCTCGGAATTGGAGGGCTGCACCGGTTTCAGGGGGTGCGGCCGTAGCGGAAGGTCGGGCGGAAGGCGGTTCGTCAACTGTTCGACCAGCTTCCCATTCGTGTCGAAAATAATCACGCGCGCCACCGCCTGCATCAGAATCCGGTCTTCCGGAGCAATCTGCTCCCCACGGCGAATGAAAATACCGCCTGGACGATCAAGCACATGGGCTTCTGCACTGCCGGCCAGAAGCCCCATGATATGATCATGCAGTTGCTGGCGGTAACTTGAGTGATCCTCGTTCCAGATGACCAGGTCGACCGCCATCCCTTTCACGCGCCAGTAGGCATGCGCCTGCACCAGTTGGCGTACCAGGTCGATATTGGCCATATCGGTAATCTGCAGCAACACAATAGGCAAGTCGCCGGAAATGGCATAACCCCATAAACCCGATTGCCCCTGCCGGTTCTTGCTCAGCAGTGCCTCATCGGCGCGCAGATAAGGGCTTGCATACAGGATGGAACCGGCCATGCGTCCAAACAGCTGTGCATCAGCTTCAGTTGCATTGAGTTGGCGCAAGACGACGAGGCTATGAGTCCAGGCGAGATCGAAAACGCGATTTTTCAGATGCTGGTCCTGGTATTTTTCTACCAGATGCATGACAGCGTGACGTGAATCTCCCGCACCCGTGACAATATCCACGATTGCCGACTCCCCCGGCTCGAGCATTATCCGCTTGCGGATGGCAACGACCGGGTCGAGCACTGACCCCGAACAGCCGGGCAATGGTCCCGCTTTCATCATTGCCGCTGGCGCAGACACATCGTTTCCCCGTCCAATGAATGCCATGCGGTCGGTTTCGTAGGAGACCGCTTCAGGAGTGACCCCATCCGCCGTCATCAAGTGGAACATCCATGGCACCGGGTCGCTTTGAGAACGAGGACGCCTGCTGCATAAAATGGCGTGCCGGTCCGCCAATATTTCCGTTTGCACGAAGAGATTGCCGAAGGCGGGCGCCTGAGCATCGGCCATCGCGGGCGCCAGCACGACCTCGGCATAAGACGTGACCTCGATTTCCCGCCGTGTCCACGCACGATTGGTGATACGAATCCGTCGCAACTCGATATCATCCTCGGGCGATACGGTAATCTCGGTATGGGTATCGAAATCCAGATCCCGCCGACGGAACTCGACCCGCCCTTCGGAAAAAACCACTCCGTAACGCTTTGGCTCTTTCAGCACGGGCTGATAAGTATTCGACCAGAACTCACCGCTCGCAACGTCGCGCAAGTAACAGAAAGTCCCCCAGTAATCGCAGGTTCCATCTTCCCGCCAGCGCGTAATGGCGAGATCCTTCCAGCGGCTGCTCCCCGCTCCGCTATTGGTCACCATGACATGATAGCGGCCATTGGAGAGAAGCTGCACCTCCGGAATCGGCGTGCTGGCGGTTGACAGCAGCCGGATCGGCATTTCCGGAAGTTCCTTGATAACCCGAACATCGGGGAGCTCGGTGATGGGGGAACGTATGAGAGTGGCTTTGGGAATTCTCTCCTGCAGCAGGAGCATGGTTGCCTGGAATATGGGTTCGGAATCGAACCGCCGCTGCATGGGCCGGTCAAGCAGCAGGTATGCGAGCGAGAGAAAACTCATTCCCTGATGATGAGCCATGAATGAGCGCACGATCGCGAACGTTTCGCCCCGTCTCAGCCGCGAGGGCGTATAATCCAGCGCTTCGTAAAAGCCGAATTTTCCCATCATGCCGAGGTTAGCCAGTTCCTCCAGATTACGGCAGGCGGCTTCCGGTGCAACCATCAATGCCAGAGCGGATGCATAAGGTGCAATGACCAGGTCTTCTCCCAGGCCGCGCTTGATGCCCAGGCCAGGCACCCCGAATGCCCGATACTGATAGTTGAACTGAACGTCTACAGCATTGTAACCGGACTCCGAAATACCCCAGGGCACCCCTCGCTCCCGCCCATAGGCAATCTGCCTGTTGACAGCGGCCTTGCAGGTCTGGTCGAGAAGCGTGTTCTCAAAGGTGGGCATTACCAGCAACGGCATGAGGTATTCGAACATCGAGCCGCTCCAGGAGAGCAGAGCAGTCTCCCCATCATAAGCTGTAAGCATCCGCCCCAGTGCAAACCAGCTTTCCTGCGGCAACTGGCCCTGTGCAATCGCGACAAAATTGGTAAACCGCGCCTCTGATGCCAGCAGGTCATAGTAGCTGGCGTCCCGTCGCTGCTCACCCACGTTGTACCCGATCGCAAGCTGCCGCTGCGCGGTGTTGAACAGGAAGCCATACTCCATTTTCGCCATTTCTCCCGCCTGAAAGACCAGGCGTTCGAGAACAGCCAGATGTTCACGCGCTGCCCCCCCGCCCTGGTTTGCAAGTTGCCGCAAGGAGGGAATCTCCGCGGCCGCATCGGAATTCTCCAGTGCGCCAGAGGGCATGAGGCTGCCAAGTTCGGCAAGAGCGCGCTCACATTGCCGATTTAACGCCGTTGCCCATTCATGCGCTTCCTGCGCGGTTGAGGCACGGCGCGCTTTCTCGATCTCATGCACGATTTCCCTGGAAAGTACAGTCAGTCGATCCAGTTCGGCATGCAGGCTGAAAGAAGCATGCCGGGAGTTTTCCCTTGCGAGCGCCAATGCCTTTCCGAACTGGGATAAAGAAGCGCTGGCAGCCTCGGAACCAGGAGTTCTCTCGAGAATCTGCAGAGTATCGTCAAAAGCCGGAAATAACTCTTGGTGGACGACCGGCATATCCGCTATTGCCATCAGCGCAGCGCGCAATGTCAACAGGTGGCCTGCAAGATTGCCGCTGTCCACGCTCGATACGTAACGGGTCAAAGGAGTTCTTGTCTGCGTATCGTACCAATTGTAAAAATGGCCGGCATGCCGTTCCAGGGTTTCCATCGATTCGAGCGCGTTTTCGGTCCTCTCGATGAGTTGCAATGGGCCGATGTAACCGAAGTCAAAGGCAGCCACATTTGCGAGCAGCGCCAATCCCATGTTGGTTGGCGATGTCCTGTGCGCGACAGTCGCCACAGGGTGCTCCTGAAAATTATCAGGCGGCAGCCAGTTATTCTCAGGACCGACGAAAGTTTCGAAGAAATACCATGTACGGCGTGAAGTCTGACGTAAAAATTGGAGTTGTCCCTTGCTTAACTCCGTGCTGCGCAGCGGAAGAGGCTGGCTTATCCACCAGGCAATAAATGGCGCTGCCGTCCAAAAAAGCAGTATGGGCAAGGCCGGAATCAGCGCCATGGGAGCAGCCGCTATCATTCCCGCGCCTGCTGCTACTGCGGTTGCCGGCGCTATCCACATCACCCTGAAGGAAGTGCCCAGGCCGCCCCATCTATTCGTCGAATCATATTCGTGTTCTGCAAGATGGGAAGGAGTCCATTCAAGAAGCCGGCGGTGTGTGAGGAAGAGCCGCACATGGGTACGCAGTATCGCATCGAGGCTGAAATAAGCCTCGTACGGGAGACAGGCCAGCCCAAACAGGTTTTGCGCGAAATGCCGTCCGCCAGTGCGTATCGTAGTGACGATGTGAGAGCGCAGAGGCGCTTCGGCCTGTCTTTTCAGCAAATCTGAGGTCATGGTAACAGCACTCGGAATAACGACCGTGCCGACCGCAACCAATGTCCAGAACCATGCATTGTCGAGCGCCAGCCAACCCGTCAGCAGAAGCAGCAGCAGGGCTATGGGTACAAGACTGCGCCGCAGGTTATCCATCAGCTTCCATCTCGACAGGAGGGACAGCGGGTTTGGCTGATAACTTCCGCCAGGGCCGGGAACCCGCGCAAGCAACCAGCTTGCCAGTTGCCAATCCCCCCGTATCCACCGGTGGCGACGGCTTACGTCCGCGCTGTAACGCGATGGGAATTTCTCATACAGCTGCACATCGCTCAACAGGCCGGCGCGAGCGTAGCAGCCTTCCAGGAGATCATGGCTTAAAATCCTGTTCTCGGGAAAACGGCGGCAGACCGATTGCTCGAACGCATCCACGTCGTAGATCCCTTTCCCGACAAAGGAGCCTTCGTAGAATAAATCCTGGTATACGTCCGAAACAACCCGGGTATATGGATCGATGCCTGCTTCACCACCAAACAGCCATGCATACCGGGACCGGTTGGTGCTCGATAATGTCACCGCCACCCGGGGCTGCAGAATGCCGTAGCCTTCCGTTACCACAGCCTCTCTGCTGGTCCCCTTGAGGCGTGGCTGGTTCAAGGGATGCGCCATCGCCCCGACAAACTGATGGGCGATCTCCCGCGGTAACTGGGTATCGGTATCGAGGGTGATGACGTACTTGATATTGGCAAGCAAATCCGTATTTCCCACCACGATGGAAAATGCTTCCCTTCCTTCGCCACGCAGAAGCGTATTCAAGTCCGCCAGTTTTCCGCGCTTGCGCTCATGACCCATCCATACCCCCTCTTGCGGATTCCAGCAGCGAGGGCGATGGAACAAGAAAAACCGGGTTTCCTGTTTCCGTGCTGGTGTTTCCGGAGCACCATTCGTACCACCGCTCATGTCATCTGCAATGGGGTTCCCATACTTCCGGTTGAGATCCTCGATGCCTGTGCAGGCGATTCTCAGTAAAGAGTCATCTTCGGGAAGCGTTTCCTGATTCGCATCCATGAAATCGGTGAGCAAACCGAAATAGACATTCTCGTCCTGATTTGCCAGGAACCGGACTTCAAGCGCCTCCACCAGAGCCGTGACTTCCGATTCCCCAGACAACACGGTTGGAACCACGACCAGCGTTCGAAATGCAGAGGGAATGCCGTCGGAGAAATCCATTCGCGGCAGCAGATGAGGTTTCACCAGAAAAGGACTCGCCCAGTTGACCAGCGCCACAGCCAGCTGACTCATAGCAAACAGCGCGAGCACCCCAACAAGGCCTGATAGCCATCCACTCGCACCATCCTCGAGCGCTTCGGCCAGCAGGACGCCCGTCAAACCCAGCGTGACCAATGCGATGCTGCCGAGATACCAGAAAAGAGGGTATTTACGGGTTGCACGCCAGAATTGTTCACGCAGCGACCAGTGGATCTTTATCGCTTCCTCAAGATCGGCGAGACCATCGTCCGTCAGGTAAAATCCGACATGCTCCCGAACGTTCTCCTCGACAGTACTTGTCGTTGCCTCACGCGCCAGGCGAAGCGCTGTCCGGGCGACGTCGACTTCCGACAGAGGACTTGCCTTGGCCAATCGCTCCACCGCATGCCGGTAGTGGTCGCGGCTGGCGAAATCCATCTCCGCATAAATTCCGCATGGATCTTCCCGGAGGGTCTGTTCCACAACACTGGTGGTTTCGACGAATTCACGCCAGTCTATGGCCCCCAGGGTCCGCAGGCTGTTGATACTGTTCGAGATGGAAACCTGATCGGCAGCCTGCTGCTGGTTTCCCAATTGCACCAGCTGGTCGATTGTCTGGTTTGATTCAGCCAGTCTCTGCTCGATCCAGGTCAACGGAAGCGCCAGGGCAGGTCCCTGCCCCTGCAATCGGCGCACCAGTTCCGAAATGAACGGAGTTGTCATGGGGGGGTTCGAGCGCGCCATATCTGCAATGACGAGAACGAGACTTTTCGGGTCTTTTGCCGCTACCCGGATGATTTCATCGGCCCAGGTATCAGCAAGATTGCGGTCTGTTCGGCCCGCTGCCACATGCACGCCGACACGCCGGAGGTTTTCGATCAGCGATAGCCGCAGCATGATCGGTATCGCCCATAGTTCGCCCAGTTGCAGATTGACGACCGACTGGTACGCGGTTACGAAACGTCTGAGACTCTCTGTATCCACCCTCCCGTCCCCGTGCGATATGGCTTGCAATGCTATATCGTATACACGGGGGAGATTGGCGGATGTTCCCTTGGCAAGGAGGGGCAATTCGCGGCTATAGCTTTTGGGAAGATGACGCTTGGCGGTGCGAATCTGATCCTCGATGAGGTAAAAGTTGTCATAGAGCCACTCCCCTGCAGGAGTGAGCAGCTTATCCGCCATGACTGCTTCGGTCAGCACACGGCAGATATTGAATAGCGTTGCCTCATTCTCATCCAGCCTGGCCAGTAACTGATCGGTGCCGCGCGCCGACGATAACTCGTGGGAAGCCGCAAGTATGCCGCCGTAAAGCTCCATCTGATCCGCACCGAACAGTTCGGACCTCAGGGGAAGTTCTTCACTCAGTGGAATGCGCGGCTTTCTGATATTGTGAAGCCGCGCGGTAACCGAACTCAAAAATTCAGAAACAGGGGTGCCTTTAGCGTTCAATTGGGATATTCTCCAGGCTGTGTCCGGTCAGCAGCGAAATTAAAATCGCCTGCCCTTCAGATAAAAGGACTGCGCCCCATGACATTTTGCTCCCGTCCGTTCTTTGGATACCGGAAGTTCATGCCCCAGACCTCCTGGAGTTGGCAGCGCTTTCCGGAACCCGCATGCTTCAAAGAAAAGCCAAAGAGCGATTCTGGAAGTATTGCCTGACACCTTCTCTATCGGGTGCCTTCACAGGATCTGCTACCTGGGTGGGATAGCCCCGATGAAATTATTACCGGGATTTCACAGGGGACATCGCTACAATTTCCAATTCCAAGTCCTCTTGCAATTCTCTCTGGATATCGGGTCGATGTATAAAGAAACCGCTTGAACGACGCAAACGTCTTTTCGGCGCGAACCACAGCCGTCTTTGCAGGCATTTTTTCAAGCAGGAAAATGATAAACGGATAACTCATCCGTAGTATGTACGCTAGCGCACAATATGGCAACCGGTAAGATGGGATACTCAAAACCTCGCCGCACACCCCGGGATCTCCTGGAAAGAAATGCTATCATAGGTCTGAACGAGTATCTCGCAGGCGGCAAACCTGTGAAATCTGCCTGTGAAATCTTCTAATGCATTTGCATTTCTCTCAGCATGCCCAGGCCACACCCGACTTCATGAGACTTTCTCTCTTCTACTAGCGGATGCAAAGTCTCCAGCCACAGTTCAACCAAAACCACCTTCTAGCCGCTCTGCCCCCGGCAGAACTTGAACGTCTGAAATCCCATCTGGAACTGATTCATATGCCGCTTGGCGACGTCCTGTGCGAATCCGGCGGCCGCCTCTTCCATGTCTATTTTCCTACGTCGGCCATCATTTCCCTGCACTATATCCTGGAAAACGGTTCATCGTCAGAAGTCGCTGGCGTGGGAAACGAGGGTATGCTGGGCATTTCGTTGTTCATGGGCGGCGAGAACACGCCTACCTGGGCAACGGTTCAGACGGCCGGCCACTGTTACCGCCTGAAGGGTCCTCTTCTGCTGCAGGAGTTCAATCAGGGGGGTCCGCTGCAGCGCGTATTGTTGCGCTATACCCAGGCGCTCATTACACAGATTTCCCAGACCGCGGTATGCAATCGACATCACACGATCGAGCAGCAGTTGTGCCGCTGGTTGCTGCTGACGCTCGATCGATTGAACTCCCAGGAGCTGGTCATGACCCAGGAACTCATCGCCAGTATGCTGGGCGTGCGCCGCGAGGGCATTACCGAGGCCGCCGGCAAGTTGCAGCAAGCCGAGATCATTCGCTATCGCCGGGGACATATTACCGTTCTCAACCGTGCGGGACTGCAGGAACATGTCTGCGAGTGCTATGACGTCGTCAAGAGGGAGTTTGAGCGCCTGTTTCGCGACGTAAAAAAATTCTGACTGCCAAAAATCCTGAATATCGGCCTTTCTTTCTCCTTCCTCCTCAGTTCTGCATCCCCCTACCGCATTATCTCGGATCTCAGTTTATTTCGGTCCAGGCGGCAATCCAGATTCACACTCGGCCGCAGGTACTCGCTGCACTCTTCCCAGTGTGCGCTGACGTACCGAATCGCTGTATGGGCAGAAGTATGATGAATCTGCCTTCCTCTGCTTCAGGATCGGAAACTTGCTTTGACCATGAGAACCCGTACCCGGCAAATATTATCCATCTGCGGCGCTGCATTCCTGCTGCTTGTCATAGCATTCATCACATGGTTCGACTGGAATATGTTGAAACCATATATCGAGCGGCAGGTTGCGGAGAAGACGGGCCGTGAATTCACAATTGGCGGTGATCTCGATGTAAACCTGTCGCTCAATCCCCTCGTCAGTGTTGAAGGACTTTCGCTTGCCAATGCCGAGTGGGGAACCGAACAACCCATGGTTGCCGTGGATCGGGTGGTTGCTCGAATCAGCCTATGGGACCTCCTGTTCGGGGATATCGTGCTGCCCGAGGTCTCCATCACGCGGCCTTGGGTACTTCTGGAAAAAAGCATGGATGGAAGACGAAACTGGGACCTGAAAAAAGAGAAAAAAAAGACAACGGAACTGCCCGAAATCGGGCAGTTCATTCTGGATCGGGGAAAAGTCCTCTTCCGTGATCCGAAAGCCAGGACAGATATAGCAGTCGATGTATTCACGGATCCGGCGGGGGATGCCAGGGAATTGCCCCTTCATGTGGCAGCGGAAGGTAAATTTACCGACCTGAAATTCACAGCGCGAGCGTATGGCGGCAAGATAATGTCGCTTGCGGATAACGCTGTTCCCTATCCGATCAAAGCGAGTGTCGAGGTCGGAACAACGCGCGCAAGTGCGGACGGAACCGTCAAAGGGCTCGCCGAGATGACGGAAGTGGACTTGAAGCTGAATTTACACGGAGAGGATTTATCCGCTCTTTATCCGGTAACCGGAATCGTCATTTTCCCCTCACCGCCCTATCATATTTCCGGGAGAGTAGTGCACCATGATACCGAGTGGTCCATGAAGGGGTTTGCCGGGAAGGTGGGCAACAGCGATCTCGGGGGCGATATCCTGTTTGATACAGGCAGTGAACGTCCCCTGCTTCGGGGCGACCTGGTATCAAAAGTTCTCGACCTCGGTGATTTGAAAGGATTCATCGGGGCGCGGCGAGGACCCCAGCCACAGGATACACCTGCGGAAAAAGAGGAAAAAAAGGAATCAATAAAGGAACAGCGGCATCGTCTTCTGCCGGACCAGGAATTCCGGGTGGACCGTTTGAAAGCCATGGACGCCGACATAAAGTTCACTGGAGAGTCGATCCGCAACAAGGAACTGCCGGTGGAGCATCTCGTGAGCCACCTGAAAATAGACGATGGGTTGTTGACGCTGGATCCTGTCAACTTTGCCGTTGCCGGTGGGAATATCGTTTCCAATATCAAGATAAATGCGCGCAAGGAGGTACCTGCCAGCGAAGTCAAAATCCAGGTCAGGCGCCTGCAACTGCCGAAGCTCTTTCCCAAGCTCGAAATCACGAAGAGTAGCGCAGGCCTGATCGGCGGTGCAATGGATATCAAAAGCCACGGCAAGTCCGTCGGTGCGTTGCTGGCTTCGGCCGATGGTGACTTTGGACTGATCATGTCCGGCGGCCAGATCAGCAAGCTGTTGCTGGAAGTGATCGGACTTGATGGAGGCCAGATCATCAAGCTCCTGTTTGCCGGAGACAAAAACGTGCCGGTAAGGTGCGGAGTAATCGACCTTGATATCAAGAAAGGCATCATGAGCAGCAAAGCTTTCGTTATTGACACCACCGATACCAAAATTGTCGGTGAAGGACAGATAAGCCTGGCTAAAGAAACGATTGACATGAAACTATCTCCCCAAACCAAAGATGTCAGCATCCTGAGCCTTCGCACCCCTATTCACATAGAAGGCACTTTCAAGGATCCTGTAATCCTTCCCGACAAGATACTGGCTATACGTGCGGGGGCAGCGGTCTTACTGGGAGTTCTTGCGACACCTTTCGCTGCACTCATCCCGACCATTGAAACCGGATTGGCCAAAGATGCCAATTGCAGGGCGTTGATCGCTTCAGTGGAAACGCCAGCGAAGCGCGCGGCTGGAGCCAAAGATAAGAAAGACGAGGATCATCCCAAGGCGGCAAAGCCAAAGTAATACAGGGAATATTCTGATATGACTGTTTCCCCCTTACTTTACCCGCCCCGCTCAGGGAGTGCGCTTTCGGTCTTGGTGTGCAAGCGAACGAAGTAAAAATTACAACTGTAGAAAATGGCTATTTTCTGCGAAATGACAGGCAATGGTAAGAAAGCGCTTCAATAAACTACCCATCGACCAGATTATCGAGAGGAACCGCAAATCGCCTAACAATTGGGGAAGACAATCTGCCCGGATACGGGCTTAACCAGATCAGCGAGAGAACCATGACCAATAATGATACCGAGAAAGACGAGAAAAAAGGCAATGACATTCCAAAGCAGCATCAACCCCGCCAACCCGGGCGGCAAACTGAAATGCGCCCTCAACCCGATTCCAACATGGCGGAGTATCGTGGAAGCGGCAAACTGGAGTCAAAAGTTGCGATCATTACCGGGGGAGACAGCGGCATAGGCAGATCAGTTGCAGTCGCTTTTGCAAAGGAGGGAGCAGATATTGCAATCGTATATCTCGAAGAGCATGGGGATGCTCAACGCACCCAAGAGGAAGTCGAGAAATGCGGAAGAAAATGCATTTTAATCGCAGGTGATGTGGGAAACGAAAAATTCTGTGCGGAAGTAGTGGAAAAAACGCTTTCCACCTTTCAGCATGTCGAGATACTCGTGAATAACTCGGCGGAGCAGCATGTTCAGGAAAGCATCCTCGATATCGATAAGGCGCAACTCGAGAAAACATTCCGCACGAACATATTTTCCATGTTCCATATGGTGAAAGCGGTGCTTCCGCACTTGAAAAAAGGAGCACGCATCATCAATACCACCTCTGTCACCGCCTACAAGGGAAGCGCCCATCTGGTCGATTACTCCGCCACCAAGGGCGCCATTGTCGCATTTACCCGCTCCCTGTCGCTCCAGTTGATCGAGCAGGGAATACATGTAAATGCGGTTGCGCCCGGTCCGATATGGACTCCGCTGATACCTGCCACTTTTCCTCCGGATAAAGTCGACGATTTCGGAAAGAACGTTCCGATGAAACGCCCTGGACAGCCTGATGAAGTTGCCCCCTGTTATGTCTTTCTGGCTTCTCGGGACTGCTCCTACATGTCCGGACAGGTGCTGCATCCCAATGGCGGCAAAATAGTAAACGGATAAAAAATGAATTGCAGGGAGTTACTCCTGATATGATAAGCGTTGCGGGAACAGTACTGTCCAACAGGATATATAAATTCCGTTTCGAGATGGAAGGGAGGAGCCGAGATGTTCAATTTAGGATCAATGTTCAATCTTGGCCCTTCCGAGCCGGTAGTGGGCAAGGCGAGCATTCTTCTTGAATGTCCGGCGAGGCAGGCATTCCAATTTATCGGTGAAAATCTCTTTTTGAACTATCCCAGGTGGTCCCCGGAGGTGAAAGAGCTCGAGCAAATCACCAAGGGTCCGGTCTGCCTTGGAACTATCGCGCGGCAGGTACGCGTGGATCAGGGGCATCGTTCGGAATCAAAGTTCAGGATTACGATTTATGAACCGGATCGCCGTCTGGCATTCGCGGGCATTTCCGACCCCTTTCGCTGTATCTACGAGTTGCAGGACGAGCACCAGGCAGGCTCAGCCAGGCTTTTCTTTAAGTTCGAATTACTCGAGATCCAGATGATAATGCGGCCGTTCGAGCCAATGATCAGGACCGCGGTGCAGGATGGCGCGGAACGAACGGTACAGAATATAAAGCGCCTGATGGAAAGCGAACCAGGCGCATGAGCTAACGTGTCTCCATCATTCCCGCCCAAGGAACCTGCAATGTCCCAAGATTCCATGAATACACCTACCGAGCAGATAGAAGACGACCGGCCCCTCTGGGATATCGTGCTTGGAGTCTATGGCTACCCTGCATTACTGTTGGCGCACAAGCTGAAAATATTTCCCCTGCTCGCCGACGGGCCGCTGTCGCTCAACGCAATCTGCGACAAGCTGAATATCAAGGGACGGCCCGCTGAAGCCGTTTTAACCACTGCAACCGCGGCCGGTTTCTTATCCTTTCAGGATGGATACTACTCCCTCACGCCAATTGCGGAGCACTATCTGCTGGAGACGAGTCCGAGCTATTTCGGCTATTTCTGGGATCTTATGATAGATGATGATCAGGTACATTCCTTTGCCAGCCTGAAAAAAGCAATTCTTTCGGATAGTCCCCAGGTTTATGGAGGTTCAGGCATCTATCATCAGTCTCCAGAAGAGCAGGCGGAGCAGGTACGCAGGTTTACCCGCGGCATGTACAGTTTCAGCATTACCTCGGCCCTCTACTGGCCAGGTATCCTTGATCTTTCCAGCTACCGGACAATGCTCGATATCGGAGGAAGCTCAGGCGCCCATTCAATTGGCGCCGTATCAAAATGGCCGCAGTTGCAGGCCATCGTTTTCGATTTCCCGCTCGTCTGCGAGATCGCCCAGGAACTCATCGCCCGCCAGGGCCTGCAGGATCGTATCCGGACACAGGAGGGAAATATGTGGAGCGACACGCTGCCTGCAGCCGATCTTCACTTTTATTCCACGGTCTACAATGACTGGCCTCCGGAAAAATGTAATTTCCTCACCGCTAAAAGTTTCAACAGTCTTCCTTCCGGAGGCCGCATCATCATCCATGGCATGCTCTACAACGATGAAAAAACCGGCCCGTTTGCAGCCGCTGCTTTCAGCATGCTGATGATGGGATGGACGGAAGGCAGATCCTATTCTGGCAGGGAACTTTCAACAATGCTGACGGAAGCGGGATTTCAGGACATCGAGGTGCGCCCGGCTTTCGGTTACTACAGTCTGGTTACAGGAGTAAAGCCCTGATATCTGTCCCGATAGCGCCCTTCATGCCTTGGATGGAGGGCTGAATCCCAGTTTTTTCATGGCTGGAACTATCGACTGGTTCGTCTCCGCATAGCCGGCCCAAGGGTCATTACCCTTATCCAGGCGTTCATGGATATTAGAGGCGGACCAGCGCGCACTGCTTTTCAGCGAGGACAGTTCTTCCCATGTCAGCGGTACAGAAACGCCCAGCCCGGGCCGCGCGCGTACTGACCAGGCGGATACCGTGGTGGCGCCGAACCCGTTGCGCAGGTAATCGATGAATATCTTTCCCACCCGGTTGCGCGGGCCGCTTTTTGCGGCGAAACGTGTCGGAATGGTTTTGGCCAGATGCTGCACGATGGCTTGGGAGAAACCTTTCACCGTATCCCAGTCGCGCAGCCTCCTGATAGGCACGATGATGTGCAAACCTTTGCCCCCACTCGTTTTCAGGAAAGATTTCAACCCCAGTTCCTTGAGAAAGACATTGACGAGCTGTGCTGCCTCCTGGATGAGTGGCCATTCGACTCCGCTGCCGGGATCCAGGTCGAACGTGATTCTGTCAGGCTTGCCAATGGCATTTCGGGTGGCGTTCCACGTATGGAACTCGATCACGTTCATTTGCGCTGCGGAAAGGAGGCCTTCAGAGGTTGAGATTTCGAGCAGCGGAGGGTGGTCAGGATCGAGCGACGGATCAAGCTGCTCGACCCCCGGCATGTTCTCTTTCTCCCAATGCTTCTGAAAAAAGAGCTCGCCCGCTACCCCTTCTGGGGCGCGCACGAGCGAGACCGGCCGCCGTGCGAGATGGGGCAGCATCAAAGGCGCTACCAGCGAGTAGTAGCGTATGAGATCGATCTTTGTAAACCCGGTGGAGGGATCGATCACCCGCTCCGGGTTCGTCACTTTCAGGGATTTTGGCATGGCGCTTGCAAGTGCGGATTTGGCGGAAGGATGCACGGGCTTCTCGCGAACAATGACATCCGCCTTTTTGTCCGATCTCAAACCGTGGAATACCGAGTGGCGAATGTGACCTCCTTGCGTCCATTCACCGAAGGAGACTTCCGCGATCAGCCGCGGCTCGACCCAGTGCGCGTTTTTATCGATGCCACTCGCTTTCACAAAAGGGCAATCTTCCGAAGCAATCCTGTCCAGCTTTGCCCTGAGATCCTGCAGGCTCTTATCGCTGAATCCCGCGCCCACATTTCCCGCATATCTGAGTTTCCGGTCTTCATCATAAAAGCCGAGCAGCAAAGATCCGATACCCTTTCGCGTACCTTTGGGATCTGTATATCCGCCGATAACGAATTCCTGGCGGTTTTCACATTTAAGCTTTATCCAGTCCTGAGAGCGGCGCGAGACATAAGCGGAGGTCTTGCGTTTGCCGATCACCCCTTCCAGTCCAAGCCGGCAAGCGGAATCGAGAATTTCTGCCGGAGAGACGTTGAAAACGTCGCTGAAGCGTATTTCGTCAGGAACAGGTATCTCAAACAGCTTTTGCAGTAACGCGCGGCGTTCGACAAGGGAAGCGTCCCGCAAATCATATCCCTCATAAAACGGCACATCGAAGAGATAATAGATAATGCTCTCGGTATGCGCACTGTCGAAAGCATTCTGCAACGACTGGAAATCGGGAATGCCATTTGCATCCAGCACCGCAATTTCACCATCCAGCCAGGATGACTTCAGTTTGAGCTTTCCCAGCGCTTTTACCAGATGCGGCAGCTTGCGGGACCAGTCATTTCCATTCCGCGTGATGAGGCGAACCTCTCCTCCCCCTATTCTGCTCAACATCCGGTACCCATCGAACTTGATTTCGTAAATCCACTCTTCCGGATCCAAGGGGGGTTCGTCCACAAGGGTTGCCAGCTCCGGCGCCAAGGTGTGCGGAAGATCGGCCTTGCGCGCATTGTCCGGCAAGGCTGCTTTCGTTCCCTTCCGGGATACCGGACTGCTTTTGGGTGAGCCGTTTCCCAACGTTGCGGGAGCTTTGGAAGGCCTCGGCAGGTCGAGTTCGGCCACACTGTCCGGCATTTCGTCCACCACGCTGTACTCCCGCGATGAACGCACATATTCATCCTTTTCTTTTATCAGCAGCCAGGGTTCCTGCTTTTTGTTTTCCTCCTTTTTCATGCGTACCAGGGCCCAGTGCCCTTTCAGCTTGAGCCCGCGCAGTTCGAATTTCAGCTTGCCGTCACGATACCCCTTGTGCGGATCTTCGAGAGGAAGCCAGGTTCCCTTATCCCAAATAATGACTTTACCGGCGCCATACTGACCTGAGGGTATCTCGCCCTCAAAACTGTTATAGGAAACGGGATGGTCTTCGACATGCACCGCCATGCGTTTGTCGTTAGGATCGAAACTGGGGCCTTTGGGGACGGCCCAGCTCTTCATAGTTCCCTCCAGCTCCAGTCTGAAGTCGTAGTGCAGACGCGTTGCCCAGTGCTTCTGGACAACAAAGGACAAAGCCTTGGCGGTGCGCTTGATGGCTGTCCTGCCGCTGGCAGCGCCGCTCGGCTCGGGTGTTATCGAGAAATCACGTTTGGCGCGGTAAGTTTTAAGCGAGTCCTCATTTCTCATTCTATGAATCAGCCCTATACCGCCCGGCGCTTATGCGCGCCGCGGGGAGATGCAGATGAGGCAGCCGTCGACCTGGCGGGCTTTCTGGCAGGTTTCCGGTCACGGTTTTCGTTGTCTGCATGCTTCTTCAAACTGCGCTGGAGCAATTCGGTGAGATCAAGTATTTGCGCGCCGCCATGCTGTAACTCGACTTCTTCCGGCTGTGCTACGGTTTGTATATCACCCGTTTCGACCTTCTCCTTCACGAGTTTCATGATTTCGTCCTTGAACGAATCGTGAAATTCATCCGGGTCCAATTTGCCGCTCATATCCATCACCAACTGCTCAGCCATTTTCAATTCTTTATCGGTAATACCCGCCTCCCTGGCATCCTCGGCCGGAAAACTCAGATTTTCCGAGTCCCGGATTTCATCCCCCCAGCGCAACAGATTAAGAATCAATATGCGGCCGGACGGAATAAGAGCGGCAAGATGCTGCTTTGTTTGGATAATCACTCGGGCAATACCGACGCGCTCGGTCCTGGACAAGGTTTCGCGCAAAAGTGCATAAACCTTTTCGCCTTTATTGGCGGGTGTGACATAGTAGGGACGCTCCAGATAGATGAAGGGAATATCGGCTGCCGGCACGAACATTTCGATCGCAATCGTCTGGGTGGCCTTGGGATAAGCGGCGGCAATCTCTTCCTGGCTCAAAATCACGTAATGACCATCCTCGTACTCGATTCCCTTGACGATATCTTTCTTATCGATCTCCTTCCCGGTCCTCTTGTTGATGCGCTTATAGCCGACGGGATCCATGCTGCGCTTGTCCAGCCAGTCGAAATTCAAACCCTGCTCTGTCGTTGCGGCATGAAGGGCCACGGGAATATGCACCAGTCCAAAACTGATGGCGCCCTTCCATAAAGCCCGGGTTGAAGCAGATGCAGCCATGATTGAGCGGGGAAGCGAATCCCTTTTCAGGGGTAAAATATTGAAATATAAATCATGCTCTTCCCTCCTCCGCTTGTATGTGCGATGGCGCACCCTGGAAAATACAGGCCTTTTCCAATCTGTCAATCTGTCAATCTGCCACTCTGATTTGTGTTCTTTCGAACGGAACTGCTGGTCCATGGATGAGATGATCGGTTCAAGGTGAAACCGGATGCGAGATCCTGGGCGGGGAGTGCGAAAAAAGGTGTGACGGGCGGCCTCCGGGACTTCATGCTTTTAATGTTTCTTATGCATTGAATTCAACATACTGTTTATCTGCATAATCCCGACTGGAGCACAGCCTGTTTTCAGGAGAATCGGAGGAATATGGATTACTTCAATTTGCTACAATGGCCTGCCATGGTGATCAATATTCTTTCGGTCTGGCTCCTGACTTACCAGGCCAGGCGGATGCGCCAGGCCGGTTTTCTGCTTTCTCTCCTCAGCAATGTGCTTTGGATAATCTGGGGATGGCATGTCCAGGCGCTTGCGATTCTCGGTCTCCAGTTCGCCCTGGCAACAATCAATATCCGGGGAGTTCGAAAGACCGACTGAATAATCCGGAACAACGCGCAGAGATATCCTGCCCGCAATTCCACCTGGTTGTCCTTTTCCCAATAACCCTTCATCACACCCGGCTTCGCGCGGCCGGATTTGCCCATTTAATCCCTTGTTAATGGAAGGGTTTTTCCAAGACCGTGTCCGTAATTTAGGTTATGATAACCTTAGTCTTCGGGCCCAACCCAATTTATGCGAACTCTCTTTGCCTATTGCATGCTTTCCCCGCGGCGTACTGCATACGTCCTGGTTGCGCTTCTGGCGGCAGGCATTGCAGAGGGCTTGAGCCTCACTGCCCTCCTTCCGCTCCTTTCGATCGCCGTCGGCGACTCCGCCAGTTCGGATATGGGTCGGCATATCGCCGAAATTCTCCAGAACATCGGGATCTCTCCCACCATAGGCGCCATGCTGCTGATCATCGTGGGAGGAATGATCCTCAAAAGCCTCATATTATTGATGGCGAACAGACAGGTCGGTTACGCGGTCGCCCATGTGGCAACCGTCCTCCGCCTCGAACTGATCGACGCGCTGCTAGCCAGCCGCTGGCAGTATTACCTGCGCCAGCCGATGGGTTCCCTGGCCAATTCCGTCGCCACCGAAGCCTACAGGGCGGCCAATGGCTTTGAGCACAGCGTCACTGTACTCGCGCTGGCCGTACAGGTTGTCGTCTACGGAACCGTGGCCATGTTCGTTTCATGGGAGGCCACCCTTACCTCCATTCTGGTGGGCATCATCATGATGCAGGTGCTGCACCAGTTGATTCGTGCGACACGCAAGGCGGGAACCCGGCAGACCCACCTGCTGCGAAACCTGCTGACGTATCTTTCCGATGTGCTCGTTTCGGTAAAATCGCTCAAGGCCATGGCGAGAGACAATGTAGCCGAAGCGATCCTGCGCGACCAGACCCAGCAACTGGAAAAGGCCACCCGGCGGGAAATCATCGCGCGTGAAGCCCTGATGGCGCTGCAAGAGCCCATCCTCGCCACACTGATGGCAATCGGCCTTTATCTGGCCCTGGAAGTATGGGGACTCTCATTGCCCTCGGTGATGGTAATGGTCTTTCTCCTGACCCGGCTCCTCAGTTTGCTCAATAAGACGCAAAGGAAATACCAGAACCTGATGGCGCAGGAAAGCGCCTACTGGGCCTTGCGCACCGCTGTTGCAGAAGCGCGCGCCGCGGCGGAAAGAACATCAGGCACGCGTGAACCGACGCTTGAAAAGGGCATCAGCCTGCGCCACGTCAATTTCGATTACGACACCAAGCCGATTTTTCAGGACCTGAATCTCGAAATCCCGGTCAGGTCGTTCACCACCATAGCCGGACCTTCGGGAGTCGGCAAAAGCACCATGCTGGATCTCCTGTGCGGCCTGGCGGAGCCCAAGTCAGGGGAAATCCTGGTGGATGACGTGTCCATGCGTGACATCAATCCCCGTGCCTGGCGTCGCATGATCGGATATGTCGCCCAGGAGAACGTCCTGCTGCATGACAGTATTCTCAATAATATTCTCGTCGGCGCACCTGAACTGACTGAAGCGGATGCGGAAAGAGCATTGCGCCAGGCGGGAGCATGGGAGTTCGTCAGTGGGTTGCCGGATGGTCTCTATACCATTGTCGGCGAGCGTGGCGGCCTGTTATCCGGAGGGCAGCGCCAGCGCATTGCGATTGCCCGGGCACTGGCTCACCGGCCGCTCTTTCTGGTACTGGATGAACCGACGAGTGCGCTCGATCCGGAAAGCGAACGTCTTGTCTGTGAAACACTGCGAAACCTCACACAGGAACTCACGATTGTTGCCGTCTCCCACCAGCCAGCGCTGATCAGCGCAGCGGATGTGATTTTTGCCCTTTCCAGGGGAAAAGCGGAACGGATGCAGCCGGCGGAGGCCGCTCGTTATGCACCCGCGGAGCGCGATACTTCCTCCTTGTCCCACAGGGAGGCGGCTTTCGTTTCCCGTTAAGCGGTCAACAGGTGCCTGCCGGAGCCTTCGTCTCCATTCGCCCTGATCCCGAGCCTGAAGGATGGAAGGCGTGAGCGGTGTTCAGGACAAGCCCCTTCGACGAACTCAGGACAGTCCCTCTGGCAGGCTCAGGACAAGCGAACCGGCGATTCGGCAAAGAAAAGCTGATCAATCCTGCCTTGCGAACACAAAGCAGGTTTCCCCCCAATTCCGGGTGGTTTTGAATCTGACTTTCAAACCCGCCTGCTCCATCAGCGCTACCGCTTCCTGCTGCTCCTCGACTGTTCCCAGTTCGACAATGACGGATCTCAGTGCCGGATTCCTGAGCACATTTCCGGCGCCCCGGATAATGGCTATCTCGATGCCATCCACATCGATCTTGATGTAGTTGGGATAGGGAAACTCCCATTTCGAGCATAAGTCGTCGAGTGTCACGCCGAACATGCCCTGAATATGGGTAGCGGGTCTTTTCATATTCTTCAAATCTTCTTTTCCGAACTGGGAACGGTTTCCGCCGCCTATGAATTTGGGAATATAAAGTTTCGAAAAGCCTTCCTCTCCGGAAACGGCCACGCAATAGGCCGTGATGTTTTTCTCGAGTTTGTTGAGGTAAATGTTTTTATTCAATAAATAATAATTGGCGCATTGGGGCTCGAACGAATATACATGGATGCCCTTCCCGTATTTCTTGGCTGGATACAAGGAATACTGGCCGATGTTCGCACCCAGGTCGAAGAAGCAGGAACCGGGTTCAAAACTGTCAAGCCACTCCAGGGTATCGGGTTCTTTCATGGAATACGTTTTTGCCCGCTGGAGCGTCCGAAAGTTGTCTACCGCGATGCGAATGGGTTGACCCTTGACGTTGACTTTCGTGTAGCCCCCCTTCAATCCATACAGCGCGACTGCGCATCCGGATAAAACATCCATGAAAAATGAAGACATCTACGCCGACCGTAATTTGTTAGTAGAGATGAAAACAGAAAGCAGTAAAAGAGCGAAGGATATCCGGTTTATGGTACCGGAGCCCAGATATTTTTGCTGCAACAGGATGAGTCCGTCTACAGGTCGCTCAATCATCACTTCAGCGAAAGCGAAAACCATAGGCGATAATTCTGGATTCTTTTTTTCGAGGCTTTCAAGGAACGACGAAGGGAAACCGCCATCGAGCAAAATCTTATCCGCCGAGCGACATCCAGTCGTTGAGAACTTCTGTCTCGTAGGAAGAGCCGGCTTCCGCGAGGATCGCTGAAACTTCACCCAGGCTCACACCCTTTCTTGTCAGCACGCTTTTTTTGAGAAACGGGAATCCGAACTCGGTAATAAGCGGCTTTCGCAGGTGAAAAGTCGGCTCGACCCATTGCAGGGGCCTGTAATTGCAATCAGTTTGGGCAAGAACCTGTTCCAGGCTGTAGAGCGCGGCAAGACGAAAGCGTCGGCTGAGAAAACGGGAAAAACCGACTTCATATCGGCGCACAATGGCCGGCTTGAATTCCAGAACCTCGATTTCCGCGAAGAAACGAAGAAATTCATGGGAGGACACGGCTTTTTTCTTGCAGTAGAGGAAATAGGATTGTAGATGGGGATAAAAACGAAAAGAATCGGTCATTCCCACGATATCAGCCTCGCTGCCTTCGAGACTGGCAATGATATTGTCGATGCTGAATAACGGACCAAGTACGCTGTCGTTGGCCAACAGAAGGCCGCTGTGCTCGCGATATTCGGGATATTTTTCCAGCGCCGTTTTCCACCCATAGAAATCGTATCCCTTATTCTCACGGTTTATTATTGCGATACAATATCGGGACAGTTTTTCCAGATCGCTTCCTGAAATCGTGCTGCTCGAACTGATGAATATGATATCGAAGCCGGCGAGCATCAAAGCCTTGAGGTAGTAATATACGTTCTTCCTGACAACGCTATCTTTGTCGAAACTGCAGAAAAGACAAACAGGACGATCATAACGGGCAGATATAGCCTTTTCATACAACCTCACCAGCGGCTTTTCACCCTCCTTCTCCCGTTTAAGCAGATGAAAGGACAAATCTCGCGCATACTTCAAGTCTTTGACTACGCCCTTCACCGCCCATTTTATGGGTAAAGCGCGATTGGGTTTACGCCACAATTCAGACAGTTCCTCGGAGGGGATTCTCATGACCGACCCATGCCATATTACGTGTTTATCTTTGAGTTTACAGAACCGCGCTGGATGAACCGGGGCGTAAGAAAGAAAAAAGCAGCAGCATCTATTGCTTCTGATACAACCCCACGAGTTCCGATTGCGCGATGATATGTCCCTGCATCTCCTGCTCGAGGATTGCCTTGGTGGGATGCTTCAGATCCGGAAGCATGATATCCAGCGCGTAGAGTTTATGAAAGTATCGATGCTTGCTGACAGGGGGGCAGGGTCCGCCATACCCCGTGCGCTGCCAGTCATTGAGCCCGCCGAGCGTTCCAATGGGAAGATCGGCTTCCGCCACTCCCTCAGGCAAACCTTGAGCCGCAGGAGGAATGTTATACAGCACCCAGTGTACCCAGGTCAGCTTGGGAGCGGCAGGATCGGGCGCATCCGGATCATCCAGAATCAAAACCAGGCTTTTCGCATTTTCCGGTATATTTTCCCAGAACAGTTCGGGTGAAGTATCATGTCCCTGACAGGTATGGCGAATAGGAATCTCTCCGTGATTCGCAAAGGATGAAGATGTTATTGTCATAGACATGCGAGGTTCCTCCTTCTTTGGTTTTCTTTCCTTCTGACTCAAGAGAGCGTCCGGCTCAGCCGCTAAATACGTTGAGGCTGCCAGCACAGCCGTCATCGCGCCTGCGAGCAGGCAGACAAGCATTATCTTCGGCAGGGCGCGCCGGCGCTGAAAAGCAAAATGCCGCCTTGTCATGATATGGAAATGAGTCTGCTCTTTTCAACGTTCAGCTTGGGAAGACGAACGGTCAGCACGCCGTTCTTGTAGTCCGCTCCTGCTTTGTCTGCATCCACCTCCGCCGGCAACGGCAGGGTTCGTTGAAAAACGCCGTAGGCACGTTCCATCACATGATATCTGCTGTCATTTGTATCACGCTCAAAGCGTTTTTCCCCTCTCAGAGAAAGCATGTTGCCCTCTATGCTGAGCTCAAAGTCTTTTTTTTCCATGCCAGGCACTTCTATCCGTACCACGATTTCCTTGTCCGTTTCTTCCATATCCCCTGCCAGAATACTCCAGCGAGGAAAAGCCAGCGTGCCGGCAGCGGACTCCCGCGCTTTGCCTTCCTCGCCCTTGCGGTGTACAAAGTGCGTGAGGGCATCGCTGCCATGATGGACGAGTTCACGCCAGCCGTCTGAAATATGATCCCAGGTCCGGCTGAGTCTCCGGCTGATATTTTCACCTGCATTCTTCATGGAATCCATCATGGTCATGCTCCTTCCGATTATGGGAAAAGCCGGCGACGATCCTTTGGCCGGAAATACAGCGCGCGTATTTCCAGTCGCCCTTGATCCTCCCGGTCTTTTAATGTCGCTGTCTCGCTTCCCTCTGCCGCTGACAACCTGTCAGCCGGGAAATCGCCAGCAATTCTTCCGATAGCAGTTCCAGCAGGTCATCCAGTGTAAGAATGCCCACCAGGGCGTCATTCTCACCCACTACCGGCAAGCGCCGTACCGTCTTGCTGCGCATGTATTGAATCGCCTCGAATACCCCCACGCTTTCTTTCACGGTAACGAGTTCCTGCTCCATGATGTCGCCTACGGTGATGACAGCGACGTCCAGGCCGGTTGCCATGATCTCCACCACCAGGTCGCGATCGGTGACAATTCCGACGGGAATATTGAGGCCGTCCCGCTCTTCGATAACGACCACGTCACCCACATGGTGCTGACGCATGAGCTGGGCTGCCTCCCCAATCGTCTCATCCCGTTTCATGATTACAGTATCACGGTTACAGATTTCGCCCACAGGCATCCTGCCCTCCACTTTGATCACGCTCTCATTGCAGGGACGGTATGTGCAACTGGGAACACGTATCGGGTTTGTCCGAAATGCTGTTCCAAAGTTTTTTCTAACGTGTCCAGTGCACGCGCAACAAATACTCTTCCGGGTTGTAGTGAAATTCCAGATCGCCCTGATACGCGTCGTGTATGGCTTCGCCGATGCCTCTCGCTAAATGGATATCAGTGGTCGTCACGAGGGTTCCCCCGTCTTTTTCTTCGACGGCCATGATGCGATTGAACGGATGCTCGACCTTTTCACGCTTTTCCACATTGTGCACGATATGCATGATTTCAGTATGATGCACGGCATAGAATTCTCCATCCAGCGTGACGAAACCGGCTGGGAAATCATCCCGGATACGCTGGCAGGCAGCGCACATTTCCTGGTGCGCGCCTGCGGGCGCTTCGCCCCATTGCCAGCGCCCTTCATGGAATACGGCCCCGCAACTTGGGCATACAGCGGGTTCCGGCGGTTTGTGCCGCGCCCTGTAAGGATCATGGATACGCTCCTTGAAGAGCTGGTCGTGTCGGGAAATCTGGCGAAAACCGATAGATGGAGGATGCGTCATAGTGAAGCTCCTGTCATGTGGAGCGGAACGATCAATCTGATGACCCGAAGAGCGCCGCCCGGATTATTTCACCTCGATCCGTTTGGCGGTTTTTCCTTCCTTCTTCGGTAACGTCAGCTCCAGTGTGCCATTTTCATATTTTGCCTCGGCCTTGGCTTCATCCACTTCGCTTCCCAGCGTGAAACTCCTGTAGCTCGATCCCTGATGGCATTCCCGGCAAATCACCCTCTCGCCTTCTTTTTCCTCTTTTTCCTGCTTTGTTTCGCAACTGATGGATACACGGTTGCCCTCTACCTGAACCTTGACATCCTCCTTTTTTACTCCAGGTATCTCTGCCCGAACCGTATAGGCGGTGTCATTTTCGGTAAGATCGATCTTGATCTGGGGGGCGGTTTCCATATCCATTGAGAAGGGACGCATTCCCCAATTCTTGAACCAGTCATCCAGATTGTAAAACGGGTCATAGCGCATGATGTCGCCAGCAAGAGGCGAGCGACGAGTAATGTTTGTCATGGTTTTCTCCTTTTATCAAATGAATGTGAATTAAATGAATGACCCTTCCTACCCTTTACCCCCTTCCTACCCTTTACCCTTGTTGACTCATTTCTGCCTCACTCGACCTTGCCGGTATTACATTACATGCCTTGAATCTTTTGCCTGAATCTCTGCGTCTCCTGCTGTCAAAAATTCCTGCCTGAATAAGGCGCTCCATCCGATTCCGGATCCGGGTCCGACCCCTCCTGTGTTTCCCCATAGCCATAGCGGGTGCCGCTGCGCCGCTCGACCTGGTAATAACTTGCGGTAGAAATTACCTGGTGACCTTTCCTCCGCTCCTGCCTGTATGGTCCATAAGACCCGGTTGCTGCCGGGCTGGTAATCGCTTTTTCTGTATTCTCGACCGGGTTTCCGATCCCGTTCTTGTTGATCCTTGCGTCGCCTCTGTCAGATGATGTGCTCAAGACTTTCCCTCTGGAACTGTTGATCGGTGGTACGACCGTACTGCTGTGGCTGTGCCGCTGTGACATTGTGATTAAGCAGCTTAGCTCTTTCTAACGGCCGGACCTTCCGATTTTTAACACCTGCCCGGGGAGTCACTCTGTACGTTGCCTAACATTCGGGTGACAAGCTCCGGACAAGCTGTCCGCCAACGGGCAACAAGACCTGCTTATCCAGAGTAGTCACAAGGCTTGCAACGATTAACCCGTATTCCCGTTGCCGCTATTTTTTACCCTTGCAAATTCCCGGGCAATCCGCGCCGCCCCGTGTGGGATCACAATCATCCTTGGGATCATCGACACAGCTCTGGCCTTCAGGGCAGGGGATCCCGGCAATTCCGCCGCAGGCTTGCGGCTCGGACTTCTTGCACTCCCCTTCATGTTCGACGGAAACACCGGCAGCTGCTGCGGTGCATGAGTTGCTGTAGGTCTTGCCGTCACATCCGCAAACCGGCTTGAAGATTTGAGGACAAATGGCAGGCTTGGTCTTGCATTGACCTTGTGCGTCCGGCATCCTGCATTTGGCCCCGAAGTCACAATACTGGTTTGCATCGGGACAACGTGTCCCCGCAATACCCCCACAGACCGCCCCTCCGCCTCCACCTTCAACAGGTTTGCACTGATCGGTGAATTCCACATTGAGGAACGTTTCCGCCCTGGGACGAATGTCACGCAGGCGCTTGACGAAAGCTTTAAAGTCGCCCGGCTTCGAGCTGAAGCCTGCTTCCGCGCATGCGCTCAGTCCTCCCTCTATTTGAATGGGACCTCCCACTCTTGGGCTATAAACAGCAAAAGTGTCCACCGTCTCTTCGCTGATAGCCTTCCCCACCGTCTTTCGCACTGATATCACCGCCGCGCTGTCCAGCGCCCCTCCCGTACTGCCGAGGTTGATGTTCACGGCACGGTCTGCAGCATCTCCGCCTCCACCGCCTCCACCCTGGGCTGCGAAAACCGGCGTTACACCAAGCACGGCTGCTCCGATCAGAAAAACAACAAAGCCCGATTTACTCATTGCTTCCTCCATCAACAGGTAGTGTGGTTACATCATTTGCCCTTTCCCTTTTGATGAACTATCACACCCAGAAACCCACTCGAGGTGCGATATCTACGTTTTGTATTTTTTTATCCAGATCACGGTCAACTTGAGAAGAACGACAGATGAGGCCGCTCCAGATAGGGTTCCTCTTTGTGTATAGGAGGAAGCATTTTAAAAATAGTCCACATTTTTCAAAAAGCAAGGAAGGAAGTGAGCGGTTCTCTCATTTCGCTATATCACCTGCAAAGAGGCTTATTCCACTTTTCGTGGTACTTGAATTCGAGGCCCAGCTACCTTCCACCCGTTTACCCCTCGGTGCATGCCGAGTTGGACGGTGCCAGCAACGGGTTGTAAAAAAATTCGTGCAGCAGTAGAAGAAAGAGTTTGACTGGGAATATGGCTTGCAAGCAGAACGCATAGTGCTGCCTTGCTGATTTCCGAAGTCATATTGCTGGCGAGTCCTCTCCTCTAAAAGCCTGAAGGATAAGTCTCATCCATTTCACCGGCCCGGTGGTGGACGGATGCCGGTAGCGGTTGCAGCGCTTCCGTCCTGTCGATGTGAATCATGAAATCGAACTGGCGCGGAAGACAGGCATAGAAGTAGTGGCTCATGCGCTCCGTTTCAGGCCGGTAAATCACGCCAATCGCACGCTGCAGCCGCTCCTCTCCCAAGAATCCCAAAGCTTCGCCTCCAGCGGTGAGATTGAAAAAGAAGCGCTTCTTTTCGAGTTGCGAAAAAATTTCTTCGTAACTGCCCGCAAGCGGTTCACGGATAGTTTTCGTTTCGGCGAGTCCGCCCCAGTCGGTCGCTGCTGTCACTGTTCCGCGGCTGGTCGAAAACCCGATACGCAGCAACTTGTCCCGATATTTCTCGGTAACGAGCTGGCCGATGTTGAATTCGCCACGCAGCCCCATCTCGGTGGCCGCCGCATTGCCAAGATGAGAATTGTGGGCCCAGACAGCAATGCGCGCTTCCCGCTTCAGCTGGTCTTCCAGATGGCTCGCGAGCTTTTCGAGCGTCTCGAACATATGCCGATCTCTCAGGTTCCAGGTATTGGGTCTTCCCCTGAACATGGCGCGATAATATTCCTCCGCATTTTTCACCAGCTCGGCATTCTGCTGCGCCGAAAAATATTCGTTTCCGGCAAACGCGCCATCCTTTTCAACGTAAAGCCGCCCTTTTCGCTGAAGCTGCATGAGCTGCACGATCACCTCCTGCTCGCACGAATCCCACCGCCCGGACGCAATGGCATAACCATACGCCTGCGGATTTTCGATGAACTGGCCAAAGCAGCCGTAGCGCACCCGCGCCGCAACGGCTTCTTCGGGATCAACCTTATCCAGATATGCCAGCACGGCCCGCATCGAGGTCGTCATACTGTATAAATCGAGCCCATAAAATCCCACTGGCCCCGCCGGTTCCTGCTGTTCACGCTTGTATCTCCCCATCTCCTGGTTATAGTTGCGCAGCCATGTGATGAAAGCGAATACTTCGGTATTCCTCCACATCCACGTGGGAAACCGCTCGAAATTGGACAAGGCCGCACCCGCATCCTTGTCTTCCGATCGGCCTGCAACAAAGCGGTTAACCCGATAGGCGTCCGGCCAGTCCGCCTCGACCGCAACAGCGTCGAATCCGTCCTCGGCAATGAGGTGTTGAGTAATTTCAGCGCGCAGGCGATAAAATTCGGCTGTACCGTGGCTTGCTTCACCGATCAGGACAAACTTTTTTCCCTGCACATGCTCGCGTACCGAGCGTATCAAATCGCGGCCAGCATCGTATTCCGCCACAGGGTGAGCGTCCTGCTCCAGCGCATCGATCAAATGGTAATCAAAATCGATACCAGCCATAATGAAATCCTCTTCCCATTGCCAGTTCCTCCTGGCCTGGTGCACCCAGTTTCCGTACAAGCCATATATCCAGCGGTACGGTCAGCATCCGCGCAATCTCGTAGGCAACCGGCACTCCACCGCGTGGAAGCGCAAGAACAAGCACGCCGGTTCTCCCCGCGTAAACCGATAACGCTTCTCCCAGCATCCTTCCTGCTTCGGCTCTGTCTGCGAAGCGGTATTCGACGCCCTTATTGCCTGTCTATTATCTATTACTTGTCTAGCAATGGCCCTGAAACCATTCGGCGGCAAGGCCGGCGGCTGCCTCCAGCGTTCCTGGTTCTTCAAACAGGTGAGTGGCGTTCGGCACGATTTCCAGTTTCGATTCGGTATTGAGACGGGCGAGCGCTTCCTTGTTGAGTTCCAGAACCTGGGGGTCGTTTTCCCCTACGATGAGAAGTACAGGCGCTACAACCTCAGGTAAATAAGCACCCGCGAGATCGGGGCGTCCTCCTCGTGAAACCACGGCCATGATATTTTCCGGACACCGCGCCGCTGCAATCAGCGCTGCTCCAGCGCCAGTGCTCGCCCCAAACCAGCCTATTTTCAAATCTCTCGTCTGCGGCTCCTGCTGGAGCCAGGCAGCGATATCGATCAACCTCTCCGCCAGCATCGGAATATCGAACCGCAGATGGCGGGTGCGCATGTCAATGGCTTCCTCCTCTTCAGTCAGGAGATCGGCAAGGAGAGTGGCGAAGTTATATGTGTTCAGCATTTCGGCCACATAGCGATTGCGGATGCTGTGCCGGCTGCTGCCGCTGCCATGGGCGAAGGCGACAATGGCCCGTGCGTGAGGCGGCATCGTCAGATCGGCATTCAGCATGACCTCGCTTGCCGGGATACGAACAGCCCGGGCTTCAGAAGCATCATCATGCAAGGAACTCATAGCGCACATTCCAATTGGTTAATTGCTGGTATTTATTAACAAAAAAAGCAAAAAGTGATGCGGCAAACTCTGTTATCCAGGCAGTCTGCACATCCCGGGTTTTCTTTTCCGTTCGTTGCCGAACATAGTCAGCTACCGGCTATTTCACCAGGCCGGCCTGAGAATTATGGAAAGCGGTAGCAGCAAAGAAAGTATGGAAATATTTGTGGCAGCAGCTATGATTTGGAGTAGCTGATATTCGCCGCACAATCAACGGAAAGAACGAAAGGAAAGCGCCCCGAATGAAAACGGTCTATCGGATTTATCCAGCAGCAGGAATTGCGCGCATAGGAAACAGCGAGAGTGATTATTTTCTGGGGCCGGAGTCTCCCGGAATTGTTCCTCCTGGTCCCTATCGCGACAATTCCGGAAAAATAAAGCCGCAGGCAGCCCGATTCCGGATTTATAAATTCATCCGGGATGATTTCGGCAAGGAAACCATCGACAGCGAAATCGTTGTGAATGAAAAAACAACAATTACATGGAGCGTTCACCTTGCCAATCGCAAAGCGGCGGGAGGAAATTTTCCTCCGGGTGGTCCTGGAGGTTCGCCACGGAATCCGGAATATGATCGGACCGGATTGGTCGTGGATGCCACGTTGCGGTCAATCTCGGGAAAGAGCAAACCCGCTGTCCCCTTGAACGGAGAAATAGATTTCATAAGGAATGGCAACATTGAAGGCAGCACAAAAATCGATCTCGGACGGCTGCTCACCGATGAGAACGGGCGGCTGATCGTCATTGGCGGCCCGGGCAAGTCAGGCTCTCCCCTTGGCAGGGGATTGAACAGTTTTGCCAACAATGATGGCTGGTACGATGGCGTTTCCGATGGTCCGGTGAATGCCGTGGTGGAAGTCGAGGGAGAAGCGCCCGTCACTGCCGAAGAAGGCGCCTGGGTTGTCGTCGCCCCGCCTTCCTACGCGCCAGGCATCGAAAACGTAACCACCTGGTACGATCAGGCCGTCAATGTTGCCTCCAGAAACTTCTCTCCTCTCCTGATAAAAAACGTGCCGTCGTTCACCCGCCATATCTATCCGATACTGAAGCGCGTAGTCCTGATTCACTGGGTAGTCGAGGAGAAAAACCGGCATCACGGGGGTGCCGGCAATTTTCTGAATCCAGCTCGATTGAGCAAGCTTGCAGACAGGACAGAGAATGGAAGGTCCGCGCGCGAGACGGTCTTAAGCTGGCTGACGAAACCCAACACGCATGTCGATCCCAATACCCCGCCGCGCCAGACGCCACCGAGCATGCCTAAGGTGAACAGCGGACTGGATCCGGACAACCCGGAGCGGGGAGAATACACCGCGCTCACGGAATATCAGTATGCGCTCATGGAAAAATGGGCGCAGGGCGATTTCGAAGCGGACTGGAAGGGCGAACCGGCGCCGGTTGCTTTCGACGAATTGCCATTGAATCAGCAGCCGGACGCTTTGACCCGTGCTGCCCTGGAAGGATGTATCGGAGCGCCGTTCTTTCCAGGTATCGAGGTCACATATGTGATCGCGCAGGCAGCAACTTACCAGGCGCCCTTTCGGATCAGGCAGACGCTTCCGCCGGGTTTTCTGACGGAACGCATGGCCCTGCCCTGGCAGGCGGATTTTCTGGCTTGCGGAGAGCTTTGGTGGCCGGCTCAACGCCCTGTCGATGTCATCACCGCCTCCGGGCTGCGACCATTTTCCCGCGGCATAGAGGACTATGTTGACATGGTCCGGTGGTGGACCGAACTGGGGTTTATCGTGAAGAAAGGCGATCAATATGTCGAGGATGAGCGCAGACCCATCGCGGGTCTGACCTGATCCGGTCAGGAAGGGAAAAAGGAGGGCGGCCAGCAGAACCTGTACCGCTTAGTCCAGTCCTTCCTTTTCTCAGACCTGCGCCTGCTTGAAGACGGATGGATCGAGCTGGTATCGCTGCAGCAGCTTGTAGAACTCCGTCCGATTACGCTTGGCGAGGCGCGCTGCCTGGGTAACGTTTCCTCCCGTGATTTTAAGGACGCGCACCAGATAATCCCGTTCAAAACTTCTGCGCGCATCCTCGAAAGACACGAGCTGCTCTTCTTCCCGGTGCATCGCATCGTAGACCAGCACCGGTGAAATAAGGGGTGCAGTACTCAAGGCAACGCATCTCTCGACGACGTTCATGAGTTGGCGCACGTTGCCCGGCCAGGATGCGGCAACCAGCGTTTCCATGGCCTCGGGAGAGAAGCCATTGATATTTTTCTGGTATTTCTCTGAAAACGTGTTGAGGAAATAATTTATCAGCAAGGGAATATCTTCGCGCCTCTGCGCCAGAACAGGGATGGTAAGCGACACCACATCCAGCCTGTAATACAGATCTTCCCGAAATGTTCCGGCGGCGATTTCTGTTTTCAGATCGCGGTGAGTAGCCGAAATAATACGCACATCCACCGGGATCGATTGCGTCGATCCAACCGGTCGAACCTGCCTTTCCTGCAGAACGCGCAATAGCTTGACCTGAAGCAAAACCGGCATATCGCCGATTTCGTCGAGAAAGAGAGTGCCTCCTTCAGCCAGCTGGAATAAGCCTTTATGATCCCTGACAGCTCCGGTAAATGCTCCCTTGACATGCCCGAACAGCTCGGATTCCAGCAACTGTTCCGGAATGGCCGCGCAATTGATGGCGACAAACGGGTGGTCGGACCGTTTGGATGCATCGTGTATGGCATGCGCAAACAGTTCCTTGCCAACGCCGCTTTCTCCATAGATCAGCACGCTGGCGTCCCCTTCCGCAACCAGCCCCGCCCGAGTGAGAATATCCTCCATGACAGCGCTCTGGGTGATGATATTCTTGCGCCACGATGCCTGCGACAGTTCTTTCTGCGATACGGCGCCCGGAACGAATTTGAGCGCCTGGCTGATATTGGCCAGCAGCGTCTTGCTGTCAAAAGGTTTGGCAAGATAACCGAATACCCCTCGCTGGACAGCCGTGACGGCATCCGGGATGGTCCCGTGCGCCGTGAGTATGATCACCGGCAAGGTCGGCAAGGTGCGATGGATCTGCTCGAATAACGCCATGCCATCCATGCCGCTCATCTGCATATCGCTGATGACCAGTTGCGGACGGGACACATCCAGATAGTTCAAGGCCGCCTCTGCGCTCGGGACGGCGTCCACTTTGTATCCCGCCGCCGTAAGGCGCATGGTCAGCAGCTCAAGCAGGTCTGTGTCGTCATCAACGATCAGAATTCTGGGTTTTGCATCGGACATGATTTTACGTTTGTTTACAATTCTTTAAGCAGATTCTTTTCCATGCTTTTTATGGCATCGATCTGACTCTGCAGGGTTTCTGCACGCTTCTGCTCATCTTTCAGTTTCTGCGAAAGCTCCTCGATGCTGTGGTTCAGCCGTTGTTGCTCTGCGAGCAAGCTGGCCAGCAGGTTTCTGAAGCTCTGCAAATTATTTGCCGATTTCGAGTCTTTCGGCCATTCGTTGAGCAGATGCATTGCAGAGGTAACGTCTCGAAAGGAAGTATTCGGCAGAACGAGAAGCAATACCAGACGGGCACGGTTGGCGTCGTTTTTGTTCCGCATGAAGCTCTGTTTCGCTTTGTCATATACCCGGCTCAACTCCGCCGGCGACTGCCTGCGGATGGAATCATAAAATTCCATCATATCATCCATCTGCCCGGTCACTACCAGTTCGGTCGGCGGCGGCTCGACAGCCCGCGGGCTTTCAATGCTTTCAATGGCTGCGCACGCGGCCAGAAACATCAACGCCGCTACCGGCGGAACCAGCCATAATCCTCCTATGCGCAGCACGCTCCTCATGCTGATCCCTCAGGCACATCATGAACGGGGAGAGTGAGCCTGAAGTGGGCACCGCGATCGTGCAGCGGCACAAGCTCGATGTTCCCGCCGTGCGCAAGCGCGTACTCCCGGGCGATCGACAATCCCAGGCCCGTTCCCCTTACGTGGCTGTCGAGCACTTTCCGCCCCTGATAGAACGGTTCGAATACTTTCTCCCGATCGGCATCATCCACTCCGGGTCCGGCATCCACTATATCCAGTTGCGCAATCCCGGCTGTCTCACTTGTCCAGATGCGAAGGCATCCTCCTCTGGGCGAGAATTTCACGGCGTTCGATAAAAGATTGTCCACGATCACTTTGACTTTTTGCGGTTCACACTCCAGCATCACTTCCGGGCATGACAAATCCATTCTCAGGCCTTTGTTCATAATGATGAGATTCTGATCGTGCAATACCGCATCCAGAATCTTCTTCAGACCCACCTCCTGCTTCACCAGCGCGGCTTTCTCGGTCTGGAGGGCGCTATAGCTCAGCAGGTCCTCGATGCGCCGCTGCAACTGCAGGCTATTGCTGTGAAGGATGCGGGCAACGCGCTGCTGCTCTTCCGTCAGCTTGCCAGCCACACCTTCCACGAGCAGATCCGCCCCTTCCCGCATGGCCGTCAGCGGGGTCTTGAGTTCATGAGAAACATGCTGCAGAAACCGCGTCTTCTGCTCTTCGAGCTTTAGCAGGCGCTGCCTCATCCAGTCCAGTCTTTCGCCAAAATAAACCAGGTCCTGGGGGCCATCCACCCGAATCGCCTTATGCAGCTTCCCCTGGCCCATGCTGCGAATGGCCTCTTCAATCTGCCGGATCGGGCGGGCGATCCGGAAGGAAAAGAAGAAGGCGAGCAATATGGCAAATGGAATCAGTGCAAGCAGTTGCCACCCAACTGTAAAGCGCGCGGATCCTGCCATATCCTGCATTTCGTCTACCTCGCGCTCTATGAGCGCATACCCGAGCGAGAAAAAGAAGCGTGCGGAATCCCGCAGGTGACCGAAGTTGCCGATCAATTTACGCAGTTCTTCCGGTGATTCCTTGACGGCGACAACCCTTTCGAAAATGACAGCTTCCTCTGATTTCAACTGCACCAGCAATCGCCTCTGCTCGTCGCTGAGGGAAAGCCCGGCAAGGCCCGCAGCGATTTTCTCGAATCCGGCATGCCCGCGGAAATAACCCTCCAGCAGGGCAGTATCCCCCAGAATGTGAGTCTGGCGCACCGCCCGCTCCATGTTCGCGATTTCATCCGCAAGAGCGCGACTGCTGTGCGCAATCTCCGCCGCCTGATATACAGCCTTCCGGCTCTGGTTCGCCAACCGGTCAATGGAAAAAGCGCTATTGATGAGCGCCACGATCAGTGGCAAGCCGACCAGAGCAAAGCCCAGCAGAATGAGTTTGACAAAGGATTTGGGCTTGCGCCGCAGTCTTACCCACGAACCGCTTGCGCTATCCTGTCTTCCGGCCTCCCCGGGGGCAATCATTTCTCTTCTTTGGTTCCTTTGAGGAATCGGAGCAATTTTATTTGCACTTGCCTCATACTGATTCTGCCATTCAGGCCTGGAAAATCCCATTGAGGCAGTTCAAACGATTGGAAGTGCCGGGATCAGGCAGCGCTGATGCAGGATGCTTACTGTTCTATCCAGTACGCTATCCAGTCCGGGCATGCCGCCTTTTCTGATTTCTATTTTTTCGTCCGGGACGAATTCGCTGCGGCACTGGGGGCGCCGGGAGCAAGATAAGGTTTGCAATAATGCTTGGAAGGAAACTCCCTGTTCCGCCGTGAATTCATGACAACGTCACCACCATTTCTTACACACTCCATGATCGATTTATCCAGGCTCGCGTAATGCTCGTCCGGATCGGTATTTGCTGAAACCGGCGGTACTTTTTCCCTGATCTTGCGACAGGCATCCGGCTCGTCCTGCCCATCCTGCATTGCAGGAGCATTTTTTGATGAAGGTGGCAATGGACACAACCGACAGGGATTTCCAGGGCAAAGGCACCCGGAACATTCGGCTTCCGCAGCAGCAACTGTAGCGGTCGCACCCGCCAGCGCAGCGGGAATAAGGCAGGCAGCTATCCTTAACACTTTGATTATCCTGAAATTCATTATCGTTTTTTGCACATGATTAGCATATCACAGATTGATTCACGAGTTTCCCCGGCTCCAGGCAGCATTCGTTCATGGCGCAAGCCGCATCAAAGGAGCCGACTTTGAAGAGGATATGTTACAACAACTTCGTTACATTCTCCGGCGGGCGGCACAACACCGCCTGATTGCCTCTCACAACGATCGGACGCTGAATCAGATCGGGGTTCTCCACCATGATTTTCATCAATTCCTCATCGGATAGCTGGCCCGACTGGTGCCGCTCGGCAAGCTTTAAGTCGCGTGCGAGCGATTCCTCGCGACGCAATACCTCCATTATCGGAATACCGAGCTTGTCAATCAGTTCGCGCAGCCGTTCAACGGTCAGCCGTGCGTCATAATAGTCGACTGCATCGAACTCTTCCCCGCTTTCTTTCAGCAGAGCGAGCGTCGCCCTGCATTTACTGCATGTCGGTTTCTGATAAATGATGATCCTGTCAGTCATTGAACTCTCCTTCCTGTCTCCTTCCTGGACCCCGAACCTCTACCGGGACCCGATATTTCACCCCGCGAAACGATGAAAACGCTTCAAATCAAACTTAAGCCAAACCCAAGTCAAACCTCAATTAAACCTTGGGGCGGCTTTATCTGTCGGCGCACCTCATGCAGCATCCATGTCGGCTTTGGAGAAATTCGCCAGCACATGCCGGACCATGCTGGACGCAAGTTCGTGTTCCCCGAGAAACACCATTCCTCCGCTTTCCTTTCTCAGTAGCGCTGCCTCTTCTTCATTATGCGTGCGCACGATAATCCCGATCGGCGGGTTAAGTATACGTGCAGTTTCGATCATTCGGCGAGCGCGCAGTGTATCGGGAATCGCGATCACCAGCATCGCGGCTCGCGCGATATGGGCCTGGATAAGCACTGCGGGCTCCGCGGCGTCTCCCGCGACGGCATGAATGCCGCGCTTGCGCAACCCTTCGACCGTCTCCCGGTTTTGCTCGGCCACAACCAGGGGAATACCTTCTTTCCTGAGCATTTCGCTGATGCGCCCGCCTACGCGCCCATATCCCACCAGCACGACATGATTCGTAACATAACTTGATGTGACAGTGGTCGGCAACTCCGCCAGTGGATCGTCCGAACGTTCAAGGATGCGCGCCACTCCGGAACGGGAACGTATCCATGCCTGCGCCGGTTCAATCAGCTTGAATACCAGCGGATTCAATGTGATCGAGATGAAGGCTCCCGCGAGTATGAGACTCTGCGCTTCAACCGGCAGGAGACCGAGCGACACTCCCAGACCGGCAAGGATAAACGAGAATTCCCCGATCTGCGCCAGGCTGGCGGATACAGTAAGCGCCGTATTCAGGGGATAGCGGAAGGCAAGTACCAGCAGGAAGGCAGCGAGTGACTTGACAATGATGATGATGCCGAGCGTGGCAATCAGGTGAAAAGGTTGCTCTATCAGTACATCGGGATCGAACAGCATTCCCACGGAGACAAAAAACAAAACCGAGAACGCGTCCCGAAGAGGCAGGGATTCATGAGCGGCGCGATGACTGAGATCCGACTCCCTCATGACCATGCCTGCAAAGAACGCCCCCAGCGCGAACGAAACGCCGAAGAGCATGGCCGAGCCATAGGCGATGCCTATCGCAACAGCAATCACACTCAGGATAAAGAGTTCATTGGAGTTGGTGCTGGCAACATACCAGAGCAATCTGGGAAAAACGCGCCTCCCCACGATAAGCATCAGCGCAATGAAAATAGCCACCTTGCCAAAAGTAACCAGGACCGAAATCAGCAAACCCAGGCTCGATACATCCGTTGTGGCTCCGCTCACATCGCCGCGCAACCAGTCCGCAAGCGGAGGCAGCAATACGAGAACGAGAACCATCGCCACATCTTCAACGATCAGCCATCCCACTGCAATCGAACCATTGACCGATTTGAGCAAGCCGCGCTGCTCCAGGGCTCTCAGCAATACAACGGTGCTCGCGGTTGAAAGCGACACGCCATATACGATACTGACGCCCAGATTCCAGCCCCAGGAAAGAGCGACGGCAGCGCCGAAGGCCGTAGCAACGCTAATCTGAACGAGGGCACCAGGCAAAGCGATACGACGCACCGCCAACAAATCCTTGAGCGAGAAATGCAATCCCACTCCGAACATCAGCAAAATGACGCCGATTTCCGCCAGCTGGCCTGAAAGCTCCATATCAGCCACGAATCCCGGTGTGTTGGCACTCATGATGACACCTGCGGTCAGGTAGCCGACAAGTACCGGTAACTTCAGGCGATTGGCGATCACTCCCATCAGCAAGGCAAGACCGAAGCTGACGGCAATGGTGGTGATCAGGGTAAAACTGTGAGGCATGGAATTTGCCGATGGAGACAGTGATCACGCCATGATAAACCTCTTTTCCCGCCTGGTTCATCAGGAATTGGCCTGAACGGGGTCAAGAACTGATACGGGAACGCGATCAGCGGTATGGATTCGGCGTGCGCCGACATGGAAGACGACGGTTTATTTTATTATTGCAAGCACCTGAAAATGTCTGTGCTGAACAATCCCGATGTGTCGGGACCGAGTTGACGCGAGCCTCTGCATCGGGTTGCTTGACTGGCCAGGCAGTCCCAATCCGGCAACATTATGGCCCGGATTTCCGTCTCCGGTATCGGAGAAACTTCTCAGCCGATATCATTCATTGGCTGCATGGTTTCATTCCACTAAAATATTTACGCAGGTCAGGATTCTGTTCACGCATTCTCCAGTACCTGCAAGGGATCGACATATCGCATGTCAAATTCCTGTGCAATAGCGGGATAAGTGACCGATCCGCGATGCGTGTTCATTCCGTATTTCAATGCCGGATTTTTTCTGACCGCATCCAGGCCTTCATCCGCCAGTTGCACGATATAGATCGCCGTCTGGATACTAAGTGCGAAGGTGCTGGTACGAGGAACGGCGCTCGGCATGTTCGCGACACAATAATGCACCACCCCGTCGATCTCATAGGTTGGATTGCTGTGGGTAGTGGGCCGGCTTGTTTCGATGCACCCCCCCTGATCCACGGCCACATCGACGATAACCGATCCTCTTCGCATTTTCGGCAGCATATCCGCCGTTACCAGCCAGGGGGTTCGTCCCCCTGGGATCAAAACCGCACCGATGACAAGATCGGCATTATAGACCGCTTCCTCGATATTGTATTCATCGCTGAAACGCGTCTGCAACTGCCCGCGATATATGTCATCCAGGTATTTCAGACGGTCGTGGCTCACATCCAATACGGTGACCTGGGCGCCACACCCCGCAGCGACGCGGGCGGCATTCGTCCCCACGATGCCTGCACCGAGAATGGCGACGTTGGCCGCAGCCACGCCCGGAACACCGCCCATCAACACGCCTCGCCCCCCCTGTGTTTTTTGCAGGTAGGTCGCGCCGATCTGGGTAGCCATGCGTCCCGCCACCTCGCTCATGGGTGCCAGCAGCGGCAATTTCCCGTCTGCGGTTTGCACCGTTTCATAAGCCACGGACGTAACGCCGCTCTCGAGCAAAGCCTCGACAAGAGGACGGTCCGAGGCCAGATGAAGATAAGTGAAAAGGATCATGTCCCGGTGCAGATAACCGTACTCCGCAGAGGTCGGTTCCTTGACCTTGATCACCAGTTGCGCTGACCACGCATCTTCCGCGCGCGGAACAATCGTAGCCCCTGCCAGGCGATATTCATTGTCCGAAAGAAAGCTGCCTTCTCCCGCTCCACTTTGCACAAGCACGCGGTGGCCACGCCGCGTCAATGCTTTGACGTTGCTTGGAGTCATACCGACTCTGTTTTCATGGTCTTTCGTTTCTTTGGGCAACCCGATCAGCATAGGCATATAACAGGGTAATCAGAAAATGAGGAGAGCGTTTTTGATTGTATGACTGAACCTCGGAAGGTTGGCAGAGATGGCGCATAAATGGCCACAGCTACCGGAAGCGCCTCCCATCATTCTCGCAAGTATACAACCGGCGTGAAACCACTCGAAAAAAATATTCGACGGGCATTGCAAAGGGTAGAACTATGGCGAGCGCAGCAATTGTTTGCGCAAGTGCTGGAGCACCCGCTTGCGAGTATCGACTCCTCGATCGAGGGCTGTCCGGTAATCCAATGTGAGGGTTGAATGGGCTTTTCCGGGTACGGTAACAGACCGGAAGCGCGGAATGGATGATCCCGGGGCAGATCGGAGTGAGGCTTCCAGCCGCCTGAATCGAGCTGCGGGACAGTGCGCATCATCCTCGAAACGGAGTCCGAGTAACGACATCGTATCCTTGCGGCTGGATGCGAAGGACAGCACTTCGGGCTCGATATCGAGCCCTTCGGGCTGAAAGAACGGCAGACTCGGCTGTGCGGCCACGGGCGCGAGGAGTGATGCTTCGAGCATCATGGCCAAAACGAATCCGCCCGTATAGCACATGCCGATGGCGCCGACGCCCGGACCGCCACATTCCGCATGTATTTTTCGGCACAAAGCCCGAAGCGGTACTGTGATGCTGCTCGATTTGCCAGCCGCAAGAATGTTGAACTCCTTCCGTATGCATACGAAAGGTGCTTTCAGCAGGCCGAGCGTTACGGACTGGAGCGGTTTGCCGAACAGAAGTGGCATAACGACGTGAAACCCCCGATCTGCCAACCACTCCGCAAATTCGACAGTCTCCGGCGTAAGGCCCGGCAGTTCGTGCAGGAGGATGACGCCGCGCCCCGCGCCTTTCCGGAAAATCGGGAATGTATGGCCGCCCGCAGTGAACAGTTCTTCCGAAAAGCCCTTGACTGCGCTCACTGCGTCATTACATCCGGCATCATCATCCCAATTGCAGGCGATGTTCGGCGTTACAGGGCCTTGACCATGTCTTCGACGACCTTCTTTGCATCCCCGAATATCATCATGGTCTTGTCCATGTAGAAGAGATCGTTGTCCAGGCCGGCATAACCCGCGGCCATGCTGCGTTTGACCACCATCACCGTGCGCGCTTTATACGCATCCAGAATGGGCATGCCGTAGATCGGGCTGCCCGGCACATTTGCCGCCGGATTCACCACGTCGTTTGCGCCAAGCACAAGCACCACGTCGGTATTGGAAAAATCACTGTTGATCTCATCCATCTCCAGCACCTGCTCATACGGTATCTCGGCTTCCGCCAGCAGCACGTTCATGTGTCCAGGCATGCGTCCTGCAACAGGATGGATGGCAAAACGCACGTTCACGCCTTTCTTGTGCAGCACTTCCGCCAGTTCCTTCACCGCATGCTGCGCCCTGGCCACGGCCAGCCCGTAGCCCGGCACGATGATGACACTGTCAGCATTTCCCATGATGAAAGCGGCATCGTCCGCGCTGCCGCTGCGGTAGGTTTTCTGCGTCCCGTCCCCTGCCACGGCGGCTCCTCCCTCACTCCCGAACCCGCCCAGTATGACGGAAAGGAATGGGCGGTTCATCGCCTTGCACATGATATAGGACAGGATCGCGCCCGAACTGCCCACCAGCGATCCCGCGATGATCAGCATGGGATTGCCAAGCGAGAACCCGATACCGGCCGCGGCCCAGCCGGAGTAGGAGTTGAGCATGGAAATGACTACGGGCATGTCAGCGCCGCCAATCGGAATGATGATGAGAAAGCCGAGCACGAACGCAATCGCGGTCATGATGGAGAAAGCAGTCCAGTTCGTGGTGGTGCTGAAGAAAAACCACAGGCCGAATCCAACCATGATGATCGCCATGGTCAGGTTGACCTTATGCTGACCATTGAAGGTAATGGGCGCACCGCTCATCCGGCCTGACAATTTGAGGAAGGCTATCACCGACCCCGACCAGGTCATGGCGCCGATGAATGTGCCGAGGAACAGTTCCAGCTTGCTGCCCATAGGCAATGTCTCGGGCAGGCCAAAGGAAGCGGGATTGTTGACTGCCGCGATGGCGATGAATACTGCCGCCAGACCGACGAGGGAGTGCATGAACGCGACCAGTTCCGGCATCGCGGTCATCTGCACACGTCGCGCCACAACAGCGCCAATGGCGCCTCCCAGCGCGATACAGACAATGATCAGCGCCCAGTTCCTGGTGATGGTAAGCGTGGTAATGACCGCAATTACCATTCCGATGATCCCGAACATATTCCCACGCCGGGCGGAGAGCGGCGAGCTTAAACCTTTTAGCGCCAGGATGAAGAAAACCGAGGCGATAAGATACGCGAGAGCGACCGTATTTGCCGACATTGACTAGCTTCCTTTTTTATCTTTTTTTCTGAACATTTCCAGCATCCGCTGGGTAACGAGAAACCCGCCGAATACGTTGATCGCGGCCAGCGTTACCGCGGCAGCCCCCAGCCATACGCCCCAGTCGGTTTCCGCCGGCCCGGCAGCGAGCATGGCGCCGACGAGAATAATGCCGGAAATCGCGTTGGTCACCGACATCAATGGCGTGTGCAGGGCCGGGGTCACATTCCAGACCACGTGATAACCCACGAACACGGCCAGCACGAATACCGTGAGATTAATAATGGTTGGGTCAATTTCACCAATCATGATCGCTCCTTCTAATCTGTTAACTTTTTACCAGGACACGGACCGGCGGAGAAAAAGCAACGATAAAAACCTGGGCGCTGCTTTCCCGCCCGGGTCCGTGTTCTTTCAGGTTTTCCCGATGACTTCCCCATTGACGCACACCAGGGTTCCGGCAATGATTTCGTCTTCACGATTTACGTTGAGTTCGCCCGTCTTCGCGTCAAGCATCAGGTTGAGAAAATTCATCAGATTGCGTGCATACAGGGCGCTGGAATCGGCGGCTACCAGTCCGGGCAGATTGGCAATGCCGACGAGATGCACGCCATGTTTCACGACGACCTTGTTCAATTCAGACAAGGGGCAATTGCCGCCGGCTTCAACCGCCAGGTCGACAATGACAGAACCCGGTTTCATCGCCTGCACCGTTTCTTCCCGGATCAGCACGGGGGCCGGACGGCCGGGAATCAGCGCCGTCGTAATGACGATGTCGGCTGCCGAGGCACGCTGGTGCACCAGTTCGCCCTGGCGGCGTTTGTAATCCTCCGACATTTCGCGCGCATATCCGCCCGCGGTTTCCGCTTGCGCCTTTTCCTCATCGCTGAGCGGAACCTCGACGAACTTGGCGCCCAGGCTTTCCACCTGCTCCTTGGCTGCCGGGCGTACATCGAATGCTTCGATTACCGCCCCCAGCCGTTTGGCGGTCGCAATCGCCTGCAATCCCGCCACCCCTGCGCCCAGAACCAATACCCTCGCCGCCTTTACCGTACCGGCGGCTGTCATCAGCATGGGGAAAAATTTCTGGTAGATATTGGCTGCCATGATCACCGCCTTGTATCCGGCAATATTGGCCTGTGACGACAGCACATCCATGCTCTGGGCACGCGAGATGCGCGGCAGTTTCTCCATCGAGAAAGCGGTTATGCCGTGAGCGGCGAGCGCCTCGATGCCCTCGGCCTGATGCGGAGAAAGCAGTCCAACCAATACGGCATCCTTGCGCATCAATGCAAGTTCAGACGCCTCGGGCGCGCGCACCTTGAGCACGATCTGAGACTGGCCATACAGTTCGGCGGGATCGGTCACAATACTTGCGCCGGCAGCCCGGTACTCCTCGTCCGGTATGCTCGCGCCCGCACCCGCGCCAGACTGGACCAGAACGACATGCAAACCCTTGGCGGTAAATTTCTTGACCGTCTCCGGCGTGGCGGCAACCCGGGTCTCTTCCCCACGGGTCTCCGCCGGTATTCCTATATGCATGAATATCTCCCTTTATCTTTCTTGTATGCGCCATGTTCGATGGCGAGGTGAAAAGCCTCTTGTACCTGTCGCAAAGGCCTGTTCCAACAAAAACTTCGGATTATAAATGAACCTGGGCATGATGCAGTGCTTCATCAAATGAAAACAGGTTCTTTTCTACAACTTTCCGCCAGTTCTTTCTCTTGCAAGGGAGATCAGCAGACTTGAAAAGATCAAGATTGCGCGCTTCCGGTTATAACAATCATGGAAGTGCGGAAGTTTAGGCAAGCTCTGCGGACAACGTTTTCATTGTCCGGCAGAACTGCCCCGCAATTGTTCTGATTTGGAAAAGCCCTGGATTCCCGCTTTCTTGAAAGGCGATATTCCCTATTTAATGACCGGTTCCGCAGAAGCTTCGAGTTCCGGCTGGCTCGTCTCTTTCAGACAATGGCTGATCCAGCGTGTGGTCAGTTTCTCCTGCACGCTGTTCTGGCGCAGACGCGACGCCAGCCCGCCGAAATCGACCTGGTCGAGTGGTTGATCCTGGTTGAAGCACGAAAACACATATGTAATTTCTCCGGTCTTCGGGTCCTTATGCGGTTGCAGGCATTGAGCACAGATTTCTTTCATCATGCACTGCATCGGCGAATTGATGGAGCCGATGGCGAAATGGTCCGTTTTCAGATAGGGCTTCAGCCTGGTATGGCGGGCAGCACCCACAGCCGCCATCATCCTGTCGGAACCAATGGCAATGATGCGATCGGCATCCGCCAGCCGGATTTTCTGCGGCCCCAGCGCACCGCTTCCGTAAGCGGCCATTGCCTCGACGATATTCCCCACAAAACTGTAATCGCCCGGCCTGGAAGGCGTGAAGCCGGGTGCTTCGTCGCAGCACCAGATCACCACGTCGGCCGCAGCCTCGATTTCGGCCACCTTGTAACGGTCGATCAGCTTCTTGTAACCGGCAAAATACAAAATTTTCGATCCCGCAGCGCGTGCGGCGGCGCCGATGGAGAACAGTACGGCATTGCCGAGGCCGCCGCCGACCAATACCACGGTCTCATCCGGCAGGATCTCTGTGGGCGTGCCGGTTGGCCCCATCAGAACGACAGGATCTCCCGGATTGAGCCTTGCGCATAAATCCGCGGACCCTCCCATTTCCAGTGCGATGAGCGAAACCAGCCCGCGGGAAACATCCACCGAAGCGCCGGTAAGCGCAATGCCTTCCATCGCCAGCTTGGTATCGCCTGCGGTTGTGGCAAGCGTTGCAAAATTCTGGAAGCGATAGAATTGTCCCGGATGAAAACGTTCCACTGCCATCGGCGCATGTACGACGACCTCCACGATGTTGGGTGTAAGGCGTTCGACCTTATGCACGGTTGCGCGCAGCCTGCCATTGATCTCTGCAAAAAACAGCCAGGCGGGCTTCGTCGAAGCGGGCGCCAGGCGTTCGAGCACGTGGCTGACCACGGGATAACCCTGCTTGGCGCTGGACATCGCTTTCACCACGTTCCCCGAATAGGACGGATGCAGGTCGCCGAAGAAGCTGATGAAACGCCCATCCTCATTACGGCTCAACAGTACGGTGGGATGCTCGGGCTTGGGATTCCCGCGTGCCGGACTGGCCGGATCGCCGTTTTCATCGCATGCGGCAAAATAGCGCCCATGCAGCTTGAAATGTTTATCGTCCTCCCGCGCAAGCACCGTATTGGGCTGCGTTCCCGCTGCGACCAGAACAGCGCGGGCAGGCAATACGGCTTGCCCGGTTTTCTGCCAGGAACCGGTTTCGTCGAGCGCCTGCACCGCAAAATGCACGGCTTTCGCATGCTCCCATCTATCGGTATCCACACGGAGGGGAGTGAGTCCTTCGGCAAACCATATACCCTCCTCCATCGCTTTTTCGACTTCTTCATGGTTGAGCGTGTAGGAAGGGCTGTCGATGAGGCGTTTTCGATAGGCGATAGTTGCGCCTCCCCAGGATTGCAGCAGTTCCAGTATCCGCGGAACCCGTCCTTCCCGCTCCGCTTCCTTGCGCTCTGCCCGGATGGCTCTGGCATGGCTGAGAAACTCTTCGGCAATTTCGCGCTCTTCCTCATCCCAGGCTCCACGGATCGCTGCTTCACCCTGGACAGCCGTAAGAATTTCATATCGGCGGAGGAACTTGTCCACTTGCACAGGATAGTATGCCAGTGCTTCAGTCGCAGTATCGATGGCTGTCAGTCCTCCCCCGATGACCACCACCGGCAGGCGCAACTGCATGTTGGCAACCGAGTTGGTCTGGGCCGCCCCGGTCAGTTGCAATGCCATCAGGAAATCGGAGGCGGCGCGAACGCCGCGCGCCAGACCATTGGGCAAATCGAGCACGGTAGGACGCCCTGCCCCTGCGGCGAGCGCTACATGATCGAATCCCATGGCGAAGGCATCGTCCGCAGTAAGCGTTCCGCCGAAGCGGACCCCGCCAAAAAGCGCAAACTCCTCCCGCCGCTCCAGAAGCAGGCGGATCAGCTTGAGAAAGTTCTTGTCCCAGCGAACGGTGATGCCGTATTCCGCAACACCGCCGAACCCGCCGGGCATACGCTCATCCAGGTTCTCCGACAGCTCATCGGTATTGCGGATGGCTCTGAACGGAACATGCTCTCCCTGCTTGTTCACGCCCGAGAGTTCCGGTTCCAGGGGCTCGATCTTGAGGCCATCGATTCCAACCACGGTATGACCGTCATTCATCAAATGATGCGCCAGAGTATATCCCGCCGGCCCCATGCCCACCACCAGTACCTTGCGGCCCGTCGGCGCCTTCGGCACAGGTCGGCGCAGATTGAGCGGATTCCAGCGGGTCAGGAGGCTGTAGATCTCGAATCCCCAAGGCAGTTCCAGGACATCCTTGAGGGTGCGCGTCTCGGCCTGCGGAATATCGACCGGTTCCTGCTTCTGGTAAATGCAGGATTTCATGCAGTCGTTGCAGATACGATGGCCCGTACCGGCACACATGGGGTTGTCGATGACAATCATCGCCAAGCCGCCTATTGCCACGCCCTGCGTCTTGAGTTTGTGAAATTCCGAAATGCGCTCTTCCAGAGGGCATCCTGTCAGCAGCACGCCAAGCTGGCTTTTCTTGAAGGTAACAGGCTCATCGGGTGTTTTTTGTTTTTCTTTCATCCCTTTGGAACAGGAATCCTTCCCCTGTTCATGGCACCAGATGCAGTAATTCGCCTCATCCAGAGCGCCCGTCAGGTCGGTTCCCCGGTCGGTGAGGGAAAACCCTTCCCGGCGTCGTATATGATGAAGCTTGTGAATCGTATAACCTGCCGACATATCCGTTTCCGTTGACAGCAAATGCAGGAAATCGAGCTTGGCCGGGGCCTTGAACAATACACCGGTCGCATTGCGCTCCCGCCCGGCAGGAGTCTTCAACGCCCAGGCGGCATACAACAAGGCATCCTTGAGGCGGTCTTCATTTGCGCCCTCGTCCAGCAGCCACTCCGTCACTTTTGTTGCAAAAACCAGTTCTGAGAAAGGAGCACCGAATTCCGCCGCCAGTTTTGCTTCCAGTGCAACGCCATCCACTGCGGCGGCATCCGCCTCACTGACTTTGTTCATGGCGCGCCGCTGCACGAACAGCCTCTTGCAGGAATAAAGGGGTGCCAGCTGATGATGACGTGCGGCAAGCGCTCCGGCTTCTTTCTCTATGCCGAACAGTCTGGCAATGAAATCCTCCATCCAGGGCGCGACTTCAATCAGCAGCGCGGCTTCTTCCTTGCGATCGAGATGATCGGGCTGGATTCGCGCCTGCTCCAGGCGAACACGCAGCCCCGGCTCTCCTTCGGAGAGAAAACCAAGGAATGCCTGATCCAGTCTCACCAGCCCTTCCCGACGATACAGGTCGGCAAAAGCCATGCCAAACCCCAGGGCCGGAGATGGAACCTCAGATGCCTGTGCCGGGTGAAGCGCCGATTGTAAACTTGTCATGATAAAGTCATTCAAAAGTTATAAGTGAAATCAAAATGAGGCAAAAATCATCAGCTATCGGAACCGATCATGTATGAAAAGTTTTATATCCCTTTTCAGTTTGTGCTTTTTCCCGCTTTAAAAACACAAAAGCGGCAAGGTCCTGTTCCCCTTATCCGCCCCTTGTCTGTCCCTGCCTGGTCCTATCTGTCCACAGGGCCTGTTGAGCATTTCGGAATGCGTGTTACCGCCGGCCCTGCAACACTAAACTGCCCGGCTGCTGCCTTACGGACCTGACAGCCCTCGGGGGCTTATCGTCAGCCCTGGCCTTTTGAGGGACAGATCATCCCTGCGGCCACGGTATTGTTCGTAACCTCATCGATCACGATGAAGCTTCCGGTCGCATGATTACGCGGGTATGCATCCCATACCAGAGGCTGATGGACCTTGAGCGATACCCGCGCAATGTCATTCATTTTGAGAGTATCAGCGGCGTCATGGTTCAGGGTATTGATATCCAGCCGATAATCTATGCGGGATATGATGGCTTTTACCACCCGTGTAGTGTGCTTGATCAGGTATTTGCGCCGTGAATCGAGGCTCTGCTCAGACAACCAGCACAGCATCGCATCAAATTCTTTTGTAACCTGGGGAAGCTGGGAAGTTTTTACCAGCATGTCCCCTCTTGATATATCCAGATGATCTTCAATCGTCAGCGTTACCGACTGGGGCGCAACCGCATCCTCGACATTTCCTTCATAAGTCACGATTTCCCTGATGCGCGAGGCCAGGCCGGAAGGCAGAACCTGCACCTCGTCACCCACACTGATGGAACCGGATTCGATACGGCCCATGTAGCCCCTGAAGTCATGCCATTCCTCCGTTTGCGGGCGGCACACCAATTGGACGGGAAAGCGAAAATCTTCAAGGTTGATGTCATGGTCAACCGGAACCTTTTCCAGTAAATCCATCAGCGTCATGCCTTTGTACCAGCCGAGGTTATGGCCGCGCTCGACCACCATATCGCCGTTCAGGGCGGACATGGGAATATAAGCGATGTTTTTCAGATTGAGCCCGGCAACGAAACGGTGAAATTCCTGGCAGATTCGTTCGAACACGTCCTGGGAATAATCCACCAGATCCATCTTGTTGACCGCCACCACCAGGTGAGGAATACCGACGAGGCTGGCGAGGTAGGCATGACGGCGGGATTGCGTGAGCACACCCTTGCGCGCATCGATCAGGATGATTGCGAGATTGGCGGTGGAAGCGCCGGTCACCATGTTGCGGGTATATTGCTCATGCCCCGGCGTGTCAGCAATGATGAACTTGCGCTTGGGGGTGGCGAAGTAGCGATAGGCCACATCGATGGTAATGCCTTGTTCGCGTTCTGCCTGGAGGCCATCGGTAAGCAGCGACAGATCGACAGCTTCCATCCCGCGCTTACGGGAAGTATGGGTGATCGCGCTCAGCTGATCTTCAAAAATCGATTTGGAGTCATGCAGCAAGCGGCCGATCAGCGTGCTTTTGCCGTCATCCACACTACCGGCGGTAATGAAACGCAATAGCTCCGAATGATCGAAAGAAATATTTTCAATAGCTGACATTTAACACTCGTCTGGAAATTCTTTTTCTCCGTTACTTCTCTGGCCTGCAACAAAGGTGGAAAGGATCGGAGATTATCTTCTTTCCGAAGCTGTCATTTAAAAAAGGAAACGGAGCCGCTCGGGGAATGGCAAGGCCCAGCTCAGAAATATCCTTCTCTCTTGCGCAACTCCATGGAAGCCTCCGATGTCTGGTCGTCCATGCGCGTTGCGCCCCGCTCAGTGATTCGCGTAATCGCCGTTTCTGCAATGATTTCCCCGATGCCAACCGCTACCGACTCCACCGGGCAGGTGCAACTCATGTCACCCACCGTCCGGAAGCGCACCATGAGATTCTCAACCTTTTCCCCTTCCTTCGGCCGAACCAGGTGCGATATCGGCAAAAGACCGCTGCCTCGCCGGATGACATCGCGCCTGTGGGCGAAATAAATGTGCGGCACCTCCAGCCCCTCGCGTGAAATGTATTCCCACACATCGAGTTCCGTCCAGTTGCTGATGGGAAAGACGCGGATATTTTCTCCCGGATGAACTCTTGCGTTGTAGAGATCCCATAATTCCGGGCGCTGGTTCTTCGGGTCCCACTGGCCGAATTCATCCCGGAAGGAAAATATGCGTTCCTTGGCCCGCGCTTTCTCCTCGTCGCGCCGCGCGCCGCCAATACAGGCATCGAAACCATGCTCGGCAATGGCATCCAGCAGCGTTACGGATTGAAAGGGATTACGGCTCTGATTTTCCGAGCGCAGCACCACCCTTCCCTGCTTGATCGAGTCTTCCATGCTGGCAACGATTAAACGCTCACCGAGCTGTTTGACACGGCGGTCACGAAACTCGATCACTTCCGGAAAGTTATGACCGGTATCGACATGCATCAAAGGAAACGGGAAACGTCCTGGACGGAAAGCCTTTTCCGCCAGACGCAGAAGAACAATCGAGTCCTTGCCGCCGGAAAAGAGTAGAACGGGATTGGCACACTCGGCCGCGACCTCGCGCATGATATGGATTGCTTCGCTTTCCAGTGCTTCAAGGTGGCCAAGCTGGCGCGCGACACGTCGCTTGATGACCACCGGTTCATTCTTCATCACAAGACCTGCAACCGGCCCTGCAACAGGTGCAAATTCATCCATTTGATTCAAAATAACGTCCATCAAACGATCCCCATTCAGTTCAGGAAGCGCTTCATGCGATTCCCGATTCCCTTGTCTCTGCTTTTGTCTCTGTCACCGCTGCTGCGCTCGCTGATGTCTCTTTTATTTCCGTTCTCCGGAACCCGCATTCAATCTGAAACAGCCAGATCCTTTACTGCCGCGCCTGAACCGGCAGCGGTGGCGCTGGCAATATTATCGGTGCCGCGTTTTTTGCCGGGATGCAGGCCACATTCCTTGATTTCCGGATCCTCCCACCACCAGCGTCCGGCGCGAACATCCTCACCAGGGGTAATGGCGCGAGTGCAAGGAGCGCATCCGATACTCGTGTAACCCTTGTCGTGCAACGCGTTGTAGGGCACATCGAACTGCCTGAGATATGCCCACACGTCAGCCTGGCTCCAGTCCAGCAGCGGGCTGAATTTTTGCAGCCCGTTCTCGGCATCGAATTCCGATGCGGCCAGATCCTTCCGGGTGGGCGCCTGATCCCGGCGCAAGCCGGTGATCCATGCGTGCTTGCCTCTCAAAGCGCGTTTCAATGGCTCGACCTTGCGGATGTGGCAGCACTTCTTGCGCAAATCCACCCTGTCGTAAAACGCATTGGGACCGTTCTGCGCGACGTATGCTTCCACTGCGGCAGCATCCGGAAAATAGACTGGAATCCGGATGCCGTACCGTTCGGTAACCTGCTGCATGAGGTCGTAGGTTTCCTGCGGAAGCCGTCCGGTATCCAATGTAAACATTTCGATATCCGGATAATGCCGCGCAATGAGATCGGTCAGCACCATGTCCTCAGCGCCGAAACTGTTGGCGAAAGTGGCAGGCAAATAATCTTTCCGCACCTTTTCCAGCAAGATTCGCGCCTCTGCGATTTTTTGATCCAGGCTCATGTCCTCAACCAGTTATTCCCGGCCAATCATTCATCGAGTTAATCAGACAGTTGCCGATGAAGGTACCCGTCCCAATGCGGACTTCGCGGGAAGCGGCCTCGGCAGCGCACCCTCCAGATCGAGGCCGCGGTCGAAATCCAGGCAGAACTGCGCGACCTCCATCGTCCACGTATCCAGTTCGGCAAACCACTCGGTCAGGCGCACATCATTCAACTCTTCCGCCGGACTCGCGAAATCTTCTGCAAATTTGGCCAACTGCCGTGACAGCCTCGGCTTGGTGGGCAGCAAACGTCGGAACTCCTCCGCCAGACCTGACAGGTCGTCGCGCTTCTCGCCGCCAATCAGTTCCAGCGTACCTTGTGCGAGCAAGCGCGCAATCTCTTCGGCGCATGCTACAGAATCGGCAAATTTCAGCTGAAACTTGAGCGCATCCCGATAATTGCGCTCGTGCGCCGCTTCGAAAAAGCTCGTACCCGTCCTTGTCTGCACCACGCCGGCACACTCACCCCCGCCCAATTGCAACACCTTGAAATCAGCCTTCTGGCCATGATCGCGTAGAACAGATTCCACTTGTTCGGGTTTGACCTCCACCAGATCCGCCAGCAGATCATTGAAATAGGCTTTATCCTTCCGATGTGCCCAGGAAAAGAAGGGCTCATCCGCCTCACGTGTGGCGGAAAAAGCAGATTGCACCCGTTTCACCGCCTCCTCGATACGGGCTGTCGGTATCGATGGGCCTTTGAATGCCAGCGCGCCGCGTGCCATCCCATTACCGCCGAAATGCATCTGGTAATGCGGCACGAGCTTGCCGTGCATGCGCTTGCCTTCGCCATAGATGCCGATATCTCCCGCTTCCGGCTGCGCGCAGCCGTTATGACATCCTGATACCCGTATCTTCAGGTCATGCTCGCCCCCGCTCAGCTTGGGCCCCACTATCGTGCTGGAAGTAATCCCCAGACGGCACGTCGATGTTCCCGGACAGGCCACCACATCATCGCCCGCCTTCGGCACTCCCAGCCCCAATGCAGCAAGGGCAGCGCGCAGGGGCTCGATTTTGGCTTCGGGCACGTCTGGCAGGAACATGTTCTGATCCTGGCTGGTGCGGATATCGGGCAACTCGAACGTGTCGCAGATATCGGCAAGACCGCGCAATTGGGTCACGTCCAGATTCCCCATCGGCACGCTGATGGGGAACACATAGTAGCCCGCCTGTTTCTGCGGGAAAATACGGCGCGGTGCACCAATGCCCGGCGCTTCCCCCTCCCTGCCGGGACTCCATTCGCCTTTCGGGTAATCGATGTTTGCCAGTGCCGATTTGGTACGCACCAGCTCTTCGCGATATTTCTCGACAAACCCTTCCGGACCGAATTTATCCACAAGAAACTTGATCCGTGACTTGGCGCGTTTTGCCCGGTCCGAGTAGCGGTTATGCAGTTGGATCACCGCCTCCATTACCGCCAGCAGGTCCTTCTCCTCGATGAATTCTTCTACAACGATAGCTTCGTGCGGCTTGTGTCCGAGGCCACCGCCCGCGACCACCTTGAAGCCGAAGCGGTCGCCATTGCGGACCGCAATGACGCCGAGATCATGCATCATCCCCTGCGCACAATCGGCCTCGCACGCTGACAGGCTGATCTTGAACTTGCGCGGCATCTGCTGCGTCAGGGGATTGCGCAGCATATGCCGCACCGTTCCCTCCAGGTGACGGGTGACGTCGGTATGCTGGCGCGGACATACCCCCGAAAGGGGACAGGTCGTTATATTCCGTATCGTATTGCCGCATGCCTCGCGCGTGGTCAATCCCCCTTCTGCGAGGTGGCGCAAGGTTGCCGGCGTCTGCTCCAGGGGCACGTAATGCATCTGGATATCCTGGCGCGTGGTGATATGGACCACATCATGCCGGGAGAATTTCTCCAGGGCGGAGGCGATCGTTCGCAGTTTGGGAGCGGATACGCGTCCGCCGGGCAGCTTGATACGCACCATGTTGACTCCTTCCTGCCGCTGGCCGTAAATCCCCATCTGAAGACGGCCGGCAGTAAAGCGCGTAACATCCATTTTCAGATCGCGGTACTCCTGCACCGACTGATCATATAAAGCTATTTCCCCATCATTCGCGAGATTATCCAGATAACCCATTTACATCCTCCACTATTCCACTGTGTATGCCATACCCCATCACCTCTCCCGCTTCGCTCATGCGCGCGAGGAGCAGGAAACCGCGCATGATGCATCGAAAACGCGATAATAGCAATGAACATATATATCGTGAAAGAATATTATGTTAGATTAACATAACCTAACGTTATTTAGATCACGATCATGAAATTGCAGCAATTGCGTTATTTGTGCGAAGTCGCCAACCAGGGCTTGAACTTATCCAAGGCGGCGGAAATTCTCCATACCTCTCAGCCCGGCATCAGCAAGCAGATCCGCCTGCTGGAAAACGAACTGGGGGTGGATATTTTCGTACGGAACGGCAAGCGGGTGGTTGAAACCACACCGCCCGGCCGGGCGATTCTCGAAATTGCCGAAAGAATGTTAAGAGACGCAAAAAACCTGAAGCAGGTGGGGCAGGAATTTGCCAATGAAGCGAGCGGCTCTCTGACTATCGCTACGACCCATACACAGGCGCGGTATGCGTTGCCTTCCGCAATCCAGCATTTTACCGCACGCTACCCCAGGGTGCGACTGGTTTTACGTCAGGGCAATCCGACACAGATCGCTGAACTGGTCACATCCGGGGTGGCTGACATAGCGATTGCCACGGAAGCGATCGAACTGTTCAGCGAACTCGTCATGCTGCCCTGCTACCAGTGGAACCGCTGCGTAATTGTTCCGCCCAGGCATCCGCTGCTCAAGCTCAAGGAATTGACGCTGGAAGCGATCGCCGAGCACCCGATCATCACTTATGATTTTGCATTTACCGGCCGCTCGAAGATCAATCAGGCATTCGATGCAAAAGGCCTGGTTCCCAATGTCGTGCTCACGGCGATTGATGCTGATGTCATTAAAACCTATGTGGAACTGGGGCTGGGAATCGGGATACTGGCGCAGATGGCGTTTGAGCCCTCACGCGACAGGCATTTGAGGGCCATCGACGCCAGCCACCTGTTCGAACCCAGCACGACACGCATAGGTATCAGCCGCAACAGCTATCTGCGCAAATACGTGTATGATTTCATCGAAATGTTTGCCCCGCATCTTGATCGGGCGACAGTCGCGGCAGCCATGACGGAGCGGCCATGAATGCAATCCAACCACTGCCCGATCTTCTCATCAGCCAGATTGCGGCGGGAGAAGTCGTTGAACGCCCCGCTTCGGCACTCAAGGAACTGCTGGAAAACAGCCTCGATGCGGGGGCAACCGAAGTAACGGTGCAGCTTTGCCAGGGTGGCGTCAAATTTGTGCGGGTGGCAGACAATGGGGCGGGAATTCCCGGAGAAGATCTGCCCCTTGCACTTGCCCGTCACGCCACCAGCAAGATAAGAACCCTGGAGGATTTGCAGAATGTGCCAAGTCTGGGTTTTCGCGGTGAAGCGCTTGCAAGCATAGCTTCCGTTTCCCGTCTGGCTCTGGTGAGCCGCAGTGCGGGAGATAAGCACGCCTGGCGGATAGAAGCGGAAGCAGGACGCCTCACCCAGCCTGAGCCTGCTGCGTTCTCCCAGGGAACAGCCGTGGAAATGCGCGATCTCTACTTCAACACCCCTGCCCGGCGGAAATTTCTGAAAACAGAAGCTACCGAATTTGCGCATTGCGAGAGCGTATTCAAGCGTATTGCCCTGTCGCGACCCGGCGTCGGTTTCACCTTGCAGCACAATGGTACTGTTCGCAGCCATTTGCGGACAGCGGATGCAAGGTTGCGCATTGCGGCAGTATTAGGAGATGAATTCAGTCAGGCCTCGGTATTCGTCGATGATCAGGCAGCAGATCTACGGTTATGGGGCATGGCCGCACTTCCTGCCTACAGTCGATCTTCGGGTGATGCCCAATATTTCTTCGTCAATGGCCGCTTTGTGCGGGATAAACTCGTTGCTCACGCCCTGCGTGAGGCCTATCGCGACATTCTCCATCTGGATCGGCATCCGGCATTTGTACTATTTCTGGAAATAAATGGCGGCGGTGTGGATGTCAACGTGCATCCCGGCAAAACGGAAGTGAGATTCCGCGATCCGCGTGCGCTCCACCAATTCATCTTCCACACGGTTGACAAGGCTCTGGCCATGCCACACCTGGCAAGTGGAGCAGCAGTACCTGCAGCCGGAAAACTTCCTGAATTCACCCGGAAGGCAGCCGAAGAAGTGTCCGGTGCATCCCCCGCTTATTCCCGGCAGGACGCGATTCCTTTTGCTTCGGCGCTGCCTCAGACAAAAGCGGCTCAACCGCAGGCGTTCTACCAGGTGCTTTTCGGTTCCGATGCCAGCGCTCGTCAAGCGGGATATCAGGCTGGGTTCAACGAGCAAGCCGGCTCCATGGAGCCGGAAATCCCGCCATTGGGGTTCGCGCTGGCGCAGCTTCTCGGTGTCTACATCCTGTCGCAGAATGAAAGAGGCCTGCTTATCGTGGATATGCACGCTGCGCACGAGCGCATTCTGTACGAGAAACTCAAGTCGGCGCTCGACAGCCATACGCTCTCGATGCAGCCCTTGCTGATTCCGGCTACATTCCGGGCAGATAGCCAGGATATCGCCACGACGGAAGAAAACAGCGCTGTTCTGCATGAGATTGGATTCGAGATCTCCCCGTTCTCACCCGCGATGCTCGCTGTACGAGCCGTGCCTGCCGCGCTCAAGGACGCCGATGTGGTCATGCTCGCCCGTGATGTGTTGAACGAAATCCGGGAATTTGGAGGGAGCCGTGTACTCGCCGGCAGGCGAAACGAACTCCTCGCCACCATGGCCTGCCATGGGGCGGTTCGGGCCAACCGTACCCTCACCCTCCCGGAAATGAATGCACTGCTGCGGGAAATGGAAATCACCGAACGTTCCGGTCAGTGTAATCACGGCAGGCCGACATGGTTCGAGATCAGCCTTGCTGACCTGGATAAGATGTTCATGCGGGGCAGATAAGAGAATGGCTTGCACCGAAATTATCACAAGACCCGAAATGATTGCATCATTATCCCGCTGCACCTGCCTCTGCCCGTCGTGCAGTCATTGTTATCATTGCCACCTTTACCCCGGACGCTCACGCCTGATCGCTCATACCCGATGATCCCATGATGAAAACCCAGCTTTTAGGCGGCATCCCGCCAGGCAACTTCCTGCGGGATCATTGGCAGAAAAAACCTTTGCTGATACGCCAGGCTTTGCCGGGTTTCAGAGGGCTGCTGAATGCGCATGAGCTTATCGACCTGGCCTGTCAGGAGGATGCGCAGTCGCGCCTGATTACCCGCAGAAACGGCCGGTGGGAGGTGAGGCATGGCCCCTTCGCGACTCGCGCCTTCGCGCGTCTGCCGAAGAAAGGCTGGACTCTGCTGGTGCAGGACGTCAATCACTTCCTTCCGGCGGCGCGTGAACTGCTGCTGAAATTCAACTTCATTCCGCATTCCCGGCTCGACGACCTGATGGTCAGCTACGCCCCGGAAGACGGGGGCGTGGGACCGCACTTTGACTCCTACGATGTTTTCCTGCTGCAAGGGGCAGGCTCCAGACGCTGGCGGATATCGGGCCAGAAGGACAGAACGCTGGTAGCCGCCGCGCCGCTCAAGATTCTGCAGGACTTCAGGCCGGAGCAGGAATGGGTGCTGGAACCAGGCGATATGCTATATTTGCCACCCGGCTACGCGCACGATGGGGTGGCGGTGGAACCCTGCATGACCTACTCCATCGGTTTTCGCGCGCCAACCTATCAGGAGCTCGCGACGCACTTTCTCGTTCATCTCCAGGATGGTTGCGAAATGGCGGGCATGTACGAAGATCCGGATCTCGGGATTCAAACCCATCCCGGACGAATCAGTTCCGCGATGCTGGCCCAGATCAGCGCGGCGCTCGACAGAATCGAGTGGGACAACGTTGAAGTGGAACGTTTTATCGGCATGTATTTAACCGAGCCCAAACCTCATGTTTTCTTTACGCCTCCCCCGGAGCCGATATCCGAGCGGGAATTCGCACGCCGGATGGAAAAGGGGAAACTGCAACTGGATTTGAAAAGCCGCATGCTCTTCAGGGGAAACAGGATTTTCCTGAATGGAGACGTATATGAAGTGGGGAAAGCTGCACAACGGATATTAGAAGAACTGGCCGATCGCCTTGACTTATCCCCTGCAAGGGATATCGATGCCGAAGCACAGGCGCTGCTTTATCAGTGGTACCTCGATGGTTACGTTTATGTTGAAGACATCGAAGCAGGTTGATGAAATCGCATTGAAATATTTGCACCTGACGAATTGGTAAAAATTATACTTGATACCCGATACAGACAGCAAATACTCATAATACTCATCACTCGGGTGCAGGAAAAGTCTACCTTACCACCCCCAGGATAAAGAAATGTAACCTGCGGGTTCTCCGAGTCCCGTTCCAGTTAAAAATGGATATCTCGATCAATCCCTCAGTAAGAACAGAAACCATTACAGGGGAATGGCGTACACACAACGACTAGACAATATTTCCTAATTCTGCTATTAAAGTAATGGCAATTCTGCTATTACGATAGGTGCTGCTAGTTGGTGGTCCGCTTAGATTTGAATGGCCGAAACGCTCTTGTGACTTACCCATGATTTGTTATAAACCTTATAAGGAGATTAAAAAAATGAAGTACTCGCTCCTCGCCGCAGCGTTGGTAACACTGACATTTTCCGCATGTGATCAAATGAAGGAGCACAAGGCGGGAGAAGGAAAACCCGGCCAATATCCGCCCAGCCTCTGGGAAAAGCGTGAAGGACAACTCAGTGATGCGGATATTGAAGCGGCCCAGAATGAAGGTGCCGGGACGGAGACAAAGAAAGATGAACCACCGAAAGACGAGGCAAAATAACAGTACGCCTAACCAAGCGTTAAAAAGGCCGTCCCCCGGGACGGCCTTTTTTATAACCTGATCCGGGTTCCGTTATGTTTCCGTTCCAGGAGAAAAGGATCGGAACAAGGGGATTTGAATCCTCAAACGCTTCTGTTAAACTATCATTTTTGTACTCTATAGGATGATTGAATAATGAAATACTCACTCCTTGCCATTGTGTTGGCAGCAGTTGCGCTGTCCGCTTGTGAATACAAAAAACATCCTATGGATAAACCGCCCCCCTCCGCGATGGTTGAACGCGAGTCGGCACCCGATTTCAGCGAACTTGATAAGGAAGAAACTCCGGACAGTGCTTCAGGAACTGCAGGAGATGACGCCAAGCAGGCCCCGGCGCAATAGCACAAAAGGCATTTTCGTCAGTCAGTAATTGCGAATCAGCCAGATCGATATTGAAACAGCAAATTTCGATTGAACGGAAATTTTTTACTATATAATATGATCCCCGTCATATCATTCATTTTTACTAAGGACGCTCGACAATGAAACTTTCACTTATCGCCGCAGCTTTGATGGCAGCACTCGCTCTTTCCGCATGCAAAAGACCGGAACAGGCTTTGCCTGCGAATTCGACATCGTATGGAACCCGGACTCAAGAGGGTACGACTCTGGATCAAGAGCGTGGCACGGCTGATGGCGACAAGGCTGATGGCGACAAGACTTCAGCAGCTCCAGCTGGGCAGTCGACCGCTTCGGCCGCTGGCACAAGTCCGGACGATGAATACTCCGGACAGGCTGTTCTCCCTGGGCATCAACTCGACGGGAATGGAAATCCTCTGCCAGAGGGACAAAGCGCGATACCGGAAGGACACTAAGTCCAGGCGCCAGACAAAAAAAGCCATCCTTTCGGATGGTTTTTTTTTGCTCCAAATAATCGATATCCCCGGATGATAGAGCAGGCGAACGGCACTTGCCCGATGGTCTGCTACCCCGCACCCTCACCAGCGACCCCATCCCCTTATTCTCCCTGTCTCTTGAAGCCCGAAGACATTCCGATGTAGAATGTTGATTTCATAATAGACTATCAAGAGGGAATAAAATGATAAGACTCTCGCTCCTGGCTGTTACAGTAATGCTGACAATGGCCGCTTGTGGCAAGCCGAACCAGGCACTTCCCGAGCAGGAAAAGGAAAACCACGCGAAAATCATGTCGCAAGAATCCTCAACCCCGGATCAGCCTGCTGCCGGGCCGGATACTCCTTCCGGCGAAGCTGACAAATAAAACGCTTTTTAACGTAATAAACAAAGAAAAGAAAGCCGTCCCAGGACGGCTTTTTATTGTATTACTGGTTTTATTTTTGTTGTCTTGCTGCTTTTTGCTGTTCCTGTCAGAACAACTGGCGCCATCCAAAGCCCTCACTCTGGGTAGCTACGCCAATCCAGGCTGCTTCGCAGCTCAAAGCATCACTCAGCATTCCCTGAGCAAGCAGAGGCGTATTGTTCTTCTGGCTCAGATGAGCTGCTATGACATGCTGCAGGCGGCTGCAATTGAGCCTCGCGAGAAGATTTGCCGAAGCAGCATTCTCAAGATGGCCGAAACGCCCCCCCACCCTTCGCTTCAGGCTTTCCGGATAGTCGCTGTTTGCAAGCATTCGGGCATCATGGTTGCATTCCAGCACAAGAGCGTCACAGTCACTCAGGACCGCTTCGATATGGGGAGTCGAACAACCTGTATCAGTCAATACGCCCAATCGCAGTGAACCGTTTCCAAACACGAATTGCGCAGGTTCCTGTGCATCATGAGGGACCGGATAAGGTTCTACCTCAACATCCTTGATGGAAAAACGCTGGTAACCCTCTATGATATTGATTCCAGACAGTTTCCCGAATACTTTTCCCGCACTGCGCAACGTACCATGGGTCAACCAGACAGGGATACCGAATTTGCGCGCAAACCGGGCAACACCGCAAATATGATCGCCATGCTCATGGGTTACGACAACCGCATCGATCGTGTCCGGTTCGAGACCGAGCCGGGCGAGGCGAATAACGGTTTCCTGGAGCGTAAAACCACAATCCAGCAACAACCGGGTGTTCCCTGCTTCGACTACCAGAGCGTTGCCCTGCGAACCACTTCCCAAACAGGCAAAGCGCATGCTCATGAACAAGAGAAATTATGAAAGATAGCAGAAAGGAGCAGGTACATATTTTACCCGTTCCAGACCCCAACAGTAATGCTATCCATCCTGATCCCGAATTTATTACTCCCCTTCTTCTTTTCTCCTTGCACTCGGCCTGGGCAAGACGCGTAATCCGCGATCGTCGCAGCACATTCAAGGCAGTGCTACTAGATTGCTTGGTCAAATTCCGCTCTTACAGCGGACGCTAAAAAAGTATGAGCGGCGGCAAGTCAGTCAAATATTTAAGAAATTATCCACGTATGACGTTAACAAAAGTTAATAAAAATAAATCCGATTCATTCGGCAAGCTTGTCACTGTACTTATCATCAGATGGCCAATACACAATTAGCGCCATCGAATCTTCTGGAATGATTTTTATATGTCACTTCTTCAATCATCCTGCCGCGTTGCCTTCGCGGCACTATTGCACGATCTCGGAAAGTTTCACGAAAGAACTGGTCAGCCGGTTTCCGGTGATATTGACGCACTGAAAACGCTTTATCGCTACTCACACGCCGCGCACACAGCCGGTATGTGGGATGTAATAGAGCGATTCGCTCCCGATTTGTTACGTGGAGATGTAACCCCTTTCGCCGGCCGCGCCAGTGCTGCAGCAGGAGCCGATATCACCGACAGCATGGCCAACGCCGCCGCTGGACACCACGCACCGCAAACACTGCTTCAGTGGATCGTCGCCACAGCCGACCGGGCAGCCTCCGGGTTTGAACGCAAGAAGTTCGATGAATACAACACCGATGCTGAAGGCCTGACCTTTACCCGCAAGAATCGCTATCAGGCGCGGATGGTAACGTTGTTTGAACAGATATCGCTGCAAGAACGGCCGTCCGACAACAAGTTTGGGCACGTCTACCGGTTGCAGGCGCTTGGACCAGAGGCTATTTTTCCCGCTGAGCGCATCACTGTCGAGCCTGGTGGGGACAAACCGGCGCAAGAGGAATACGCTGCATTGTGGAAGCAATTTATAGAAAAACTGGAATCCGTCCCGAAATCGCACCGCCGTAACTGGCCATTGTGGCTGGATCATTTCGACTCCGCCTGGCTGGTATACACCCAGGCCATCCCATCGGCAACCAACCGGGGCGTGGTGCCGGATGTTTCGCTCTACGATCACAGCAAGGCGGTAGCCGCACTGGCCACCGCGTTGTGGCGCTGGCATGCAGAAACCAGCCGCATCGGCGCGGAAGATCTGGCAAAGCTGGCAGATACAGAACGACCTGACTGGAGCGAGCAGAAACTGCTGCTGGTTCAGGGTGATTTCTTCGGTATTCAGGATTTCATTTTCGCCCAGGGTGCGCAAACACAGAAACATGCCCACAAACTGTTGCGCGGGCGATCATTCCAGGTGGCACTGCTGGCCGAAATGGCGGCACTCCGGTTACTCGATGCGCTGCAATTGCCGTCAACCAGTCAGATCATCAATGCCGCAGGCAAGTTCCTTATCGTTGCTCCGAACACACCTGCAACGCACGAAGCCATCGAAAGCTGCCGCCGAAGCTTTAATGAATGGTGCCTCAAACATACTTATGGCGAAATCGGCGTTGGCATCGCACATACCGCAGCCAGTTGCAACGATCTGCGGAGCGACAGATTCAAGGCGCTCATGCAAAAACTGTTCGACGCACTCGACATAGCCAAGCATCGGCGTTTTGATCTCTGTGGAGAAACCGGTGCTGTGCGCGATGCCGTGTTCCCGCACGGCCCTTGCGGCTACCATGGGCGTTATCCGGCTGATCGTGCAGCAGCAGAAAACATCCCGGCCTCCTGTGGCCTGTCGCGTGACCAGATCGCGATTGGCGAAGCGCTCACGCGAAAAGCCCGGTTGCTGGTGCTGCGTCAGGCAGAAAGCTTCAACAAGCCGCTCGATCTCGATTATTTTGGCTATCGCCTGGTATTTGCCGTCGAATCCGATATTTCCGGTCATTACGGCAAGCTGGCCGAAAGCGGCGATCTGGTACGTGCCTGGGATTTCGATCCGCCGGAAAAGGATGGTGCCTGCTTTCACGGCTACGCCAGACGATTCGTGAACAACCATGTGCCGATGTTTGATGACATCGATCAGCAATACTCGGATAAATACGGCCAGTGGGAAGATGAGGCCGAGTTTGATCGTCAGTATCCGATCAAGACCCTGCATCATATCGCCTGTGAGAATCGTCGGCTGCGGGAAGACGGCCAATGGATCGGTGAAATCGCGCTGATCACACTCAAAGGTGATATTGACAACCTGGGTACGTTGTTCCAGAGCGGTTTCAAGGAGCCTACTTTCGCCCGCTGGGCGTCGCTTTCGCGCCAGGTCAACGCCTTTTTTGCCCTGTGGCTGCCCTGGTATTGCGCCCACGCCGAAAACGGGCGTTTCCGCAGCACCTACACGGTATTCGCCGGAGGAGATGATTTCTTCCTGATCGGCCCCTGGGAATCCATGCTGGAACTGGCCAGCGCCATGCGCAAGGCCTTCGCATGCTATGTCGCACGCGACGATCTCACGTTTTCCCTCGGGGCCGTCATGACGCACCCGAAAATTCCAGCGCGCCAACTCGCAGTGGCTGCTGAAGCCGGGCTGGATGCCGCCAAGCGGTATGTATCGGATGCCGACAAGCAGCAAAGTAAAAATGCTGTCAGCTTGTGGGGAATAACCATAGCATGGCCCGAGTGGCAGGAACTCATGAAAAACCGGCGCGAGGTGCTCGAACGACTGATTGACGAAGTCAGCGGGTTTTCCACCGGTTTTGTCTACAACCTGCTGCGGCTTGCCGACCAGGCCGAACGCGATCGCCCGGGGAATTCAACCCGCCGCCCGGAAGATGCCCTGTGGCGCTCACGTCTGGCATACTGCTGCGCCCGGTTACCGAGGGGCCAGCAATCTGCTGGCAAATTGCTGGCCAGTGAGTGCGGTGACGCATTGAAAAAGTACCGTGGCGCGTATCGCCTGCCGGTGTCGGTGCTGCTGTACCGCCAAAGAAAATGACGACAAGCTTGCCGCCAGATTGCTCGCCTGGCTCGTTATCTATCATTCCCGCTGTGACATCGACAAAAACCTGGAGACCACGAAATGATGATTGATCTGAAAACCCAGCCGCCATGCGCCACCCTGTTTTCCGACGACGCGGAAACGATAGCCAAACGGCTCGACTCGAGCGCAAGGAACGGAGATGGGCGTGATTCAGGTAAAAACAAATCAACCCAAATCCGGCGCTTCTACGATGAGCTGGTCAGTTGGCAGGAGCGCATCGGAACGAATGAACAAAAATTCAAGGATTACGAGGCCTTCATCCACATGCTCAGCGCCAAGGCTGCCTATGCCCAGGGCCGCAACCTCGTAACAAAGGAGTTTGTCCAGTGGCTGCGCGACTGCATCGATCAGCTCGACGGGCCACGTACCCTCAATCATTTCCGTCTGCATTTCGAGGCAGTGCTTGGATTTCTCAAGGGAATCCGTGGATGAGATCGCAGCCACGACGTTATCTCGTTGCACTTTTCAATTATTTGTCGCCTGAAAGGAATCCATCATGCAACTCACTAAAATCCAGAAAATCTCCGGCACCATCGTCCTCAAATCCGGCCTGCATATCGGTGCAGGCGACAGCGAAATGCGTATCGGTGGCACCGACAGCCCGGTGGTCAAGGATCCGCTTTCAGGTCAACCGTATATTCCGGGCTCATCGCTCAAAGGCAAGATCCGCAGTCTGCTCGAATGGCGGCACGGTCTTGTGGCTATTGCCAATGGCCATCCATACTCATTCGGACATCTTGCCAAAGATGAAAACAATGAGACCGGACGGAATGTCATCAGACTTTTTGGTGGCGCGCCGGATAAAGAAGGCGGCAAGCTCATCGAAAGTATCGGCCCGACACGCCTTGCCTTCTGGGACTGCCCGTTGAACCGCGGGTGGAAAGAAACGGAGGTTGACGCACGCAACCTGCTGACCATCGAAGTCAAGTCGGAGAACACTATCGACCGTATTAAAGGTACGGCTGAACATCCCCGTTTTATCGAAAGGATCATCGCTGGCGCGTGCTTCGACTTCACACTCACCCTCAAGGTGCTGGAAGACGAAGATCTGCTCGATATGGTGCTGCTCGGCTTGAAACTGCTCGAGCTCGACAGCCTGGGGGGCTCCGGTTCTCGCGGCTACGGCAAGCTCACCTTCGAAAGTCTGACGCTGGACGGTGCCGACCTGATGCAGCAATTCAATGCCGTTACACCATTCGGTCAGGCGATTTGAGACGATGATCCCACTGCGCGCGATCCTCCGGCTGCGTTCACCACTCGGCACCCCTCTGGCGGGTGACACCCTGTTTGGCCAACTCTGCCATGCCTGCCGTGAAATGCACGGCGAAGACATCCTCGACAATCTGCTCGATGGCTATGGCAATGTCCGGCCATGGCTGGTCGTCTCCGATGGTTTTCCAGGCGGATACCTGCCGCGGCCAACGGCTCCGGCAGCCCTGCAAACAGCCTGTAACGACGTGGAAGAACGCAAGACAGCCAAAGGCCGGCGTTGGATTCCACACGAAAAAATCGGCCTGCCGTTGCGCCAGTTGCTCGATGCCGCCGTTTCCGACGAAGACGCCTATGGCAAGCAAAGCCGTCCGGTCCAGGCTGCTGTGTTTCACAACACCCTGAACCGGCTCACCGGCACCACCGGAGCAGGCGTGTTCGCACCCTACACCCAGCCACAAATCTTTCACCAGACCGGACAACGCATCGACTTGTGGCTCCTGCTCGATGAAGCCCGACTGGCGCGTACGGATCTGCACCAACTGCTCGAACACGTGGGTAGCTTCGGTTACGGGCGTGACGCCAGTATTGGTCTGGGCAAGTTCGAGATTGAAAGCATTGAGGAGACGACATTGTTCAAGCAGGCGCATCCCCAGAGCAACGCCTTCTGGACACTTGCCCCCTGCGCTCCGCAAGGCCAGGGATTTGATGCAACGCGCAGCTACTGGCGGGCGTTGACGCGCTTCGGGCGCCATGGCAGCACCCTTGCCCGCGGAACCAATCCATTCAAGCGACCATTGCTGCTGGCCGGCACCGGCGCCGTGCTGACACCGCGGCACGCGCATCCGGAACAACTGTTCATCGGCAGCGGACTCACAGGCATCTCGGCAGCACACGAGAAAACGCTGCATCAAGGCTATGCGCTTGCGCTCGGAATCTATGTCGAGGAATTCGCATGACTACCCCGAATATCTATCCTCTGGTAATCACCACCCTGTCGCCCGTGCATATCGGCTGCGATGAAATCTTTGAGCCAACCAATTTCGTTATCGAAAACGGTTTGTTGCACGTCCTTGATCCGGCGAATGTTGCCGCCGCCCTTAAAGAAAATGAAAAACGGCAACTGTTGCGCCTGGCCGACGAGCGCGACCCGATCGGCGGCATACAGCAGTTCTTCAAGAAACACCGCACACGCCTGGCACAAGCCGCCCGCCAATGGGTTGATGTCGCGCCCGGCATCGCTGACGAATATGAAGAAAAAGCCGGCAAACCGCAGCAGCGAAGCAGTGACGGGCGAGTCGTCTACAACCTGTTTCCGATGGCGCGCACTGCATTCAATCCTCTGGATGGCGCACCCTATCTCCCCGGCAGCTCCCTCAAGGGCAGTATCCGCACCGCCTGGCTAAACTTTCAGAATGAAAGAAAGCCTTTAATCGAAAAGAATGAAAATTCGGCACGACTCCAGCAGCGCCTGATGGGTTATCGGATGGACAAGCTCGAGAATGATCCTTTCCGCTGCCTGGCCGTAGCCGATGCCCACGTGCCTGCTGATCGCATGGCACCGCCGACACGTATTGTCTACGCAGTCAGCAAGAAGAAAAAACCGAGCGAACGCGGCTCGCCCGAACTCAAGGTATTCCTTGAAACCGTGCATGAAACCATGGCCGAAGCCTTCGCCGGCGAACTGAGACTGACCGGCAGGATAGGTTGGGAAGCGCTGTGCGACGCCTGCAATGCATTCTATCGGCCGCAACTGGAAAGCGAACTCGATCACGAGCTGTTCCGCACGCTGCTCGACTCTCGATGGCGCACGCTGATCAAGAAGCTGCTGGCCAGCGAACTCGGTGAACTGATGACGGCACGACAGGGATTCCTGCTGCGCGTCGGCAGGCATTCGGGTGCCGAATCGGTCACGCTCGATGTCGTACGCAGTATCAAGATCAAAACTCCCAAAGGTCAGCCAGATGAGCGCGCCAGCACGACCGAAAAACGCTTTGCCAGCCAAAAGCGCACGGCAACCGATAGTCTGCTGCCGTTCGGCTGGGTCTGGGTAAGCAGTTGTGACGACGCCTATCAATATCTGGCGATGGCCGTACATCACCAAATCAGCCAGCATGCCGCACCGGTCCTGGAAGCCCATGCCGAACGTCTTGCTGCTGCCGACGAGCGCGCTGAAAAACATGCCGAGGAGCAGAGAGAAGATTTACGCCGCCAGGCTGACGCCGAAGCAGCCAGGCAAGCCGAAGCTGCGGCCCAGGCAGCGTACGAACAGGAACTGGCGGCCATGAGCGTCAATCGCCGCAAGATCAGAGAATTCCGTGATTTCTGCCGGAAGCGCGCCGGACAGCTCGGCAAAAACCGGGAAGCACTCAATGGTGACATCCACAACCGGGCGCGCCAGCTTATCGCCAGTGCAGTTGGGGGCACTGAATGGACGGCGGAAGAAAAGTGCGAACTGGCGGATGTAATCACCGAATGGCTACCGAAACTGGTGGCGCGCATGGACAAGGATCAACTGAAGAAGCTCAAACTCTCCGCCATGCGCGGGAATTGAGCGGATAACCGCTGACAGGAAAACACGCACATGAGCGAGCAAACTCCAACAACACAACAGCTGGCGCGCTATCGCTTCGACTGGATGGTGACACGTCCGATTCGATTGCCCGACTATGCTGGCTCCATGCTGCGCGGTGCTTTTGGCCGTGCCTTGCGCAGTGTTGCTTGCATCACTCGTGAGAAGGATTGCATCACCTGCTCCCTGCGGCGCGATTGTCCCCATACCACACTGTTTGAACCGATTCCGCCCGAGCATCATCCGCTGCAGGATTTCAGCAAGATTCCATCGGCCTACGTCATCGAACCACCCGAATGGGGCTCGCGCGTACTGCATCGCGGCGACACGCTGTCTTTCCATTTCATCCTCGTCGGTCGTGCCTTGCAGGAGTTCCCTATCGCCCTCCTTGCATGGCGGCGGGCACTGGCGCGCGGCATCGGCCCGAGCGATGGCCAGGCTGAACTGACCGGCGTCTGGCTGGAACAACCTGAAGCCTCGCTCCCCGTCTACACACCGGAAAACGGCAATATCGAGGTACACGATACCCGGTTGACGTGCCCGCCACCGCCTGCCGCGGCCATACGCCTGCACATCATCACCCCGCTGCGTCTGCAGAACAACGGCGTTCCCCTCAAGGCCCAAGCTCTTACCGAACGCGCACTGCTGATGGCTCTGGTACGGCGGTTCGCACTCATCAGCGAATTTCACGGGGAATCCCCCTGGCAACCGGATTTTCGTCGTCTGGGCGAATTGGCCGGCAATGTTGAAGGCACCCGGCAACTCTCATGGCGCGATTGGAAACGCTATTCCAGCCGGCAAAAGCAGGAGATGGCATTGGGTGGCGTCACCGGCCGCTGGGATCTGCACGGTGATCTTTCCGCATTCTGGCCGGCGCTGTGGTTCGGACAATGGCTCCATGCCGGCAAGAATGCCAGCTTCGGCCTGGGCCGCTACAGGATTCTGACCGCATGACCATCTGGCTTGTCACCCGCCATCCCGGCGCAATCGAATGGGCGACACGGCACCGCGTTGCGTGGGACCGTCACGTCGTGCATCTCGATCCTTGCGAAGTCGCTGCGGGCGATACCGTCATCGGCTCGCTGCCGATCAACCTGGTCGCCGACATCTGTGCTCGAGGGGCAATCTATTTTAACCTCTCACTCAACCTGCCGGTCCATCTGCGCGGCCAGGAACTTGATGTCGATGATCTGGAACACTGCCAGGCAATACTTGAAAAATATTACGTAAGGAAAATCAAATGACTATCCATGTTTGTCTTGCCTCGGCACAAGCCGCGCCCAATCTTCTTCCGGCACTCGATCCGGACCTGAAACCTGAAGAAGTCATATTACTGGTCAGTCAAAAAATGCGTACCGCCGCTAATGTACTGGAGACAGTATTCAGAGAACTTGGCATTCGTACCGAGATCGTTCCCCTTCCTGATGAACATAACTACCAGGTTATTGAAGACACCATGCTCGAGATCGCGCAAAAACGGGAAGGACAGGAAATCTTGCTCAATCTGACCGGCGGCACCAAATTAATGGCGCTGGTGGCACAAACTATTGCTCAAACAGCGGATTGGCGAAGCTTCTACATTGATGTCGATACCGATGCCATCACTTGGCTGGATCAGCAGATGGCCGGAAAAAAGCTGGCCGAGCAACTGCGCCTGAGGCATTACCTCAAATCATACGGATTCGAACTGGAAGCATCGCCGGAACGCCCGCAAGTTACGCGCAAGCAACGCGAGCTGATGCAGACGCTTATTACCCAGATCGGCAGCCTCGAAGCCTCTCTTACCCAGCTTAACTGGTTAACCCAACAGGCTGAAGACGCGCGTCGACTGGAAGTCGGGATGGATGCGCAACAGGCAGACAGCCGCAGTCTGGAAGCTTTACTGCGTCACTTCGAAGTTGCTGGCATGTTGCGGGTAGTAAAGCACAACAAAATCATTTATAGCAATGAAGCTGCGCGTAGTTTCGTCAAAGGCGGATGGCTGGAACTTCATACCTATGATTGTGTTGCCAGCGTCACGGGCGAACTGGATATTCGCGACAAGGCCACCAATCTTACGGTTATCAAGGATGGCGTAAAGAATGAAATAGATATTGCCCTGATGGCGCGCAACCGGCTGTTTGTTATTGAATGCAAGACAGCGCGCATGGACGGAGCGCGAGCACCTAAGGCTAACGATACCCTGTTCAAGCTCTCGGAAATCTGCCGGCGCGTGGGTGGCCTGGGAACCCGGGGCATGCTGGCAAGCTATCGCCCTGTCGCTGATTCCGAGCGAAAACTGGCCGAAGCACTCAATATCAAACTGATCAATGGCCGCGATTTGATCGATCTGCCAGGACAGATCAAATCATGGATTTCGTCATAGGAGCAAACCATGCGTCCCCTTCATGCTCACTGTGAACCGCTACAACGGCAAGAAACAATAGACCTTCCTGTGTCAGGACAACGTCAACCCCATCAATATCCGCGCCGCATACTGCTTTGTGTCACGGGACTGTCACCGCAGATCGTCACCGAAACTCTCTACGCGTTGGCCATTGACTGCCAGCCCGCTTTCGTGCCCACCGAGGTACATTTGCTCACCACTGTCGAAGGGGCGCGGCTAGTCCAGGCATCGCTGCTGCACCCTGACGGCGGCCAATACCTGACATTATTTGCTGACTGGCCGCAAATCGCCCGGCCACAACTGGATTCGGGTACCATTCATATCATTGATGCCTCCGATGGACTGCCGCTGGCCGATATTCGCACTCCTGAAGAAAACATTGCCGCGGCAGATACCATCGCCTCGGTCGTCCGCCACCTGACGCGCGATCCCGAATGTGCAGTGCATGTCTCGATCGCCGGCGGCCGTAAAACCATGGGCTTTTATCTCGGCTATGCACTTTCTTTGTACGCCCGGCCGCAGGATCGTCTCTCGCATGTACTGGTATCTGCGCCATTTGAAAGCCATCCCAATTTTTTCTACCCTCCGAGACAACCCCGTCGGCTCACCACGCGCGACGGGCGCCACATCGATACGGCAGACGCCAAAGTGACACTCGCCGAAATTCCCTTTGTCCGCCTGCGTCATGGCTTACCTGAAGCGCTGCTGCATGGCGAGGCTCGCTACAGCGACGCTGTTAATGCCATTCAACAGAGTTTTGCACCGCCGTACCTGCTGATTGATCTCAAACACCGGCGCGTTATCTGCGGCAGTACTGCGATTGTCATGAAACCGCAACTGCTCGCATGGCTGGCCTGGTGGGCTACTCTTGCTCGACAGGGGCGACCTGAAACAGCCTGGCGCGATGCCGATGTCGGGCTGTTTCTCGACATTTATCGCGCGGTGATTGGTATCGATATCACCGATTATGAAAATACTGTGAAACTGCTTGGCAATGGCATGGAAAAAGAATTTTTCCAGACCAAAAACTCCAAGATGGAGCGGGAGCTCAAGGATGCACTCGGTCCGGCGGCAGCCCCTTATCTGCTGGCTACCACAGGCAGGCGCCCCCATACGCGGCGTGGCCTCACATTACCGCACGAAAGCATTCACATTGTCGGTACGGGCAGCGAATGAAGCTGGGGGCATCGGGCGAGATCCCTGTCCCATGAAGCTTCACACGGCAAGCTTACCGCCCCGCAGCAAGCACGGCCGAAGATTACAATGCTGCACATGAACCGTGATCTGTATCTCATTGCCTACGATATCTGTGACCCCGGCCGTCTGCGCCGGGTTTTCCGCTACCTTGCAGGCTATAAGGTCGGTGGCCAGAAATCCGTGTTCGAAGTCTGGATAACCCCTGCAGAACTGCGCACCATCCGCGCCGAGCTTAATGAACTGATGGATGCACAGGCAGACCGCCTCCACATCCTCAGTCTCGATCCGCGCATGAAGCCACGCTGTTATGGCAACGCCCGCACATTCACAGCGCAACACTTCCGCATTGTCTGAAGAGGAAGCAGCATCATGACCAGCCTGTTCGTTGATCGTCGCGGAGTGGAACTCGAACTTGAATCCGGTGCCATCGTCTTCCGGGAGAACGGCGAACGTATCGGAACCGTGCCGATCGCCCCGTTGACACGCGTCTTCCTGCGTGGCGATGTCAGCTTGCCGGCTGCGCTTCTCGGCAAACTTGGCGAACGCGGTGTCGGCGTGGTCATCCTCAGCGGCCGGACCGGCCGCCCCAGCCTGTTGCTGGCCAGACCGCACAACGATGCGTTACGGCGTGTCGCACAGGTGCGTCTGAGCCTTGATGTACCTGCCAGCTTGACGATTGCCAGGGAACTCATCGAACGCAAGCTGGCGCGGCAGATCGAATGGTTTGCCGAACTGCGCGAAAGCGATATACGGGTACGCTACGAGCTCAGTCGCGCCCTGCGTGGACTCGAAGAACATCGATCTCGTCTTGGCAATATCAGCAATGCAGCCAGCCTGCGCGGTATCGAAGGTTCCGCAGCAGCACGTTATTTTACCGGTCTGCAAGCCGTCGTTCCTGACTCGCTGCATTTTCATGGTCGCAACCGCCGTCCGCCGCGCGACCCGTTCAACGCCATCCTCTCGCTCACCTATACCCTACTGCACAGCGAAATCGTAATTGCGTTGCATGGTGCGGGGTTTGATCCCTACGTCGGTTTTTATCACCGCCTGGATTTTGGCCGGGAATCACTTGCTTCCGATCTGCTGGAGCCGCTGCGACCACTGGCCGATCGTTTTGCCCTTGCACTGATGCGCCAGCGAGTGCTCGACAAGGATCATTTTACAACAACCGAGTCGGGGTGCCTGCTTGGCAAGGCCGGTCGTACACACTATTACGCAGCTTATGAAAAACACAGCGAAACCCTGCGCAAAGGCGTTAATCAGGAAATCGAGCGACTGGCCGAACAGGTTGGCAGCGCTTTGGCAGCAGGGCCAGAAGATGCACCAGATTATAATTCCGGAAATATCGAATGAACCTCAAAACCTTGGTTAATCGTGCATCAGTGCTTGAGTTTCCACACCCCAAAATCATTTCCTCCGGAAATGTGCAATGAGTGATTTCGTTATCTGCTACGACATCACCCACCCGCGGCGGCTGGCGCGCATGCATCGCTATCTGGTAAAACGCGCTGTGCCTCTGCAGTATTCCGTATTCCTGTTCAGCGGCGATGATCGCCAACTTGGACGTTGCATGCAGGGCGCCACTGAACTGATCGACGAAAAGAAGGACGATCTACGCGTCTATCCGCTGCCAAACCATGGTCTCAAAGCGCGTATCGGACAACCCGCCTTGCCGGAAGGCATACAGTGGAGCGGCTTGCCGACTACGTGGTAGAGTGGAGCGTTTCAGAAAGAATCTGCCGTTTAAAGGAGGTATCTTGCAGCACCCTGCCAACTTTCCTCTTTCCCCTTCGCAGCACTTTGATTTTGCAAAGGAAATGAATGGTGGTCAGAAACATCGATGCCCTGATTTCAAAGGGATTGAGACA
>Ga0209941_1000266_pt1 | contig 81917 bp, 61 predicted proteins | sample ThiBiot_300_plan_FD_183945 | JGI IMG/M metagenome (GOLD analysis project Ga0209941, IMG submission 183945) | Wastewater bioreactor microbial communities from Cape Town, South Africa - Thiocy_solids_1 (SPAdes) | ecosystem: Engineered > Bioremediation > Thiocyanate > Unclassified | place: South...
CAGGCACTTGTACGCCACATATTTTTAATGAAAGAAATTTTTGAAAATATGTATCATAGCTTTCTTATTATGAAGTTAACTTATGATATTAAAAAATCGGCTTTGCTGAGTTTTTGAGCAAGCCCTAAGTAGAATGGCTGTTCAGGATAGACCCAATAAAAAAATATTCCACATATACAAATGTGGATGATAAGTGTATTCTTTCCTTTCCTCGTTTTTGCCACTTACTTTCTTTACAAATTAGGCAATCAATTACCTGATCTGTAAAGATTTCAATTTATCTTCAAAGGAGCTTATCCAGGAATTTATGATAAGGATATATCTCCCGGTTTATTTTGCCTGTCTTAGCTATAAAAATTCTAGATCTGATTTAGCCGGGTAGAATTAATTTATACTTTTACGCCGGATAAATTTGTTGCCCGGGCATATAAAAATACAATGAATTTTATCTGATCTTTCGGCCTCAGATGCCTGTTGCTACTCCCTTAACATAAATATCTACAGGCTTGCCTGAAGGCAGCCAGGTTGAAGTTGGTTAAAGATATGCCCTGAATCCGGCACATCAATTACAATTTTATACTCTTACCATAATAAAATTTCCTAACTTCATTTTTTACCTTTACCAAAAAATAATTGCAAACTTCAACTACATATATTGAAAGTGATATACTGCGTCAAATAGCGGAAGGGGACGAATCAGCCTTTCATCTGCTGTTCAATGAGCACTGGCAAAATATTTATGGAGTAGCTTATATGCTCACTAAGTCAGCGCCTATGGCGGAGGATATGGTGCAGGAGATTTTTATGAAACTGTGGGTAAAAAGAGAGCAGTTGCCGGAGGTAGAGAATTTTCGTAATTATTTATTTATAGTGGCACGCAATCATATTTTTAATGAATTAAAGAAAAAGTCAACCGACATTCTTTTTACTGATCACTTGTTTGAGTATTTTCATGAGATTAGGGAGACACCGGAAAAAAAATTAATAGAAAAAGAAGCCGAACAAATAATTGGAGAGATAATAGAAAGGCTTCCGCAGCAGCAAAAAATGATATACCGCCTGAGCCGGGAGGAAGGCCTGAGCCGCAATGAAATGGCAGACAGGCTTGGTATTGCGCCTAATACAGTTCGTAACCATCTGGCAAGAGCTTTGGAGATGATCCGGCACGAATTACAGCGGGAGGTTAACGGGCTGCTTTTATGGATATGCCTGATAGAGATATTTCTTCTGAACTAGCAAGAAAATAAAGAGAATAGATGTGTGTTGAATCCGTAAGGAACCGGACAATTTTTTTAATTATTATATCCAGTTTTCGATTTGTAACCCTTTTACCCGCCGGAATTCCTTTTCATTGTTTGTCACCAATATTATGGTTCTCACTTTTAGCATGAGCTGCTATTAGCGTATCAGGCGGGCCGATAGGTGTTCCTTTAGCTTCAAGTTCTGCTCTGATAGTGCCATATATTATGGCTGCTTTATAATCAAAAGGTAAGATTTCAAATGAGATTAAAAATTGGTGAAGTGCAGTTAGATTCTTTTTTATAGAAGCGCTTTTGTATGCGCCATATTCTAATTCGGCTAAAGTAATAGCAGACAATGCTACCTCTCCTGGCAGAATAGTATTAAATTTTTCTAATACAGAAGCGGGTTTTTGCTTAATTATGTTGATTTCTTTCACTCATAAAATCTGCTGAGAACTCAGAAAGGCTGTCATAAAAACTTTGCCATGGGGCATGAAAAGGAATGATATAGATTATATTTCCCATTTTTTTCAAATAAACTTTATCATCGTTTATTCTTAACTCTTGGGGTAATGGAACTGACTGAATGCCGGAAATATTTTGTATTGCTACTTCTTCTATTTTCATATTACCGTGAAGTTACCTGTTATTTTTCGGATAAAAATTAAAAATATTTTCCCTCCAACTGGTACAATATACTTTTTTTCCTGTCTTCATTTTTGTATTGCCTTGTGAACGGTAATAAAACAAATGAAAAATCATTTACGCATAGAAGCGCTTTTGGACGGTTATCTTGCAGGCACTCTTTCTGATATAGAACTGAAAGAGTTTCTGTCGCTCGTAAATACAGAAGATTATTTTTTAAAATCTGTAATTGATGAGTGGTTGCAACAGGAAAGTTTTACAGGATTAGCCGATGAAGAAAGAGGCGAAATGATTTACCGGCAGATAATAGAGAAAAAAGATTCTTTAGCTTCTTCAACCAAAGAGACGGTAAAAGAGATAGGCATATCCAAATATGGATGGAAACGATTGCTTATAGCAGCAAGTATCTTCGGCCTTTTACTCTGTGGTATATGGCTGACGCTTAATCAACGCCAGGATAAGCCTAAGCCCGGCCAGGCAATTGTTGAAGCTCCTGTCCGCGATGTGGCTCCCGGCGGTAATAAAGCGATTTTAACTCTTGCTGATGGTAAGCAGATCATTTTGGATAGTACACAGGGAAAAATCGTACAGCAAGGTAATCTGAAAGTGATCAATCTTGATGGAAAACTGAATTATGAAGGCCAGAGCAGCGCCGTAGAATATCATACTTTATCTACTCCCAGAGGCGGGCAGTATAAATTGATATTGCCTGATGGCTCTGATGTATGGCTCAATGCTGCTTCTTCCATTACTTTCCCAACAGCATTTATAGGAAAAGAAAGGAATGTAAGCATTACAGGAGAAGCGTATTTTGAAGTAGCGCACCATGCTGAGCAGCCTTTCCATGTTAACGTAAACGCTATGAATATTGAAGTGCTCGGCACTCACTTTAATATTAATAGTTACCGCGACGAGCCTTACATAAAAACAACTCTTTTAGAAGGAAGCGTAAAGATCAGCAGAAATAACGGAGAAACAATTCTGCTTAAGCCCAGGCAGCAGGCAAGCATCAATCAATTAACTGAAGAACCAATAACTATTACAACTCCTGATATAGACGGGGTAATGGCCTGGAAGAACGGCAGATTTTCTTATAATAATACTGACCTTAAAACCATAATGCGGCAGATCATGCGCTGGTACAATGTGGATGTAGAATATAAAGACAAGATTCCTGTAAGATATTTTACCGCCGATATTTCAAGAGATAAAAGCCTGTCTGCTATTTTAAAGATACTTGAATTAAGCAATATTCATTTCAGGCTTGAAGATTCATCACCCGGGCATGCCGGAAAAATAACCGTATTACCATAATAACCATTAAACAAAATTAACTATGATATGAAACCGGTATAAAAATTTATTAAAGAAAACTTAGCTAATAAAAAGCCGGATTACGATGGCGATCATAAACCGGCAAAGATTCAGCTAATTAAATAAGCGATCACGAAACCGTTATTTTTTAACTAAAACCAATGCAAAGCTATGCAATTAATTGCTCTATCGGAAGGCGCTGCGTTTTCGCGTAGAGGCCGCCGTTCTCTTATCAAAAAAACCTGGCTTATCATGAAAATGACCATTGTTTTACTTACTATTGTCTGCTTCCAGGTATCGGCAAAAGGATACACACAATCTATAACTCTTGCAGTAAAAAATGCTCCGCTTGAAAAAGTGTTTAAAGAGCTTAAAAAGCAGACCGGCTATGATTTCTGGTATGAAACTAAGCTATTACGTAAAGCAGAAAGGGTAGATATAGAAGTAAAAAATACTTCTTTAAAACAGGCGCTGGACGAATGTTTCAGAGACCAACCTTTTACCTACAGTATTATTGATAAAATAATTGTGGTTAAGCTAAAACCTCTGGCAGATTTTTCACCCGGGATTCCAACAGCAACTGACCCTATCCCACCTCTGCTTATTGAGATTCATGGTACAATAACAGATGATAAAGGCCAGCCATTGGCAGGAGCTACTGTTTTAGTAAAAGGCACTCCTATTGGGACCAAATCTGATACAAACGGCAGCTTCTCTATAAATGCCGAGCCTGCTTCAACTTTAGTTATTTCTTTTGTCGGCTTCGAATCTATAGAAGTGAAAGTGGGTAACCGAACCAATATTACGGTTCATTTGAAGCCCTCTGTTTCTGTTAGTGATGAGGTAGTGGTGATCGGGTATGGAACAGCTAAAAAAAGTGATTTGACCGGATCGGTTGCAAGTGTAAAAGCCGATGACTTTGAAAATCAACCAATGACCCAAATGACTGAAATGCTGTCTGGGACGGTAGCGGGATTTAATTCTAACCAGGGCACAGATGCAACGGGTGGTGGAAGTATGGAAATAAGAGGCCCTAAGTCACTGAATGCATCCACAGACCCTATGATAGTTGTGGATGGGTCAATTTACAATGGTTCTTTGTCAGATATTAATCCCTCTGATATTGCGACCATAGATATTTTAAAAGATGCAAGTTCGGCGGCAGTATATGGCGCGAGGGCTGCAGCCGGCGTGGTACTGGTAACAACTAAAAAGGGCAAGCTTGGTAAGCCGGTAATTAACGCTTCCGCACGGGTTAGTTCTGTTGGGGTTACTCATGCCTTTAAGCCTTATGATAAGGACGGATACCTGACTTTCCGGGAAGATGTATTAAGGGGGTACTATCCTCAAAATCCGTATTGGTATTATACTAACCCTGAAAATTTACCTGCCGGCATAAGCTTAGATCAATGGCGGAATGCCAGCAATAATCCACAGAGCGATAATACCAAAGAATGGCTTAAAAGACTTAATTTTTTCAATGTAGAAACAGAAAATTATCTGAACGGTAAATATGTGGATTGGTATGATGAAGTGATAAGAACAGGGAGCAAACAAGACTATGATGTCAGCATAAGTGGGGGAACTAAAGCAATTAAATATTATTGGTCATTAGGCTACCAGGATAATAAAGGAATAATAAGGGGCGATCAATTTTCAATTTTACGGTCCCGCTTGAATTTGGAAGCAAACATAACTCCCTGGCTGACAGCAGGGACCAATCTGCAAATATCGCAAAGAGACCAGGATGCAGTTCCGGCCAATTTAGGGCAAATGTTCATTATGAGCCCTTATGGCAGTATGTATGATCCAAATGGAAATATCAAATGGTATCCCAATGACTTTGCTACGCCTAACCCGTTGATTAATTATTATGGCAGGGATAGGTATCAACGCAGCCACAACCTGTTTGCTATCTTATACTCTGAGATAAAACTACCCTTCAATATAAAATACAGGCTTTCTTTCCAACCGAGAGTAGAGTATTCAAAAGACTATAATTTTTATTCATCTAAAACTATAACTGGTGGTTCGAACGTATCCGGCGGATATGCCACGAGAGCCGATTCATCGGTTAGCGAATATATTTTAGACCACTTAGTTTCATGGAATAAAGTTTTTGGTGTTCATAAATTTGACGTAACCCTGTTATATAGTTTAGAAGCTAACAATGGGTGGGCTACAAGGTCTCAGAACCAAACCTTTGTACCCAATGAGAATTTAGCGTTTCACGGATTACAATATGGAACCAATCCGGGAGTTTATTCAAATGATACGAGGCTGACAGGAGATGCCATTATGGGGCGGTTGAACTACACCTTAAATGATAAATATCTGCTTACTATGTCCTTGCGCAGAGACGGATATTCTGCCTTTGGTGTTAAAAATCCCAGGGCATGGTTTCCGGCTGCTGCCTTTGCCTGGGTGGTGTCTAATGAGAAATTCTTTAAAAGCGATCTGATCTCCCGCTTAAAACTCCGTACCTCATGGGGGGCTAACGGGAACAGGGATATTGGCGCTTATGCTGCTTTAGCACAGTTGGCGTCGGTTCCATATTATAACGGATCTCAATTGCAGGTGGGCGTAACGCCATCTACTTTGGCTAATTATGATTTAAAATGGGAGAGAACAACTTCGGCCAATGTAGGCGTAGATATGGAGATGCTAAATGGTAAAGTACGCGCCTCGATAGATGCTTATGACATGACTACTACAAATTTGTTGATGAACAGGCTCTTGCCGAGAATAACCGGATATAGCAGTGTAACATCCAACCTGGGAGAATTGGGAAATAAGGGAATGGAGGTTTCGATTGAAACAGTAAATAAAGACAACGGAAATTTTAAATGGAGCTCTGGTGTTGTATTCTCTTTCAATAGAAATAAGATCAAAAAACTATTTGGCGATTATGAAGAATATGATGACCGTGGCACTACTAAGAAAAGAGAGGTACCTGATTATAGCAACGAATGGTTTCCGGGGCAAGCGCTTGACAGGGTTTGGGGTTATAAAATAACAGGGATCTGGCAGAAAGAGGAAGCTGATGAGGCTAAAAAATACGGCTTATCTCCAGGCGATTTTAAAGTAGTGGATCCTAATGGGGATTATAAATACGCCGCTATACAGGATAAGCAATTTATCGGTTATTCTACTCCAAGATATAGAATAGGATTTAGAAATGATTTTACCTTCTTTAAGAGTTTAACTGTTTCCATGTTTTTGCGTAGTGACCTTGGCCATATTGGAGCTTTTACCGATGGTAAAAGACCTAGTGGGTCAGATACTTATGACAGGAGAAACACAAGTGATTTCCCTTATTGGACGGCTGAGAACAGGAATAATGAATATCCGAGGTTGAACACTAATACTACTGTATTTGGAGGTGGAATTGATATGTATTTCTCCAGGAGTTTTTTAAGAGTACAGGATCTGTCAGTGGCTTACGATTTTCCTAAACAGTTATTTGAGAAATATGGCCTTACCAGGCTTAAAGCTTTTGTAGCTGCAAGAAATCTTGCTACAATTCATGGATGGCCTAAGTGGGATCCGGAATCTCCCGATGTTCCAATGCCAAAAACCTTTAGTGTGGGATTAAATGTATCACTTTAAAATGTTCGTTATGAAAAAATTAAAATATTTGTCTTTATTTCTTTTCATTCTGATAACCGGATGCCAAAAGCATAATTGGTTAGAACCTCAACCTCTCTCTTTTTTCAGCCCGGAAAATGTGTTTAATAGTAAAGAAGGGTTTGAGTCTTTATTAATAAGCCTGAGGAAGGATCTGAAAATAGATTTTTATGAGGAAGATAATAATATCCGGTGTGAATTTGCCTCATCTGACCTGGGGTCGCCGTGGTCTCAATTGGATTTTTATAAATTGACTCCTAATTTAAGTCAATACTATAGATTCTTAACTATGTTCATTGATGCGTATGGCACGATCAAAAATGCAAACGTATTGGTATCAAGGATTGATAATATAAAATGGAATAACGAAAGTGAACGTAACGCCATATTAGCGGAAGCGCTCTGGCATAGGGCCTATTGGTATTATCGTTTGGTAAATTCTTATGGAGATGTTCCTTATATAGGCGTAGAAGTAACCGGGCCTAAATTAGATTATCAGACTTATACACGGGATGCAATTTTAGGGAAGATCCAAAAAGACCTTGAATTTGCCGCAGAATGGCTGCCGGCCAGCGCTCCGCCGGGAGAGATTTCAAAGGGCGCTGCAAATCACCTGCTAACGAAAGTTTATTTGGCAAACCTGGAGTTTGATAAAGCTATAGCAGCCGCATCCAAAGTTATTGATGGCGGGAACTATCAACTGATGACTCAAAGGTTTGGTTCTGTAGCGTCTGATGGGACTCGAAATCTTATATGGGATTTGCATAGGCCTGAAAATTTTAATATAGCTCAAAACAGGGAGACTATTTTAGCATGTGTTGACAGGTATGAAGCGCCTCCGGGAGCGAAGTCAACGGGAATCTGTACGATGAGGGATTACAACCCACAATGGTTTCAACCGCAGGTTTTGGATAGCCAGGGGAAACCAGGAATGGTTGCCAAGGGGCAGGAGTATGATACATTAGGCAGGGGAAATGCTAATGTGAGAACTACCTGGTCTTACCAATACGGCCTTTGGGCCTATAAAGGGCAGACCTGGCAAAATACAACAGATTTAAGAAGATCGGATATCAATTGGGTGGACATTAATGAAATAATATACAATAACCCTGCGTCTGTTGATTATGGTAAGCCTGTAAAAAAAGAATACCTGGCTCAGCAATTGGATACTTTTAAACATATCTATGCACTCCCTCAGTATATCTTATATGCTCCCCAACAGGATCCCGGCGCCACGCCAAGAGGAGGCAATGCAGATTGGTATGTATATAGATTAGCCGGAACGTATTTATTGCGGGCAGAAGCATACTATTGGAAGGGTATGCTTCATGAAGCAGCGCAAGATATCAATAAGGTGAGAGAAAGGGCGCATGCCTTGCCTATAGCTGATAATGAAGTAACATTAGATTTCATTTTCGATGAAAGAGGGCGCGAGCTTTTTGCCGAAGAAGTACGGCATTCAGAGTTAGTGAGGGCATCATTTATTTTAGCAAAACGAGGTGACCAGGGCTATAATTTATCAGGCATAAGCGAAAAGAATTATTATTATGATAGAGTTATGAAATACAATCCTACTTATAACGATAAGGTCACGTTATTAGGAAATACTGCTGCTATGGCTCCTTTCCACATGCTATGGCCAATACCGGAATCCGTAATAACAGCCAACACATTAGCTACTATCAACCAAAATAAAGGATACGTTGGATATGAGCAGAACAAACCGCCGTTGAATAAAATAGATGAATAGATGAATTTAAATTACTGATCAGAAGTAGCGAAATTCTTGTTAGAAAAATGGCCGGGCGCGATGCCCGGCCATTTTTCTAACATATCGTTTACCTCTATTTTTATTTCATTACCCATATACAAGTTGCCTTTGCTGGTTAACGGCTTGCCTGAAATAGAGACTTTTAATGGCTCTATTCTCTAATAAGTTACAACGGTTATCAATATACGGTTTTTAGCACATCAAAACCTGTCTCCAGGTATTACTTGCCTTCCATTATCATACCTGCGAACGTTAAAAATTTGTTTTATTAAATTGTTTTTTTGACCTTCGGGTAGCAACATTCAGTTGGCGCTTTTGAGAGGATCAATGATAATGTATATCCAAAACTGTTTCATAATACGCCAAAACTTTATAGAATGAGGAGAAATCAATTTTTCTAAAATGATGCACAAGCCAACATATAATACGTTAGATGATAAAGATCTTCTTGAGTTGCTTTGCGCAAATAATACTCAGGCATTAGCTGCTATCTATGACAGATACTGGTCTAAATTATATTTGCAGGCCTATAATGTAATAAGAGACAGGTATATTTCTGAAGATATTGTGCAGGAGATCATTGTGCAATTATGGACGAAGCGGGCCACTATAGAAATCAGGAGTTTAGATGCTTACCTATACACTGCAGTCAGATACCAGGTTTTCAAAGCTATCCGCTCGTATAAAGTAATTGAAAGCCTTAAGATGGAAGAAATTTCAAGTGTGAACGATGCGGATCAGGCGTTGATGAAAAAAGATATTCAAAATCTTCTTGATGAAGGTATATCCCAGCTTCCTGTGAAGTGCAGAGAGGTATTTAAATTAAGTCGCAGAGATCATCTTAGTACTAAAGAAATAGCTGTCCGTTTGGGCATTGCGCCAAAAACTGTGGAGAACCAGCTAACCATTGCGTTAAAGCGTCTTAAATCTATAATAAGCCAGTTGTTATTTTTAATTTTTTAGCTATCTAAAATTTTACTTCTTCTTAAAAAGCCACCGCCTTTGACATTGGTAATGTTCTGTGGGCTTTGCCTGGTTATTTTCTCATCATTGAAGACACAAACACGAAGGGTTTTCTGCGAAAAAATAAAAGAACAAAGCCTTCCCGGATGCCCGTTCAGAAGGATTTTTCTTTGTGTCCTTTGAGCCTTCGTGGTAATACCAAATTGAATTATAAATTGTTCCAAAAATTTATGGTATAATGCTGATGATACAGTCGTTTAGTCAATGAAATTGGACTATTACGAATGTACGATCGGTATAATTTTTTGTTCTGTGTTGTTTCAGAGTAGAATAATGTAGGCAAGAGATTACAAAGATGTTTATAAATTGTATAGTAAAGAGGGGTTATGCCCGATGCTTTCAACCCACCTTCCTGGAAGGTGGGCTGTTGAGTCCGGATATTTCCCTCCGTTAAAAAAATAATTTTTCTTTTGGGGGTTCCCTCTGTTTTTTGGCACATACAATTAATAAGCTATGAATAAAATTGAATTTCACAATTTGGTTACCAGGTACCTTGCAGGCGCCACAAGCCCTGAAGAAGAAAAGCTATTACTCCGGTATTATGATCTTCTTCAGGAAAACCAGCTACCCTGGGATGAAGATCAGATGGGCATTTACGGGGATGTAAAGAAAAAAATATATCGTAAGGCGTTAAACGAAATTGCCGGGCACGAAAAGATCAGCGAGCGTAATAAAATCAGTTACCTGTTTTCAAATTGGCGGGTTGCCGTTGCTGCTGCATCAATTATTGTTATTTTACTTTCTGCCATAGTTTATTTTCAATTAAAATCTCCTGCTGAACAGGTTGCAAAAAAAAATGAACAGCCAGCGCCTGTTCCGCGCGACATTACTCCAGGTGGCAATAAGGCTATTTTAACGCTGGCAGATGGATCCCAGGTTGTTTTGGAAGATGCCAATAACGGAGCTATTACCCAACAGAGCAACGTAGTTGTCAGTAAAACAAAGAATGGACAATTAGTTTATAATACCGAAGGCGATGGCCAGCCGGTGGAGAATAAAATTCCGGCGTTTAATACCATCAAAACCCCTGTTGGCGGGCAATACCGGGTAGTACTCTCTGATGGTACAAAAGTCTGGCTTAATTCAGAGTCTTCTATAAAGTTCCCGGTTGCTTTTATTGGCAATGAACGATCTGTAGAGATTAAGGGGGAAGCTTATTTTGAAGTCGCCAGAGATAAGGCAAGGCCATTCAAAGTAGTTAGCGACGGCCAGGTAGTTGAAGTTTTGGGAACACATTTTAATGTAAATGCTTACAGAGATGAAGCTGATATTAAAACCACTTTGGCGGAAGGGTCTGTAAAGGTATCTTCAGGTGAGGTAAGCAATACTATAGCGCCTGGCCAGCAGGTTATGCTATCGCGTAAAAGCCATGCTATGAATATTGTTGCGGTAGATACTGATGCAGTGATATCATGGAAAGATGGGCTTTTTGTTTTTAATGATGAAGACATTCACAGTATCATGCGTAAAATATCGCGCTGGTATGGCGTAGAAGTGGTCTTCAGCAATGATAATATGAATGAAAAATTTGGCGGGGTAATATCAAAATTTGAAAACGTATCAGAGGTGCTTAAAATATTAGAAGTAACAGAAACCATTCACTTTAAAATTGAAAAAAGGAGGATAACCGTTATGAAATAAATATCAAAAACTAATCAGCAACCAGCAATGAGATAAAAAACCAGGAGCGGTTCGAGCGCCCCTGGAAATTCGAGCTCATTAAACTTTTAACCAAGTATCAATTAACTCAAACCAAAAGTATGAAATTTAATGTAATACCCCTATTACGCCGAAGTTTTCACGTATATCATAATCTTTTTTTAGCGATGAAGCTTACGATGATCTTTCTTATTACCGCATTAATGAACGCAAGCGCTGCGGGTTATGGCCAAAAAATCACATTGGCAGAAAAAGATGCTTCCCTTGTAAAAGTCTTAAAGCAGATCAGGCAGCAAAGCGGCTATAATTTTGTTTATAACCAAAGAAGCTTAAGGGAAGCTAAAAAAGTTAATATCAATATGATAAATGCCGATATTGACCGGGTACTGAAAGCCTGCTTTACCGGGCAGCCGCTTACCTATGAGATATTAATGAATACAGTAGTGATAAAAACGCTTCCGGAGCCTGTAGCGCCTGTCGAAAAAACAGATCAGATAGAAATAAACGGAAAGATCATAGATGACAAAGGACAGCCATTGGCAGGGGCTACCGTTTTGGTAAAAGGCACTTCTATTGGAACTAAGTCTGATGCAAATGGCAATTTCTCTATAAATGCAGAACCAAATTCCACGTTGATCATTTCCTTTGTGGGCTTCGAATCTACTGAAGTAAGAGTAGGTAATCAAACCAACATTACCGTTCGGTTAAAGCCTTCTGTTTCTGTTAGTGATGAGGTGGTGGTTGTGGGATATGGTACACAAAAAAGAAGTTCGGTTACTGCTTCTATTTCAAAGATTGAAAATGATAAATTAGATCAAATCCCTACCGGAAGATTGGAGAATGCTATCATTGGCCGCATGGCAGGCGTTAACATTACTACACAGCACGACAGGCCTGGGCAAGCTCCTGAAATTAATATAAGAGGATATAACTCTATCAGTGCGGGTAACTCACCTTTAATTGTGATTGATGGGGTTCCCGGAGGAAATCTGGGATTAATAAATATGAATGATATCGAGTCTATTGAGGTGTTAAAGGATGCTTCTTCTGCCGCTATTTACGGGTCAAGAGGCGCCGGCGGCGTGGTATTGGTTACAACAAAAAGAGGAAAAAGCGGCAAACCGGTTTTGAGCATAAATGCCTATTCCGGTTTTTCAAAAGCCATGTTATACAACGACTGGATCACGGGTAAAGAGTGGTATGATCTTTTGGTGAAATATCAGAACAGAGCCTTTGCCACTACAGGGGGCGACATTTCTATACCTATGATAGGAGATCCCAGAAGGCCCTTGAATTATCAATTGGATTCAGTTATTTATAAACTTCCCCAAACTATTTGGGAAAAGGAGGTAACGCGCACAGCGCCTATTCAGAATTATAATGTTGCAGTTAGCGGAGGAAGTGAGAATGTAAGGTACTATGTTTCCGGCACCTACGGCAACGAACAGGGAGTAATAAAGACTGCCGGTTACGAGACCTTCAATTTTAGAGCTAATCTTAATATAAAAATTAATAAGAGAGTGGATATGGGAGTGGAGTTAAACCCCCGGTATATTAAACAGCGATTAGCAGGAGGAGGAGCGATGATTAATTTTAATAAGTACCCATATTTTACTGCACCATATAAGGTAAATGGAAAGTACCCCAGAACAATTGACTATGCTTATGGCCATTCCGGTCAGGCAAGCCCTTTTACTTACATCTATGGCACAAGAGATTTCGTTAATTCTTTGTCTAACATTGGGAATGCATTTGTTAATATAAAATTAATAGAAGGGCTAAGCTTGAGAACATCCGTTGGTACAACTATGAATTATGCTACTAACAACAATTATACAGATGGGGATGGAGACCCTCAAATACCTGCTAATGGATACCTCAATGAGTCGCATGGTATTGATTTGGTTAATGAAAATGTACTTAGTTTTAATAAGAAGTTCAACGAAAAACATGATTTTGATGCGCTGTTAGGCGCTTCCTATCAATTGGCTACATCTCAAAATACCAGGATGACAGCAGTGGCCAATTCTTTCAATAACGATATAGTTCAGACATTGAATAATGCTATTATTAATCCCTCTGCATCTACTTCTTCAAAGACCCAGTGGGGTTTAATATCCTATTTTGGAAGGATAAATTACGCTTACAACAATAAGTATCTGTTAGCCGCCTCGCTTAGAAGAGATGGCAGCTCACGTTTTGGGAAAAATAATAAATGGGGGTACTTTCCTTCGGTATCAGCGGCCTGGCGAATTTCAAAGGAAAATTTCCTGGTTGATAATAAGGTGATCAATGAATTGAAGTTGAGAGCGAGTTATGGAGAAACCGGTAATTTCAATATAGGGAATTTTCAATATTTGGGAACCGTAAGTAATGCTGTTTTTTCACCTGATAACAAGACTGTTAACGGAATTGCCCAAACTTCCATTGCCAATCCTGATCTATCATGGGAAAAAGTTAAATCCTATGATATAGGGATTGATCTTGGATTGTTTAATAATAGATTGACCTTTAATCTGGATTATTATAATAAACGTACACAGGGCATGTTATACCAGGTAAATGTGCCTGCTATAACAGGGTTTACAAGTGCCATCCAAAACATTGGTACGGTTGAAAACAAGGGATTTGAAATAGAAGTTCAATCAAGAGTAATAGCTGATGGCAGCTTTAAATGGAACACTTCCTTTAATTTCTCTACCATTCAAAACAAGGTCTTGGACCTGGGAGGTGTTAATGAAAGGATTATTCCCATTACAATAGGGATGGATTGGTTATTAAGAGTGGGAGAACCCATGTTCTCTTATTATTCGTATAAAATGATTGGTATTTACCAGGATCGTGACGAAATTAATAATACCCCCCATTTAGCAGGAACAGTCCCCGGAAACCCTATTGTGGAAGACAGAAATCATGATGGTAAAATAAATACCGACGACAGGTATATAGCGGGTAATTACATGCCAAAAGCGACACTTGGTTTCACCAATCAATTCACATGGAAAGGCTTTGATCTGAGTTTTACTTTACAGTCTTCACTTGGATCAAAGATCTTCAATGAAGAGTATCTTTTTTATCAGGGCCCCAATTTAGGAACGCTGCGCAGATCTGTAAATAACCAATGGTGGTCTAAGGATGATCCGGGAGATGGGAAAACACCGGGAATTGCTATCTCACAATTGTACAGTTATATTACAAATACTGATTACTATATTGAAGATGCTTCTTATTTAAATTTCAGGAACCTGAATCTTGGGTATAATATGTCAGATGTGGTGAAGAATACTTTTATAAAGAGCCTGAGGTTATATCTTTCTGTAAACAATTTGTTTATTATCAAAAACAAGAACTTTCATGGCTATAATCCTGAAGGGGTAACCAGCGGAGGAATTGAGGGAATCAACAGTACGCCTGGTTTCAACCAGGGATCTGAACCTATGAACCGCAGGGCGGTAATCGGGATAAATCTGAACCTTTAATTCTTTATCAGAAAAACTATTAACAATGAAAAAAATAAATTATATAAGTAGCCTTATTCTCATTTTTCTAATGGGCTACACCCAATCATGTCAAAAAGAACTATTGAGCCCTGTTCCTGAATCTGTTCTTACAGATGCAAATGCATTCAATACTGCCAAAGGTATTGATCAGGCTGTATTGGGAGCCTACAATGTGCTTCAGTCCATGACAAACACCAACTATGAATTAATGGAAATGCCTTCCGGAGATATGTATGGAAGTTTATTCTCCGGTACTCCCGGAATAAGTGAAATCGCTCTTTTGACAACCAGCCCTGACAATCCCCGGATAAACAGTTTTTGGAAAACCTGCTATAATGGTATTTTCCGGGTAAATACTGTTTTAGACAGAATAGATATCCCCAATGATTATTCCGGTTCTCAAAAAAATCAATTCATAGGCGAAGCAAAATTTTTGAGAGGGTTGTTTTATTTTGACTTAGTAAGGATTTTTGGGGGAGTTCCGGTTGTTACAACTGTCTTACCTATTGAAAAATCGAAAACGATTGGCAGATCAACTGAACAGGAAGTGTATGGTCAAATTGTGAGCGATCTTAAAGATGCAATAAATTCTCTGCCTCCGGCTTCTAAGATTGCCTGGGGAAGATCTTCCAAAGGCGCTGCAGTTGCCTTATTAGCTAAGGTGTATGTCTATATGAAAGATTGGAACAATGCAAAAACTTATTTAGACGAGCTTTTCTCAAGCGAATTTTCTTATAGCCTGCTCTCAAACTATGGCGATTTGTTTAAAATAGCCACTGAGAAAAATAGTGAGGCCATTTATTCAATGCCTTATGTTGAGGGTACCAATGGATCAATATTAGCTACCAGTTACGCACCACTGCAAGGTATCTATGGTATTGTTTCAAATGGCAATTCAGATAATTATGGTACGCCTTCATGGAATCTTCGTAAGAATTTTCTTGATGATGATACCCGGCTGCCTGTTACCATTCAGGAATATTTCCGGCCTTTTACCTCACAGCCCGGAGATCCTCTTAAATGGTGGCCATATATCAATAAATATATGGTTCCCGGATTACCAAGTAGTTCAGGATTGGATGTTCCAATACTTCGGCTGGCGGACATGATATTACTTTATTCAGAGACCTTATATAATTTAAACAAGCCGGATCTGGCTCTTACAGAGCTTAACAGAGTTAGAGAAAGAGCTTTTAAAAATGCTTCCCATAATTATACATTATCTGACATTTCTTCAAAAGAAACTTTTTATGATAAGCTATTATTAGAGCGGCATTTAGAACTGGCAGCAGAGAACAACAGATGGTTCGATTTAGTTCGTACTGATAGATTTGTTGCAGAGTTAGGAAACGGCTTCCTTGGCTCCTATTCTTCCCCTTCAGGAGATAATGCTACTCTTATTCCTATGCATGCAAAGCCCTATAACAGGGTTTTCCCAATTCCTAATGAGCAAATTCAACTTGCTAATCCAGGAGTTTTAACTCAAAATGAGGGATATAATTAAGAAGCTGTTTGTGAGAAGCTGTTTGAATTAATCAAAATAAAATGATATACCTTACAACAAAATATTTTTAGCCACTGATTACACAAATGCTTCGCAAAGCGAAGTACACAGATTTATCAGTGTGAATCAGTGTAATCAGTGGCAAATAAATAATTCAAACAGCTTCTAACTTTACAGCTTAAAATCAACACATGAAACAAATAATAAGAATTGCTTTTATGCTGATACTGATGTCCCCATCAGTATTTGCACAGCAAAAAAATATTAACTGGGTTCAGGAAACTAAAGAAGCCCCATGGCAACCCAGGGATTCGCAGGGAGAGTTTGTTTACAATAATTCTATGTGGATACTTGGCGGATGGGACACCCCCAAAACACCCAACTTTCTGGATGTATGGAAATCTTCGGATGGAAAGAACTGGGTTCGTACTATAGAGAAAGCGCCCTGGGTTCAGAGTGATTTGCCGGTATCATTGGTCTTCAAAAATAAGATGTGGATCATGGGTGGGCGTAAAGTTCCTGGTAGCGAGTGCAGTAATAAAGTATGGTCATCTACTGATGGAGCCCAATGGAACCTGGTAACCCCCCATGCAGGCTGGAGCCCAAGATTAGGCGCGGGATATGTGGTTTTTAAAAATAAAATGTGGGTGTTGGGTGGCACCAGTGATTTTTATCATAACAATGATACCACTATGATGAACGATGTTTGGTCATCCTCAGATGGTAAACATTGGAAATTGGAAACAGCTAATGCAGGCTGGTCTAAAAGGGCTCATACACAGGCAGTAGTGTTTGATAATAAGATATGGATCATGGGAGGCGGCAAGCGGGCGCCTGATCCGGCAGTAGCTACCAATGATGTATGGTGTTCAGAAGATGGTGTACATTGGACTGAGGTAACACCTGCAGCTCAATGGGGGCCGCGCTTGTGGTTTTCTTTGGTAGTATATCGTGACAGGATGTGGGTACTTGGAGGATGGTCGGATCAGAGCCATAATTTTGGCGATGTATGGTATTCCAAAGATGGTAAGAACTGGACAGAGTTTAAGTCGGATGTATGCTGGTCGAGCAGGCATGAGCTTTCAGCATTTGTATTCCATGATAAAATATGGGTAGCGGGCGGTGCTGCCGAGCCAAATTATAAACTGAACAGTGAAGTATGGAGTCTGAATATTCCTAAGAACTGGTTTAGGGGAAAATAGAAATGAGTTATGATTGTGTTTAATTGTGAGTTGTGGATGCCCGCCCGGCTGAATACCCTGCCCGAATAAGGTCAGGCGGGCGTTCGGACGGGGCGAGTTGGCAAAGCTCACACTGACAACTCACTTATTAACCTGGTTTGGACATTTAGAATTTATTTTAATAAATATCATCTGTGATAAATATCAATCGTCGAAAATTTGTATCCAGTGCTGCTGCTTCTGCTACAGGATTGTTGACAGGCAATAGTCTTATGGGCTCTGCTTCTAAGGAAAGATCATTGACCACCGGTACTACCATCCCGAAAGAAAACCTGATGAAGGAAGTGCTGAAATACCGGAAGATAGATAGCCATGCTCATGTTTTTTTTAATCTTACTAATAGTCCACAAGCCGAAGTAGATTTTGCTGAAAGGTTGGGTATTGACAGGCTTATGATTTCAAAGTTTATGTCTAGCACCAGCAAAGCCACGCCTGAAGTATTCAGAGAAAGTAATGATATAGCGATTAAATGCATGAAACAACATCCTAAGCGATTAACCGGAATGATGGTATTTAATGTTACTTATCAGAAAGAGTCACTTGAGGAGATTGATCGTTGTGTAGATGCCGGTATGGTTGGAGCAGGGGAGTTATATACACAAGTAAAGATCAATGATCCTTTATATTATCCCATTATCGAGAAATTTATTGATTTAAAGATGATCATGATGCAACACTCTATTGCTACTTATTCGCAGACAATTTATCCTAAAGAACCAAGAGGGGGGTCTTTACCGGAAGATTTTGTGGATGTTGCACGAAGGTACCCTGAGGCTATGTTCCAGTATGCTCATATAGGTGGTGGTATTGATTGGGAGTATGCGTGTAAAATATTGAAAGATTCACCGAATGTGTATGTGGACGTTTCGGGAAGCAACAATGTGGCTAATATGATTGACTTTGCAATGAAATACATTGGTGAAGATAGATTGCTTTTTGGCTGTGATGGTAGTTTTTATCAAGGAGTAGGTCATCTGTTTTCTGCAAAGCTAACGGACTCTCAACGTAGAAAAATTTTTTTTGAAAATTATAATAATATACTTAAAAAATCAGGAAACAATGTTATTTAAAAGTGATATGTGTATCCATGGTGTGGGATTATTTTAATGCGATAAAAAAATTGTAAAATGGCACCAATGTACTTTTGGCATTGAATAATGCCAAAACTCTTTTCTTTAATTAAATGAAAAATAAGATTTATGAAAAAAATTGATGCTGTAGTAGAAGAATTGTTGCAACCATCAGATGCGCTTGTAGCTGATATGGCTAAACTAAAAGGTGATATTCTCATTTTGGGTGTAGGTGGTAAAATAGGCCCCAGCCTTGCATTGCTGGCACGGCGGGCTATTGACAAGTCGGGTATTTCCAAAAGAGTGATCGGGGTATCGCGCTTTAGTGAGCCTGGCCTGAAAGAGCAATTGGAACAGAATGGAATAGAAACCCACCAGGCGGACCTACTGAATGAAGCAGATTTAAAAACGCTTCCAAACGTGGAAAATGTACTCTACCTGGCGGGAACTAAATTTGGCACTACAGGCAAGGAATCGTTTACATGGGCTATGAATGCTTATTTGCCCGGGCGTGTGGCTGAAAAGTGCAAGGATTCCCGTATCGTAGTTTATTCTACCGGTGGGGTGTATCCTTTCCGTTCTGTTGCTTCCGGCGGATCTACTGAAGAAGTTCCACCAGCGCCCGTAGGCGAATATGGCCAATCGTGCCTGGGAAGAGAGCGCGTGTTTGAGCATTTTTCTTATAAATACCAAACACCGTTATTGATCTATCGTTTAAATTATGCTAATGATCTTCGGTATGGAGTTCTTTTGGAAGTTGCTAAATCAGTAAAAGAGAAAAAGCCTATTGATTTGACTTCAGGACATGTAAATGTGATCTGGCAGGGAGATGCTAATGAAATTGCGCTACGCTCTTTTCTTCACTGTTCAGTACCTGCGAAATTATTGAATGTGACAGGCCCTGAAACTGCTCCTATAAGATGGATCGCCGGTGAGTTTGGAAGAATATTTAAACAGGAACCAATCTTTACGGGAGAGGAAGAAAATACGGCATTGCTGAGTAATGCAGCCGAATCTTTCCGTCTTTTTGGTTATCCGAAAGTTTCTTTAAAAGAAATGATAGAACTTACGGCTGAATGGCTTCTGGAAGGTGGCGCGACGATTCAAAAGCCGACACACTTCCAGGAAAGGAAAGGCCAGTTTTGATCCTGTCAGCTAATGAATTTAAAACAGGGTATAAGTAAAAAAAAATAATTAAGGCAACGCAGGTTGATATATCTTCGAAAGAGGTCTTCTATAAACTAAACAGTAAAGTGTGGAGCTTGAATATTTCTAAAGGGTGGTTTATGAAAAAATAGAAATGGGTCTCCTGTTAGGATTTGCTTAATAAATATTATTTATGATAAATATCAATCGTCGAAAATTTGTAACCAACGCTGCTGCTTCTGCTGCAGGATTGTTGATAGGCAATAGTCTTATGGGATCTGCTTCTAAAGAAAGATCATTGACCACCGGTACTACCATCCCGAAAGAAAACCTGATGAAGGAAGTGTTGAAATACCGGAAGATAGATAGCCATGCTCATGTTCATATTGGCGAGTCAAATGATGCGGACTGGGTATTATACTATGCCGATAAATTAGGGATCAACAAGCTGATGATCTCAAGGCCTATAACCTCTCTCGCTGAAGCGACGCCGGAAAATTTCAGGAAGGTAAATGACCTGGTGATCAAATCTATGAAGCAACATCCGGATCGTTTTACAGGAATGGTAGTTTTTAATGCAAGATATCAAAAAGAATCCCTCGAGGAGATAGATCGTTGTGTGGATGCCGGTATGGTTGGTGCAGGCGAGCTCTATCGCCAGGTGAAGATCAATGACCCATTGTATTATCCCATTATTGAAAAATTTATTGATCTGAAAATGATTATGATGCAACATTCAGTCGTAGGCTATTCCCGTGTAACCTGGCATTCGGCCGAACCCAAAACAAGCTCTGTACCGGAGGATTTTGTGGATATTGCCAAAAGATACCCGGAGGCAATGTTCCAGTATGCTCACATTGCCGGAGGTATTGATTGGGAGAATGCCTGTAAAATACTGAAGGATTCCCCCAATGTTTATGTGGATGTTTCGGGGAGTAATAATGTGGCTAATATGATTGATTTCGCGATGAGGTATATTGGAGAAGACAGGTTGCTTTTTGGATGCGACAATGGTTTCTATCAAGGGGTCGGCCACCTGTTTTCTGCTAAACTGACTGACGCCCAGCGCAGGAAGATCTTTTTTGAAAATTATAATAATATACTTAAGAGATCAGGAAATAATATTGATTGAAAAAATATAAAGCAAACATTGAAAGATGTGTCTGATAATAACAGAACTTGCATATATTTTTCTATCACTAAAAACATGAAGATGAAAAAATTGATAATTCTTTCTTTAGTTTCCGTAGCGCTTTCATTTATGTTTATTCAACCTGTTTCGTCGCAGAATAAGTTTGATTTTTCAAAAAAGGGCGAAATTCATGACCAGGCGATCCATGCGTGGAACACTCATTACCGTGATTATTTTGCTTCTGAAATTAAGAGGAGGTTATTCCAGGATAATGATATTTATGTTTTATATGACATTCAGATCGGAGGCTTGCAATCGTTTGTAGAGATGACCCGGAGATGTAAGGATACCCAACAAATTGCCGAGCTTGTAGATTTATTAAGCCCTATCTTTTCCACATTAAAACCCATCTCAGAAACTGACAATAGTACGGGCTGGATTTGCAATGGTGGAAGTATATGTACCGCTTATGGTTTTCTTGGAAAAGAAGTGCCTCTTTGCAGTGTGCAGTATTTGGGCCTGTTGGGAGCGCTTGCCACTGATATATCCGAAAATATTCCTCCTTCTCAACAAACAGCGGCAGAGAAGGCTTTTCTTGGTAATGCTTTCAATACCATGGCTGTCCAGTTGAATCGCTGGTTTACGGCAGGCTATTTCACTTCAGTTGATAAGAGGTTTCATATTACTTCTGCCGATATAAAAGACGGGAGTTCAAGGTATTTTTTTTCAGACAGAGATCTTTGGAATCTGACAGTGCTTTCTGATCTGTCGGAGTTACACCAGGCCGGGATACAGCCCGCAGGAGAGGATGGGAAAAAAGCTTTTGATGATTTACAAAATAAAAAAGACGGTATCAAGAAAGTATTCGATCTGTTCCTTGCCAGAACTTTTCTTACCCGATCTTCCAAAGGCGTAAGGGCTGAAATAGACAAAGGATTCTGGAAGTATTTTTTTGATAACAGATATGCCAGTTATGCAGGCGCTACGGCCCCTGTCAGTTGGGAAAAAGACAGCGATGGCAAATGGCAGATGAATACCCGTGTTACATGGGATAGCAGTTATCTTGCGCAGGATGTATCATGGGATATCAGTCATTCAAGAAGGCTGGTTGCAGCCTTGGAAACTTTTGTAAGGAACAAGGGAAATATAAAAAAGGTTTGGGGTTACGACAATCCTGCTTTTGACCCGGTAGCTCTTCGCGAGGCCTATGCCAACCAGATAGTTGAAAAAATATGGAATGGTAACAGGGAATACCCTTTATTCTCTAATTTTTGGAGTGGAGATAATGGCTGGTACAGAGTAGCCTACGCCAACCAGACCGGGAGGCAGTTCGTTGGTTATCCTCCGTATGGGCTTAATACATCTATGCCTGACGGTGGTTATCCGCTTTGGGGAGCTTTTCAGCCAACCTTAAGAACCATTTTCAGGAATATCTTTGCATTGTCACAAACTGATGATGCTAAAGCAAAATCTTTTATCTCGCAGTATTACCAGGGATTATTCAGTGGCAGCAGATCAGGGAATACTTCAAAAAAGCCAATTCTAAGTCTTTCTTTTTTATCGGATTTAGTAGGGCTTCCTATTGCTGATTGAATAAATGAGAAAGCCTGAAATTAATAATGCCTGAATAAGAATGATTTTGAGATGAGGTAATTGGTAAGTTTTTGGCCGCTTGTTTTCTGCAAAAGCTAACCGGTGTTCCATATTGAAAAAATTAAAAAAAATCATAATAGTAATAAAAAAATCAGGAAACAATGTTAATTGATAGCAATGCATATATAGGCCACTGGCCGTTCAGGCGATTTGAGTATGATACCCTTGAAGCCCTTTCAGGCAGAATGAAAGAGTTTGGCACAGACCGGTCTGTAGTTAGTAATCTGAATGGTATTTTTTATAAAAACACCCAGAATGCCAATGAAGAGCTTCTTGAAGCCATCCGCAGCAAAAGAGTTTATCACGACAGGTTTATTCCTTTTGCAGTGATCAACCCGATCTATGGTGGCTGGCGGGATGATTTTGAGATATGCACTTCAAAGATGGGAATGAAAGGGATAAGGCTTTATCCTCAATATCACGATTATGATATTACTGATCCGTCGTGTGTAGAGCTTGTAAAGATGAGCCGAGACAAAGGGCTTCCCGTTGTATTCACTTTGAGGATGGTGGATAGCCGCCCCAGTTCATGGCTGGATATTGAGAAAGAATGGTCATTAAAAGATGTCGTACCGCTAATAAGGGCTGTACCTGATGCAAAGTACTTAATTGTGAATGTGGCCAACAGTACTGCTTTGAGCGGGGAAGATACAGCGCTTTTCAGGAAGGTGGAATTATTAATGGATTCATCGGGAAGGAATATGGTGGACTGGCCGGATTTGTTTAAGAGGTTCGGGACAGATCATTTTTGTTTTGGTACGCAATCGCCTATTCTTGATTATTTTACGGGATTGTTGCGCATTGAATCACTCAGTGAAAGTGAAGCGGATGAAAAGGCCAAAGAGCTTTTACGGTCAGGGAATCTAAAGAGGTTGTTGGGAATATAAATATCTTCGAAGAAGAATTTTCCAAAGGCCTGAATTCATAGCTCCGTAGGAGCGAGAGTTTGGTAGTAGAATAGAAAAAGCCAATCAAAAGTCCCGTAGGGTAATGTTGTTAAGTTAAGGATTTGGGACGGACTAAAGTCCATCCTTACAAAATAAAATCGAGCCTACGGCTCTACAAGAGGCAAGTTCCGTAGGAATGACTGATTTTGTAACAATGAACTTTAGTCCGTTGTATTGATCAGGCTTTAAACAGAAATAAAAAAACATAAACAATTCATTTATGAAAAGAACAAATAAAAATTCGAGGCGCAGGTTTATAAAGCAAAACCTGCTGACAGGGGCAGGCGCTGTGCTTGGCGCTAATAGCGTGTCAGCCTTCTTTACTAACAACAAACTCAAAGAAACCAATACCCCCGCGATATTGGGAGGCGCGCCTGTTATGGGATCCGCCCCAAAACCCCAATGGACCAAATGGCCTATATGGATACCCGCCACAGATGAGCCACAAGTGCTGGAAGTGCTCAGAAGCGGCGTGTGGTCAAGGGCGGCGGTAGTGAATCAATTCGAAGAGGCATGGGCAAAAACCATTGGCGCTAAACGCTGTGTAACCACCGTTAACGGCACCAATGCCATGATCTGCTCTCTTGCCAACCTGGATGTAGGCGGCGGCGATGAAGTGATCATACCACCTTATACTTTTATAGCCACGCCACAGGCCGTACTGCAAACAGGCGCCATGCCGGTATTTGTAGATACCGATCCTGAAACTTTCCAGATGGATGTAAATAAAATAGAAGAAAGAATTACCCCCCGCACCCGCGCTATTTTGCCCGTACATATTGCAGGCCTGCCTTCCGATATGGAACGCATTATGGAAATAGCCAGGAAGCATAATCTGGTAGTAGTGGAAGATGCCTGCCAGGCATGGCTTTCAGAGATCAACCATAAGAAGGTGGGCACCTTTGGCAATGCAGGCTGCTTTAGCTTTCAGAATTCAAAGAATATCCCGATGGGTGAAGGCGGCGCTATTGTAAGCGACGATGAAGAGCTGATAGACCGGTGTTATTCCTATCATAATTATGGGATAGCGCATGGCAGCATGGTTGCAAAACATGGTTCAGGATTGTCTATGTTTGGCACCAAACTGCGCCTCACCGAATACCAGGCAGCTATAGGGCTTGCTGAGTTAAAAAGGCTGGAATCGCAGACAGTAACCCGCTCTGAAAATGCAGCCTACCTTAAAGCACAATTAGAGAAGATACCGGGCATCATTCCATATAAAACATATAGCCATGTAACGAGAGTTTCTTTTCATTTGTTTCCTTTCCGTTATAAGAAGGAAGAATTTAAGGGATTGCCACGGGCCGCATTTTTAAAAGCATTAAACGCAGAAGGCGTGCCGTGTTCCAGTGGCTATGGCACTTTAAATAATCAGCCATTTTTATCGAACGCATTTCAAACAAAGAACTTTAAGAAAATGTATCCGGCGGAGATGTTGGATTTTGATAAATACCTGGAAAGGACCCGTTGCCCGCAGAATGACATCATCTGCAATGAAGAGGGCGCATGGTTTACCCAGAACCTGTTGCTTGGGCCCCGGTCAGACATGGATTATATAGTAGCTGCAATAAGTAAAATTCATAAGAATGCAGAGTCAATTAAAAGATCTGTGGGGAGTTAAAATAAAGCATGTTTGACAGGATCATTAAAAAAATTGCTATAAAGAAAAAATCTGCTATACCTGGTTTTCCAGGCGTTAATGGGCGAATTTTAAAATGATACCAAAGAAATTTGGGTATCTGGAAATTAAGTGTAATTTTCGCAAACTTCTTATTCTATTTATTCTATCAATTTTAAAATAATCAGTAATTGAAATTAAGTTCAACTCAAACCGAAACTGGCCAAACCCAGGAACTTAAAGTTTCTGCCGGGTCACCTTCTTCATTGAAAAACTTTCTTCGATCTTTAGTTCCGGGTATTATTATTGCCGCGATGATCTTTGGCCCCAGCAAGATCACTATTACTACCATGCTTGGAGCTTACTATGATTATTCATTACTATGGATTGTGGTGGTAGCTATTTTTTTTATGATCGTCTTCATGAATATGTCGGCCAGGATTGGCATTGCGACCAGCAAATCACTGCTTACTACTATGAGTGAAAAATGGGGAAGACCTGTTGGTATAGCGATTGGAATAGGCATTTTCCTGGTAGCAGCATCTTTCCAGGCAGGAAATTCAATTGGCGTAGGTATTTCTCTTGCAGAACCTACCAATACTCCTATGTATGTTTGGATTATTTTCTTTAACCTGCTTGCTGTGAGCTTTCTTTTTTTCAAATCTTTTTATAAGGTTCTTTCAAAGATTATGGTGGGGCTGGTTTTTTTAATGCTCTTTGCTTTTATTACCACTCTTGTTTTGGCAAAACCAAGCATATCCGGTGTAATTGGAGGTTTCGTGCCATCTATACCGGCAGGCTCTGCAGGGCTTATCATTGCTTTTATAGCTTCCTGTTTCTCAATAGTAGGAGCTTTTTACCAATCTTATTTGGTGCAGGAGAGAAGAAGGCTTAGCCCCGGTGTATCACAAACCGGTAAGGAAAGCTTTACAGGTATGTTTATTCTTGGGGTGATGAGCGCTATTTTAATGATCTGTTCTGCTGTGGTTTTGCATCCCAAAGGAGTGAAAATAGAGGCTGCTACTGATATGGCCAAAGCCCTGGAGCCGGCTTTTGGAAAATATGCAGCTTATCTCTTCCTTGCAGGGCTCTTCGGGGCTTCATTCTCTGCGCTTATAGGGAATGCTACTATTGGCGGAAGTTTATTGGGCGATGCATTTGGATATGGAGGAAATCTCAGTTCCAAAATGGGCAGGGTGCTTATCGCGTTGGTAATGTTTATAGGAGCAGTGATGGCCATTGCTTTTGGTAAACTTCCTATTCAGTTGATTGTGTTAGCACAAGCGGTAACTATTTTTATTGTACCTTTTATAGGGATAGCAATGTTCCTGGTAGCTAACGACCGGAAGCTAATGGGCGAATATCGCAATAAAACTTTCAGCAATATTGCAGGCGTAGTTGGTTTATTGCTTATTATATTTTTAGCATTGAATAATGCCAAAACTCTTTTCTTTAATTAAATGAAAAATAAAATTTATGAAAAAAATTGATGCTGTAGTAGAAGAATTGTTGCAACCATCAGATGCGCTTGTAGCTGATATGGCTAAACTAAAAGGCGATATTCTCATTTTGGGCGTAGGTGGTAAAATAGGCCCCAGCCTTGCATTGCTGGCACGACGGGCTATTGACAAGTCGGGTGTTTCCAAAAGGGTGATCGGGGTATCGCGCTTTAGCGAACCTGACCTGAAAGAGCAATTGGAACAGAATGGGATAGAAACCCACTCTGCCGATTTGATGAATGAAACAGATTTGCAAACGATCCCTGGAGCAGAAAATGTACTCTTCCTGGCGGGAACTAAATTTGGTACCACAGGCAAGGAATCGTTTACATGGGCTATGAATGCTTATTTGCCAGGCCGTGTAGCTGAAAAATACAAGGATTCCCGTATTGTGGTTTATTCTACCGGTAATGTATATCCTTTCAGTTCTCTTGCTTCCGGTGGAGCCACTGAAGATGTTCCACCAGCGCCCGTAGGCGAATATGGCCAATCGTGCCTGGGAAGAGAGCGTGTGTTTGAGCATTTTTCCTATAAATACCAAACACCATTGTTGATCTATCGCTTAAATTATGCTAATGATCTTCGGTACGGAGTTCTTTTGGAAGTTGCTAAATCAGTAAAAGAGAAAAAACCTATAGACCTGACTTCCGGGCACGTAAACGTGATCTGGCAGGGAGATGCCAATGAAATTGCGCTTCGATCTTTTCTTCACTGCTCGGTACCTGCGAAATTATTGAATGTAACAGGCCCCGAAACTGCTCCTATAAGATGGATCGCCGGTGAGTTTGGAAGAATATTTAAACAGGAACCGGTCTTTACAGGACAGGAAGAAAATACGGCATTGTTGAGTAATGCGGCCGAATCATTTCGTCTCTTCGGTTATCCGAAAGTGTCTTTAAAAGAAATGATAGAGCTGACTGCTGAATGGCTTTTGGAAGGTGGTGCGACAATTTATAAGCCAACACACTTCCAGGAAAGGAAAGGCCAGTTTTGATCCCATCAGCTAATGAATTTAAAACAGAGTATAAGTAAAAAAATAATTAAGGAATGAATTCTTCAACTGAACAATTATTATACGAGGGTACAGTTATTCCCGCTCACCCTTTGGCATTGACCAGTGATCTGAAACTGGATGAATACAGGCAACGTAGATTGACCCGTTATTATTTAGCTGCCGGAGTAGGAGGGGTTGCTGTAGGAGTGCATACTACCCAGTTTTCTATCCGCAAGCCGGAAATAAAATTGCTGGAACCAGTGCTGCGGCTGGCTGCGGAAGAAATAGAAAAGGCCAATTTAAACAGGCCTTTTATAAAAGTTGCCGGTGTATGCGGGCCTACTGCCCAGGCTACAGAAGAAGCCCGGCTTGCTGTAAAATATGGCTATGATCTTGGCCTGGTAAGCCTTGGCGGATTACGGGATTATTCAGAAGCCCAGTTGGTAGCACATATTAAAGCGGTTAGCGAAATAATTCCGGTCTTTGGATTTTATCTTCAACCGTCTGTAGGCGGCCGCATACTTAGTTATGAATTTTGGGAAAAGATGGCAAACATTCCCGGAGTATATGCTATCAAAACAGCGCCCTTCAACCGTTATCAAACATTAGATGTAGTGAGGGCTGTATGCAATTCTTCAAGGTGCGAAAAGATTGCATTATACACAGGTAATGATGATAACATTGTCGCCGATCTGTTAGCTACCTACCGGTTTCCCGTTAATGGAAAAATAGTTGAAAAGAAATTTTCTGGTGGATTGCTTGGTCATTGGTCAGTATGGACTCATAAAGTAGTGGAGCTTTTTAAAGAAATAAAATCGTGTGCACAAAATAACTACGAAGGCCTTTCGGAACTTTTGATCAAAGGCATTGCAGTCACAGACATGAACGCTGCTATTTTTGATCCTTCCCATGCGTTTAAAGGCTCTATTGCAGGTATTCATGAGGTGTTGCGCAGGCAGGGTTTGTTTGAAGGGATATGGTGCCTCGATGAAGGAGAGGTTTTATCTCCGGGACAATCAGAAGAAATAAGCCGGGTAACCGGTTTGTATCCATCTCTTACAGATGATGATTTTGTAAAAGATTTTTTAAGTAAAGATCAAAGTGCATCATGATTCTGAATTAGGTATGTTATTCGGTTATAGTGGCCGGCGGAGACGCCGGTCACAGCAGCTTGCTGCGGTTGGCGTCCTCGCCAACCGGAAGATGGGAAATAAAATTTTATCTTTAGATAGTTTCTTAAGGATTTTAAATTTTAATCAATAATGCTTAAAGAAAATATACGCCGCATCGCCAGAGAGCTACACGAAGAGGCGGTTGCAAACAGGCGGCACTTACATGCTAATCCCGAACTTTCTTTTAAAGAATACAATACTTCAGCATTCGTAGCTAAAAAGCTAACTGAATCAGGTATTCCATTTGAAAAAAAAGCAGATACGGGTATTGTTGCCTTACTTAAAGGAACTAAATCTGACTCCGACCAGGTGATTGCCTTAAGGGCAGACATAGATGCTTTGCCTATAACAGAAGCGAATGATGTTGCTTACAAATCTCAGAATCCAGGAGTGATGCATGCCTGCGGCCACGATATGCATACTTCTTCATTGCTTGCTACGGTTAGTATTCTTAATCAACTTAAGTCAGAATTTTCGGGAACCATTAAATTTATTTTTCAACCCGGCGAAGAAAAAATACCCGGTGGTGCGAGCCTGATGATAAAGGATGGAGCGCTTGAAAACCCTCATCCCACGCATATCATAGGTCAGCATGTAATGCCGGAGCTTCCTTTTGGAAAGATAGGTTTTTGTGAAGGGCCTTATATGGCCAGCAGCGATGAGCTGTATATTACAGTAAAAGGCAGAGGCGGCCATGGCGCTATACCCCATTTAAATATTGACCCTGTAAGCATTACCTGTCAATTGATCGTCGCTCTCCAGCAGATCGTGAGCCGGCAGGCCAATCCCATAATACCATCCGTTTTATCTTTTGGCAGGCTAATCGCTGATGGCGCTACCAACGTAATTCCGGATAAGGTAGAGATCGAAGGAACTTTCAGGACTTTCGATAATGAGTGGCGTGAAGAGGCGCATAAAAGAATGAAAAAGATGGTCTCATCGCTTGTAGAGGGAATGGGTGGTGAATGCGACTTTGAAATTCGCAGAGGCTATCCTGTACTCATTAATGAAGAAAGGCTTACCAAAGAAGTAAGGTATTATGCCGAAGATTTTTTAGGAAAAGAGAATGTGATAAATATTGATCCTTGTATGCCTGCAGAAGACTTCGCTTTTTATTCACAGCAGATTCCTGCCTGTTTTTACAGGATAGGAACAGGTGATGAGGCGAATGGGATTACGTCAGGGTTACATACCCCCACTTTTAATATTGATGAAAAATCGTTAGAGACCGGACCGGGATTAATGGCATATCTGGCAGTAAAATCTTTGGGTAACTAAGCCGCCTTTATAAACTACTTGTAAGCCTTGCAGTGGTGGAATAATGCGTAGGTAAATTTTATAGTTAAGGATTCCCATTCTTAATAAAAGGATCACGATCCTTAGAAGCAATTTATTAAACTATTGAGTAAAAAAAGACAGAATTTATTTCTATACGTTCATTCAAAGAGGGAATGTTTTTGAAAAGATTACAAAGATTTTCATATCAGAAAAAACATAGCAATTGATGTGGATGCCATCGCTAAAAAAGTAATCCATAAAATTATTTTAGAAAGCCAGCCGCTTTTATATTCTCCCATAATTTTTTTGTTCCCTGATATTTTTATGATTAGGAAAATGAGCGGAACGGCTGCCACACCATTTAATACGGCTGCATAGATTAAGGCTTTTACAGGATTGATCCCAACGAAATTTATAATTAATCCAAGGATCGTAGCAATCGTAATTACGCCATAAAAGCCATGTGCTCTTTTTAATTTTAAGTTTAATCCTGATTTCCAATTTACGGCTTCTGAAACCGCATACGCGGCGGATCCTGAAAGTATCGGAACCGCCAAAAATCCAAGCCCGATAATTCCTATCGAAAAAATAAGTTTGGACAGATAGCCTGCATGAGGGAAAGTATGTACTAATGGCTCAAGCGCTTTTGCAGCATCGGCAGCGGTTTGTATATCGGTAACTCCACTGTTATGCAACACTGTTCCGGCAACTACCAATATGCTCCATGTTGTAATTTCTGAAATAACCATACCGGAAGTATTGTCAATTCTCATAGAGCGTATATTGCTTCTGCGAATTTGAGGCACTCCCTTTTTTATCCATTTCTTCTCTTTCACTTCTTCCACTTCCTGCGAAGTTTCCCAGAAAAACATATAAGGTGAAATGGTAGTACCTAAGACGCCGGTGATAATGAAAAAGAACGCAAAACTAAATTCAATATGAGGAATAAAAGTGGCTTTAAGAACAGTAAGCCAGGGCATTTGCACAATAAAGACCGTGACAGGATATGCGAGTAGAGATAGGGCCAGCCATTTCAAAATTCTTGCATAAACTTTGTAAGTTGTAAATATTTCCAAAATTAAAATACTTGCAGTAAAAAGTAAAGTCCAGACAGCAAAAGGCAATGGAATTATTAATTTGGCTGCGGCAGCCATAGCTCCAATGTCTGCGCCAATATTGATCACATTGGCAATGACCACCAGCCCAACTACTGAATATAAAATTTTAGCATTATAATTTTCTTTTACAATCGCGGCAATTCCTTTTCCTGTTACCATCCCTATTCGGGCACATGCCTCCTGCACGCCCATCATAAATGGAAGCATATAAAATGCAGTCCATAATTGTCCATAGCCAAATTGAGCGCCGGTTTGAGAATAAGTTGCAATGCCCGAAGGGTCATCATCCGCAGCGCCGGTAGTAAGCCCAGGCCCCAGTATTGATAGAAATTGAAGGAATTTATTTTTTTTACCAACAGGCTTTTTATGCTTAATCACATTTAAGAATTGTATTCTAAATTAATCAAACCTTCTAAATTTATTGGTTTTAAAATTGAAATATCCTCAAAAAAATTGTCTTCAAAACTCAAATCAGTTAAGTTTGGAAAAAAATGTTTCATGGATACTGTTGAACAGAAGAAAATAACTCCCCAGAAAAAAGAAGTAATAACCAGGAAAGAAATTCAGTTTTTCGATGGGCCGCAAAGTCGGTGGAAAGATTTTAAATATGCAGTAAGTGTTTTTTTTGAATTTATTAAAGGATTCAGGGCATTGCATTTTGTTGGCCCTTGTGTTACGGTTTTTGGATCGGCGCGTTTTAAAGAAGACCATCCTTTTTATGAGCAGGCCAGGAAGCTTTCCGGCGAAATTGCTCAGCTTGGCTTTACTATAATGACAGGCGGTGGCCCGGGTATTATGGAAGCTGCAAACCGCGGTGCAAAGGAAGTGGGGGGCAAAAGTGTAGGTTGTAATATTGTGTTGCCTCACGAGCAAAAACACAATAACTATCTTGATAAATGGGTGGATATTAAATTTTTCTTTATCAGGAAGATGTTATTGATAAAATACTCTTATGCATTTATTGTAATGCCAGGCGGGTTTGGTACGTTAGATGAATTTTATGAAGCGCTTACTTTGGTTCAGACAGGGAAAATTGAGATATTTCCCATTATTATTTTTGATAAAGATTTTTACCAGGATATAATTGAACATAACCAAAAAATGCTTGGAGCGGGAACCATAGCTGCAAGCGATGAAAAACTTTATTTCTTTACCGACTCTATACCTGATGCTATTAGTTATATAAAAGAAAAAAGTATTGCTGCATTCGGATTGAAATATATGAAATCTAAAAAACCATTCCGCGCATTTTTTGAGAAAGGATTAGAACGGATCTTTTCAATTTAAGTGATCAGCAAAACTGGCTGATTATTTGTAAAGATTTTTCCTACTAAGCCGCTAAGAGCACAAAGAAAAACACTTTGTGGCCTTTGTATCTTCGTGTGAAAATGTAATCGCAAAAACTTAAAGTATTAAACAATGTTCAAGGATGCTACACTGGGTGAGATCAATACAGTGATGGAAAATGCATGGCAGGCATTTCATCAATATAGAAAATTATCTTTGAAACAGAGAGCCGGTTTTATGCGGACTATTGGCGTGGAGTTGGAAAGCGTTGCTGAAAATTTGATCCGAACTGCCATGCAGGAAACTAATTTACCTAAAGAAAGATTGGAAGGAGAACTGGAAAGAACTGTTTTTCAATTGAACAGTTACGGAGCTGCCTGCGAAAGTGGCGATTGGCTGGAAGCAAGGGTTGATACGGCATCCACGGATAAGCCATCCAGGCCCGATATAAGGAAAATGCTGATTCCTCTTGGCCCGGTGGTTGTCTTTGGCGCAAGCAATTTTCCTTTTGCTTATTCGACTGCCGGAGGAGATACAGCCTGTGCTTTTGCTGCCGGTTGCCCTGTAATTGTAAAGGCGCATCCCGCACATGCACAAACTTCTGAGATGGTAGCGAATGCCATCTTTAAAGCAGGAGATAAATGCGCTGTTCCTAAAGGAACTTTTGCCCATGTACATGGCGCAGCTATCGAAGTGGGAAAAGAGTTAGTAATGCATGAACATACAAAGGCAGTTGGTTTTACAGGATCTTTAAGTGGCGGAAAACAATTGTTTGATTGGGGAAACCAGAGGCCTGTCCCTATTCCTGTATTTGCAGAGATGGGCAGCGTAAACCCGGTATTTTTATTACCGGAAAAATTGAAACAATCTCCGGAAGAGGTTGCAAAGATGTATTCTGTTTCTATTACACAGAGCGTAGGCCAGTTTTGTACTAATCCCGGTTTGATCATAGGGATTGAAAGTGACGGCCTGCAACAGTTTATCAAAGCGCTTGGAAAAGAAATTCAGAAGATAGTACCTCAGAAAATGTTACATTCTGGTATAGCAAAAGCTTTTGATGAAAAAAAGAAAAAAGCTTTACAACAAAGCGATGTAGCAACAGTTGCCGTTTCTCTTACTGAAGAAAAAGAGAATGAGGGAAAGCCAACCATAGCAACTACTACCGGGAAAACTTTTCTTGATAATCCTGTTTTGCACCAGGAAGTTTTTGGCCCTTATTCATTGGTAATTCGTTGCAAAGACGAAAATGAAATGACAGAAGTAGCCAGGAATTTAGAAGGCCAGCTAACCTCCACTATAATGGCTTCTGATAATGATATTAAAGCTCATGATGAATTAATAGAAGCTATAAAAAATATTTGCGGACGGTTCATTCTAAATGGAGTGCCGACGGGCGTTACGGTTTGCTTAAGTATGCAGCATGGAGGACCTTTCCCTGCTACTACTGATTCAAGATTTACTTCAGTTGGCGCGGATGGGATTAAACGTTTTGCAAGGCCAATGGCTTTTCAAAACTGGAGTAATCAGTTTTTGCCGGATGAATTGAAGAATGAAAATCCGCTTCATATTTGGCGAACTGTGAATGATGAGCTAACAAAAGAGGCTATAATTGATTAGCATCAATTATAATTTAGAATTAACAGCATATTTTTTATTTTCCCCAATACTTCAGCCAGTCAATCATGCGGCTGGTAAAGCCATATTCATTATCAAACCAGGCGACAATCCTCGCATGGTTGCCTATCACAGAAGTTTGCGTGCCGTCAATGATGCATGAATGAGTATTACCCTTTATATCCAGAGATACGAGAGGCTCGTCGGTGTAGTCAAGAATGCCTTTGTATTCTGTTTGTGCAGATATTTTGAATAATTTATTTACTTCGCTGGTAGATATATTACTTTTTAATTGCACCGTAAACTCCGCCATAGCGCCATTGGCGACAGGAACTCTTGTAGAAAAAACATTGATCTTATCATGTAAAGCCGGTAACAGGCGGTTCAGTGATTTATGAAGATCAATGGCAACAGGAATAATAGATTCTGCAGCAGCCCTCCCCCTGCGAAATTGCGGATGTGATGTATCCACTAATGATTGCCTTGAGGTATAGGAATGAAGAATATTGATGTGTGCAGAATTAATCCCAATAGAATTTAAAATATAAAGCACATGCACAGAGCAATTGGTCATACAGCCGCCGGGGGAAAGCATATTCAAATCGCTGATTGCCCCATTCTGGTTAAAGCCATAAACTTTTAAAGGGATGTCATCAGCGCCGGTAGTAGATAATAAAACCTTTTTGGCGCCAGCCTCTAAATGCCTGGAAATACTTTCTTTATCCGAAAATTTCCCTGAGCATTCGAGCGCTACATCAATGTTATGCTCCTTCCATGGAAGATTTACCGGGTGTTCTTCCTGTAAGGCGATTATTTTCTTTTTATTGATTATGAGTGAATCCCCACTTGCTTTTATTTCAGTTGGATAAGCGCCATATATTGAATCATATTTTAAAAGATAGGCAAGGTTTTCTACAGGCATTATATCGTTTACGGCCACCACTTCAAACCGTTTATCTTCCAATAATCTTCTTAGCAAAAGGCGACCGATACGTCCCATTCCATTTATTGCAATTCGCATTCTTAAATTTTTTGTGGTGCAAATATCCAAAAAGAAATTTTGAAATGACCGGATAAAATTCTAACGAGCAGGTATATGCATATTCAATTAGGGAAAAATGAAAGTATTTGTTAATTTAAAAACTAATTGTACATTTGACACATGTAATACATATTAAGTAAGCTATTATCCTAAATAGGTATGAATAAAAATCTATTGTTAATAATTATAGTTTTAATTTCAAATATTTCATATTTGAACAGTTATGGGCAGAATAATTCAAATGAAAATTTATTAGGTCAGGACTTATTTATTAGCGGACAGGATGGTGCAAGCCAGTATTGTATTCCTTCATTAATAACCACCAATAAGGGGACATTAATTGCTGTATGTGATGCAAGAGTAGATAAACCAGGTGATGCGCCTAATAATATTGATCTGGTAATGAAAAGAAGTATTAACGGTGGTAAGACCTGGACCAAACCTAAAACCATTGTCAACTATCCGGGCAAAGATGCAGCTGCTGATGCGAGTATGGTTGTGGACAAAAAGACCGGGGTAATTTGGCTTGCATATGATTATGCCATAGCGGATCCACAAGGGCAATTGGGAAGAATTATCAGAATTCATATAATAAAAAGCTCTGATGATGGAGTCTCCTGGTCGAAGCCAGTAGATTTGACCTATTTAACACGAGGGAAAGATTTTTGGCTTCAGAATGCACCAGGCAGAGGTTTATATACAGATAATGGTGCAATAATTTTTCCTATGTATGCGATATTCGGCAACTTTAATAATCCGAAACAAAAACAAACAGTGCTTATTATCAGTAAGGATCATGGAGTCTCATGGTCTATCAGTAATGGTGTTGGGAATAATAATGTTGAAGCCCAAATTGCTTCTTTACCTGATGGGGGCATTATAGCCAATATGAGGCGGCCTAATGGGGAAGGCTACAGGCAGATTGCCACAACTAATGATATGGGTCAGTCATGGTCTGAAGTATATACTGATTCGACATTAATTGAACCCGGCTGTCAGGGTAGCATGATCAATTATCAAGCTCAGGGAAAATCTTTTCTTCTGTTTTCTATTCCGGATGATAAAAAATATCGGCGTAATCTGGTTCTTCATATTAGTGACAATGCAGGCAAAACATGGACAAAAAAAATACCTATATACAGAAGTAACGCTTCGTACAGCGCTGCTTATTCCTGTTTGACAAAGCTTCCAAATGGAAACATAGGGATTCTTTATGAGGCAGATACCCGGAGAAGGATTGTTTTTGAGCAAATACCTTTTCAGGATATTTTAGCTGCGGATAGATAATTGTACGATAAAATTAATCCATGAAATATTCAGTAATGGAATAAGGCCAGAGTATTAATTATCGCTGTAATAATTTGAGAATATAATAATTAAAAAATAACTGTCAAAATGATACCGAAAAAACTTGAAGGCGTAATAATTGCAATGCCTACTCCTTTATTGGAGAATGAAGATATTGATTCCTCATCGCTATGTAAGCTTATAGATTATTGTATTGCAGAGGGTGCAAACGGAATTATGATAGGCGGCTCCATGGGTGAAGGTCCAGCCTTAATTGATTCCCAAAAGAAATTATTAATTGAAATTTCTGTAAGCCACGTAGCTGGCAGGATACCGGTTTTAGCAACAGTTTCTGCTCCATCAACAAGGGAAAGTATAGAATATATAAAAGTAGTTAATAGATTAGGCGCTGATTATATTGTTTGCACTGCTCCATTTTATTATAAATATCCAGACCCTGCAAGCGTTATATTACATCTTCAAAAAATTGCTGCTGTTACAGAGGTACCTTTGATCTTTTATAATGCATCTGGTTTTACAGGTAACGAGATAGATGTAAATACTTCGGACACAATTTTAAATATGAAAGAAGTTGCAGGCATAAAGGACTCGAGTGGAAATTTTAGAAATTTTGTGGAATTGCTAAGAAGGTACCCTGATAAAAACAGCAGGCCCGGAACAATTATGCAGGGGGATGAATCAGTGTTTGATGCGAGCTTACTTATGGGCGCTGATGGCATAATTTCAGGTGGGGGAGTCGCTTATATTAAATTACTTACTGAACTATTTACTGCCGGCACGTCAAATAATAAACTTAAAGCTTTTGAATATCAGCAAAAATTCAGTGGTGAATTATCAAAGCTCTTATTACCCGATCTGCAGCGAAACTGGATGTATAATATCAAAAATAAACTTGTTGAAATTGATGTGATTCAAAATGATTATGTAACCACACCATTTATGAGCTGATGGATAAATAGATTCTAAAAATGAAGGCATAAGTACGGAGGTAATAAACTAATTTTTAAAATGACCTTTTATAAGCAAGATCGTATGAAATCTTTGGCCAGGCGTACATTTTTAAAAAGTATTTCACAGGCAGGAATTGTTTCTCTTACCGGCACTTTAGCATTACCAGAATATAGTAAAGGAATATCAAAACAAGAAGGAACATTACCTGAAAAAAAATCCAACCCTGTTTGTCGTGTAAGTAAAGAAATCCGTATTGCCTGTCCGGAACTAAATCTGGCGCCTATAACAGGTATGACTTATATTGGTTTGGGACTGCGGCGGGAGGAAACACTCTCTTTTATGCAGTCAAGCGATTGGCATATCATGAGCCTTAGCCGCACTTCTGATGATAATGGACAAACCTGGTCAGCATGGTTGCCTATTCCCACAGAAACGCAAACATCAGGTAAATATACACAAAGTGGAGGAGCTAGCCAGAGAGGCACGGGGCAATATGATGCCGTTTCCGGACGCCTTATTAAGCCTGTTTTCCAGCGTATATTCCAGGGCGCCCCTGAAGAGGCTTTAAAAACTGCATGGAAAGGTGAACGGCTGTTCTGGGATCATGGATTTTATCAGCTTTCAGATGACAATGGAAAAACCTGGGGAGAGGCTTATCAGCTCAAATATGAGGAAGGCCCTGATTTTGATCCAAAAAATTGGGGCAAACAGGAATGGTTGAAGGCGAACGAAATGTATATTGGCAATTCAATTGTTTTAAAGAATGGATCGGTCATTATTAGCGCTACAATTCCCGTTCCTTATAAGAATGAAGAGGATGAAAAATATCCATCCATATTTCCCAATAATTACCGGGAAGGTTGTGTGGCGGGCGCTATGTGCTTTATCGGGAAATGGAATAAAGCAAAACAGAACTACAGTTGGAAGAAATCTAATTCTATTTTTCTTCCCAGACAAGTCTCATCACGTGGGCTGGTTGAGCTTGATATCAGCGAATTGAAGAATGGCCATTTGCTTCTTATTATGCGTGGTTCTGATACATCAAAAACTCCTGGAAGAAAATGGTTTTCTGTATCGAAAGATGGAGGTTATACCTGGAGCGATATAAAAGACATGCGCTATGATACGGGCGAACAATTTTATTCTCCTGCTTCTATTCACAAAACATTCCGCAGTTCTAAAACAGGCAAATTATATTGGGTTGGGAATATATCCAAAGAACCGCCTAAAGGAAATTATCCCCGATTTCCTCTTTATGTAGTGGAAGTCAATGAAGAAAATCCATCCTTTATTAAAGACACGCTAACTATAATTGATGACCGTGATCCTAAACGGGATACGGAGCTTGTTCAGATGTCGAACTTTGCTTTATTGGAAAACAGGGAAACACATGATGTGGAAATATACCTTACCCGATTAGGTGAAAACAAAATTACCTGGAGTGCTGATGCATGTAAGTACAGGCTTGTGTTTTAATAAATAAGAAGTCAAAATAATAATTGTTTTTATAAATGATTGTAAAAGATGAAGTCGTTAATTAAAAAATTTTTTCAGAAAAAAATAAAACGATTTGTTCTCTCTCTAACACTGGTTCTTTCCGTTATTTGTTGCTCTTCGCAAACCAGGCATCAATTAACTATTGTAACTTTTGGTAATTCCACAACAGCGCCGCGAAAGAGTGTAAAAAAGGTATATGCTGTACGGCTACACGAGATTTTGACAAATGCGGGCATAGATAATAAAGTAATAAATGCAGGCATACCTGGCAGCCACACGGGTTCTGTAAAAGATAATAATCTTTTTAAAATTCCGCATGGAATAGATAGGTTCGATACAGCAGTATTGCGTTATCATCCTGATTGGGTGACTATAAATTTTGGAATAAACGATTCCTGGCAAGATGCTGGTAAAAAGGGAACATCCCGTATTCCTATTAATAAATACCGGCAAAATCTTTCCTTTTTTATTGATGGTATTCGTAGAGAGGGTGGTAAAGTGATTTTATTAACTCCTAATCCATTGGGAGAAAAATACAGAGGGTTTCACAGAAGAAGATTAAAGAAATATATGAAGGTGACCAGGCAGTTATCCAGGAATAAAAATCTACCTTTTATTGATACATGGAAATTATTTCCTGATTCTGTAAGTAAAAAACACGAAGGGATTGATAGCTTATTATTAGATGGAGTTCATCCTAATGACACAGGACATATGTTGATTGCAGATGCAATTGCGAAAATAATCATTGGTTCTTCTAAATAAGACTTCAGCTTTTAATTTTATTTTCTAACTTAAAAAAACAAAAATAATGCTTGAAAAGAAATCCCTTAAACTGAAAAGATTTTTAAGTAATATTATTTTTTCTTCAGCACAAGCTTTATTATTACTTATTGTTTTGCCCTTATCAACGAAGTCGCAAACGCCATCATTTGAAATTGGTGTAATATCCGCATCTAATGAATCTGGTTTTATATTGAGCGCTTATCCGGTAATTGACCATATGTCAAATGGCAGACTGGTTTGCATTTTTGCTGTTAAGGCAAATACTCAGCCTTCAAAATTAAAAATTGCTGTCAGTATATCTGATGATAATGGGAAGACATGGTCTGCCCCTCAGATAATCTTTGATCATCCTGATAAAAGTGATGCTGATCCCAACCTGCTGGTAGATGGAAATCGTATCCTTGCATTTTCAACTACTGTGGAAATTCCCAATAAAATTGATAGCACAGACATTTACATGCGTTCCAGCAGTGATGGTAAAAATTGGAGTGACGAAGTTCATATCAGTAAGCCTCATCGCTATATATGTGGTAAAATTCACCAGGGACATCGTTTAAAAGATGGTACGCTCATTATGGGATATACATGGGATACCTGGGCGGAGCAAAGAACGCCTGCAGCGACAGAAGGGGAAATGGATCTTAAATCCGGCGTTTTGCGTTCTAAAGATAGAGGAAAGACCTGGCATCCGGGCGGGGATTTATATGCAGTGTTCAAAAAGACCTCGCCTCGGGCTACATGGGGATTAGGCGAACCTGCAACGGTTGTTCTTAATGATGGAAGGATCATGACTTTGATGAGGGCAGGCGCAAATACTTTATATCAAAGTTGGAGTAGTGATGGCGGCCTAAGTTGGACAACTCCTTTACCAAGCAAACTTACTGCCCACAATTCTCCGGCTGCACTATGGAAGTTGGACAATTCAAGTGATATTTTTGTTGTTTGGGATAACTCTCCTACCGGGCGCAATCCGTTAACTGCTGCCCTTTCTTCAGATGGTGGAGAAACATGGAGCTCACCTAAAGTAATAGTGAACACAGGAGGTCCTCAGGCATCTTATCCATCTGCCGTCCAGGCCAGTGACGGCACTTTAATAGCTGTATGGCAACAGGATATTGGAAAAGGCAGGAGAGAGGTGAGAATCGCCAGATTCAATCGTGCATGGCTGCTAAGTAAATGATGATATTTATTAACTATTCTGCAAAAATTAGATTATAGTTTGTTTGGCTTAAAAGATAATAACTTTTACTTCATAGAAAGTAAATCTTAGTATGAGTTTAAAATTTATTTTATCATTATTAATTATTGGAACATCCTTTTTTTTACCGGGACGAAATACTAAATTTAATTTTAAGCCAATACTCTTAAGAGATCAACATACACAAGATTCTTTGAAAAGGAAAGATCCTTTTGGAATGCGCATGCGCAAGGTTCCTTCCGGTATAAATAATATTTATGAGCCTGTTGTTATAAAAAAAGCTCCTGGTAATGAGTCAACCGTTTTGCGGCTTGCGAATCACACTCTAAAAATCTTTTTTATAAACAGACCCGGGCCGGCAAATAAACTGATGTCTATCTCTTCATTGGATAATGGAATTACATGGGGAGAGCCAGAAGAGGAAATTGACTTACCAGGCGTTGCCTATTATGCCAATAATTTGGTTCAGGACGAAAAAGGAAATCTGCATTGTATATTTCATATATTTAGTGAAGGCGAAAATGGATATAGAGGCCGCCATTTGAATTTGTGGTATTGCCGTACAAGAGGCAATAGCAAAGACTGGTTAAAGCCAAAAAAAATATTTGATGGATATGTTGGGTCTATCAGAGGATTTATTGAGTTAAAGACTAAAAGACTCTTATTGGTTGTTGCAAGAGCAGTGCCTTCGCGTGTAGAAAAGCCTGAATCCAATTTAACTGATTACGGCTGGAATGAAATTGTTTCATTTTATTCAGATGACAGGGGCAAAACCTGGAAGACTTCGGAGAATAGTATTAAAATACCTGTAGAAAGCAATAAGAAAACCCGTTACGGAGGCGTTGAACCGAGTATCTTAGAAATTAAAGATGGAAAAATATGGATGTTGATCCGCACAAATAAAGGGTATCTGTATCAATCATTTTCAGATGATGGAGGGGCGACATGGCAACGCGCAGAGCCAACAAAGTTTATATCTTCAGATTCACCAGCCGCATTACTTAGATTATCTGACAACCGGGTAGTGGTTCTTTGGTGTAGCGATCAACGTTGGGATGATCCAAATAGCTATGCCAACGGCGGTAGAGAAGTTCTACACGCCGCTATTTCAAATAATGAAGGAAAAACATGGAAAGGTTTCAGGGAAATATTGACAAGCCCTCTTATGAATTCTGCTGTGCAGGGTGACAAAGGCACTGCTTATTCTTCAGCTATTGAAACATCGGAAGGCAAGATTCTTCTTGTTTCCGGGCAGGGAGAAGGAAAATCAGTTATTATGTTTGATCCGGACTGGTTGGAACAAAAAACAGCTTATGATAATTTTTCAGAAGGATTAGTACAATGGACTTTATTTGGAGCTGATAGCCTTACCGGCTTGGAACACTTTAGATCAGGCAATAAAAATAAATCGTTACTTATTCGTAAGTCAGATAATAAAAAAGATCAAGATACCGAAGGAATATGGAATTTTCCTATGACAGCAAAAGGAAAATTGATTATAGAAATATCAATAAATCCAAATAATAAAGGTATCAGTCTTGCTCTTACTGATCATTTTTCAGTATCTGATGATACAAAGGCCTCTCTGGAAGCGCCTGTATATTTTTCATTGGATAGAAGAAATATTCTCGGTGCAAATGGTTCCTTTATAAAAAGGGTAGAAATTAATTGGGATACTTATCAAAAAAAAGTTTCAGTTTTATTAGACGGCAAATTGAAAGAGGAAAAGAAATTTCAAAAAGAAGCTCCCTTAGGTCTCAATTATTTGCGAATGGGAATTCCTGGAGCAGTGCCTGATCTGGCAGGGTACTATATTAAGTCAGTGAAAATGTTGTATAAATAAAATAATTAATATGAAAATTAAAGCTGCAATATTGTATGAAATTGGTAAGCCACGGCCTTATGACAAGACTAACCCGTTGCAGATTGAAGATGTGTACCTTACTTCTCCTGGCCCGGAAGAGGTATTGGTAAAAATATATGCTGCCGGACTTTGTCATTCTGACCTTTCAGTAATTGATGGTAACAGACCAAGGCCTGTACCCATGGTTTTAGGCCACGAGGCCGCCGGAGAAGTGGTAGAATGCGGACCTGGCGTTGTGAATTTAAAACCAGGTGATCACGTGGTCTTTTCTTTTGTACCTTCTTGCGGCCATTGCATGGCTTGTATGACGGGTAGGCCGGCATTATGTGAACCGGGTGCTCTTGCCAATGCTAAGGGTACATTGTTAAATGGTAGTACCCGGATAAAGAATAAAAATCTTCACGAATTGAATCACCACCTGGGAGTATCCGCTTTTGCGGAATATGCCGTTGTATCAAAACATTCAGTAGTAAAGGTTCCATCAGAGATTCCATACGAGATTGCGGCGCTTTTTGGATGTGCTGTACTTACAGGAGTGGGAGCAGTAGTAAATACATCCAGGCTTTCTCTTGGACAAACTATATTAATCATAGGACTAGGCGGTGTAGGATTTGCTGCATTGTTGGGCGCCTTATCTTCGGGTGCTGGGAAAGTTATTGCTGCGGATATCAACCCGGAAAAAAGAAAAAAAGCTAATGCGCTGGGAGCACATGTAGTCATTGATCCTTCCGATCCGAATGCAGTAGAAAGGGTAAGGACGGAATATACCATGGATGGGGTAGATATTGCGGTTGAATTTGCAGGGGCTGTTCCGGCTATTGAATTTGCTTTTGCCTGCACCCGTCGGGGAGGTGAAACTGTTATAGCCGGGCTACCTCATCCATCAAAAATGCTTGGAATTTCTCCTATAGTTATGGTTGGTGAAGAGCGGACATTAAAAGGTTCTTACTTGGGAAGTTGCATTCCTCCCCGGGATATCCCTGCTTTTATTTCCTTGTATCAATCAGGGAGATTACCAATAGATCAACTGTTATCTCATAGGTTAAAGCTTGAAGAAATCAATATAGGCTTTGAAAGGCTGGCAAACGGCGAAGCGATCAGGCAGGTTATTGGGTTTGAGTAAAGATCCTTTGCTGTTATTTTAAATTAAAATTTCATACAGAAAACATTAGAAGTTGACTTCTTGTGGGCTCTGAATATATCAGTTTTTTTCAGAAACTCAATTTCTGTTTATAGCTTATTAAAATATTGCATCAAATGGCTTCGCATTTTATTTCTAAATTCTTCAGGAGTTCCTTCTTTTAAAGTATTTAGTAATCCTCTGTGATATACATAACCAGGGGTTTCTTCTATATTTATAGTATATAGATTTTTATCTATACCATCAAAAATTGGGAGTAATATGTTTTGAAAACGTTGGATGGTTTGATTTCCCGAAATTTTATACAGCATAGAATGAAATTCCACATCATATTTTTTATGCTCGTCATTATTATTCGATTTTTCATCCTTCTCAACAATTTCTTCAAGAATTTTCAGATCTGAATCTGTTTTTCTTAAAAAAAGTAAATCCGCGATGCCTATTTCCAGTACCAGCCTCAATTCAAAAATATCTTTTATAGTTCCTTTATCCAGTAGTTGTAAGTCTATTACTCTTTCCATGTTATATAGTATATCAGGATGAGTAATGATCATACCCCTATTTTTTCTGGATTCTATAATCCCCAAAGTTTTAAATCTTGATAACGCTTCTCTTACTGAAGTACGGCTAACACCTAATGCCTTTGCCAGTTCCAACTCTTTTGGAATAGGATCGCCCGGTTGAAAATCTCCATTTCTAAAGTATTCCTGTAAGCTGATTTCAATCTTATCTACCTGAGTCTGATTTTCAATAGGATATAATTTTTCTAATGTAGGTGTTTTTTTTTCTACTGCCGCTAATTGCATTTTAAGTTTATGTTTTTGTAAATAAAAATATCACAAAGATAACTTTTAACTTTATATGCATAAGTAAAAATTATTTTTTTTAATATTTGGTCATTTTAAATAAATAAGTATATTTGTGGTATGTCATACATATAAAAATTAATGCTTCATGAAAAAGAAATTATTAACTAAAAGCCAGTCTCAAAATTTAGCTTGTTTATTAAAGAAATTATTTTTCCAGAAGAAACTAATTTATCTTCTTTTTTTCTTTCAATCTTTTTTCATTAATGCCTTTGGGCAGGTAACAGTTACGGGGAATGTTGAAAATGCAAAAGGTGAATTGCTACAAGGAGTTACAGTTGCTTTAAAAGAGTCGCAAATAGCAAGTAGCACAAACAGTAAAGGGCAATATTCTATTAATTTGCCAAATGACAACGGCACACTTGTATTTAGTTATGTTGGTTATGCTAACCAGGAAATAGCGGTTTCGGGTAAAAGAACTATAAACGTAATATTGCAGGAGAGTGCGGCTAGCTTACAGGGTGTAATTGTAATCGGTTATGGTACCCAGTCAAATGCAACTACAACAACTGCCATTACAAAGCTTGATAATAAAGTTTTGGAAAATGTGCCTCTGGGAAATGCCCAGAGCGCTTTGCAGGGCACTATTGCAGGGGTAAGGGTTCAAACTGCTAGTGGTCAACCTGGTGCAACACCATTAGTTATTATCAGGGGGGGTACCTCTATCAATAGCCCTGATGGAGCCACGCCTTTGTATATAGTTGATGGCGTAATCCGTAAAAATATTGATGGTCTTAATTCTTCTGATATTGAATCTATGCAGGTGCTTAAAGATGCTGCCTCAACAGCTATATATGGTGCCAGGGCTTCAAATGGGGTGGTAATAATTACTACTAAGAGCGGTAAGGCAGGTAAGGGTACTATTAATTATAAATATACCATAGGTTTTTCCAATGTTCCTGATAAATATAATCTCCTTTCTGCTAAAGATTATATTTATTATAGTAGATTGGGAGTAGCTGCTACCGGAGAAAAACATCCGGAGAGATTGACAACATTGACTGCTGCTGGCGGATACGGTACTGGTAACGACCTAACCAATAATACTGGTTTTACTACACAGTACCTTACACCTGCAAACGAATATAAATTATCGGAAGGATGGCAAAGCATGCCTGATCCTTTGGACCCATCAAAAACAATCATTTTTAATGGTGTTGATTGGCAGAATGTTCTTTATAGAACCGGAATTACTAACGATCATTACCTTGGATTTTCGGGTGGTAACGAGAAAGCAACATTTGACTTAGGGCTTGGATACACTACTTTACAAGGAATAGCTATCAATACCGATTATAAAAGATATACTGTAAACCTTAATGGAAAATTACAGGTAAAGAAAAATATTTCCATATTTGGAGGGTTAAACTTTAGTAGAGAAAATGATGATGTAGTATATAGTGAGAATCAAATCTTTGGCAGGTCTATAGCATCTCCTCCCACACAAAAATTGTACTTTGAAGACGGAACGCCTGCTCCGGGACTTAATAATAGTTTGGGGAATCCGTTATATTTTTTAAACAGAACAAATAATAATAATAGTACTAATACTATAACTATTTCAGGTGGAATGAAATGGGATATTCTTCCGGGGTTAAGTTTTGAACCAACCGCTTCCCAACTATATATTATAGGTGATCAGAATAATTTTCAAAAGTCTTATTTAAATGGCCCCACTTCTTTAGTTACTTCACGAAATGCAACAGGATCATATACCAAATGGGATCAGCAGCAGGTTGATGCGGTTTTTCATTATAATAAAGTGATAGGAGAATCGCATAATCTTCAAGCTGTAGCCGGCGCTTCTTATTTCAATAGAAAAAACAATAGCCTTACTGCAACAGGTAGCGGGGCAGCCACAGATCTTATTCCAACTCTAAATGCATCTGCGTTACCTGTAAGTGTATCCAGTTCTTCCACTCAGCAAGTAATTGAAGGATACTTTGGAAGGGTCATCTATGATTATGCAAAAAAGTATTTGCTTTCAGTAAGCGCCAGATATGATGGCGCTTCCAACTTAGGAGATAAAAATAAATGGGGATTATTCCCGGGAGTTTCTGCTGGTTGGAATGTACACAAAGAAAATTTTTGGAATGATCCGGTTAAAATCAACCGATTGAAATTACGGGCCAGTTATGGAGTTACCGGAAACCTCGGCAATTTGTCGGATTATCAGGCTCAGGGCAGTTATAGTGTTGGCCCTATATACCAGGGCATAGCAGCAGTAGAATATACCGGGCTTGCCAATCAGGCGCTTCGTTGGGAACAATCAAAAACTTTTGATATTGGGCTGGATGCCGGCGCTTTTGAAGATCGTGTCTATTTGACATTTGATTATTATAGAAGAATTACATCCAATTTACTTACTTCTTTACCATTGCCTTATTCTACCGGATTTACTAGTATCCTTACTAACTATGGATCACTGGAAAATAAGGGAATTGAACTTGAATTAGGGGCCACTGTAGTTAAATCAAAAGATATGAGTTGGGATTTATCTTTAAATTTTTCTAATAGTAATAACAAGATACTCCATCTTCCCGACAATGGTAATAAAAATAATCGAGTTGGAGGCTATTATGTTTATGACCGCAAATCAGAGAGTTACACTTATTTAGGGGGATTGCAGGAGGGGGGCCGTATAGGCGATTTATATGGATACCAATTCCTATCTGTATATGCTACGGATGCTGATGCTGCTAATGGGCCTTATGATGTATTGGTAGCCGGATCTAATAAAACAAAATATGGTGGTGATGTAAGCTGGCTTGATATTGATAAAAACGATACCATAAATACCAGGGATATGGTTTATATGGGAAATATTTATCCAAAATGGACCGGTGGTTTTTCAAGCACAGTATCCTATAAAGGATTAAGCCTATATGTAAGGTGCGATTTTGCTACCGGGCATACTATTTATAATTATATGCGTGCAAACTTGGATGGACAATTTGTAGGGAGCACTAATTCAACAACAGATATACTTAAATCATGGTTACACCAGGGGGACCAAACTGATGTTCCCAGGTATTATTGGGCGGACCAGGTTGCCCAGGCAAATTATTGGAGAGGCGATCCTCGTTCGGGTAGCCAAGGTAGTTCAGTTAATTTTGAAAAAGGAGATTATTTAGCCATCAGAGAAATAACATTGAGTTACAATACTCCTTCTTCTTGGTATAAAAAGATTGGAATAGATAATTTAAGAATTTATGCTACAGGAAATAATTTAAAGTACTTTACCAATTATTCAGGTTATTCTCCTGAGAAGGGAGGCTATGATGATGGCCGTTACCCGATTCCACGCAATTTAATATTGGGAGTAAATGTTACCTTTTAAAATAATCAATAATTCAAAATATTAGTCAATTATGAAAAAGCAGTTTATCATTTATATACTATTAGTATTTTATGTTACAATTAATTCATCATGCACAAAAGATCTTAAGTTGACTCCCACCAGTATAATCAGTGTAAATTCTTTTTGGAAAACTCCTGATGATGCAAAGGGGGGGCTATATGGGATGTATGATATATTCCGTAGCCTTACGCAAGCTAATCTTTATCTTCTTGGTGAAGCAAGAAGTGAAATGATGGGTAATGGAATCCAAAATGCTGATTATAGAATAAAATACTTTGAGAATTCGTTAAATGCTACCAATGCTGATTTAAACTGGTATATCCCCTATAGGATAGTCGATTATGCAAACCTTGTTATAAAAAATGTACCAGGAATTACATTTCCTACTGAGTCAGCTAAAAACAGCATTCTTGCGCAGGCCTATGCAATGCGTGCATACATTTACTTTACGATGGCAAAAACCTGGGGTGATTTACCTATATTGACAGAACCTACAGATGGTTATGATGCGAAAACTACATTTAGACTCCGGGAACCCGTGAGCAAAATTTTTGAACTTATTAAGTCAGATATAGACCAGGCTCTTAAACTATTTCCGGATAGCAAATTTCCTGTGGGCAGAAGTACATGGTGCAAACCTGCTACGTACGTACTTAAGGGGGATGTATATTTATGGACCGGTAAAATAATGAATGGAGGGACAAGTGATTTTACCACGGCCTTGAATGCTCTTGATTCTGCCCAAACCTCGGATATATCTCTTTTGACTAACTATAGTGACATATTCAGTTATACTAATAAGGGCAATAAAGAAGTTCTTTTTGCTGCGCATTTTCAGGATCTAGAAGCGAATAATAATTATTTCGCAGATATGTACATTGCCCCCGGTGATATCCCGCCCACTATTGATCAGGCGACATCCGCTAAACTTGGAATTGGAGGCAATTATAACTGGTGGGCGCCTACAGCTCTTGTAAGAAATCAATTTACTAATGATGACCAAAGAAAGGCTGCATCCTTTTTGGAAATTTATTCACATATAGGTGGTGTTGATAAATTCGTTACTTCAGTAGTACTTAAGGGAAATGGCTTCATTAAAGATGGAGTTCGCAGATTTCTTTGTGATGTAATTATTTATCGTTATGCGGAGTTATTGTTATTAAAAGCAGAAGCAGAGAATGCCTTGGGGATGGATCCTTCTGTTGAAATGAATGCAGTAAGAAAGAGGGCTTATGGAGATAATTTTTCTGCACATGAATTTGTAAATGGCAGTAAAGAAGTAAATGATGAAGCTATATTAAAAGAGCGCTTATTTGAATTAGCTTTTGAAGGAAAAAGATGGTGGGACCTGGTGAGGTTTGGGAAAGCATTTGAAAAAGTTCCGTCTCTTCAGGGAAGGCAAAGCAGCAGTTACCTTCTTTTATGGCCTGTTACTCAACAGACAATTACTTTAAATCCTAAAATTCAGCAGACTACAGGATATTAATAGGATTCAAATTATTTTCCAACCCCAAAATTGAGGTTTAAATTGTTAAGGAAAATAGTAGTTCTGTTTATTATTAAAGCGTTTTATTTATAGAAATAATAATATAAAGGAAGGTAATTAATAGGCTTTCAATGATTTGCTATGATGAAAATATTAGTTGGTTTAGCGCTCCTTATATATTCGCCCATCGCAGTCCGTTCACAAGATGTTGTAAGCAGCAGCCAAAGTAAGACTTTCGAATATTTTGTTGTTCCAGTTGGTCCGCAAAATCCGCGCAATAGTGAGGCGGCAATCATTCCTCTAAAGGATGGCTCCCTGTTGTTAGGATGGACAGAGTTTTATGCAGGTAAAGCCGCTGATCATGGGCCCGCACGACTTTCTGGAAAAATATCAACTGATGGCGGTCGTTCGTGGGGTGAAAAATATGCTCTTGTTGAAAACGATGGAGGCTGTAACGTGATGGAGGTTAATTTTTTGAGATTGCTTAATGGAGATATTGCGCTATTCTATTGTCAGAAAAACACTGAATCAACGGATTGCCGTATAATGATGCGCACTTCATCTAATGAAGGAAAGACCTGGAACAACCCTAAGCAATTGAGCGCTTCTGGAAAATATACCGGGTTAACCAATGGAAGATCAATAAGGCTTCGCTCGGGCCGTATACTTCTTGAAGCCTGGGTGGGCGGGTATTGTTACTGTATTATTTCAGATGATGATGGAAAAACATGGCGTGATAGCCAGCATATTAAGCCTGCTGGTGGCGAATGTTACGAGAATGCATGTATTGAACTTAAAGATGGCAAAGTATTGATGCTTATGCGCACAGAACTCGGTGGGCAGTTTAAAAGTATTTCTACCGATGGTGGTGAAACATGGAGTGATCCTGTATTAACACAACTTACAGGATCTGCAGCGCCAGTATCTATAAGTCGTGTTCCTGAGACAGGCGATTTACTTGCTATTTGGAATCACAATCCGGGAGCAAAAAAACGTAATCCCCTCACTTCTGCTATATCCAGGGATGAAGGCGATACATGGGAAAACTTTAATAATATCGAAGATACACCGGATGACGCATGGGCTTATCCTTCAGTTAGATGGATAGGAAATGATGCGCTTATAACTTACTTTAACTATAAAGGTGGTTTATCTCTTAAGCTTAAAAAATTGCCTGCAGGGTGGTTTTATCAATAAATAAATATAGTGCTGATTGTTGTTATACAGATGAATATTTAATTAGACGTTCAATATAGGTTTGAATGGACAGTCCTTATATAGAGTAAAAACTGGTGAAATAAATTGTTTAATTTTTTAAATTTTTTAGTATGGATCACAAATTTATAATCTTCAGGATGTTTCGGACTTTCAATATTCTACTGGCTCTGCTGATTACTTTAAATTTTGTTTCAGCTCAATCTCCTGCAAGCCGCACCAAATTTACCTCAAAGGGCTATTGGATTCATGATAAAGTAGAAGAAATACCTGGCTTAAAAACAGGACCGTTTGTCCGTTTAGGCAATGGTGATATTCTAACTGTTGAAGGAAATAAAAGTTGTATCAGTAAAGATGAAGGCAAAACATGGACTGAATATCCCATTTTTGCTGATTCAAGCCGGTTTGATATCCGTATTGAAAGGGCTTTGATCCGTACAAGGAATGGAATTATCATTTTAGCCTTTGCTAATGATAAGGAGAAAGCCAATTGGAATTGGCAAAATGATATTGCTGATTCACCCGGAGCAACGATACCAACCTATGCCGTCCGGAGCCTTGACGATGGAAAAACATGGCAGCCTCCTCAAAAGCTCCATGATGAATGGACCGGCGCAAACCGGGATATTATTGAGACAAAGGATGGCAATGTTATCATTAGTTCGATGATGATGCGACATAACCCTGGCCATCATACAGTAGTAACCTACACTTCCAAAACGAACGGGCTTAATTGGATTCGTTCTAATGTCATTGATTTGGGAGGCGTGGGCCATCACAGTGGTGTAACTGAAGCAACCATTGAGCAACTTCGTGATGGGCGCATATGGATGCTTATGCGCACCAATTGGGGAGTGTTTTGGGAAGCTTATTCTGATAATGAAGGTCTTACCTGGAAAAATTTCAAACCAACAAAAATTGATGCAAGTTCGGCTCCCGGGCTACTTCAGAGACTTAAAAGCGGCCGTCTTTTCCTTGTATGGAATCGTGCTAATCCGGAAGGCCAGAGTAGTTATCGCATGAGTGGTGGCGATGGTATATCCTCTGAAGTTGCTCATAGTAATAACCGCGAAGAATTATCAGTAATGTTTTCTGATGATGATGGTAAGACATGGACTAAACCGGTAGTAATAGCTCGGGTTACAGACAAAAGCAAAATCAAAAATCTGGCCTACCCACGTGTGTTTGAAGCAACCCCTGGGGAAATATGGATAACCACTACTTATGCAGGGTTTGCCGGAGAGTTAAGCATAAAATTGCACGAAAAAGACTTTCTGTAATGAAAATATAAAAGCTTTAAAATTTCAGGATTTGGGAATTGAATACTTCAGTGGAGGTTTCTTGTGAGCAAATTAAAAGAAAAATCATGAGCAGAGATAATAAAACATTCCGGCATAACTCAATTTGGAAAACTATCATAGTTATTTTTATAACTACGGGGTTTTTATTCATTTCTGTATTAGGCGTACAAGCTCAGGTTAAATCTACATCTAAGAAAATTCTTACCCCACTCGAATTCAAAGCAAAATTAAAAGGCCCGATACTTTCACCTCCAACTGCATTTACTCAGACTTTTGAAATTGATTATAAGGGGATGGCCAAAGTTATTACACGCGCTCTCGACTATGGCTGTAAAGTAGTGACGTTGACATCAGGAAACAGCAGATATGATAGACTCTCTTTTAAAGAAGTTGAGAAGTTAACAAAGCTCATTGTTGAAACAGTTGGCAACAGAGGAATAACTATTGCAGCATCGGGTGATTGGAGTGAAGATTCAATTATAAATTATGTACGTTATGCTGAATCAATCGGTGCAAGCGCTGTTCAGGTAAATGTTCCAAAAGACATCGTTAGAGATACCAGTACCAGTGTTGCCAACACAGTTAGGTTTTTCCGGCGTGTAGTGGCGAACACTAAATTAGGAATTGTTTTACATGGTTATTATTCTGAAAGATTATTAAAAGAGTTAGTGAAGATAGAATCAATTGTTGCTTTAAAGGAAGATGTTGCTGATTTGAATTATTATGTTGACAGGCAAATTGTTTTTGGAGACAGGCTGGCAATATTTGCCGGAGGTTCTGATGCAAGATATCTTTTTGGGTATCCTTATGGTTCGCCTGCCTACTTCAGCACATTGTATAGTTATGCGCCCGAAATTGGTTTACGATTTTGGAAGGCAATTCAAAATAAAGATCTAAAAGCTGCAGTAAAAATTGCAGATGATTACGATTTTCCATTTATGAAGCGATGGACATTTCCGTTTTGGACAGCAGCTATTGAGTATATGGGCGGGTCTCAACGGTACATTCGTCCTAAATCAGGAGAAACACAAAATCAACAAACTTTAACAGAAGAAGAATTAATAAACATGAGAGAATTTCTTTGCGGGCTTGGATTGAAGCCGCCGGAATGTAAGTATTGTGGTATAATTACTGAAGGCGTAGCGCTTCCGCAGAATGAGAAAAGAGGAGGGCATGTAGGAGGAAAGGTAGATGGAAGTATAATAATTGCAGGAGGTAATAATTGGAGTGCTGATAAAAAAACCAAATCCTGGTTAAAAAATTCTGTTGTTTTTCAGAATGATAAATGGATAGCAGGACCTGATTTGCCAAAGCCTATGGCTTACTCTATGTATGCAAGCGACAATAGCGGATTGTATATTGCCGGGGGTACGAGTGATGGAAAATCATTGTTGAATGAAGTTTACAAGTTGCAATCTTTGAAAGGTGACAGTAAAGGTTGGCAATCACTACACAATTTACCGAAAGCTGTGGGATACGGAGCAGGGGCCATTTTAAATAGCAAATTTTATGTTGCCTGTGGCTCTGTTAATGATACAGTCAAGACCAATAAAATGTGGGTTTTGGATATAAATAAAGATGGAAGCAATTGGAGCGAATGTTCATCTGTTCCGGGAGTTGGCAGAATGTTTCCCTCATTAGTTGCTTGTGGAAAATATTTATACCTGCTTGGCGGGCTGGCAACCACTTCGCCACTGACGCCGCTTAAAGATGCTTATCGCTACGACCCTCAAAAAGATCAGTGGATACAACTTGCCGATTTGCCTCTTGATGGATATGCGTGGGTGAGCCAATCCATAGATGATAGTCATTTGTTAGTTACAGGCAGAGCTTATGGAAAAGTAGATCAAAGCATTTGGGTTCTAAATTTAAAAGATATGTCAATGCATAAAATTGGCAATAATGTTAATCCGGCAACTACTGCGCCGTTGATAAAAGCGGCAGACAAACAATGGTGGCTTGTGGGAGGGGAACCTGATGCTAATAAGAATAGAACGGAAAAGGTTTCAATCATTACTTTAAAATAATCATACAAACGTAAATAATGATAATAAAAAATGTTTTTTCTTTTAGAGGGTGCATTTCAAATCCAATAAAAACAATCAAAGCATGTCCTTCCCCTTTGGGGAAGGGTTGGGATGGGGCTTTTAGATCATTTGAGACAAATAAAGTTCTAATATTTTTTCTATTAATGCTAATAACAGTCTTTGAGACCAACGCTCAAAGTAGAGTTAAGATAAACCCGAATAAAGGCATTGATACAGTACTCAAGCTTTCCACCGGCCCCAACAATCCAAGAAATAGCGAAGGGGATTTTGTAACATTAAAAGATGGCAAAATTCTTTTTATCTATAGCCATTTCACTGGTAATTCCGGTGGTGATTTTGGGAACGGATATCTGGCAAGCCGTTTTTCAACAGACAATGGTAAAACATGGAGTAAAGAAGACAAAACAGTTGTCAGTCAGGAAGGCGATATGAATGTAATGTCAGTTTCTTTACTTAGGTTAAAGAATGGGTCTATAGCTTTATTTTATGCAAGAAAGAATTCAGATGAAGATCTTATTCCTATGTTACGCATTTCAAATGATGAAGCCAAAACATGGAGTGATCCTATTCCTTGTATTACCGATAGGAAAGGATATTTTGTATTAAATAATAATCGTGTAATCCAATTAAATAACGGCAGACTTTTAATGCCTGTAGCCCTGCATAACGTACCCAACGGAAAATGGTCAAACATAGGCCGTCTTTTTACCTATTATTCTGATGACAATGGCAAGACCTGGAAATCCAGCGAAGAAGTACCCAACCCGGATAAAGTTATAACCCAGGAGCCGGGGGTAGTGGAACAGGAGGATGGTACCATTTTTATGTTTATCAGGGCTAATCCGGGAGTGCAGTATGCCTCTTATTCCAAAGATAATGGCGAGACATGGAGCGCTGCCCAACCAATCCGTATTGCATCTCCACTTTCTCCTGCATCTATTGCAAGAATACCTTCAACAGGCGATCTTTTAATGGTCTGGAATAACAACGGTACCAATCAGAAACGTACGCCATTAGACGTTGCAGTTTCTAAAGATGAAGGAAAAAACTGGGAACATATCAAGATACTTGAAGATGATCCGGATGGAGTTTTTTGCTATACGGCTATTCATTTTACCGGTAAAGATGTGTTGCTGGCCTATTCCAACTGGAAGACCATGGGGACGACTATTGTAAGGGTAAGCCTTGAATGGATTTATAAATAGACAGAAGCTAAACAGAGATAGATATGAGAGAAGATAAAAATTTAAAATTTACGAACATGAAATTCAATTCAGTGATCTTTATTCTCTTATTATGTACATTTTATAGCTGTAAAACGAAAAATAATGACGAGGATACCAACAAGGGTAATATCGTTTCCGCAGGGTATTGGGTACCCAATAAGGTAGAAGAAATAAAAGATTTAAAAACAGGACCATTTATACACCTGGCTGATGGCAGCATACTTACTGTTGATAGCAATAAAAGCTGTATTAGTAAAGATGGGACTAAGACATGGACTGAATACCACATTTTTTCTGATACAAACAAATTTAACATGGCTCCTCCCAGGCTTTTAATTAAAACTAAAAGCGGTGTAATTATCATGGCATTTGTAAATTTAAAGGAGAGGGCTAACTGGAATTGGCAAAAAGATATTCATGACTCACCAGGCGCAATTTTACCTACTTATACTATTCGTAGTCTTGATGGGGGAAAGACCTGGCAGGATGTACAAAAACTTCATGACGACTGGACAGGATCAATTAGAGATATTATTGAAACAAGCGATGGAAGCATTGTATTTACTTCCATGATCATGCGGCACAATCCCGGCCATCATACTGTACTTACTTATACCAGCAAGGATGAAGGTAAAACCTGGACGGCCAGTAATATTATAGACCTGGGTGGAACAGGTAATCATTCCGGGGTTATGGAATCTACTTTGGTTCAATTAAAGGATGGCCGCCTATGGATGTTGCTACGGACAAACTGGGGCAATTTCTGGCAAACATTTTCAGATGATGACGGGCTAACATGGAAGGAGGTAGGCCCAACAGATATTGATGCGAGTTCTTCTCCAGGGTTACTAAGACGGTTGCAAAGCGGTCGTTTGGTTTTAGTATGGAACCGGCTTTTTCCTGAAGGAAAAAAAGAATATCCTTTAAGAGGTGGAGATGGAAATTTAGCAGAAGTTCCAGCCAGTTGGCAAAGAGAAGAATTATCCATTGTGTTTTCGGATGATGATGGCAAAAGCTGGAGCAAACCTACAGTGGTTGCAAGGGCCAATGAAAACCAAAAGAATTTCTCATACCCTTATATTTTCGAGGCCGAGCCAGGAGAACTATGGATTACTACCTTACATGGTGGAGTAAGAATTAAATTACATGAAAAAGATTTCCTTTAGTTGTTTTATAAATAAGACTTCATGTTTATGTTTTTAAAAAAAATCCATCCTGAAAAAAAGCTAATATTTTCCTTGTCTAAAATAATAAATAAAAAGAAGAAATGGAATTAATTAAAAGATCAAAAATGAATAAAAACATTTCACTATGAAATCGAAAATAGCTATCATCATTCTCTTACTGTGGAGTATATATAGCTGTAACTCAAAAAACAGTGATAAGGATACTACTGAAAAAGCTGCTTCTATTGGGAAAACTATCTCTGGCCAATATTGGGTGCCCAATAAGGTAGAAGAAATAAAAAGTATAAAGCCAGGGCTTTTTATACGCCTGGCTGATAACAGCCTGCTGACTATAACAGGGAATGAAACTTATGTTAGCAAGGATGAAGGGAATACATGGTCTCCATTTTCTTTAGTTGCTGATACTGCGAAATTTGATATAAGCGCCGGTGCGCTCATTCGTACAAGCCACAACGTTATTATTCTTTCTTTTGTGAATTTAAAGGAAAAGGCCAATTGGAACTGGCGAAAGGATATTCATGATTCTCCAGGCTCTATTTTACCTACCTATGCGGTTCGTAGTCTTGACGGGGGAAAGACCTGGCAGGATTTGCAAAAACTTCATGACGAGTGGACGGGAGCGAACAGGGATACGATTGAGACAAGCAATGGAAGCATTGTATTTACTTCTATGATTATGCGGCACGATCCCGGTCATCATACAGTACTTACTTATACCAGCAAGGATGAAGGTAAAACCTGGACGGCCAGTAATATTATAGACCTGGGTGGAACGGGTAACCATTCCGGGGTTATGGAATCTACTTTGGCTCAATTAAAGGATGGTCGCCTATGGATGTTGTTACGGACAAACTGGGGCAATTTCTGGCAAACATTTTCAGATGATGACGGGCTAACATGGAAAGAGGTAGGCCCGACAGATATTGATGCAAGCTCTTCTCCAGGGTTACTCAGACGGTTGCAAAGCGGTCGTTTGGTTTTAGTATGGAACCAGCTTTTTCCTGAAGGAAAGAAAGAATATCCTGTGAGAGGCGGAGATGGAAATTTAGCAGAAGTTCCGGCCAGTTGGCAGAGAGAAGAATTATCCATTATGTTTTCGGATAATGATGGTAAGACCTGGAGTAAACCCACTGTGATTGCTAAGGTTACAAAAAATGACTTACAATTATCTTATCCATCTATTTTCGAGGCAAAGCCTGGAGAACTTTGGATTACAACAAGATTTCAAGGTGATCTTAAGATTAAACTTTTTGAAAAAGATTTTCTTTAGATCAAAATTATATTAGTTAAGCTATGATTATTGAGTCAATTAATCTTCTCAACGTAATAATATGAAATGAATTTAAATAAATCATCAAGAAGAAAATTTATTGGAATGTCTTTCATTCTAGCAGGAATACCTTCTATTATTTCTTCTCTCATACCTTTACCGGGAAATGCGATGCCAGCTTTGGAAAAATTAAGATATGGTTTTGAAGCTGTACCGGATCTTGAAAGGATTAAGGAATTGCTTAGGCAAAAGAACCCTTTAAAATGGTTATTTACAGGAGACAGCATTACTGCCGGCGTGGAACATACACATGGATATAGGTCTTATCCGGAAATTTTTGGTGAGCGGATCAGATGGGAAATGAGGCGGCCGAGAGATGTAGTTATCAATACTGCCATTAGTGGAAATGTAACTCAAAATATTTTAGATGATTTCAACTGGCGGATTGAGCAGTTTAAACCTGGGATAGTTTCGCTAATGATAGGAACCAATGATTGTGCAAGAAAAGAAATGACAAAGGAAATCTTTGAAGAGAAGCTGAATGTTTTATTAGATAAGGTCAGAAGAACTGATGCTATACCCATTTTACATACTCCCAATATTATCATTAAAGAATATGCTCCGGAAAGAGCTGATCTATTTGAGTATGTAAAGGTGGTTCAAAAAACGGCTGAGAAAAAAAGTATAATCCTGGTTGACAATTATGCCTATTGGGAAGATACAATGAAAAATAATCCGGGAATAAATGTCTTTAAAGAATGGTTGAATGACCCTCTTCATCCCAACGGAACTGGCCACCAGGAAATAGCCCGTTTGCTATTTAAAGAACTATCCATTTTTAATCCAAATGACGCGACTTGCGGAGGTAAATATTATGAAGGAAAACATTAACCATATTAAAAGTTTTCGCATTGAAGCGAAAAAATTAGGGCCACATGTATTACTGGCAGCAGGGGTTCATGGGGATGAATACGAGCCTATGTTAACGGCACTGGAATTGATAAATGAATTACCTCACATATTGATTTCAGGGAGTGTTACAATTGTTCCGGTAGTAAATGTTACTGCTTATCAGGTGAGCAGCCGCTACGGTGAAGATAACCTGGACCTGGCACGGATATGCCCCGGAAAGCCCGATGGATCTACTTCCGAAAAAAATGCTTTTGAAATAAGTGAGCTAATAAAAGAGTCGGATTATTTGATAGATATGCATACGGGCGGGCTGGCACATTATATTCATCCTATGGCTGGATTTACGTTACATCCTTCCCCGGAAATATTGGATAAGCAAAGAGAATTAGCATTGGCTTATAACACTCCTGTCATCTGGGGGACTGATCATCATCCAAATGGCAGGACGCTTTCGGTAGCCCGCGATGCGAATATTCCTGCTATCTATCTTGAATACGGTGGTGGTTCAGGGATCAGAAAGGAGGTAGTAAAAACTTACAAAAAAGGTTTTATAAACGTATTGAAATATTTGAAGATGGCAGAAGGTGAAGCGGAAATTACTGCTCCGGAAAAAAGATTTTGGGTTGAGGATCCAAGGCCTGACAGCGGTTATTTTCAGGGTAAAATGCCGGCTCCTTCCGATGGGATATTTGTGTGTGAAAAAACGGCTGGCGAACCAATTAAAAAGGGAGAATTATTTGGCAGAATAATAGATCCTTTTACAGGCAACGCTACAGCCATATTTGCTGACGTGGAAGGAATGGTGCTATCGGTCAGGATTTCTGTTCATGTAAAAAAGGGAGATGCTTTAGGATCCATATTGCCCATTGTTGGGCCGGGAAAAGTAATTATTGATACATTTTAAAAAAGAAAAAGATTGTTTAAAATTCAAGCAAGTATGTGCTACGCAAGGGGCAAAACAGTGAATGATTTTATCTGGTCGGGACGCTTTCTTCGGCGGCCTGAACGATAATCGGCAATGGTTCAGACCGCTTGTAGCGTTCCGGCCACGAATTACACGATTAAAACTATGAAAGAAAATAATTTGACCACTAAGAGCACCAAGAGCACTAAGAATTTATTCCTTCGGAATAAAAAAATGCGAGGCACCCCTTTGTGCTCTTTGTGTCCTTGGTGGTTGAATATTCTCAATGTAAAGAGTTGGTCAATTTAATTGGAAAATAATATTTAAAAAAAGAAAAAGATTGTCTAAAATTTAAACAGGTATGTTACGCAAGGGGCAAAACAGTGAATGATTTTATCTGGTCGGGACGCTTTCTTCGGCGGCCTGAACGATAATCGGCAATGGTTCAGACCGCTTGTAGCGTTCCGGCCACGAATTACATGAATTTGTATGTCGTCAGAGGAGTAATTCGTGTCTATTTGTGTAATTCGTGGCAGATAGTAATTAAAACTATGAAAGAAAATAATTTGACCACTAAGAGCACCAAGAGCACTAAGAGTTTATAAAAGAATTCGAGGCATCCCTTTGTGCTCTTTGTGTCCTTGGTGGTTGAAATATTCTCAATGAAAGTGGGCGGTGGGAGTAGTTCTGTAAGAACGGCCGATTTTGTAATCCCGCCTTAGGCGGGAGACTTCAGTCCATTGCATAAAATAAAATGGAATAAACATTAAACTGATGAAAAATAAAAAAGTAGTTATCATCACGGGCGCGGCGGGAGGAATTGGATTGGCTACCGCAAAAAAATTTGCAGAAAATAATTTTTGTATTGCATTGTCAGATATTAACGAGGATGGTTTAAACAAAGCGGTTGAGATTTTAGAAAAAAATTACCAGGCCGATTGCCTGACCTGTTACGGAAATTTAGAAGACATCAATTATATAGAAAATATAGTTAAGCAAACCATTGCAAAGTGGAGCCGCATAGATGTGTTGGTAAATAATGCTGCGTGGCGTACTATAGAAACGATGCGAACCATCTCGCTGGAAAATTGGGAGAAGGTAATCAGGATCAATTTAACTGCTCCGGCATTTTTGGCAAAATATGTAGCAAAGGCTATGGAAGGAAATTCAATAGCGGGTGTGATCATTAATATGTCCAGTGTAATGTCACAAAGAGTAGGTGGCAATGGCCCTGCTTACGTAGCTTGTAAAGGTGGGATCGAAAGCCTTACTTATGAGCTGGCGGTTTTGTATGGCCCAAAAGGTATAAGAGTTGTAGGAGTTAAGCCGGGTAATATTGAAACAAACCTCAGCAGCGATTATAAAGATGAAGCAGGTAACAATATAAGTGAACGATTAAAGGATCATATGAACGATAATACTCCCCTTCAGAGAGCAGGCAACCCGGAAGAAATAGCCAATGTTTGTTATTGGCTTTCATCCAATGAAGCCTCATTTATAACGGGTGCTTCTATAGTTGTAGATGGCGGTTTCTTTCACAACTTTAATGCGTACAAAATGAAAAAACTTCAATTCCCAAATGAATTTTAAAATGAAAGGTATCTGGAAATATAGCCATCTGCTGCCTCACATTGATGAGGATGCTAAATTGACCTTAGGTGAAGGAAATACACCGTTGGTAAAATCCAAACAATTGGGCAAACGATTAGGACTTGATAATTTATATTTCAAACTTGAAATAGTTAATCCTTCAGGTTCTTATAAAGATAGGTTTGCCGTGTGTGCTATCGCTGATTTGATTCAGAAAAATTCCAGGGTTTGTATTGCTACTTCGAGTGGTAATGCAGGTTCTGCTTTAGCCGCCTATTCTGCTGCTGCAGGAATAAAATGTTACCTCGCCATTGTAGATAGGGCGCCCGCAGGAAAGCTGATGCAGATGCAGGTGTATGGCGCTAAAACTTTAATGATAAAAGATTTTGGAATAGATGCTAACGTTACTAATGAAGTGATGAATGGATTGGATGCGATTGCTAAAAACCTCGGCATTCCCGTTCATATAAGCGCCTATCACTATAGTCCTCTGGCAATGGCTGGAGTCCAGACGATTGCTTATGAAATTGCTGAAGAAATTCCGGAGTTTAATGGGCATATATTTCCGCCTGTAGGCGGCGGCGGATTAACTTTTGCAGTCATAAAAGGATTCAATAAGTGGAAGGAAGTAAATCCTCAGTTTAAAATACCCAAAGTACATTGTGTACAACCCGAAGGAAATGATACTATATCCGGCCCGCTTAGAAATGGATTGGTTAAAGCGCAGAATGTTTCTAAAAGCCTTACTTCTGTAAGCGGGTTGCAGGTTCCCAATGTAATTGATGGCAATGAGGTGTTAGAGGCGTGCAGACGTACCGGCGGAACGGGCTATACAGTAGCCGATAGTGTCGTGTATGAATGCCAGGAAAATTTGGCAAAAATGGAAGGGATCTATTGTGAACCTGCGGGCGCAGTGGCGCTTGCAGGAGTTTTAAAGGCTGTGGAAAATGGGGAAATAGATAAGAAAGATCATGTAGTTTGTTTGGTTACCGGACATGGTTTCAAAGATCCTGCATCAGCAGCAAAAATTGCGAAGAAATCAGGTGATAGTTATTTTAATAGCGCAAATGAAACCTTTGAATACATTAAATCTCAAATAGAAAATAACAATTAAAATAGAACCTTAAAATGAAAGAAAAATTTAAAGGCTTGTGGCCTGCAATGCTTACCCCCGTTCTTGATAGTGGCGAACCGGCGTATGAAGAAATAGAAAAATTGGTTGAAATATTTATTTCCCAGCAATTGGATGGTTTGTACATTTTGGGATCTACCGGCCAGGGTTTACTCTTCACGGAAGAGCAACGAAAAAAGGCGACTGAAGTAGTGAGTAAAACATCAGCCGGAAGAATTCCTGTTATTGTTCATGTAGGGTCGCTTACTACAGCAGAATCCATCCGGTTAGCGCAGCATGCTGAAAAATGTGGCGTTGATGGGATTTCTTCTGTGCCACCTATTTATTATACCGGTAATGCAGACACTGCATTAGCGCATTATAGCAAGATTGCAGAATCTACCAGTTTACCTTTTTTTCCTTACCAGTTAGGAGATAATTCCATCCCGGGAGATGTGCATTCTTTCATAGAAAGGCTGCTCGAAATTCCCAATATAACCGGTATGAAATTAACTACTAATCAATTGTTGAATATCAGCAGCGTTCATAATCAGGCAGGCGATAGGTTGAAATTATTTAGCGGCTCTGATGAATTATTTTGCCATGCTACGCTTTGTGGAACTGTAGGAGCCATAGGCACATTTTATAACGTTTGGGGAGTGGCTTGCAAGTACGTAATGTCGGAATTTGTAAATGGAAATTACATGCTTGGCAAAGAGTTTATGCTTGCTTTCCAGGAAGTAATTGAATTGGTTTTACCCAACGCATGGACATTTCTCAGGAAGGCGATGTTATTAAAATACAATATTGATATTGGGCAAACAAAAGGGCCGTTAGGGAATGCCCAAAAAGAATGGCAGGATGACCAGGTGAGAGAAATACTGGAAAGGATCGAATCAATTCCTCAATCAATTGTTAATAGCTAAGAAGCTGTTTGAAAATGATGTCAAAAATTTTGTATCGCGCCTGCGGCGCTGATTTCAAGCTACGAATTACACAAATTTCCACGAATGTGTCTGTAAGAAAGACCTGGCGTCAGGCAGGTAATTCGTGTCCATTCGTGTAATTCGTGGCAATAAACAGAAAAAAATTTTTATATAAATGACAGAAAAAAAGAAAGTAATTACAGGCGCCAATGTGCCCCAAAGCCACTTGCCTTTTTCACCGGCAATTCAATCAGGAAATTATGTTTTTATTTCCGGGCAGGCATCCACGGATAGCGAAGGAAAAATTGTTTCAGGAACTTTTGAAGAAGAATGCAGAAGATCATTTGAGAATTTGAAAGCCATATTGGGAGCTTCAGGCCTTGGCTTCAAAGATGTAGTTCAGGTACGTAATTATGTTGGTAAGCAGGAATACCTTGCATCATTCAATACTATTTATAAAGAATTTTTTAGTGAACCCTATCCGGCACGAACCACTCTTATAGGTTGCCTCGGAGATTTATTGAAATTTGAAGTAGATGCAGTTGCTGTATACTAAAGAAATTAATTTGATAATGAGAATCGAAAAAATAGGCGATCTGCCATTCTATACGGAAGGCCCTGCAATGGATAGTAAAGGAAATATGTATTGCACAACGCTTTCAGGCAGAGCTATATTAAAAATAGATGCTGAAAATAAAATAACTGAATGGGCTTACTCAGATTGTCCTAACGGGCAAATTGTTTTGCCTGATGATGACCATTTAGTTTGTGATGTTAAGCTTGCTGCTGTAAGAAGATTTGATAGTAATGGAAAGTTTATAAAAAATGAAATAGAAAAATATTGTGCGGGCATCGAAGTCTATTGCCCGAATGATCTGATAACAGATAGCAACGGGAATATTTATTTTACAGATTCTATAAGAAATAAAGGAAAGGTTTGTTTTTTGGGTGTAAATGGAGAGCAAAGCATTTTGGCTGATGATTTAGATTATCCTAATGGCCTTGTACTATCTTTTGATCAGAAAACATTGTATGTAGCCGAGAGCTATAAAAACAGGGTCATAAAGATTGTTTTGGAAAGCGCTGGTAATATGAAAGGTTCTATTGAGGTTTTTGCTGACTTGCCCACACATTCATCAGGAAAGGAAATAAATAATTTACCGGATGGATTAGCGATAGATTGGGATGGAGATTTATGGGTAGCGCATTATGGTATGCAAGCCATACATAAGCTATCACCTGAAGGAAAGTTATTGGATTCAATAAATACGAATATGCCTCTTACCAGCAACTTGTTTTTTTGTGATCCCGAGACAATAGTAGTTACAGGAGGATATGGAGAGCCGGGGCCCGGAGGTTTGTTCAAAGTCTTTTTGTAAAGCCCTTCTCCTATGAGAGAGGGGTTGGGGTGAGGCTTTTTAGCCTGGTATCAGATGATTTATCTTTTTGTCGAACAACAATAAAATTTGACATGGAGTATTCAAAATTACATGGGTATAATATATCGAGGCTTACGTTGGGAACGGTAGCCCTGGGAATGAATTATGGCATTTCCAACAATGAAAATAAGCCCGATAAGGCTCATACCTTTGGTATTATTTCTTCTGCATTAAAGGCTGGTATCAACACTTTGGATACTGCAAGAGGATATGGCGAGGCTGAGCAATTGATCGGTGATTTTTTGGAGAATAAAGAAATAAATCAGCCGGTGAATATTGTCACCAAGTTCAGGCTTAGCCCGGAAAATCTAACTAATAAGGAGAAGGTACGGACAGAAGTATATAATAGTGTGCGGTCTTCACTCAGTTTTTTGAAATTAAAACGTATCCCTATTTGTTTGCTTCACATGAACAGGCGTCTGCCATTAGATGATGTTCTTGAAAATTTACCTTCCATACTTAGTGATTTGAAAAATGATGGACTGATTGATATAGCAGGTGTATCTGTTGATCATCCTGATGAAGCAACATCTTTTTTGGAACATTCTGTAATTGAAGCCATGCAGGTTCCTCTGAATATATTTGATACAAGGATAATAAAAAATGGAAGCCTCGACAGAATGTATAAGGACGGTAAAATTGTATTTGTAAGAAGTATCTTTCTGCAAGGTCTTTTTTTTATGAACCCTCATAGTTTGAAAGGAAACCTGGCAGATGCAGCAAAATATATTGAAGCTTTACAGGATATTGCAAGAAGAGCCAACATGAGCATTGCTCAACTTGCCTTTTCTTTTATAAACAATCTGGAGGGCGTTAGCAGTATTGTTTTTGGAGCCGTAAACGAAGATCAGGTAAAACAAAACATTGGGTTGTTGGAAACTGGTGTTATTAGCAATGAAATTAAAGCATTGATTAAATCAAATTTTGATGAAGTTCCGGAACATATTATCACACCGGGGCAATGGTCTTTTATATAAAATTTAAAAAGAAATTAAATGAATATTTTCAGAACAGATGGTAAAGTAGCTATTGTAACAGGCGGAGCCGGCCTTTATGGGAAACCAATATCCATAGCTCTTGCAGAGGCGGGCGCTCATGTTATTATCGCTTCAAGAGATAAAAAAAATTGTGAAGCCTATGCCGCAGAGTTAGTTGCAAAAGGATTAAAGGCAGAAGGAATGTCGCTCGATCTTTCTGATGAAAAATCAATAGAAAGTTTTGTAAAAGATGTGTATGAAAAATATGGCTCTATTGATATTTTGGTAAATAATGCTGTCTCAAGAGAAGGTATGAAAAATTTGGAGGAATTAAGCAAAGCCGATATAGAAAGCTCTCAGGTCGTAAATATTACCGGGCTTATGTTGCTTACAAAATCCGTTGTTAAAATAATGCGTAAACAGAAAGCCGGCAGCATTATTAATATTGGTTCTATTTATGGAGTGGTAGGCCCTAATTTTCCGATATATGGCAGTACAGGAATGACAAGCCCTGTAAATTATGCCTTCGAGAAATGGGGTATGGTAGGATTTACAAAATGGCTTGCAAGCTATTACGGGAAATTCAATATCAGGGCTAATTGTATAAGTCCGGGCGGATATGGTCCGGGTATAGGCGCTGGCAGAGAAGAATTTATTGAAAATTATAAGAGGCTAACGCCATTAGGAAGATTTGCTGAAGATGACGATATAAAAGGGCCCGTAATTTTTTTGGCATCTGAAGCATCTTCTTTTGTTACCGGGCATAATCTTTTAGTGGATGGCGGATGGACTAACTGGTAAATAAATGTTTGGATAAGGAACTGTTTTTTATATAAATGGCCGGCGGGACGCCGGCCACAGTAGCCTGCTACGGTTGGCATTCCAGCCAATTGTATAGGAAAACGAAACTTTTTTTAAACATCTTACAAAAATAATTTTTTATGAATTTAGCTGCTATACCTGCAAAATCAAAATTACCAAAACGGGCGTGGTTGGTGGTGCTGCTGTTGGCCATTGTGGGATGTTTAAATTATCTGGATCGCACGATGATCACTACCATGAGAGGATCAATAGTTGATGCAATCCCTATGTCCGATGCTCAATTCGGGCTGCTCACTTCTGTGTTCTTATGGGTATATGGTATAGCCAGCCCTTTTGCCGGGTTCCTTGCTGATAAGTTCAGTCGCAGTACGGTAATTATTGCAAGCCTCTTCTTATGGTCGTTGGTCACATGGCTGACTGCCTATTCCACCACTTTTGATCACTTGCTGGCTACACGCGCATTAATGGGAATAAGCGAAGCGTGCTATATACCTGCGGCGCTTTCTTTGATAGTAGAGTATCACCGGAATACTACCCGCTCGCTGGCAATAGGAATTCACATGGTCGGTATTATGGTAGGCTCAGGTTTGGGCTTTGTTGGAGGTTGGGTGGCAGAGAATCATCATTGGAATACCATTTTTATAATTCTCGGAGTTTTTGGGATCATCTATGCAGTTGTACTTGCTTTTACGTTGAAGGATGCCCCAAAAAGTGAGGTTAATATTGCTCCGGAGAAAGTTGAGGATAAAGTCACTTTCTTCCATTCTGTAAAAGTGCTGTTTAAGCTACGGTCTTATATTTTCATACTTATTGCCTGGGGTTTACTTGGAACGGTTGCCTGGCTGGTTGTAGGTTGGCTTCCTACTTATTTCCAGGAGCATTTTAACCTTACACAAGGCATGGCGGGCTTATATGCTACAGGTTATCTATATCCGGCTGCAATTGTAGGGTTACTGGTGGGCGGCTTTTGGGCAGACCGTTGGAGCCGTTCCAATCCGCGCGCAAGAATTCTCGTACCCGTTATCGGTTTATGTATTGCTGCGCCAAGTATTTTTATTGCAAGCTATACGAGCATTCTTCCTATAGCGGTGATATGTTTTATGCTTTATTCACTTACCAAATCTTTTATTGATACTAATATGATGCCTATTCTTTGTCTTATAACTTATCCGCGTTACCGGGCAACGGGATATGGCATATTAAATTTGGTGGCCACTGTTATTGGCGGAATAGGGCTTTATGCCGGCGGCGTTTTGCGCGACTTAAATATCAATCTTAGTTCTGTTTATCAAATTGCAGCTTTGACAATGATAATCAGTATTCTTGTATTAATCGCAGTTAAGCCTAAATATATAGAGCCGGAGTGATGATGTAGCCGGTTTTTTATAAACAACAATGAAATGGAAAGAACACTTATACCCCTTATTAATAAATCCTTTAGTTCTATTGGTTTGGGCTGCGTAACTTTTGGACGGGAAATAGGCCGGCAGGCTTCTTTTTCATTAATGGATGATGCGGTAGAAAATGGGATCACTTTTTTTGATACAGCCTCTGCTTATGGAGAGGGCGCATCAGAAAAGATTATAGGATCATGGATAGTTGACCGCCATCCGGTGTCTGATTCCATACTTATCGCAACAAAAATTTTACCACCGTATAATCCAAAGGCAATTATAGAATCTGTAAACCAAAGCCTGAAACGCTTGGGAACTGATGTTATTGATTTACTTTATTTACATCGTTGGGATGCTGCCATTGAAGATATAAATACATTAAGTACATTTAACGATCTTATAAAGGTTGGCAAAATAAAATTGCTTGGGGCAAGTAATTTTAGCGCTGAACAACTTGGAAAGGTTATTCAGTTGCAGAAAGACAATGGGTTTGATTTATTCAGAGCCATTCAAAATAATAACAACTTTGCAGTAAGAGATATTAATAAAGAAATAGTACAAATGTGTGTTGACCACGATATTAAAATAGTAACCTACAGTCCGCTTGGAGCAGGATTTCTTACCGGTAAATATAAAAATGGAGTAGGAGATAATACCCGTTTTTCATTGATCAAAGGGCATCAGGATATTTATTTTAATGAATCTTCTTTTCAACGGCTTGATCAGCTTCAAAAAATTTCAGCTCTTACCAGCTATTCCACATCACATCTGGCTCTTGCGTGGGCATTGCATCAGCCGCATGTAACTTCTGTTCTTGTTGGCGGACGTTCCAAAGAACAATTGAAGCAGGCTTTTTCAGCGCTTGCTTTTTGTGATCCTGATATTTTTAATGAACTTGAACAAATTAAATAAATCCTTTAAAATAAAAACATGAATTATTCTCAATCTGCACAATTATTAGAAAGAGCTAAGAAAGTATTAGCAGGCGGCGTATCTTCAGAATTCAGAAAGTACAGTTATCCACACGCCTTATTTTATACTCATGGAAAAGGAAGCCGCATCTATGATGTGGATGGTAATGAATACCTTGATTTTACTCTGAGCCAGGGGCCTCTGATTCTCGGGCATTCACATCCGCATGTAGTAAAATCAGTAGCAGATTATTCGGAGAATGGCCAGTTGTATGCCGGGCAGCATATCAAAGAAATTGAATTGGCTGAAAAGATCAATAAACTGATTCCATCTGCAGAATTAATGCGTTTTTGCCTGGATGGTTCCGAAGCAGTTCAGACTGCATTCAGAGTTTCCAGGGCAGTAACCGGCAGAAAGAAATTTTTAAGATTTGAAGGGCATTATCATGGCTGGCTTGATAATGTGGCCTGGGGTATATCCACACCTTCAGTAGATGCTCTTGGCAGCCGTGAGGATCCAAATGTATATCCCTGGACAGAAGGCTTACCGGAATATTCCAGGGAAGAATTTATCATCTTACCGTGGAATGATCTTCCCTTATTAAAAAAGACAGTGGCAGAGCGGTATAAAGAAATTGCGGCGATCATTACAGAGCCGGTCATGTGTAATAACGGTTGTATTCTTCCTGAAGAAGGATTTTTGGAAGGCCTTCGCGAGGTATGTGATGAATATGATATTGCTTTGATTTTTGATGAAGTAATCACCGGGTTTAGATTAGGTCTTGGAGGTGCACAACAATATTTTGGTATAACACCCGATATATCCGTATTTGCCAAAGCAATGGCAAGCGGCTATCCAATCAGCGCTGTGGTAGGGAAGAAGAAATGGATGAATGTGATTGAAGAATCAAAAGTAATCCAGGCCGGTACAATGAATTCAAGTAATGCAACGGTAGCGGCTGCTTTGGCCACCATTGAAATACTTGAGACTGAGAATCCTTATGAACGTTTGTTTAAGTATGGAAAAAAATTAATGGAAGGTTTAAGAGAAGCTGCTGCCGCAACAGGTCAAAACTTATTGGTTCAAGGCGCCGGCCCTATGTTCAATACAGGATTTACTAATTTAAGATCCATAAAAGATTATAGAGATACCTTGTCACTGGACCGCACAAAGCTGCGTAAGTTTATATCGGGCATGCAGGATAGTAAGGTAAGAATAATTGGCAGAGGCTTATGGTATATAAGCACAGCCCATACTGAGGCTGATATTGATGAGGCAGTTAAAAAGGCAACTGAGGTGTTGAAGAATATATAGTCATCGGATAAAACTGTAACTACAGATAGAGTTATCAACGTTTAATAAACAACATTAAGCGATCCTATTTTATGGCTTATATCTTTTAAGGCATTATTTAGGATATTAACTTGTTCGGGAGTAAATTTTGCCGGCTTTCCATTCACGATATTTTCGTTCATGCGCTGATTCAGCCATTGGCGGCTTTTATTAAAATAGTGCCTGGCAAGGTATGAGAGGCTGATCATATCCGAAATATCTTCCAATTGCCTTCTTACCGCTATCCCTTTTATTTCCTTTCCTTTATTGTCAAGGCTTTCCCGAAATTCTTTTAAGATTTGCTTCTTTTTATCGGGATCAGTCTTTGCCGTTTTCTCTAATACCGCCAATTCCTTTTCAAAACCCGCGGGGTTTTTCATTCCCTTTTTTACCAATTCGTCAATTCTGTTTTTTGTCATCGTTTATTAGTTTGTTAATGTTATCAAGATATAGGTTTATTTGTTTTTCAATCTCTTCCTGAGGAAAATCAAGCCTTTCAGTAATCTTCAGGTATAAGGCTAATTCCTGCTTTATCCTTTCAATTTCTTGTTTTTTGTTGGTTCTGAATTCTCGGGCATTTTCATTTAAAAAAACTGGTTAGAACTCTTTTATATGTAGAAGAATATCCTGATCGAAGGTAGTTGGGCAGTCTGATCAGGTTGATAAGGACAAAAAAAATGGCACAGGAAAACCTTGTGCCATGTCAAATTAATTAATTAGTGTGTAATTCTTTATTGATCTAAATTACATACCTGTGAGAAAAGCAATAGCAGCCATTAATCCAAAGAAAGTTAAAATAATTCCAATGGCAACTAACGTGTCATGCAATTCGACTGAGTTAATTTTTTTCATAACCTAAGTTTAAAAATGAATAAATATATTAAAAACACAAGGTTTTAACGGAACTCGGACATTATTGAACTAATGGATCAGTAGTTTATCTGGGAAAGGATGGAGACGAATTTAAAATAATTTATTGGGAGATACAAATTTTTTAGTAAAAATTGTTTAGATGGTATAATCGAAACAGATGCCTTTTACAGGACACGGCAGGATAGTTAGTAAATATTAATGCTTAATATTGTAATTCTTAATTGGCTAAAAGGATAGACAAAAAATATTGGATTGTTCTGCTTTCAATCCCTTACTTATCGTACTGAATTATTATGCTGACTGTTACCAAATATGATGAGAAAGCTTTGCTTGCTTTAGTTGCGAAAGGCGACAGGCAGGCATTTAAACAACTTTATACCTCCCATCTGAATAATTTATATCGTTCTGTCTTCCTGTTTACCAAATCCAAAGAAGAAACAGAAGAGATCCTTCAGGAAATATTTATCAAGATATGGGAGAACCGGGAAAAACTTTCTGAAGTTGATTCTTTAAAAAACTATTTATTCCGTTTCGCAAAGAACAAATTACTTGATAATATCCGTCATTTGCAGGTCAGGCAACGGGCGCTTTCAGAAATCAGAAGAACAAAGGATATTTCTGAAAACACGACCCGGGACCAATGCACCTATAAAGAATATTATTACCTTGTTCAGCAGGCTATTGAAAAATTACCTCCCAAACGCAAACTTATTTTCCGGCTTAATATCGAAAATGGGCTTTCCCAGGATGAAATTGCCGGTCAATTAAATATCTCCAAATCAGTTGTACAAAAACAGATTTATAAAGCATCTTACTTTGTGCGGGAATATCTTCTCGAACATGGAGAACTTACTTTTTGTCTCATGGCTTTCCTTTTATTAGTTTTTTAGCCTCACAGAACCTTAAAAAAATATTTTAAAGAGAGGGGTGTTTTTCAAAGTGAGAAACGTCTTTATAATAACGCGCATAAATGCAACAGACAGAACTTAAGACATTTTTTGAAAAATTTGACCTTGGTACCAACACGGAAGAGGAACATCAGCAATTTATCGAATGGCTGAAAACTGCTCCTATTGAAGATGTCAAAGCCATCCTGGAAGAATACCATATTAATGTGAATAGAGATCGTTCGCCTAACGATGAAGTTGATTTGAATCTTGTATCGCAGATTGAAGCCGCTTTAGATCAATACGAGTTAGGTAAAGAACTTAGGTATGTGAACGATAAAAAGATCTCATGGCGTTTTTTCTCCAGGGTTGCTGCTGCTTTAGTAATTTTAATTTCGGGCATAGCTATCTATTTTGCTTTGAAAACTAATCGGCACAATACAATAGCTAAAGCACCTTCACTGCAATTGAAGAATGAAGTAGTACCCGGGGGTAATAAAGCCATACTCACTTTATCAGATGGGGCTACCATTATCTTAGATGATGCAAAGAATGGCCAGGTGGCTCAACAGGGAGGTACACGAATAGCTAAATTAGCGAATGGCCAATTAGTTTATAATGTATTAAATAATAAGCCAACCGAAGTTACTTTCAATTCATTAACTACTCCACGGGGAGGACAATTCAAGCTTACTTTACCAGATGGCAGTAAGGTATGGCTTAATGCAGTCTCTTCCATTAAATACCCTACGGCATTTATTGGTAGTGAAAGAAAGGTTGAAATATCAGGCGAAGCATATTTTGAAATAGCGCATGATGCGGCAAAACCATTTAAGGTAAGTGTAAATGGAATGGTGGTGAAGGTATTAGGAACACATTTTAACATCAATGCGTATAATGATGAAGCCTCTGTGAAGGCTACCCTGCTTGAAGGAAGCATAAACCTTACAAAAGATAATGCTACAATTACACTAACGCCAGGCCAGCAGGCCCAGGTTAGGAATGGAAGAGATATTAAAGTTGTTAATGATGTGGATATTGACCAGGTAGTAGCGTGGAAGAATGGATATTTTTCTTTTAACAGGGTAGGTTTACAAACGGTGATGCGGCAAATAGCAAGATGGTATGATGTAGAGGTAAGTTATAAAGGAGAAATACCTGAACGGCAATTTGGCGGTAAAATTGACCGGAATAGTAGCATATCGGAAGTATTAAAAATCCTGGAAGAGAGTAAAGTACATTTTAGAATTGATGAGAAAAAGATAATAGTAAGTCCATGAGAAGAGCGGGTCGGAACGCTTTAAGCGGCCTGAACCATTTTGATTCGATTATTATACTCCCCGAAAATTGGATTTATTGGAGGAGAGGCTGAAATAAAGATTTTGGTTGACTTAAGAAAAAGCCAGAAGTGGTGGGACACTTCTGGCGGCATTTAAGTTAACTCCAATAACCTGGGTAGGTTTATTTATTAACTAAAAACAAACCAAAAGTATGCATTTAAGCGCATTCTGTAATGAGATTTCTTTGGAGAAGTTCATTACCAAAATTGCTCCGGCTCTTTACGGGCTTAAGAGAAATAAGCAAATTTTTCGAATCATGAAATTAGCTGCTTTTTTATTAATTGCTGCCTGCCACGTAAGTGCAACAGGGATTTCACAAATTACACTTTCTGAGAAAAATGCTCCTTTGGAGAAAGTTTTTGATGCTATTGAAAAACAATCGGGCTATGTTTTCTTTTATGATTACGCCTGGTTGGATGAGGCGAAAACGGTAAGTATTAAAGTAAAGAACGCATCACTCGACGAAGTGTTGGACGTATGCTTTAAAGGCCAGCCTTTGACCTATAGCATTATTGGTAAAACGATTGTTGTGAAGCAAAAGGAGATTGTGAAGCAAGAGGTGAAAGCAGAAGCAGAGGTTCTTATACCTGTACTGCCGCCACCGCATATTATAACAGGTACCATTACAGGTGAAAAAGGAATACCGCTGGCAGGAGTTAGTATTTCTGTGAAAGGAACCATAAGGGGAACAACTACTGATGGAAAAGGATTTTTTAGATTAGAGATACCCGAGGACGGTGCTGTTTTAACAATTAGCTACGTCGGATATGCAGGGCAGGAAATCGTGGTTGGAAATCGGACAAGCATCAATATTAATTTACAGCCTCTGATAAGTGAGAGCGATGAAGTGGTCGTAATAGGATATGGTACGCAGAAAAAAAGTGATTTAACCGGTTCTTTGTCACAAGTTAAGGGTGATGAAATTAACGCATTTCCTACGACAAATGTTTTTCAGGCTTTATCAGGCAGGTCATCCGGGGTGCAGGTAATGCAAAGCACCGGCGCGCCGGGCGCTTCGGTAAGCATTAGAATAAGAGGTTCAAATTCTATACGGGGAAGTAATGAACCTTTATATGTTGTGGATGGGTTTCCTATTAACAACCCTACTGTGCTGAATAATGCAGACATTGAGAGCATTGAAATATTAAAGGATGCTTCTTCTACAGCAATTTATGGCTCACGGGGCGCAAACGGTGTGGTACTGATAACTACTAAAAGAGGAAAGGCCGGTAAAAGCGTTATTGATTTCGAGACCAGCTACAGTACACAATCTTTGATACGGAAATTGAACTTAATGAATGCCAAACAATATGCCACCTTGTACAACATCAAGGCAGCTAATGATGGTGTAGCCCCTTACTTTACACAAAGTGATATAGACAAATTTGGAGAAGGTTTTGACTGGCAGGACTTTATTTACCAGCAGGCTCCTTTTTTGACTTCTTCTTTAAATATAAGTGGCGGAAATGATAAAACTAAATTTTCTATATCAGGAAGCGTTCTTAATCAGGATGGTATTATAAAAGGCAGTAATTATGACAGGTACTCTTTCCGGTCAAACATAGATCATCAGTTCAATGATAAATTCAGCGCTCAGTTATCAACCATCTTCACACGCATCAATACCGATACAAAAAACAGTGACGGTGGAGCGCGTGGAAATACTTTAATCTCATCTCAGTATGCGCCGCCAACGCTCACGCCTTACAATGATGATGGCTCTTATAGGATTTTGGCTCCTGCTTATCCATTTGTAGCTCCAGATCTGATAAATCCGCTGAATTTCATCAACGAACAATCCACCATAATCAAAGCGAATATCAATTTGATCAATGGCTCTTTGATTTACCGGCCCATAAAAGAAATAACCGTTAAAATATCAGGAGGCGTTGAAAACAGGGACGACCGTACTGATTCATATACTACCCGGAATTTTTTAAATTCTGATGGAAGCGCCAGCGTTAATACAGGGCAATATACCAGCTTACTTAATGAAAATACTATAAGCTATACAAAAACCTTTAACCGGGATCATGACATTTCAGTCCTAGCCGGAGTTACCTACCAGGATTTTCTCAACACTTCTTTGTCGGGAAGCGGGGCAGGCTTTCTGTCTGACGCCTTTCAAACTTATGACCTTAACGCTGCGGGTACCCCAGGCATTCCAGGATCAGGATATTCCAAGTCAGTATTGTTATCTTATTTAGGACGAATAAACTATAGCTTTAAAAATAAATATTTAGCAACGGTCAGCTACCGCGCTGATGGATCTTCAAAGTTCAGCAAAGGAAATAAATGGGGCTATTTCCCTTCCGCTGCATTAGCCTGGAGAATTTCAGAGGAAGATTTTCTGAAAAACAATAATCTTTTTTCCAACATGAAATTGAGAGCCAGTTGGGGTATGACTGGCAGCCAGGCAATCGGCCCTTATGTAACTTTAAATCAACTCTCATCAGGAATAGTAGTATTCAATGATGCGCTTTACAATGCATTTGCCCCCGGCACTCAACTTCCCGGAGATTTGAAATGGGAAACTACAGAACAAATAAATTTCGGGGTTGATTTTGGCATCTTGGAAAATCATATCAACATCACTGCCGATTACTATGTTAAAAACACAAGCGACCTGCTGAATACTGTATCATTGCCATCCTCATTAGGGTTTACACAAACTATCCAAAATGTGGGTAAAGTGCGGAATAAAGGATTTGAATTTAATGTGGATGCTCACATATTATCAGGCAAGGTTAAGTGGGATGTGAATGCCAACATTTCATTTAACAGAAATAAAGTGGTTAAACTTTATAATGGAGAAGACATCCTTACCGGAAGCGGTGTCCTTGCTTTGCAGGGCACTACATCTATACTCAGGGAAGGCAGACCTATCGGGCAGTTCTTTGGATATTTAGAAGATGGATATGACGATAAAGGGAAAATTAAATATAAAGACCTCGAACCTGATAACAAACTGACCGGTGACGACAGAACGTATATCGGTGATCCAAATCCTGATTTTATATATGGTTTTACTTCGGGTTTGTCTTACAAAAACTTTACACTCGATATTTTCTTACAAGGTTCATACGGAAACGACCTGTTTAATCTTAGCTCGGTTGCTTATGCTTATGATTTTGTTTCAGGGCTCAATATGATAAAAGATGTTTTGACAGACTCCTGGACTCCTGAACATACCAATGCAAAGTATCCTATTACAAGCAGAAACACTTCTGTGAACGTGTCTAATCGTTTTGTTGAAGATGGGTCTTATTTACGCCTGAAGAATATTCAATTGGCATACGATCTTCCATTAAAGAACCGGGGCGCTAATAAAAACAAAGTATTAGAATCTTTACAGTTGTATGCCAGCGGACAAAACCTTTTGACTTTTACCAAATATTCAGGCTGGGACCCTGAGGTGAACTCAAGTGGCTTCGGAACAGACAACAATAGTTACCCAATGTCTAAAACAATTACGTTTGGTATTCGTGCCAGATTTTAACAAGAGTAAAAAGGAAACAGTATTTCTTTAATTAAATTATCGTAAGATGAAAAATATAAAAACGTATATGCCCAAGGCCGGAGGCTATTTGAAATTTGTATCCGGGTATTTTCTTTTGATTCTGGTACTGGCATCCTGCAATAAAATTTTAGTTGAAAAACCTAAAACAGTGGCAGTTGAAAACTTTTACAATACAGCGCAGGAAATAGAATCAGCAACCAACGCTATTTATGAGCCTCTGCGAGGCAATAATATGGTGGAACAAATTGTGATACTTGACGCGCACACCGATTGGGGATACGGAAGAGGCAGCAGGGCCGATTATAATGCCATGCAGGGATTTAACGCTGCAAACATCAACAATGCGGGTAGCCGTTGGAATACGTTCTATCTTGCTATCCGTAATGCCAACCTCGTAATTCAAAATGCACCAAACGGATATTCCATCAGCCAGGAAGATATAGACCGGAATATAGCAGAGGCGAAGTTCCTTCGGGCATTTTCTTATTTCCAGCTCGTAAGAAACTGGGGAAGCATTCCCTTAAGAACAGAAGAAAATATGACCGAACGCGACCTGGCAAAAAGCTCTGTTGATGATGTTTATAATCTTATTGTTTCTGATTTAAAATATGCTGAAAGCAATTTGCCGGAGGCGCAAACCCTTGTTGGTAAACCTACAAAATATGCTGCCAAAACGATGCTTGCTGATGTTTACCTAACGCTTGGCAAGTATGCGGAAGCGGCTGGCGAGGCTAATGATGTGATTCAATCAAACAAATACGCTTTGGTGCCGGTGACAAGCAAGCACGATTTTCAATGGAATCTTTTTGGCCCAACAATCGTAACTACGCCTGAAGAAATATTCTACTTTAAGTATTCCCGTCAGCCGGGGCAGGGTAACTGGATACTGTGGGTATTGAGCCATCCCAGCACAGGCAATTTTAATTTTGGGGGTGCCTATGCGCATTACAGCGATGCTACCAACCCGTTTTATATTTCGTGGAATGATAATGATATTCGGAAAAGCCTGTGGGATAAAATTAATTTCGGATTGGGGCCAAATACGCTTGTAAGCAGTAAATATGTTGACCCGGAGGCCATAGAAAAAAACAACGGAGCTGGCAATGACCTGCCCATATACCGCTATGCTGATGCATTATTAATTTATGCTGAAGCGGCCTGCATGGCTTCCAATGGCCCCACACCAGAGGGTATGGAAGCATTGAATAAAGTACATCGCCGCGCTTATGGAAAAGACCCTAAAGTGGCTTCTGATGTGGATTTCAAAATTGCTGATTACGATAAAAATACTTTCCAGGACTTAGTGCTCCAGGAAAGAGCTTATGAATTTGTTTTTGAAGGCAAACGTTGGTATGATTTAAAACGAACAGGGAAAGCTGCCGAAGTGTTTTTGGCAACGAAGGGAATCACAATTGCTGAAAAGGCTTATTTATGGCCAATCCCAATTTCTGAGCTGAATTTTAATAAGGCCTTAGACCCGGCAAAAGATCAAAATCCCGGTTATTGATTATAAGTGGAAATACAATTATGATAAAAATAATTCACCAATCAATGGAATACATTTTCTCAGGCAAACGCATCTATCGCCGTGCTACTTGTGGGCGGTGAGGACACCGCCCATGGCGGAGCGCCTCGGTTGGTGTCTTCACCAACCGGCGAATTTGTGTAATTATTTTATCAAAAATATAATCTTTAGAAACCCTTTTCAAGCACAAAATATAAATACCTTATTTGATTATGCGATTAGTAATAATATCTGTGTTGGTTCTTATTAATAATTTGGTTTATTCACAAACCAACCGTTCCTCTTCACAAAAGGCAACTTATTATGATATAGTGGTAATAGGAGGCACCCCTGCAGGGGTAGCCGCTTCTATTGCCGCAGGGCGGCTTGGTAAATCGGTAATGTTGGTGGAACAGTCACCTGTGCTGGGAGGAGTACTTTCATCAGGGGTGAATCGCCTGGATGATTATCTGGTGGAAGGGAATAGCGGCATTATGGAAGAATGGAGATCGCGCGTAGAGAAGTATAATGTCACTGAATTAAAGAATGATCCTGTAGTACAACATGATATGAAAGTGCCGGACCATCGCTGGAGTACAGCACAGGGGAGAGGCTGGGAGCCCAAAACAGCGGCTAAAATTTATGCGCAGATGGTAGCTGAAGTACCATCCATCCAAACCAGATTTAATGAAGTGCCTGTGGGCGCAAAAGTTGAAAATGGCAGAATAACAGCAGTTATCACGCAAGACCGCGATAACAAAGGCCGCCTCGGAGCCAAACACACTTATACGGGACGTATCATCATTGATGCTACTTATGAAGGTGATGTTGCTGCCTTTGCCGGCGTGCCTTTCCGCGTTGGCAGAGAAGCGCGTTCCAAAGAAGAACCACATGCCGGTAAAATATATACAGAAGCCTTCGGCTCCGGAAGGGGGACATTAAAAGGCGCTATGTTTCCCGGCAGCACAGGAGAAGCAGATAACAGGATGCAGGCGTTTACATTTCGCTTTACCGTAAAAGACTATGGACGGCCGGATCATCCCTATCGCCTTACTTCGCCACCGCCTGGATATGACTCTACCTTGTATAACTGGAATCCTGACACAAAGCCCTGGCTGCCCAATAAAAAAGCTGATATGCTCGGAGCCGGTGATTTGACAGGATATTCCACACAGTATGTGCTGGCAGGATGGGAGGAAAGAACCAAACTTGAAAAGATCTATCGCAATCATGAACTTGGCTGGCTATATTATATTCAAACCAAAGGAAATTCACCGCAATGGGGGCTTGCCGATGATGAATTCAAAGATAATGGCAACTGGCCTTACCGGCTTTATGTGCGTGAAGGCCGGAGGATTGATGGCTTATACAGGCTTACTGAAAGCGACATCCACAAAGACCTGAGAGGGAACGGCTTTCGGGGGCCACTGCATAAAGATGGTATAGCCATAGGCGTTTATCCGATAGATTCGCATTTTGTGCAAAGCCCGACTTCGGAGTCGTCCCACGGAGAGGGCTCTATACACCTCAATGATGCAACAGGTCCCTACCAGATTCCTTACGGTGTAATGGTGCCTAAAAAACTAAATGGATTACTGGTGCCGGTAGCCATTTCTGCCACTCATGTAGCCATTTCTGCCGTAAGGATGGAGCCCGTGTGGTCTTCATTAGGGCAGGCAGCGGGTGTGGCGGCTGCTGTGGCGCTTAATGATGGAAGCGAGATAAGAGATGTTTCTGTCCCGGAAGTTCAGGATATATTATTACAGCAGGAATGCCTGCTTTTTTTCTACAAAGACATGCCGGTAGATCGTGATTTTTACAATGCTACGCCTGGCGACAGCGTTGAATTTAAAGCCATTCAGAAACTAAGCCTGAAAGGCGCATTAGATGGAGATGAGAATTATTATTTTCGCGCAGGCCAGCCCATAACCTTAGGCGAATTTGCGCGGTTGGCGGTAAACGGCCTTAATATTCCACTAAGCATTACCGCAGCCCATTTTAATGATGTGCCAAGGAGCCATCCTTATTTTAAATATATAGAGACGCTATACGATTATTCTACGCAAGCGGCGAAGCCTTTCTTTATCTATGAAGTGCGAAACTATATGAACTACTGGTGGGGAAACCCTTCCTTGCAAGGTCCGCCCGTGTATGCCTATCCCGATCATGCAGTTTCCGGCAGGCAGGCTCTCGAAATTATTTCCGGCTTAGTGCAAAAGCAAATATCCGGTTCTGAAATAAATGACGCTGTTCTAACGAGGGGAGAAGCAGCTTTATTGGTTTATCATATGTTAAGCAAATAGAGATTTTATGGAGAACTGATATTATATCACTACATACATTTATAGATAGGGTGTTATGATTGTAAATCCGGTTATGTTGACATTGGGGAATAGATAGTATTGTTGGGTAATAAGTATTTCTAAATAAATTGAGCAGAGTCCAGGCCATACGTAATTTTCATATTGGCTATACCTAAAAAACAATTTATGCAGAGACAAAAAATATTGTCGTTGATTGTATTCTTAAGCTTATTTGTATTAATTCCTCTTTTCTCATTCGTAAAAAAACTACTGAAAGTGATAGTATCATTCAGCCAACGTACAAAGATTATTATAACGATGTTACCATTCCTTATCCTGTAACGGCTGCATCTCAATACTGGGATCAGCTTCCAGATTCTTTAGAACAGAGATCAACTTTGGCAGGTCAAAGTGGAAAGGGCTTTTTGGACCCCAAGAGTTACACCAGGAAAATGTAAAGAATTATTACCGATTAATAATCAGTGTGGACGATGTAGTGGGAAAGATAGTTAGAAGATGGACCAATTGGGTATCGCAAAAAATACCATTATTATTTTTATGGGAGATAACGGCATGTTTCTGGGTGAGCATGGCATGGAAAGCAAATGGTATGGCTATGAAGAATCCATCCGCGTGCCGCTTTTTATTTATGATCCTAAATTACCGGATAAGATCAAACAATACAGAGCGCCTCAGATAGCATTGAATATAGATATTGCTCCTACTATACTGGCAATGGCTGGAGTGCCCGTTCCCAAAGGAATGCAGGGTGTGGATTTGATTAGTTTATTAGAAAATAAAATTCCGGAAAGAAAAGATTTTTTTTATCAGCATTACTTTTTAGGAGGCCCGGGAATATCGAGAGTAGAAGGGTAGTAACCAAAGATTTTAAATATTAGAATTGGATAGAGCATAATTATGAGGAGGTATATGATTTAAAACATGATCCGCATGAAACGGCTAACCTTACCGCTAATCCAAAATATAAAATGAAAGTGGATTGAATTGCGCGAAAGATATAAGGAACTGAAAAAGATACATGGAGTACCATTAGATTAGATAAGTTAGCTAAAACTAAAACGAAGTTTTAAAACTATCCTTGGCAAAATTGGGGGGATATTATGCAAGCCGACAAGGAAGCAAGTGGTAAGACTAACCGAACATTTTAATAATCTTCCCCCTTTTTTAAATACCTAAAAGCAATCTCTAAAGCGTGTCCTTCTCCGAAGGGGAAGGGTTGGGATGGGCGCATTTCAAATTTTCGCTTTAAGAATTAATTATAAGGGTTAAATTTAGGAAACCAAACCCATAAATTATGACCAAACAAGAATATCTTGAAGCCGCCGAAAAGCGCTATGATAAGCTTCAACA
>Ga0209941_1000274_pt1 | contig 79550 bp, 73 predicted proteins | sample ThiBiot_300_plan_FD_183945 | JGI IMG/M metagenome (GOLD analysis project Ga0209941, IMG submission 183945) | Wastewater bioreactor microbial communities from Cape Town, South Africa - Thiocy_solids_1 (SPAdes) | ecosystem: Engineered > Bioremediation > Thiocyanate > Unclassified | place: South...
TGGCGAAAAGCGGAGCTTTTGCGCTTGAGTTTTGCGCCTGGACAGGTGCCATCCGGGTCAGCGCGCGAATTCCAGCCGCTGCCCACGTACCCGCGGGTCGATATGGCTGCCGTCCCAGACCCGCTCGCCATTGACGAAGGTGCTGGCGATCGAGGCGTCGAAGCGCTGGCCCTCGAGCGGCGACCAGCCGCACTTGGACAGCACCCCGGCGCGGGTCACGGTATACGGTCGCCGCGGATCGACCAGCACCAGGTCGGCGGCATAGCCCTCGCGCAGGTAGCCGCGGCGCTTGACGTCGAAGCGTTGCGCGGGCGCGTGGCAGCTCACCTCGACCAGGCGCTCCAGGCTGAGCTTGCCTTCGGCCACGCGCTGCAGGCCGATCTGCAACGCGAACTGCACCAGTGGCAGGCCAGAGGGCGCGGCATCGTAGGGCTGGGCCTTTTCCTCCAGCAGGTGCGGCGCATGGTCCGTGGCGAGGATGTCGATGCGGCCGTCGGCCAGCGCGGCAATCAGCGCCTCGCGGTCGGTGGAGGACTTGATCGCCGGGTTGCACTTGATGCGGAAACCCAGCCGGTCGTAATCGCCCTCGTCGAACTGCAGGTAGTGCACGCAGGTTTCCGCGGTGATCTGCTTGCCGGCCATTGGGCCCGGTTCGAACAAGGCCAGCTCGTCGGCAGTGGAAACGTGCGGCACATGCAGCCTGGCGCCGTGCCTCCTGGCCAGTGCCACGGCCAGGGTGGTGGACTTGAGGCAGGCCTCGCGGGAGCGGATGCGCGGGTGTTCACGCGCCGGAATGTCCTCGCCGTAGCGGCGGTGCGCCTCCTCCAGCGCGGCCTCGATCATCGGTGTGTCCTCGCAGTGCGTGATGATCGGCACCGGGCACTCGCGGAAGATCGCCTCCAGCGTGGCCGCATCGTCCACCAGCATGTTACCGGTCGATGCCCCCATGAATACCTTGACTGCCGGCGTGGTCAGCGGGTCGACTTGCCTGACTGCGGCCAGGTCGTTGTTGCGCATGCCCAGGTGGTAGGCGTAGTTCACGACCGCATTGTCGGCGGCATGCGCGTACTTCGCCTCAAGCGTGGCGCGATCGAGCGTCGGCGGTTTGGTGTTGGGCATGTCCATGTACGAGGTGATGCCGCCTGCCGCACAGGCGCGGGTCTCGTGTGCGGTGTCCGCCTTGTGGCTCAATCCCGGCTCGCGGAAGTGCACGTGGTCGTCGATCATGCCGGGCAGCAGCCACATGCCGCCGGCGTCGATCACCGCCTCGCCATGGCGTGCCGTGAGGTCGCCGCCAATCGCCTCGATGTGTCCGGCATGTATCCGCAGGTCGGCCTGGAAACGGTGTCCTTCATTGACCAGCTCTGCGTTCCTGATCAGCCAGTCAGTGGCCATGCGGTGATGCTCCCGGGCAGCGGCAAGGGGGAAAGTGGAAGGTCTCAGGTACCGGATCGTTGCCGCCGTCACACAACGGTTGGCAGCGCAACACGCGCCACAGCGCCAGCAGGGAACCGCGCCAAGGCCCGAATTGCGTCACCGCGATCCGGGCGTACTCGGAGCAGCTAGGATGGAAACGGCAACGCGGCCCGAGCAGCGGACTGAGCAGGCGCTTGTATAAATTCAGTATCCACAGTATCAATCGTGTCAACGAGTTTACCGACCGGCAAGTTTTCAGGTGGAGACCGGCGCAAGTATTCCAGATGTGCGCTTGCTGGTACAGGACACATGGGTTATAAAACCCGACCGCCGCGGCCAATGCATGGTGAGAGGATATGGCGAAGAACAATGGTCGTTTGAGCCCTGACAAAGTGCAGGCGAAAGGAAAATCCAACGGATCTGGTCGCACGGCGGCGCGGGCCAAGTCGACCGCTGCACCGGCAGCCAAGGGCGGCAAGCCGGCGAAGAAACTGGCGGCCAAGCCGGCATCGACCAGGGCGGGCAAGCCTGCCGTGAAAGCCGCGGCGAAGAAAACGTCGGCAAAGGCCGCGTCGGCGCAGGTGGCCAAGCCGGCGCGCAAGCCGGCCCCCGGCCCGACCAAGCCGGCACGGGCGGCAGCACAGTCCAGGCCGGCGGCAAAGCCGGGCATGAAGAAAAGGCCCAACGTAAAAAAGACCTCCGCCGGGACCAGGTCGACGCCGGTCGCCAAGGCTGGCAAGCGCGCGCCGGCACCCGCCAGGAAGGCCGCCGCGCCCAAGCCGGGCAAGGCTGCTGCGCGCAAGGCGGCACCGACCCCGGTCCGCGGCAAGCCTGCTGCGGGCAAAGTGGCTGGCAAGGCCGCCGCGTCGCGGCCAGGTGCGGCGACGAAGCAACACAAGCCGGTATCGGCGCCACGCGGCAAGTCGACGGCTGGCCATGCTCCGGCGACGCCGCATGATGGGCACGGGAAGCCGTCCGCTACCGCGACGTCGGCGCCGCGACAGGCACATGCGCCGGTAGTACCGGTGCGCAAGCCGGCCGGCCACGCACCGGGGTCGCCAAGCTTCAAGGGGCGGATCGCCAGCGCCACGGCCATGGTGACCACCCCACACCCCAAGCCGGCCGCCACGGCCGGCTCCCACAAACATTCCAAGCATCCTTCGGACTCAATGAACAAAAGTGCGGTAACCAACCTGGACAATGGCGTCACCCGCGAGGACGGGCGCTACGCCCTGCCTGCCACCAGCAACATCGAATTGCCGCGCGGCTATGTACCCGGCCCGAAAGAGGAGTACATGAATCCGCGCCAGCTTGCGTATTTCCGCAACAAGTTGCGTACCTGGCGTGCGCAACTGGTGGAGGAGTCGCGGCAGACCATGGACAACCTGCGCGAAGAAGTGCGTGACGTCGGTGACGAAGCCGAGCGCGCGACGCGCGAGACGGAAAATTCGCTTGAGCTGCGTACCCGCGACCGCTATCGCAAATTGATCGCCAAGATCGACAAGGCCCTGCGTCGCATCGAGGACGGCACCTACGGCTTTTGCGAGGAAACCGACGAGGAGATCGGCGTCGAGCGCCTCGATGCGCGGCCGATCGCCACACTGTCGCTCGATGCCCAGGAGCGCCGGGAGCATCTGCAGAAGCAGATGGGCGACTGATCCACCGCGTCGCCGCCGAGTGGTGCCCGTTGCCCGGGGCACACCAGGTGTCAGCGCAGTGCGGCGCTGGCGTATTCCTTTACCTTGGCGAGGGTCGCGGCCAGTCCGTTTGAGCGGGTCGGCGAGAGGTGCTTGGCCAGGCCGATGGCGGCGATGAACTCCGGCGAGGTGGCCAGGATTTCATCCGCGGGCCGGTCCGAGTACACGCGCAGGATCAGCGCGAGCAGGCCGGAGACGATCGCCGAATCGCTGGCGGCGTCGAAATGCAGCCTGGCTGCGTCGCCGCTCGGCACCAGCCAGACCATCGACTGGCAGCCGCTGATCCGGTACTCCTCGGTCTTCCACTCGTCGGGGAATGTGGCAAGGCGCTTGCCGATGTCGATCAGGTATTGGTAACGCTCGGTCCAGTCGCCGAAAAAGGCGAACTCGTCGGCGATGGCCTGCTGTGCGGCGTCGGCGCTTGTCGTGGCAGTTGCACTCATGCCCGCATTATCCCACCGGCCGAGCCTGGTCAGGGCTTGACGATGCTCCATCGCGTACCTTCGGTGCTGTCCTCGATGAGCACGCCGAGCGCGTGCAGCTCATCGCGCAAGGCATCGGCACGTGCGAAGTCGCGACACTCGCGGGCCTCACGCCGCTGCCGCAGGAGCGTTTCAATGTGCGTGGTGTCCACCTCGTTTTTGCCGGCCCGGAACCAGTCCTGCGGCTCCTGCCGCAACAAACCCAACGTCGCGGCGCCGGCAAGCAGCTCGGCCTTGGCAACCGCACTGCGGTCGCGGCGTGCGCGGTCAGCCAGCTCGGCCAGCTCGGCCAGTGCCTGGGGCGTGTTGAGGTCATCGCACAACGCCGCCTCGATCCCCTGCGGTACTGGCATGTTCCGCTCCGGCACGTCGACGTCAGCCATGTCGCGCAGCACACGGTACCAGCCATCGAGGGTGGATGTGGCCTGACGGATACCGGACTCGGACCAGTCCAGCGGTTGCCGATAGTGGCCGCTCAGCAGGCGCAGGCGCAGGGCCTCCGCCGGGTGTTGCTGCAGCAACTCGTGCAGCACCAGCACGTTGCCAAGCGACTTCGACATCTTGCGGCCTTCGAAAGTCAGCATGCCGTTGTGCAGCCACCAGCGGGCAAACAGCTGGCCACCGTGCGCACAGGTGGATTGCGCGATCTCGTTTTCGTGATGCGGGAACAGCAGGTCGATGCCACCGGCGTGGATGTCGATGGTCTGGCCCAGGTGGGCGGCACTCATCGCCGAGCATTCGATGTGCCACCCGGGCCGTCCGCGTCCCCAGGGGCTGTCCCAGCCCGGCAGCTCGGGTGGTGAAGGCTTCCACAGCACGAAGTCACCGGGGTCGCGCTTGTAGTCGGCAACCTCGATGCGTGAGCCGGCCAGCAGCTCTTCCGGGTCGCGTCCCGACAAGGCGCCGTATCGCGCAAACGAGGCCACGGCAAACAGCACGTGCCCCGCGCTGACATAGGCATGACCGCGCTCCAGCAGGCACCTGATCATGTCGACGATGGGCGTGATGTGCCCGGTGGCCTGCGGCTCGATGTCCGGCTCGGCCACGCCCATGGCCGCCATATCATCGTGGTAAATCTCGGTGAAGCGTCGGGTGATGGTGCCGATCGGCACGCCTTGCTGCTGGGCGGCAGCGTTGATCTTGTCGTCGATATCTGTGATGTTGCGCGCGTAGACCACCCGGGGATAGTGGCGCCGCAGCAGCTGCACCAGCACGTCGAACACCACCGGGCCGCGGGCATTGCCGATGTGCACGTAGTTGTAGACGGTTGGCCCGCACAGGTACATCGTCACCCGGCCGGGATCGCCAGGCTCGAACGTCTCGATGCGGCGGGTCAGGCTGTTGTAGAGCGAAATCGGCATGGGTGGTCCGTGGCCGGATGGGATGGAAGGCCGGGCAGCCCAGCATCTTAACAAGGTGTAAGCCGGGTGTTGGGTCAGTGGTCGTTCTAAGCGTGTATTCAGCGTGAATTTGCTGCAATGCCCGCTAAATGCAACCAAGCGCGGCTTTGGGAACTCGGAGGTCGTCATGAGCAGGCTTTGGCTTTCCACTTTGGTGCTCGCCATGGTGTCCACTGGGGTGTTTGCCCAGGACGGACGCTATGCCACGTCGGCCCCGAACGACGAGAACGCCCACTACGGCTGGGCCGACGTGCTGCGCGCGGATCCCGTACAAGGCGTCACCCGCACCGAAGTGCCCCGGCAGGAATGCTATGACCAGCCCGTGGTACGCCAGGAAGGCGGCAACACCACGGCCGGTACGGTGTTGGGCGCGGTGGTGGGCGGCGTGCTCGGCAACACCATCGGCAAGGGCGACGGGCGCAAGGCGGCGACCGTCCTGGGCGCGGTCGCCGGCGGTGCGGTGGGCAATCGCGCAACCCAGGGTGGCACGTACGAATCCACGCAGACCCAATGCCGCACGGTGAGCTCGGTCAGCGAGCAGCGCCAGATCATCGGCTACGACGTGGAATACCGCTATCACGGGGACGTCTACGTCTCGCGCCTGAGCTACGACCCCGGCGACCGCCTGCGCGTGCGCGTCAGCGTCACCCCGGCCAACTGATTCCGGGCGGATCGATTCCGCTTGGCGGTGCCGGGTATGTGCCGTGAGTCCATCATGCGGCGTCCCGCATGCCAGCTGTTGCGTCGCAAAGGGAATGCCGGCATGATGGGCGCATTGCGTGCGGAAATGCCCATGTCCACAGCCGTCTACACCGCCACCGTGCTGACCAGCGCCCGTGCCGCTTCGGGCATGACCTCGCGCGCGCGCCGACCGGGCAGACATGTCGCCGGGTAGGCTGTCGCACGCGTAGTTTGTGTATCGACGAAAAACCCGGCCCTCGTGCCGGGTTTTCTGCTTTTGGCCGTTTCATTCCCCGAGGCGAATGCCATTCACCTGTTCAAGCCGAGACCTCCAATTTGCCGTCATTCCCGCGAAGAGCTTCACAGCAACGAAGCTGGTCAAGCGGGAATCGTTTTACGACCGACGCATGTCTGGTCATCCAGTGACTTCAGCCTTTACGGGCCGCCACCGCTCCGGAGCACCACCCCATGACCCTCCGCCATTTCATCACCACCCAGGACTGCAGCCGCGCCGAGATCGACGCCTTGCTGGCGCAGGCCGCCGGGTTCAAGCGTTCGCCCGGCGGCCGCCAGCTGGCAGGCAAGTCGATTGCCCTGCTGTTTTTCAATCCCTCCATGCGCACGCGCACCAGCTTTGAGCTCGGCGCCTACCAGTTGGGCGGGCACGCCATCGTGCTGTCGCCGGGCAAGGATGCGTGGCCCATCGAGTTCGAGGTGGGCACGGTGATGGATGGCGACAGCGAGGAGCACGTGGCCGAGGTCGCCCAGGTGCTGTCGCGCTACGTCGACCTGATCGCGGTCCGCGCGTTCCCGAAGTTCCAGGACTGGGCGGTGGATCGCGAGGACCAGGTGATCAAGGCGTTCGCCCGCTACGCCACGGTGCCGGTGATCAACATGGAAACCATCACCCATCCCTGCCAGGAGCTGGCCCACGTACTGGCCTTGCAGGAGCACCTGGGCAACGATCTGCGGCACCGAAAGTACGTGCTGACCTGGACCTGGCATCCGAAGCCGCTGAACACCGCTGTCGCCAATTCGGCCCTGCTGATCGCCACCAGGATGGGCATGGACGTGACCCTGCTGTGCCCGACGCCGGACTACGTGCTGGATGAGCGCTACATGGCGTTCGGCCGCCGGAATGCCGAGGAAAATGGTGGCTCGCTCACGGTCAGCCATGACGTGGAGGCCAGCTATCGGGGCGCCGACGTGGTCTACGCCAAGAGCTGGGGCGCGCTGCCGTTCTTCGGCCGTTGGGACCAGGAGAAGCCGATCCGCGAGGCGCATCGGCACTTCACCGTCGACGCGCAAAAGATGGCGCTGACCAACCACGGCCTGTTCAGCCATTGCCTGCCGCTGCGGCGCAATGTGCAGGCGACCGACGCGGTCATGGACTCGCCGGCCTGCATCGCCATCGACGAGGCTGAAAACCGCCTGCACGTGCAGAAGGCGGTCATGGCATCACTGCTTGCCACGCATTGACCCAGGCGATTCGACGCAGGAGACGGCGCATGTACATGCCCAAAGAGTTCAGGGAAACCCGCATCGAAGTCCTGCAGGATCTGATGCGCGCCAGCCCGCTGGCGACCGTGGTCACGCATGGTGTCGGCGGATTTGCCGCCAACCACCTGCCATTCGAGGTGATCGATGCGACCACGCTGCATACGCATGTGGCGCGTGGCAACGAGCTGGTGCAGATGGACGGGGCCGAGGCGCTGCTGGTGTTCCGGGGGCCGGACGGCTATATCAGCCCGAGCTGGTATCCGACCGCACATGAGACCGGGCGCGAGGTACCGACCTGGGACTACGCCGTGGTGCACGTGCACGGCCACCTGCAGGTCATCGATGACCCGGTCTGGCTGCGGCGCCTGCTGGCCAGGCTGGTCAAGCGGCATGAGGCGAACCTGTCGCATCCGTGGCGCATGGGCGATGCGCCGGCTGACCACATCGAGGAATCGATCAAGGCCATCGTCGGCGTGGCGGTCACGGTCGATCGTATCGAGGGCAAGTTCAAGCTCAGCCAGAACCATCCCGAGCGCAACCAGGCCGGTGTGCTCACAGGTCTGCGTGCGCGGCATGCGGACGGCGATGTGGCATTGGCCGATTTCATGGTCCACTACCGGGATACGAAGGCGTGAGCGCCGAGGCGCGCCACCGCTACCGTGTCGATGTGGAGTGGACCGGCAACCTTGGCTCCGGCACCAAGGACTACCGCAGCTATCGGCGCGAGCACACGATCCGGGTGGCCGGCAAGCCCGTGCTGGCCGCCTCGTCTGATCGGGCCTTCCATGGCGATCCGGCGCGGCACAACCCGGAAGACCTGCTGCTGGCAGCGTTGTCGAGCTGCCACATGCTGTCGTACCTGCACATGGCGATGCTCGCCGGTGTGGTCGTGACCGCCTACGTGGATGCCGCCGAAGGCGTGATGGAGACTGCCGGCAACGGCGGGCGCTTCGTCGAGGTCGTGCTGCACCCGGTGGTGACGATCAGCGCGGCCAGCGATCCAGTCAGGGCCGAAGCCGCACACGAGGCCGCGCACCATGCCTGCTTTATTGCCAACTCGGTGAATTTTCCCGTGCGCTGCGAACCCCGCACCGTGATCGCCGCCATCTGATTCAACGCCACCCATCAGGATCCATCGCCATGTCCAAAGACATCGTCCTCGCCTTTTCCGGCGGCCTCGACACCAGTTTCTGCGTGCCCTACCTGCGCGAGCGCGGCTGGGCGGTGCACACCGTGTTTGCCGACACCGGCGGTGTCGACGCCGAGGAAAGGGCGTTCATCGAACAGCGCGCCGCCGAGCTCGGCGTGGCCAGCCACGTCACCGTCGACGGTGGTCCGGCGCTGTGGAGCGGCTTCGTCAAGCCCTTCGTATGGGCCGGCGAGGGCTACCAGGGACAATATCCGCTGCTGGTCTCCGACCGCTATCTCATCGTCGATGCCGCGCTGGCGCGCGCGGCCGAACTCGGTACGCGTGCGGTGGCCCACGGCTGCACCGGCATGGGCAACGACCAGGTGCGCTTCGACCTGGCGGTGAAGGCCCAGGGCAGCTACGACATCGTCGCGCCGATCCGCGAGATCCAGAAGGAACACACCGAGGTGCGCGCCTACGAGCAGCAGTACCTCGAGGCCCGTGGCTTTGGCGTGCGCAGCAGGCAGCAGGCCTACACGATCAACGAGAACCTGCTCGGCATCACCATGTCCGGCGGCGAGATCGACCGCTGGCAGGCACCTGGCGCCGGTGCCATCGGCTGGTGCAAGTCGCGTGCGGAATGGCCGTCCACGCCGCTGCACGTGAGGCTGCGCTTCGAACACGGCGAGGCGGTGACGCTGGATGGAGAGCGCCTGTCCGGCCACGTGTTGCTGGCGCGGCTCAATGGTCTGTTCGCGCCGTACGGCGTCGGTCGCGGGCTGTATACCGGCGACACCACGATCGGGCTCAAGGGCCGCATCATCTATGAGGCGCCGGGGTTGACGGCGCTGCTGGCCGCGCATCGCGCGCTGGAAGAGGCGGTGCTCACCAAGCAGCAGAACCGCTTCAAGCCCGAGGTCGCGCGCAAGTGGGTGGAGCTGGTGTACGAGGGCTTCTTCCACGATCCGCTGAAAAGCGATCTCGAGGCCTACCTCGCCTCGAGCCAGGCTGTGGTGAGCGGTGAGGTCACGCTGGAGAGCAACGGCGGCAGCGTCGGCGCCGTGGCGGTGGCGTCGCCGCACATCCTGGCGGCGCAGGGGGCGACCTACGCGCAGGCGGCAGATTGGGGCGTGGCCGAGGCCGAGGGTTTCATCAAGCTGTTCGGCATGAGCAGCTCGCTGTGGGCCGAGGTGAATCGCTCGTGAGCCGGGAGTCGGGAATCCCGCAGGGGGACTTCGTCGGGAATCGGGAATCGGATCTGCTCGCGGCCACGCTGGTGCACCTGCGTGCCCTCGTCGGCTTCGACACGCGCAATCCGCCGCGGGCGATCGACACGGGCGGGATCTTCGATTACCTGAGCGCCCAGCTCCCGGGGTTCACGCTGCGCGTGACGGATCACGGCACCGGGTCGGTGGCCCTGCACGCTGTACGCGGCACGCCGCGCCTGCTGTTCAACGTGCATGTGGACACCGTGCCCGATTCGCCCGCATGGACGGCCGATCCGCACACGCTGCGCCTCGCCGGTGATCGCGCGATCGGCCTCGGTGCCTGCGACATCAAGGGCGCGGCCGCGGCGCTGCTGGCGGTCGCCGATGCCACGGACGGTGACATGGCCCTGCTGTTCTCCAGCGACGAGGAAGGCAGCGACCCGCGCTGCATCGCGAACTTCCTGCGCGGGGAGCACGCCTATCGGGCGGTGATCGTCGCCGAGCCGACGCAGGCACGCGCGGTGCTGGCGCACCGGGGCATCCTCTCGGTGCGCATGGACTTTGCGGGGCGCGCCGGACATGCCTCCGCCGAGCAGGGCGCCGCGGACAGCGCGCTGCACCAGGCGGTGCGCTGGGGCGATGCGGCGTTGGACTTCGTCGCCGCGCACGCGCAGGACCGTTTTGGCGAGCTGCAGGGATGGCGCTTCAACATCGGCGTCGTCCAGGGCGGGATCAAGGCCAACATGATTGCGCCCAGCGTCGAGTTGCGCTTCGGCTGTCGACCCTTGCCCAACCTGGACACGGACTGGCTGCTGGAGCGGTTGCGCACCCTGCGCGAGCCGCTGCCGAGCGCCTTCGCCACCACGTTCCGCGGCCCGGCCTTGCCGGCCGGGGCCGCCGCGCAGGCGGAACAACGCCGCGAGCTGGCCCGGCAACTCGCGGTCGGGCTGGCGCTGCCGCCGGGGCCGGCGGTGGACTTCTGGACCGAGGCGGCGCTGTTCTCGGCTGCCGGCCTCACGGCCCTGGTGTACGGGCCTGGCGACATCGCACAGGCCCACAGCGCCGACGAGTGGGTGGCGCTGGAGGAACTCCGGCAATACGCAACCAGCATTCATCGGATCGTAGAACATGGCCAGGCGTGAGCAGAACATGGAACAGCTGACAAATCCGGACCACGTGGACACCGGCACATCTGCAACGACGGCGCCGGATGTGCCGTTCGTCGAGGCGGGGCATCCGAGCACCCGCAGCACCATCGTGCGCCTGCTCTCGGCCATGGGTAGCGCCAAGGAAATCGACCAGTACCTGAAGCGCTTCTCGCAGCTCGACGCCAAGCGCTTCGCCCTGGTCAAGGTGGGTGGCGCGGTGCTGCGCGACGACCTGCCGGCCCTGGTCTCCTCACTGACCTTCCTGCAGCAGGTCGGGCTGACGCCGATCGTGCTGCACGGCGCGGGGCCGCAGCTGGACGAGGAACTGGCGGCGGCCGGCATCGAGAAGCAGACGGTCGGCGGCCTGCGCGTGACCTCGCCGAGAGCCCTGGCCATCGTCCGCCGTGTGTTCCAGAAGCAGAACCTGCGCCTGGTCGAAGCCCTGCAGTGCACGGGCACGCGTGCCACATCCGTGCCTTCCGGCGTGTTCACCGCCAGCCAGCTCGACGCCGCCACCTACGGCCTGGTCGGCAAGGTGGACTCGATCAACCTGGCGGCTGTCGAGACCAGCCTGCGCGCGGGCTCGATCCCGGTGATCGCCAGCCTCGGCGAGACCGAATCCGGGCAGATCCTCAACATCAACGCCGACTTCGCGGCCAACGAGCTGGTGCGCGCCCTGCAGCCGTACAAGATCGTCTTCCTCACCGGCACTGGCGGCCTGCTGGACGGCGACGGCAAGGTGATCGATTCGATCAACCTGAGCACGGAGTACGAGGCGCTGCTGGCCCAGCCCTGGCTCGGCGGCGGCATGCGCCTGAAGATCGAGCAGATCGCGCAGCTGCTGGCGGACCTGCCGCTGTCCTCGTCGGTGTCGATCACCCGGCCCTCCGAGCTGGCCAAGGAGCTGTTCACGCACAAGGGCTCGGGCACCCTGGTGCGCCGCGGCGAGCGCGTGCTGCGCTTCGATTCGTGGGCAGGTGTCGACCAGCCGCGCCTGCGCGGCCTGATCGAGTCGAGCTTCGGACGTCGGCTCGCCGCGGACTATTTCATGCGCACGCAGCCGTGCTGCGTGTACGTGAGCGAGAACTACCGCGCGGCGATGGTGCTCACCGACGAGGGCGGCCTCACCTACCTGGACAAGTTCGCGGTGCTGGACGATGCGCAGGGAGAGGGCCTGGGCCGCGCCGTGTGGCAGGTCATGCGCGCGGGGCATCCGCGGCTGTTCTGGCGCTCCAGCCACGGCAACCGGATCAACCATTTCTACTATGCCGAGTCCGACGGCTGCCTCAAGCAGGCGCGCTGGAAGGTATTCTGGTACGGCATGGGCGATTTTGCCGACATCGCGCGCTGCGTCGCGCATTGCGCGCAGCGCGCGCCCACGCTGCAGGAGCCTGGCGCATGAACGTGCCGACCTCGAACACCAGGCCGCTTGCCGTCGGCATTGTCGGCGGCCGGGGCTATGCGGGCGCCGAGCTGATCCGGCTCGTCGCCGCGCATCCGGCCCTGCGGCTGCACTACGTGGTGTCGCGGGCGCTCGCCGGACAGCGTGTGGATGCGCACCTGTCGGACTTCCACGGTGAGCTGTGCTACAGCGCCCCCGGACATGCCGAGCTGCCGGCACTCGGCGCCGACATCGTGGTCCTGGCGTTGCCCAACGGCGAGGCCGCGGCGTGCGTGGAGGCGTTTGACCGCGCCGGCGTGGATCCGCTGATCGTCGACTTGTCGGCCGATTATCGTTTTGACGAGCACTGGTACTATGGCCTGCCCGAACTGACGCGCGAGCGCTGGCACGGCGAACGACGCATCAGCAATCCCGGCTGCTATGCCACGGCCATCCAGCTCGCACTTGCGCCGCTGAAGGACGTGCTGGCCGCGCCGCCCGTGTGTTTCGGTGTCTCCGGCTATTCCGGCGCCGGCACCACGCCGTCGGACAAGAACGATCCGGACAAGCTGCGCGACAACGTGATCCCGTATGCGCTGGTGGGTCACGGGCACGAACGCGAGGCGGCGTTCCAGCTCGGCGTGCCGGTGGAGTTCATGCCCCACGTCGCGCCGCACTTCCGCGGCCTGATGGTGACGGCAAACCTGTACCTGTCGCAGCCGCTCACGCGCGCCGAGGTCATGCGGCGATTCAATGCGGCGTACGCCGACGAGCCGCTGGTCAAGGTGCTCGACGAGGCGCCGTGGGTGAGCCGGATTGCCGGGCGGCACCGTGCCGAGGTCGGCGGCTTCGCCGTGTCGCCGGATGGCAGGCGGGTGGTGATCGTCAGCACGCTCGACAACCTGCTCAAGGGTGCGGCGACCCAGGCCATGCAGAACATCAACCTGGCGCTTGGCCTGGACGAGATGACGGCCATTCCGGCCTGAACCGCCACCGGCGGCCCCGGCCGCGGGATGGCGGCCTGCGTTACCCACCTTCCCATTCGCTATCAGGATTTCCCATGACCGAACCCTTGTGGCAGAAGGCCGACAGCCGGATCGACGAGCGCATCATGCAGTTCCTCGCCGGCAACGACGTGCTGCTCGACCGCGAGTTCCTTCTGCATGACATCGCCGCGAGCAAGGCGCACGTGGAAGGGCTGGCCCGGATCGGCGTGGTCAGCGCGGACGAATGCGCCGCGCTGGAACGCGAGCTCGACACGCTCGCGGCGGACTTCCAGGCCGGCCACTTCGTGCTGGACGGGCGCTACGAGGACGGCCACTCAGCAATCGAGGCGCGCCTCACCGAGCGCCTCGGCGACGCCGGCCGCCGCGTGCACACCGGGCGCAGCCGCAACGACCAGATCCTGGTGGCGACGCGCCTGTGGCTGAAGGAGAAGTTGGCGGCGTTGCAGCAGCATTGCCGCGCGATCGCGGCGGTGTGCCTGGACCGGGCGATGCAGCCCGCGCAGCCCTTGCCCGGCTACACGCACCTGCAGCGCGCGGTGGTGTCGTCCACGTCGATGTGGTTTGCCGGCTTCGCCGAGGGCTTCATCGACGATGCCATGCGCGCCAGGCACACCGCTTCGTGGATCGACGCCAACCCGCTGGGCACGGCGGCCGGCTACGGCGTCAACCTGGCACTCGATCGCGACTACACCACGCAGGCGCTGGGCTTCGCGCGCTTGCAGGTAAGCCCGGTGTACGCGCAGCTCTCGCGCGGCAAGTTCGAGATGGCGGTGCTCGAGGCGCTCGCCAGCGCGCTGCTCGACCTGCGCCGCCTGGCCTGGGACCTGTCGTTGTTCACCACCGCCGAGTTCGGCTTCGTGCACCTGCCGCCCGAGTACACGACCGGCAGCTCGATCATGCCGAACAAGCGCAACCCGGACGTGGTGGAGATGCTGCGTGCCAGCTATGCCACGGTGGCGGCGGCGCGCTGCGAGATCGAGCAGCTGCTGTCGCTGCCGTCCGGCTACCAGCGCGACCTGCAGCTGACCAAGGGCTCGCTGTTCCACGGTGTCACGCATGGCCTGGCGGCACTCGCCCTGGTGCCCGACCTGCTGGCGCGCATGCAATGGAATCCGGAGCGCATGCGCGCGGCGATCGAACCGGCGATGTATGCGACCGACGTGGCCATCGAGCAGGCAGTGGCCGGCGTGCCGTTCCGCGAGGCCTATCGCGCGGCGGCGGCGACCATCGCCACGGCCGGTGAGGGCCGCAGCCCCGAGGCCAGCCTGGCGGCGCGCAACTCGCCCGGCGCCAGCGGCGAGCCGCGCCTCGGGCTGTTGCGGGAGCGTCTGCGCGACCTCGATGATTGATTGGGTGGGCCGTCCCATGTCGCGCCGCTGCGCGGATGGCTGAAGTGTCCGCGGCGCCCTCGTGCCTCGTTCGCGCAGACTTCACCGGCAGGGTACGGCGCGTGGGCTTCGCTCGCGGCTTGCATCTTCCTGCCGAGCCCGTCGTCGCCGGGCGAAGCCGGGGCAGGGCGATTCCTGGCAGTGCGCTTCATCAGTCGCGATCCACAGGTCGACGGTTCCGGGCCGCACACTTCAACTCGATGGCGATCGGCGTCGGCAGCGCCGTGATGCCGAGGGTGGTGCGGCATGGGGCAGTCGCCGGGTTGGCGAAGTATTCGGTCCACACCGCGTTGTAGCCGCGGAAATCCCGTGCCATGTCCGTCAGGAACACGGTGACATCCACCAGGTCCTCCCACGCGGCGCCAGCGGCTTCCAGCACCGCGCGTACGTTGCTCAGCACCTGCCGGGTCTGCGCCGCGATGTCGTGCTCGATGAGCACGCCGGCTGCATCGTAGACGTTGCCGGGGATGGCATTGCTTCCAGGTACGCGCGGACCGATGCCGGACAGCAGCAGCAAATCGCCAACGCGGCGTGCATGCGGGTAGGCGCTCACAGGCGTCGGCGCCTTGTTCGTCAGGATGGTGTCGGTCATGATGTGGTTGGCTCTCGTCGACAAGGCGTCGGGATGGGCTGATTCAAACCGAAGTGCCGTCGCCGCGTCCAGTTGCCGTCGCACTTTGCGGGCTCGATACTCCGTGCTTGTCACGAAGTGTACCGCCCACCTGCACTGCTCTCGAGGAGCGTCCCATGGACCTGGATTTGACCGACCGCCATGCGCTGGTCTGCGGTGCTTCGCAGGGCATTGGACGGGCGTGCGCGATCGAGTTGGCGCAGCTGGGCGCCAGTGTCACCGTCTCGGCAAGACACGCCGATGCGTTGCGGCAGCTCGTGCACGAGCTGCCGCGTGCGAATGCGGCACAGCGACATGGCTTCCTGGTCTGCGATGCGGCGGATACCGACAGTCTGCGTCGGGCAGTGGACGAGCTCGTCACGGAGCGCCCGGTACATATCCTCGTCAACAACACGGGTGGTCCGCCCCCCGGCCCGGTGCACGGCGCGCAGATCGAGGCGTTTCTCGCGGCCTATCGCGCCCACCTCGTCGCCAACCACGTGTTGGCCGAGACCGTGATCCCCGGCATGCAGGCGGCGGGTTTTGGCCGCATCGTCAACATCATCTCGACGTCGGTCAAGGAGCCGATTGCCGGCCTTGGCGTGTCCAACACGACGCGCTGGGCCGTGGCGAGCTGGGCGAAGACGCTGGCCACCGAGCTCGCGCCATTCGGCATCACGGTCAACAACGTCCTGCCCGGGTCCACGAACACCCAGCGCATCAAGCAGATCGTCGCCACGCGGGCGGAGAAGTCGGGCGCGAGTGTCGCAGACGCGCAGCGGGCCATGGAAGCCGAGGTGCCCGCACGCCGCTTCGCCGAGCCGGCCGAGATCGGCGCCGCCGTCGCGTTCCTGGCATCGCCCGCCGCCGCGTACATTACCGGCGTCAACCTGCCGGTGGATGGCGGGCGCACGCGCTCGCTGTAGGTCGTCGGTCGGCCGCGGTGCCGGCGCGCACCCTGGCCACCCTGGCGGAAAGCCTCCCACGGGATAGACTGTGCCAATGGAACCCCTGATCCTGGCCAACCTCGTCGACGGGGCGCTGTGCGCTCCCGCGAGCGGCGCTTACCTCGACGTGTACGAGCCCGCCACCGGCAAGGTGTACGCGCGCTGTCCGGACTCCGATGCGCGCGACGTGGCCGCCGCCGTGACGGCAGCCGGGCACGCGGCCCCGGCGTGGGCGGCGCTGCCCGCAGGCGAGCGCGCCAGGCACCTGCACCGGCTGGCCGCCGCCGTCGAGGCGCATCTGGACGAGCTGGCACGGCAGGAATCACGCGACACCGGCAAGCCAGTGAAGCTCGCCCGGAGCGTGGATATTCCGCGTGCGGTCGCCAACCTGCGATTCTTCGCGGAGGCGATCACGCAGTGGCAGGGCGAGGCGCATGTCGATGCGCGCGCAATCAATGTCACGCTGCGCCAGCCGCTGGGCGTGGTGGGTTGCGTGTCGCCGTGGAACCTCCCCTTGTACCTGTTCACCTGGAAGATCGCGCCGGCGCTGGCGGCCGGCAATGCGGTGGTGGCGAAACCTTCCGAGATCACGCCGTTCACTGCATTCCGCTTGGCCGAACTCGCCGTCGAATGCGGCTTCCCGTCAGGCGTGCTCAACATCGTGCACGGGCTCGGACCCAAGGTCGGTCAGGCGATCGTGGAACACCCGAACGTCAAGGCGGTGTCGTTCACCGGCTCGACCCGCACCGGTGCAACGATCGCAGCGGAGGCGGCCAGGACGTTCAAGAAGGTATCGTTGGAAATGGGCGGCAAGAACCCTGCGATCGTGTTTGCCGACGCGGATCTTTCCGACGCCAATCTCGATGTCATCGTGCGCTCGGGTTTCTCCAACCAGGGCGAGATTTGCCTGTGCGGTTCACGGCTGCTGGTCGAGCGCTCCATCTACGACGGGTTCAAGCAGCGCTACCTTGCACGCGTGGACGCATTGCGTGTCGGCGACCCGGACGACGAAGCAAGTGATCTTGGCGCGCTGGTGTCGAAGCCGCACTTCGACAAGGTAATGATGTGCATCGCCCGTGCCCGCGACGAAGGTGGCCATGTACTGACCGGCGGCCAGGCCGTACGGGTGGCAGGCCGCTGCGCCGATGGCTGGTTCGTGGCGCCCACGGTCATAGAGGGTTTGCCGCAGGGTTGCGCGACGAACCGCGAGGAAATCTTCGGGCCGGTGGTGACGCTGACTCCGTTCGATGACGTGGATGCCGCCGTCGCGATCGCCAACGACACCGACTACGGACTGGCCGCGTCGGTGTGGACGCGCGATCTCGCCCGGGCGAACGCGGTAGCCGCGCGCATCGACTTCGGCATCGTGTGGGTCAACTGCTGGATGCTGCGTGACCTGCGTACGCCGTTTGGCGGTGTCAAACACTCGGGCATGGGCCGCGAAGGCGGGGTCGACGCCCTCAGGTTCTTTACCGAGGCGAAGAATGTCTGCATCGCGCAATGATGTGGACATTGCGCATCCGTCGGTCGAGCGGCCATGCGTCTCCGGACAGTGTCTGAACTTGCAGCCGGTGGGGCACCGACGTATCGTGCGGGTACTCCCGAAATCACAACGCCATGACCATCAACGCCGCCTTTGACCTGCAGCGCTGGATCGACGAGAACCGGCACCTGCTGAAGCCGCCGGTCGGCAACAAGTGCATCGTGGACGGCGATTTCATCATCATGATCGTCGGTGGTCCGAACGCGCGCACCGACTACCACTGGGATGAAGGTCCCGAATTCTTCTACCAGCTCGCCGGCGAAATGGTGCTGCGGGTGCAGGACGAGGGTGAGCGTCGCGACATTCCCATCAAGGCGGGGGAGGTTTTCTATCTGCCGCCGCGCACGCCGCACTCGCCGCAGCGCATGCCTGACTCCATCGGGCTCGTCATCGAGCGCCGTCGGCTGGCGCATGAGCAGGACGGCTTGCTCTGGTTCTGTGACAACTGCAACCACAAGCTGTACGAGGAATACTTCACCCTGAACAGCATCGAGGAAGATTTCCCGCCGGTGATCGCACGGTATTACGGCACGCCCGGAGCACGCACCTGCAGGAACTGCGGGCATACGGCGCCACCAGCGGCGTGAGCGGCCAGGCCCGGGCTCCCGGATGAAAACGGCAGGCTATACTGACTGCATGCTGAAGATCGATGTCCATTCGCACATCCTGCCGCCGGAATGGCCGAATCTGGCGGAAAAGTATGACGATCCGCGTTTCCCGGTCATGGTCAACGCTGACGGCCGCCACCGCATATACAAGGACCGCGCCTTCTTCCGCGAGATCTGGGAGAACGGCTACGACCCGGAGTTCCGCATCGAGGAATGCCAGAGGCTCGGAGTCGACGTGCAGGTGATTTCGACCGTGCCCGTGATGTTTTCGTACTGGGCCAGGCCCGAACACGCGCACGAATTGCACCGCTATCTCAACCAGCACACTGCCGAAATATGCCGCAGATTCCCGACGCGCTATGCCGGCGTTGGCACGGTACCCCTGCAATCGCCGCGGCTCGCGATCGCGGAGCTGGAGCACTGCATCAGGGACCTGGGCTTGCAGGGCGTGCAGATCGGCTCGCACGTCAACGACTGGAACCTTGATGCGCCCGAGTTGTTCCCCTTTTTCGAGGCGGCGGCGGACCTTGGCGCCGCGATCCTGGTCCACCCATGGGACATGATGGGCTTCTCGTCGATGCCGAAATACTGGATGCCCTGGCTGGTCGGGATGCCGGCCGAACAGTCGCGCGCCGCGTGCTGCCTGATATTCGGCGGGGTGCTGGAGCGTTTGCCGGCGCTGCGTGTGGGTTTCGCGCACGGCGGCGGCACCTTCCCGTTCACGATCGGCCGCATCGAGCATGGCTTCCGGATGCGCCCGGACCTGGTCGCCACGGACAACAATCGGGAGCCACGCGAGTATTTCCGGCGTCTGTACTTCGACTCCTGCGTGCACGATCCGCAGGCATTGCAATACCTCCTCGACGTCGTCGGCGAGGACCGGATCATGCTTGGCACCGATTACCCGTTTCCCCTCGGCGAGCAGCGGCCAGGCGAGGCCATCGACGCACTGGAACTTGCCCCGCGCCAGCAGCAGCGGGTGTTCCACGGCGCGGCCATGGAGTGGCTGGGGCTGCCAGCAGAGCGGTTCAGTACACTGGCGGAGGCCCTCTGAGCCGCGTCGTGGGGCGGCAGTCCGCGTTGCGCAGCTCGTCTGGGGCTGGCCAGTCCGCACCCACCCATTTTCTCCCATCCCGACGTTGACCATGGTGCTGAATACGGAATTTCGTGCGGACCCCGAATGGGCCGAGGCACAGGACGCGGCCGATCCGCTGCAGGCGCTGCGGCACGAGTTCCTCGTTCCACCGCACGGGGACGGAGAGCAGACCTATCTCGTCGGCAACTCGCTCGGCCTCCAGCCGCGCGGCGTACGCCAGGCGCTGCTGGACGAACTGGACGACTGGGCCCGCCTGGGCGTGGAGGGCCACCTGCACGCGCGCCACCCCTGGCTGCCTTACCACGCCGAAGTGCGCAACGGCCTCGCCGCGGTGGTGGGCGCGGAACCCGTCGAAGTGGTTGCGATGAACTCGCTCACCGTCAACCTGCACCTGTTGCTGGTGAGCTTCTACCGGCCGACGTCGGATCGCCACGCCATCCTCATCGAGCGTCACGCGTTTCCTTCCGACCGCGACCTGGCCAGTTCGCAAATCCGCTACCACGGATACGACCCGGCGCAAGCCCTGATCGAACTCGACCCCGACGAGCCGGGGGGCGCGCTCTCCATGTCGGCGATCGAGCGCGCGCTGGTCGAACACGGCAAGTCCATCGCGCTGGTCTTGCTGCCTGGCGTGCAATACCTCACCGGCCAGGCATTTGACCTGGCGGCCATCACCAGACTCGCCCACGCGCAAGGCTGCATGGTCGGGTTCGACCTCGCGCATGCGGCGGGCAATCTCGACCTCGCGCTGCATGATGCCGGCTGCGACTTCGCCGCCTGGTGTTCCTACAAGTATCTCAACGCGGGTCCGGGCGCCGTCGCCGGCGCGTTCGTGCACGCCCGGCACGCGCGCGCGAAGCTGCCGCGCTTCGAAGGCTGGTGGGGGCGCAACGAGGAGACGCGGTTCCAGATGCAGCCTGCTTTTGATCCGGCTGCCGGTGCGGACGCCTGGCAATTGTCCAATCCGCCCATCCTCGCGCTTGCGCCGTTGCGTGTATCGCTGGACTTGTTCCAGCGTGCGGGAGGGATGACGAGCCTGCGTGCCAAATCAAGGCGCCTGACCGCCTACCTGGCGTGGCTGATCGAAACGCGGCTCGCCGACAAGCTGGAAATCCTGACGCCGTCCGCGCCCGACCGCCGCGGCGCACAGCTCTCCGTGCGCGTGCGCGCCGGCCGCGATGCGGGCAAGTCGCTGTTCGACCACCTGGTGGCGCAAGGCGTACTTGGCGACTGGCGCGAACCGGACGTGATGCGCATCGCCCCGACGCCGCTCTACAACTCGTTTGCCGATTGCCTGCGCTATGCCACTGCCGTGCAGGCGTGGCCGGGGATCCGCTAGCACATGCACGCCGCCGCCCGCACGTCCATCACCATCATCGGTGCCGGCCTGGTCGGCTCCCTGCTGGCCACGCTGCTGAGCCAACGCGGGTTCACGGTGGAAGTGTTCGAGCGCCGGTCCGACCCGCGCGAACGCGGCTTCCTCGGCGGCCGCTCGATCAACCTGGCGCTGGCCGAACGCGGATTGCAGGCGCTGCGCGAGGCGGGCCTGGCCGAGGCCGTGCTGCAACAGGCGGTGATGATGCGCGGCCGCATGGTGCACGCGGTCGACGGCAGCGAAAACCTGCAGCGCTATGGCCTGGACGACAGCGAAGTGATCCGCTCGGTATCGCGTGGCGGACTGAATATCCTGCTGCTCGATGCCGCCGAGCGTGCGGGGGCACACTTGCACTTCGACGCTGCGCTGACGCATGCCGACTTCGCCTCCGGTGTCATCACGCTGGTGGGCGACGGCGGCGGCAGCCGTCAACACCAGGCAGGCCTGCTGCTCGGCTGCGACGGAGCCGGTTCGGCGCTGCGCGGGGCCATGCTGGCGCAAGCCGAGCTCGGTGAGCGCATCGAGCCCTTGGGTCATGGCTACAAGGAACTCGAGATTCCCGCATTGCCGGGCCGCGGTTTCGCGCTGGAACCCAACGCCCTGCACATCTGGCCACGCGGCCACTACATGTGCATCGCGTTGCCCAATACCGAGGGCACGTTCACCGCGACGCTGTTCCTGCCAAGTACCGGGCCGTATCCCAGCCTCGCCACGCTGCACGACGCCGCGACCGCCAGGAGCTTCTTCCAGGACCAATTCGCCGATGCGCTGCGGCTGATGCCGACGTTCGACCACGACTGGGACGCACACCCGGTCGGCCAGCTCGCCACGTTGTACCTGGACCGGTGGTACCTGGACGGCCGTGCCCTGCTGCTCGGTGACGCCGCGCACGCGATCGTGCCCTTTCACGGCCAGGGCATGAACGCGGGCTTCGAGGACGCTGCCGAGCTGGCCGCGCTCATGGCCGCACACGGCACCGACCCGGCCGCGGTCTTCGACGAGTTCGAGCGCCGGCGCAAGGCCAACGCCGATGCCATCGCCGCGATGTCGCTGGCCAACTACATCGAGATGCGCGACGGTGTCGCCGACCCGCATTACCTGTTGAAGCGCGAGCTTGCGGCGGCATTGACCGAACGCCTGCCGGACCGCTTCATGTCGCGCTACCGGATGGTCAGCTTCACGCGCCTGCCGTACGCGTACTGCGTCGCACGCAATGACGAGCAAACCGCCTTGATGGAGTCGTTGCTGGCGGGCCACACCCGCATCGAAGAAGTGGATCTCGAGGCGGCCTGCGCACGCGCGCTGCGCGAACTCTCACCGCTGCCCGCGACGCGTTGAGCCGCGGCCTTGGCAGCGGGGCTTTCCGCAGCCGGGCCCGGGGATGTTTCCAGTCAGCTGGGATGCCCGACCGATTCAGAGCCAAATTGTCCTGAGCCCCTGTTCCGGAGTTTCGCCTGATGGCAGCCACGCGTCCAAATTCGCTCGAGCGCAAACTCGGACTCCTGGGTCTGGCCGCCACCGGCATCTGCTCGATGATCGGTGCCTCGATCTACGTGATTCCGTTCATGATCCAGCGGAACGTGCCGGGCATCGGTCCCTACGTACTGCTGGCGTTCCTGTTTGCCGCCATCCCCGCAGCGCTTGCCGCATTTTCCTACGCGATCCTCGCTTCGGCCATGCCGCGTGCCGGGGGAAGCTATGTCTACGCGAGTCGCGCACTCGGCCCCTATTTCGGATTCGTGGCCAGCTTCTCGCAATGGTTTGGCCTGTCGATTGCGATCGGGGTGGTCGCGTATCTCGTCGTGCCGTTTTTCCGTGATGTCGCGAGTCTGCTTGGCCTGGGCCAGATCGCCGCGCTCCTGGACACGGGCCTGGTCCGCGTATCCGTCGCGCTGGCCGTCCTGTGGCTGTTCGTCTGGCTCAACGTGCGCGGAGTCAAACTGTACGAGCGCACGGTGATACCGCTCATGATCCTGATGTTCCTGCTGGGTGGGGTCGTGATCGTGGCAGGGCTGTATTTCGACCACCAGGATTTTGCCGCCGCGATCCTGCACAAGGAAAACCGGGTCCTCGTGCCGACGGCTGCGAGCTTCCATTGGTCTACATTGGCCGCGGGTGCGGCGGTGTTGTTCTCGAGTTTCATCGGCTTCGATTCGATCGCGCAGGCGGGGGGCGAGGCGAAAGATCCATCGCGATCGCTGCCGCGGGCGATTGGCATTGCGATCGTCACGGTCACGCTCTTCTACGTCGCTTTCACGTATGCGGTCTATCACACGGTGCCGTGGAGTTTCGTGGCCGAACAGGCCCGCACCCAGGACGTGACCGCGCCTGGATTGCTCGGTTACGTACTGTCTTCGCACTGGGCCGTGCCCATCGTCCTGGGTGCCTCCATCGCCCTGCTGAACGATTTGCCCGCAATGATCCTGTCGGTATCGAGGCTCATGTTCGCGTGGGCCGAGGACGGCATCTTTCCCAAGTCCATCGCGTCGATCCACCATGCGCACCGCACGCCTTATGTGGCCATCATCCTCAGCGGACTCATGGCGACGGTCGGCGTCCTCGGCAGCCATTTCGCCGGCGATTTCTTCCTCGGCATCGACATCATGGTCACCTCGATGCTGGTCAACTATCTGCTGATGTGTGTCTCGGTCCTGCTGCTGCCGAGGAACAATCCCGCGATCGCGGCGGGTATCACCGTGGTGCGGTCGTTGGCGCTGCAGCGCGTGCTGGCCGCTGCCGGCATCCTGCTGCTTGCGGGTTTGCTGGTCGTCCACATCGTCAACGATCTCGGAACGGCGGTGAGTGCGTGGTACTTCCACTCGACCGTCGCCTGGATTCTCGTGATGTTGGCTGCCTCGGTCATTTTCCTGCACTACTGGAGGAAGCTCCGCGCTTCGGGTGTGGATACGGCCGATCTGTTTTCGAAATTGCCCAGGGACTGAGGAGTCCGATGAATACCAGCACCCGCCGTGAACCGGCTCCGGAATTGACGATCTGTCCCGTGGTCACGGGCCTGTGGCAAGTCGCCGACCTCGAACGCGGCGGCCGCGTTCTCGATGTCGAACAGGCTGCCTTGGCCATGAAGTCCTACTTCGATGCCGGACTGACGACGTTCGACATGGCGGACCATTACGGATCGGCCGAAGACATCGCCGGCGTGTTCCGCTCGCGCTACGGCGGCAACAGGGCACAGTTGCTGACCAAGTGGGTGCCCTCGCCCGGCGCGATCACCAAACAGGATGTCCGCGCGGCAGTGCAGAAGTCACTGCGGCGTCTGCAGACCGAGCGGATCGACCTGTTGCAGTTCCACGCCTGGAACTATGCGGACCCGATGTGGCTGGACTGCCTGTACTGGCTGCACGAATTGAAGGCCGAGGGACTCATTGCCCAGCTGGGGCTGACCAATTTCGATTCCGCACATCTCGAGATGATCGTGCGCAGCGGCATCGAGATTGCTTCCAATCAGGTGTGCTACTCGTTGCTCGACCAGCGCGCCGCGGGGCCGATGACCGCGGCGTGCCTGCGGCATGGCGTCAAGCTGCTCGCGTTCGGAACCGTTGCTGGGGGCTTTCTTTCCGGGAAATGGCTGAACCGGGACGAGCCGCGGCTGGACGATACGCTCACCTGGTCGCAGATGAAGTACAAACGCTACATCGACACGGCGGGTGGCTGGACAAGGTTCCAGGCGCTCCTGCGCGTCCTGCACGAGGTCGGCCTGGCACGTGGCATGTCCATGGCCAACGTGGCCAGCCGCTACATCCTCGAGCAGCCCGTCGTCGCCGGCGTGATCGTCGGTGCGCGGCTGGGCCAGAGCGAACACATCGCGGAGAACAAGGCGCTGCTTGCACAGTCGCTGGGCGCCGCCGACAAGCAGAAGATCCAGATGGCTCTGCAGGAACTGGAGCGGATCCCTGGCGACTGCGGCGATGAATACCGGAAGCCACCCTTCCTGACCGCTTCCGGCGATCTGAGCCACCACATGGATGCGCCGGTACCTCCCTATCCCTGTCGTGCAGGTACCGATGGGCGACACCGCGTGCTCACGGGCACGGCCTGGGAAGATATCGCCGGCTACAGCAGGGCGCTGCGCGTGGGGGACCGGATCCTCGTGTCGGGAACGACTGCCACGCACGGAACCCGGCACGTCGGCGGCGCAGACCCTGCCTTGCAGATGCACTTCGTGATCGACAAGATCGAGGGCGCCATCCAATCCTTGGGGGGCAGCTTGCAGGATGTCGTGCGTACCCGCGTTTTCGTCAGGAACATCGCCGACTGGGAAGCGGTCGCCCGGGTCCATGGAGAGCGATTCAGGGGCATCCAGCCTGTCAATACGATGGTCGGCGCCGAACTGGTCGGCGACGAGTACCTCGTGGAAATGGAAGCGGAAGCGGTGTTGCCGCGAACGGCGGCTGCCACAGGTTCCACATGACGGGCCGGCGTCATCCGCCGTGATGTGGGCAGTTGGCGGTGCAGGCATGGGGAGCGGCGTGCCGCTTGGAACGTCCGGGTGTTTTGCCTGGTCTCACGCCCCCGCCTGTTTCAGCTGTGCCGCCAGCGCGCTGCAATCATGGTCGAAGCCGGCCGTCCACTTGCTGCCAGCCTCGCTTTTCGCGGGGCGCACGCAGCGCAGCTGGATCGCGCGGCCGCGTGCGAACCAATAGTGTTCGCTGTAGCTGAACTCGGTGCCGTTCTCGTTCGCGCTGTAGGCGGCTTCGTTCGGCGCCGGCGTATCGCCGGAGCTCCGGTAGCCCGGCAGCAGCTTGGCCTTGGCGTCCGCCGCCTCCCGGTACTGGTTGAAGCCGGCGACATCGGGCTCCTGGGTGACGGTGACCGTGACCCGGGCGAGGTTGTTCTTGCCGGTGGGCGAGGGATCGGGCACCTGGAACACCCGCGCTTCGGGGTCGCCCTCGGTCTGCATGATGTCCTGCCAGTTGTCGGGGGTATGGAAGCGGACGGCACCGCCGGCCATGCTCACTTCGCCAGCGAGCGCGGGGCTGACGCCCGGCAGCGCCAGGAGGGTTGCTGCGGCGACCGCGGCGAGACAACGGGACAAGCTCATGACGATTCCGTGGGTAGTCGGAGTCTGACGATAGCAGCGTTTGCCTGCGGCATTCACGCCGGCGCGGTGGCGGCGGGTGGGCCGGCCCATGCCGGCGGGTGACGGTTGACGATATGGATCAGCGTGTCCACGTTGTCGACCAGACGGTCGCTGATGCGCAGCCAGGCCTCGCAGGCCGCGGCATCCGTGCACGCTTGCGGCAGGAGTCGGCCCAGCTCGCGCTGCCGGGTCCGCAGATCGGGTGGCGCGGCAATCCCATGCTGTCCACGCACCGCGGCGGCGACCTCTTGCACGGTATCGGCCAGGGTTTCCACGAACTGGCAGGTGCGGGCCTCGGCTGGCAGCGAGGCGAAGTCGCTGAATACGGCTTCCAGCGTCATCGCACTGCGGGCCAGACGGTTGCCGTTGGCGAACAAGGCCTCGGCGAGCGGCAGCACGCCGGGCGCCGTGACCGGTTCGCCGCGCATGCGCTCGATCGAGGCCTGGGCGTTGCTGCGTGCGGTGCGTGCGGCAGTGCGCGCCTCGCGGCGGGTGCCGGCGGGCTCGTCGGGGCGGGCCAGGGCGCGCAGGTAGCCCGCATAGGCGTCCAGCATCTCGGCCTGGCGGCCGCGGGTGCGGGTGCGCTCCCAGGTCGGCCAGACGGCATAGGCCAGCAGGGCCAGGATGCAGCCTAGGGTGGTGTTGAGCGTGCGGTCGAGGACCGCGTCGCCAGGCGGCACGCCCTCGAAGGACAGCATGATCACCACGGTGCCGGTCAAGGCGGCCACTGCGATGCCGTAGTGCGCGCCGGCGAGCAGGCGGAAGGCGAGGCACAGCACGGCCAGGAGCAGCAGGTGGGCCCACTGGCTGTGCGGCACCAGGTGCAGCAGCGCGGACGTGAGCACCAGGCCCAGGATGGTGCCGAGCACGCGCAACAGGCCAAACTTGAACGTGGCGGCAAAATCGGCACGCAGCACGATGGCCACGGTCATCGGCAGCCAGTAGCCATGCGGCAGGTGCCACAGGCGCGCGATCGCCAGGGCCAGCACCAGGCAGACTGCGGTGCGTACGGCATGGCGGAAGGCCACCGAGCGCGGGGTCAGGTTCGCGCGCAAGGTGGGCCATACGGCGCTGCCGCGCAGAGCCTCGGGCAGCAGGATTTCGGCCGAGCGCGCGCGCACTTCGCCCTGCCCACCGGCCCAGTTGGCGTTGCGCACCGCCGCGCCGAGTTCTCCGGCAAGGGCGTGCATGCGCACCGCGGTGGCGGTGTCAAGTCCGCCGCCTTCGAGCAGGGCCTGCTCCCTGGCCTGCAGTTTGCCCAGGGCCCGCGCGGCCCGTTCCGGAGCGACGCCCTGCTTGAGCGCCTCGGCGATGGCATCGAGCACCTGCGCGGCCTGTTCCCGCCATGGGGCGGCGATGGCGGGCAGGTCGCCGTCGTTCGCCTGTGCGGTCAATTCCAGGCGGATGCGCTCGGCCAGCTCGAGCAGCACGGTGAACGCCTCCATGGCCCGGCCGCGGGCGCGGTAGCGGCCAAGCAGGGTGTGCTGCAGGGTGGTGATGGAGTCGCTGAGCGCCGGCACGTCGTCGTCCTGCGGCGCCGTTTGCCGGGCCAGTTGGGCCAGCTCGGCGAACACTGCGGCCAGGGCCTGGCGCTCGGGCCCGTAGCGCTGCAGCGGCCATGCCGCGAGCGACAGCGCGGTGAGCAGCAGGCCGCCGCAGGCGATCAGGGCGGCGCCGCCCAGGGCCTGGTCGAGGTCGGTCGGCATGGCGGCGGTCACCACCAGCAGGATGATGCTGGTCATGCCGACGCGCGCCGTGTTGGTGCCAAAAACCACGAGCAGGCCGCCGAAGAACCCGAACGCGGCCGTCGCCAGCAGCATCGGCAACCAGCTCCCGCCGATGAGGAAGCCGAGCAGGGCGGCCAGCCCGGCCGCGGCCGTGGACAGCAGCGAGTTACGCAGGCGCTGGCGGTACGGTCCCGGCTGGTCCGAGAACATCGTGTTCAGGGCACCGGCGGCGATGCCCAGCCCAGCCTGCAGGTGGCCGCTGGCCAACCCGACCGCGAGCGGCAGCACCACCGCCAGCGTATTGCGCAGCGCCACCGGCAGTGGCACGTCGGGGCGCTTGATGCGCAGCACGGTATCGACGGCTTGGGCGCGCAGGGAATAGGCGCTGGCAGACATGGGAGATCCTGGTGGCGCGGCGGACAACGGGGCTTGGCGGCATTTTGCCCTATCGGGCAGGCTGGTCGTTGCCGCCGGACTGCCGCCGCGTCGCCGTCACGCTGGCTGGCCCCTGGTGTGGGGCTGCGCTACTGGCTGGTGCCGGTATCCGGGCTGTCCGCGGTCTTCACGTTGCGCTTGTGCAACTCCAGCAGCAGCGGGGTCAGCTCGGCAATGCGCGCCTGGATGCGCGCGCGCGCGTAGTAGTCCAAGTCGTCGCGCTTGAGCATGCGCTTGAGCTGCTCCATGGCGTCGTAGGGGCGACCCGAGTAATAGCTCGCATCGGCGAAGGCCTCGCCGGCGCGGATGCTGTCCCCGGCCTTTTCGCTGGCCCGCGCGTAGGCATTGTAGAGTTCCGGCTCGGTGGCGTCATCCAGCAGCGGCCGCAACAGGCTGGCGGCGAGCGCACCCTGGGTCTTGTCGCCACCCGTGGTGAGCGCGGTGGCATAGGCCAGCGCCACCGCGCGGTTGCGTGGCGAGCGGGCGTTGAGCTTGTTGTAGATGGCCAGGGCCGCGGCCCGCTGACCGGCCTGCAGGCGTGCCTCGGCCATGGCCAGGTCCAGGATCAGGTTGTCCGGATGCGCCTGCAGCAGCGGCTGCAGTTGCTCGATTGCCTGCGCCGCGCGGCCGCTGCGGGTGAGCGCCAGGGCGTAGCCATAGTGGTTGGCGGGGGTGTCGAACGCGGCACGGTCGTGCAGGTTCGAGCTGTAGTACGTGGCCAGCGTGACGGGGTTGCCCGCCAGCACGCGCACGCGCTCGCGCATCAGGACGTAAGTGCTCGGGTCGCTCGTCACATGCGCCGGCAGCAGCGTCGTCGCGTCCTTGACATAGGCAATCGGCGCGGTGTTTTCCTGCCACTCGCGCTTGTTGCCGATGGTCGCGGCGGGGCGCAGCTTTTGCTCGGCAATCAAGGCCCCGGCGCGCGACTTGGCATCGCTGATGCGCATCGTGGTCACCGGGTGGGTCTGCAGCATGGACGGCGTCTCGTACTCGCCGGCGTTGGCGCTGGTCACGTCGGCCATGTGCTGGAAAAAGGTAGCCATGGCATTCGGGTCGAAACCGGCATTGGCCAGGGTCTGGATGCCGACGCGGTCGGCCTCGATCTCGTCCTTGCGGGTGAAGTTGATTGACCGTTGTGCAATCAACCCCTGGCCGCCGGCCAGTACGGCCATGGGCGCGTCGCCACTGTTGTTGCTGGCGCCCGCGAGGACCGCGCCCAGCAGCACCAGCGCCATCAGCGGCGCATCCTTCTTCGATGCCTCGAACGCGCGCTGCAGGTGGTTCTGCGTGATGTGGCCGATTTCGTGGGCGATCACCCCGGCCAGCTCGCTCTCGTCGCGGGTGATTACCATCAGCCCGGAGTTGACCGCAATGTAGCCGCCCGGCGCCGCGAAGGCGTTGATCTGCGGATCCTTGACGATGAAAAACGCGAAATGGTCCTTGGGCTTGGCGCTGTTCGAGGCCAGCCGGTAGCCGAGGTCGCTGATGTAGTCGTCCAGCAGCGGGTCGTCGACCACCATGTCCAGCGCGCGCATCTGGCGCAGCATGGAGGCGCCGTAGTCCTGCGCTTCCTGCGGCGAGATCAAGGCGTTCGCGGAGCTGCCCAGGTCGGGCAGCCGCGCGTCCTGCTGGGCGCCGACGGCGCAGCTCAGTGCGGCGCAGATGAGCGCCACTGGCAGCCGCAGCCTGACGCGTCGTGGGGGCTTGTGCATATGTCGTGAAACCATACCATCTTGACCGGCCGCGCTGGTTTCGGTTCCACTTCGTGCCATCTTGTGCGCGGCCCCTCGCGGCCCCATGTTCGCGGTACCAACCGAGCCAGGTGTGTGCGCCTCATGTCCAAGATCGAGATCTACGCCACGGCAAGCTGCCCTTACTGCGTGGCGGCCAAGAACCTCTTGAAAGCCAAGGGCTTGGCCTGGAACGAGGTGCGCGTGGACACCGACATGGAGCAGCGCCAGACCATGCTGGCGCGCAGTGGCGGGCAGCGCACGGTACCGCAGATCTTCATCAACGATACGTACGTCGGCGGCTACGACGAGCTGGTGGCCGCCGACCGCAGTGGCCGCCTGGCCGAACTGCTGGCGGAGCCGGCGGCGTGAGCGACCGGGTCGAGGAATTCACCGCTTTCCGCCAGCGCATGAACGAGCGCATCCTGGCCGAGGACAACCAGCTGGTGCGGCGCTTCTTCGCCCTGGACACCCAGGCCTACAAGGCGGGTGCGCTGGACGGGAAGACCAAGGAAATGCTGGGCCTGGTGGCCTCCCTGGTGCTGCGTTGCGACGACTGCATCAGCTACCACGTGGCGCAGTGCCGCCAGGTCGGCGTCAGCCGCGGGGAATTGTTCGAGGTCTTCGGCATCGGCCTGGTGGTCGGCGGCTCGATCGTCATCCCGCACCTGCGCCGCGCCGTCGATTTCCTGGAGCAGCTCGAGTCCGGCGCGCCCACCGCGCCGGAGTGTGCCGACCACGCCTGATCTACGAGTCGATGCGCCAGGGCCGCTCTGGGAGCGGCAGGCCTTCGCCAACCCCGCGGGGATGACGGCGGCAAGACGCGTCGTGGATAAGCGATAATAGGCGGCTTTGACGCGCCTGATTCCGGGTGCGCGCAGTCGATCCCAAGGAGCAACCCCATGAGCAAGACCATCGCCGTGATCCCGGGCGACGGCATCGGCCCGGAGATCATGACCGCCACGCTGCGCGTGCTCGACGCGCTGGACTGCGGCCTGGGCTACGACTTCGTCGACGCCGGCATGGTCGCCTTGGAGAAGCACGGCGATCTGCTGCCCAAGGCCACGCTGGACAGGATCGCCGAGCACAAGGTGGCCCTCAAGGGACCGCTGACCACGCCGATCGGCGGCGGCTTCACCTCGATCAACGTGACCCTGCGCCGGCACTTCGACCTTTACGCCAACGTGCGACCGGTGCTCAGCATGCCGGGCACGAAATCGCGCTACACGGACATCGACATCATCACCGTGCGCGAGAACACCGAGGGCGCCTATCTGGCCGAAGGCCAGAGCGTGTCGGCCGACGGCGAGACCGCGCTGTCCCTGGTGCGCAATACGCGCAAGGGCAGCAGCCGCATCGTGCGCTATGCCTTCGAGCTGGCGCGCAGGCGCGGACGCAGCAAGGTCACCGCGGTGCACAAGGCGAACATCCTGAAGACCAGCTCCGGGTTGTTCCTGGAGGTCGCGCGCGAAATCGCCAGGGAGTATCCGCAGATCGCGTTCAACGAGATGATCATCGACAACACCTGCATGCAGCTGGTGATGAACCCGCAGCAGTTCGACGTCATCGTCACCACCAATCTGTTCGGCGACATCATCTCCGACCTGTGCGCCGGCCTCGTCGGCGGCCTGGGCCTGGCGCCGGGCGACAACATCGGGGCCGAGGTGGCGATCTTCGAGGCCGTGCACGGCTCGGCCCCCGACATTGCCGGCAAGGGCATCGCCAACCCCTGCGCACTGCTGCTGGCCGCTGCGGACCTGCTTGACCACCTGGACCTCACGGACCGCGCCACGCGGCTGCGCCAGGCCATCCGTACTGCGGTGGCGCACGACCGCGCGCAGATCACTCCGGACCTCGGCGGCAGCGGCACCACGGCGAGCTTTGCCGACGCGGTGATCGCCCGCCTGGCCGGCTGAGCCCACACCACGATTCGGACGGTTTTTGGGAGTGCACTCGCCACACCACTCCGTCGCCATTCCCGCAAAAGCGCACTGCTGTCCGGAACGTTTCGGAAACGCATCGGGATCCCGCCCCAAGATCGCGAAATACTCTACGTCGTCATTCCCGCGAAAGCGGGAATCCAGGCGCTTTTCGCATTTCCGTCACCACCGGCAAAGCCCTGGATTCCCGCTTTCGCGGGAATGACGCCGAGGCGTTGCTCCGCGGAAAATGGCAACAGAGACAGTGGCACAGCAGGGGCGCGTGGGCTTCCGAAAACGTTCCGGACAGCAGTGCGCCTGTGCTGGAACGACGCGCAGTGCAGGGGCCTTACCGCCCAAGCCTCAGCGCAGGAACGGCCAGGGCGCGGCAATCAGCACCCACAGCAGCACGCAGATGCCGGCGTACTTGGTGGTCTTGTACAGGCGCTTGTGCCTGCGCTTGAACGCGTTGCCGCCCGGCTTGCGCCAGCGCTGGCCGAGTGCGAACAGGCGGTTGACGAAGCCGGTCTTTTCGCTGCCGTCGTCGTTCGGCGAGGCGGTGATTTTGCCCATGAACGCGCCGACGCGGTGGTTGATGGTGCGCATCAGGCGCGATTTCAGCGGGCGCTCCACGTCGGCGAAGAAGATGACCCGGGTCTGGTCGGTCTTGTTCTCGACCCAGTGGACGAAAGTCTCGTCGAACACCACGTCCTTGCCGTCGCCCCAGGCATGCTCCTCGCCGTCGACGAAGATGGCGCAGTCGCGCGAGTTCGGGGTGATCAGGCCGAGGTGGTAGCGCAGCGAGCCGGCAAACGGGTCGCGATGCGGGTTCAGGCGGCTGTTCGGCGCCAGGGTGGCGAACATCGCCGCCTTGATGCCGGGGATGGACTGCACCAGGGCCACGGTCTTCGGGCACAGGGCCAGCGCCGAGGGCAGCGGCTCGCCGTACCAGGTGAGGTAGAAGCGCTTCCAGCCCTGCTTGAAGAAGCTGGCGAAGCTGGCGTCGTTGCCCTTGGCCGCGGCGCGGATGCGGCCCTCGTCGGACAGCGCCAGCGCTTCGTCGCGGATGGTCTGCCAGTTGGCCTGGATGCGGTCGAGCTGCGGAAACCCGCGGCGGTCGAGGATCGGCCGCGCCGGTACTGCCGAGAACGCGTACATCAGCAGGTTGTACGGCGCAAACACCGCCGAGTGGTCGACCAGCTGCCGCCGGAACTTCAGGCGCACCCGGCCGCGCAGATGCACCAGCAGCACGCACAGCACGAAGAATGCGAGCACGGCGAGCAAAACAAGGCGCGCGGTGGCGAGCATGGCGACAGACACCCGAAGACGGCAGACCGGTCTGTATTCTACTCGTACGCCACCGTCGAACCGATTGGCCGATTGCCGCACCCGGCGGTCGCTCGGGACAATGGAAGGCGCGGGTGCTACAGCGATTCGGCGGCGAAGTCGGCCAGGCGCGAGCGCTCACCGCGGCGCAGGGTGATGTGCGCCGAGTGCTCCCAGCTCTTGAAGCGGTCCACCGCATAGGTGAGGCCGGAGGTGGTCTCGGTGAGGTAGGGCGTGTCGATCTGCTCGACATTGCCCAGGCAGACGATCTTGGTGCCGGGCCCGGCGCGCGTGATCAGGGTCTTCATCTGCTTCGGGGTGAGGTTCTGCGCCTCGTCGATGATCAGGTAGCGGTTGAGGAAGGTGCGCCCGCGCATGAAGTTGAGCGAGCGGATCTTGATGCGCGCGGCGAGCAGGTCGTTGGTGGCCTGGCGGCCCCAGCTGCCGCCATCCTCGGGGTTGGTCAGCACCTCGAGGTTGTCGGTGAGTGCGCCCATCCACGGCGTCATCTTCTCCTCCTCCGTGCCCGGCAGGAAGCCGATGTCCTCGCCCACCGAGACCGTGGCGCGGGTCATGATGATCTCCCGGTAGCGCTGCTGGTCCAGCACCTGCGCCAACCCGGCGGCCAGGGCCAGCAGGGTCTTGCCGGTGCCGGCGTTGCCGAGCAGGGTGACGAAGTCGACCTCCGGATCCATCAGCATGTTGAGCGCGAAATTCTGCTCGCGGTTGCGCGCGCCGATGCCCCAGACGTGGTGGTTGGCGTGCGAGTGGTCGTCCAGCAGCACCAGGGTGGCCGACTTGTCGTCCAGCTGCTGCACGCGCAGCTCGACTTCGTTGTCGCCGGGCAGGTACAGGCACTGGTTGGGAAACCATTCCTCGGCCTTGCGCCGCCGCAACTGGTAGAACGTGCGGCCGTGGTCGTTCCAGGACGTCACCTCCGGATGCGTCTCCCAGAAGTCTGCCGGCAACTCCGTGGCCCCCGTGTACAGCAGCGAGAAGTCGTCCAGCGCGCGGTCGTTCTCGTAATCCTCGGCCACCATGCCGTAGATGCTGGCCTTGATGCGCAGGTTGATGTCCTTGCTGACCAGGATCACCGTGCGCTCGGGGTTCTGGTCGCGCAGGTCGACGATCGCGGTGAGAATCTGGTTGTCGGCCTTGCCGTGGTTGTTGCTGGTGCGTTGCTGGAAGAACAGCCGACCCACTTCCTTGCCGCGCTTGAGCCGGATGCCGTGCGGGTTGGAGAGCTCCAGTCCGCTGCGCAGGTCGTGCACGCCATGACGCTCGATCAGTTCGTTGAGGAATCGGCTGACCTGGCGGCCGTTGCGCGCCACCTCGGAGATGCCCTGCTTTTTTTCGTCCAGCTCCTCCAGCACGGTCATCGGGATGAACACGTCGTGTTCCTCGAAATGGAACAGGGCAGTGGGGTCGTGCAGCAGCACGTTGGTGTCGAGCGCGTAGATTCGCTTGCCTGCGGTCATGCGCGAGGCTCCAGGGGCAGGGAGGAATGAGGTCTTGGGCAGCAGTGCACGACCGCACGGGCCTGACTGCGATGCAGGGTCGAACTGGCAGGCGGAGTGGATCGCACCGCGGTTTTGCGCGTGGTGTGCGGCATCATTTCCCGGTGATGGCGTCGAGCACCGCCTGCGCGTGGCCCGGCACCTTCACCCCACGCCATTCGGCGTGCAGCTTGCCGTCCGGTGCAATCAGGAAGGTGCTGCGCACGATGCCAAGGTGGCGCTTGCCGTACAGCACCTTCTCGTGGATGACGTCGAAGGCGCGGCACCAGGTTTCGTCGCCGTCGACGATCAGGGGGAACGGCAAGGCGTACTTCTGGGCGAAGTTGGCGTGTGATTTGGCCGAGTCGCGGGAAACGCCGATGACCTGCGCGCGGTGCGCCTGGAATTCGGCGTACAGGTCGCGGAACGCCTGCGCCTCGCTGCTGCAGCCGGGCGTGTTGTCCTTCGGGTAGAAGTACACCACCACCCATTGGCCCTTGAAGCTGGACAGGCGCAGGGTGCTGCCGTCGGCGGTCGAGCCGCTGAGCGCCGGCACGCGCTCGCCGACGGCGATCATTGCCGGACCTCGCGGAGCCGCATGCTGGCGTGGGAGTTCATGGTCGTGGCCTCGCTCAGAACTTCACCGGATCCATGATCGCATCCAGGTTGAGACCATCGCACAGTTCCAGGAAGTCGTCGCGCAGCGCGGCAATGTGGATTTCGGCCGGGATGCCGATGGTGAACTGCGCCTGGAACATGTCGGCGCCGGTCTGCATGGCCTGGTAACGCATGGAGTTCAGCTGCTCGACGCTGATGTTGTGCTGACTGAAGAATTCGACGATGTGCGCAATGATGCCGGGGTGGTCGGCCGCCACCACCTCGACCAGGTAGGGCAACTGGTGCGAGCTGCCCTCGCGCGGTCCGGTCCGGTAGTGCACCAGGTGCAGGCTGTCGTCTCGGGCGAGCTTGTCCAGCGCGGTCTCCAGCTTGGCCATGGCATCCCAGGCACCGGTGGCCAGCAGCATCAGCGAAATCTCGGTGCCGATGGTGGCGACCCGCGATTCGGCGAGGTTGCAGCCCGAGTCGGCGATACGCTGCGACAGGTCCAGCAGCGGCGAGCGCGAGGCCGCGCCCAAGGCGTGGATCAGCAATTGCGTGTCGACGATGGTGCGTGCAGGAACGGAAGTGGGTTTCAACGTTTTTACCGGCGACATGGGTTGCGCTGCACGAAAGATGGTGAATGGTCCGCCCGAGCTTACTTGCCCGTCATGCGAGGCGGCAAGTAACATGCCGGGCTTGCCTGAGGCGAGATGCATGTTGGCGATAGGCGGAAGTATATGTGCATTGGCCACCCCGTACCGGGCCGATGGCGCGATTGACCTGGCGGCGTTCGGCCGCCTGCTCGACCATCAACTGGATGGCGGCACCCAGGCCGTGGTGGTGGCTGGTTCGACTGGTGAGGCGCACCTGCTGGAAGGTGATGAGTTCGAGCGCCTGCTCGGCTTTGCGCTGGAGCATGTCGCCGGCCGGGTGCCGGTCATTGCCGGCACCGGCGATGCGGCGACGGCCAAGGCGCTGGCGGCGACGCGGCGGGCCGCGGCGCTGGGCGCCGATGCCGCCCTGGTGGTCGCGCCTTACTACGTTCGTCCCACGCAGGAGGGCTTGCGTCGGCATTTCCTGGAAATCGCCGAGCGTGCTGGCTTGCCGATCATCGTCTACAACGTGCCGAGCCGTACCGGCTGCGACCTGCAGCCGGCCACGGTAGCGGCCTTGCGCGACCATCCGCGCATCGTAGGGATCAAGGAGGCTTGCGGCAGCGTAGAGCGCATCCATGCGCTGGCGGAACTTGCGCGCGGGGATTTCGTCTATCTGTCCGGTGACGACGGCAGTGCGGGAGCGGCGATGCTGGCTGGCGCCGCCGGCACCGTCTCGGTGGTGGCGAACCTGCTGCCGCGCCGGTTCCGGACCTGGTGCGATGCAGCCATTGGCGGCGATGCGGTGGCGGCGGCGGAGCAGGAGGCTGCGTTTGTGCCGTTGCTGCAGGCGCTGGCCTGTGCGCCGAACCCGATTGCGGTGAAGGCTGGCCTGTCGATGCTCGGCCTGGGTTCGGCGGCATTGCGTCTGCCGCTGCTGGAACTGCAGGCGGGGCCCGAGCGGGACCGCCTGCGGAAGACCTTGTCCGCCCTTGCGTCCCCTGCATTGTCTGCCACCGCATAGCGGCACCTGACCCATTCCCTGGAACCCATACATGAACAAGACCTTGCCCCTCATGGCCCTGTCCGCCCTCGTCGCCAGCATGTTGCTGGTCTCCGGGTGCGGCATGTTTCACTCGCAAAAGGCATGGGAGACCGCCAAACAGGAATCGCCGCTGGAAATCCCGCCCGGTCTGGACCGCCCGTCGACCTCGGCGGCCCTGGTCGTGCCGCCGCCCGGTGCGAACCAGCTGGACAGCGAGGCCAGGGCGCCTGCCGCCGAGAATGGTCAGGTCAGTGACGGCTTCGTGCTGAAGGACACCGTCAACAGCACCTACCAGCGCGTCGGCAGGGTGCTGGAGCATGGTGACCTGGGGCAGGTGCTCGGCCATGACGACGAGGCCCACAGCTATACCTTGAAGCTCGCCCAGGCCGAGGTGAAGAAGCCTGGCTTCTTCAAGCGCCTGTTCCACCGCGGCAAGCGTGGCGCCGAGCAAGCCCAATCGGCCGGTTCCGGCCAGGTGGTGATTCGTGTGAGCGCCAGCGGCAGCGACAGCAGCGAGGTGCGTGCCGAGGGTGGCGCCGCTGCCGTGGGCAAGGTCGTCGATGGCTTGAAGTCCCGCCTCGGCGGCTGAGCGCCCGCAGGCGGGGCCCCCGAACGGGTGGGATTGGCCTCAGCGTTCCAGCAACGGCAGCTTGTTTGGCTTGCCGTCCCACGCCGTGGCGTCGGGCGGCGGGTCCTTGCGCGCGGTGAGCACCGGCCACTGTTTGGCCAGCTCCGCATTCAGCGCGATGAAGCCTTCCTGCCCTGCGGGGACGGCGTCATCCGGGAAGATCGCCTCGGCCGGACACTCGGGCTCGCACAGGGTGCAGTCGATGCATTCGTCCGGATCGATGGCCAGGAAATTCGGGCCTTCGTGGAAGGCGTCGACCGGGCACACCTCGACACAATCCGTGTACTTGCACTTGATGCAATTGTCGACCACCACAAACGTCATCTCACCAACCCCACGCCCCACCAGCCGAAGCTGTTTCACGAATGTCTGATGAGCCGCTTCTTTGAAGAGTGCGACCAAGGATGGCCGCCTTTAGTCTGGCCATTGCGCAAAAACCACATGGCCTGAGCGGCCGCCACACCGCCGCGATCACGGACGATTGCACCAACTTGAACAGTTCGGCCAAGGATGGCCGCTTTTGATCTGGTCAAGCGCGCAGAGCCCGCAGGCCTGCCGCTCAGCCAAATCGCCGCAATCATGGAAGATTGCACAAACCTGATGGCGCTCCCTACGAGACTCGAACTCGTGTTGCCGCCTTGAGAGGGCAGTGTCCTAGGCCACTAGACGAAGGGAGCGTTGTAGCGCGAGGCGCAGTAGTATAACGGAATTGTTGCATTCGGTGATGCTGAAGACACCACGGCATCAGGCCAGTTCACCGGGTGATGCCCTGCGTTGGCGCCGTATTGGTGCCGCGCCGATGCGGTGCCTGCGCGGACACCGGGCATCTTCGCCTTCAAGGATTCCAGCCGTTTGAACCTACAATCAGGGACCGACACCACGCTGGCGCTGCGGATCATTCCGCGCGACCAGCACAATATCTCACGTCGCAACATCAGCAAGGCTGCGCTGCGCGTGCTGTACCACCTCAATGAATCGGGCCATGCCGCATACCTGGTCGGCGGCGCCGTGCGCGACCTGCTGCTCGAACGCCAGCCCAAGGATTTCGATGTCGCCACCAGCGCCACCCCGGAGGAGGTCAAGCGCCTGTTCCGCAATTGCCGCCTGATCGGCAGGCGCTTTCGCCTGGCCCATGTCGTGTTTGGCCGCGAGATCATCGAGGTGGCGACGTTCCGCGGCGTGGGCGAGGAAGGCTGCGACGGCGACCGGCGCCTGGTGGATGGACGTCTGGTGCGCGACAACATATGGGGCACGATCGAGGAGGATGCGGTGCGCCGCGACTTCCGCGTCAACGCCATGTACTACGACATCAGCGATTTTTCGGTGCGCGACTACGTCGGCGGCATGCAGGACCTGGAAGACCGCGTCTTGCGCCTGATCGGCGACCCGGCCACCCGCTATCACGAGGACCCGGTGCGCATGCTGCGCGCGGTACGCCTGGCGGCAAAACTCGACATGCGCATCGACGATGCGGCGACGGAGCCGTTTGCCAGCCTGGGCTCCCTGCTCGCCGATGCGGCACCGGCGCGTCTGTTTGACGAAACCGTGAAGATGTTTCTTTCCGGCTATGGCCTGGAGAGTTTTCGCCTGCTGGAGCAGTGCGGCCTGCTGCAGTTCATGTTCCCGGCCACGGCGCGTGCGCTGGCGCGCGGCGATGAGGCGCTGCGTGCGCTGATCGAGACCGGCCTGGCGAATACCGATGCGCGCGTGAATGCCGACAAGTCGGTGACGCCGGCGTTCCTCTATGCGGTGCTGTTGTGGGGCGAGGTCCGCGACGTGGCCCAGGCTGCTGTCGCCCAGGGCGTGCCGGCCGGCGATGCCTGGGAGCAGGCCGCTGCCAGGACGATCGCCGAGCAGTGCCAGCGGGTCGCCGTGCCGCGGCGCTTCACTTACGCGGTGGAGGAGATCTGGGCCCTGCAGCCGCGCTTCGAGCAGCTCCAGCGCAAGCGCGTCCTGCGGCTCATGGATCACCCACGGTTCCGCGCTGCCTTCGACTTCCTGTTGCTGCGCGCCGGGGAGTCGTCAACCATGGCCGAGCTTGGCCGCTGGTGGACGCATGCGCAGCAGTTGCCGCGCGACGTCTTGTCTGCCGCTTTGCCTGCCTCGACCGGTGGCGCGTCGCAGGACGGCGCGGGTTTGCCGCTGCCCGGCAATCCGCCGCGCCCGCGTCGCCGGCGTCGCCGCAGTGGCAAGTCGGGCCCGGCGTGACCCTCGCCTACGTCGCGCTCGGCAGCAACATGGATGACCCGGTGCAGCAAGTACTGACGGCAATGGATGCGCTGGCGGGGTTGCCGCACACACGGCTGCTGCAGCGCTCGCACCTGTACCGCACGCGGCCCTGGGGCTATGCCGCGCAGCCGGATTTCATCAATGCCGCGGTGGCGCTGGATACGCGATTGGGCCCGCGCGCGTTGCTGGACAGCCTGCTGGAGCTGGAGCGGCGCGCCGGACGGGAGCGCAGCCGCGCCAATGGTCCGCGCACGCTGGATCTGGACCTGCTCCACGTCGACGGGGTGCAGTGTCATGATGCGCACCTGACCCTGCCGCATCCGCGCATGCTGGAGCGCGCATTCGTGTTGTTGCCGCTGCATGATATCGCCCCCACGCTGGCGCTGACGGCGACGCGTACGGTCGCGCAGCAGCTGGCGTCGCTTGATCTCGCCGGATGTGAACGCATCATGTGAGATCACCGCCCGGCGATGCCGCCGGGCCAGCCAAAGAGGTGTGTCGTGTACGTCCAAGCCAACCAGGCGCCCAGGCGCAAACCCGTCACCGTTCCGCTGTTGCAGGAGATGAAGGCCGCCGGGCAGCGCATCGTGATGCTGACCGCGTATGACGCTAGCTTTGCCACCCATCTGGAGGCGGCGGGCGTCGATGTGGCCCTGGTTGGCGATTCGCTGGGCAATGTGGTCCAAGGCCGGCGCACCACTCTGCCGGTGACCCTGAACGACATCGTCTACCACACCGCGGCGGTGGCGCGCGGCCTGGAGGCCACGCTGCTGATGGCCGACGTCCCGTTCATGGCCGATCGCGACGTCGCCCGCGCGCTGGAAGCAGGCGCGCGCCTGGTCGGCGAGGCGGGAGCGGCCATGGTCAAGATCGAGGGCGCCGCACCACACATCCTGGAGGCGATCGGGGCGCTGGTGGCGCATGCCATTCCGGTCTGCGCCCACCTCGGCCTCACTCCGCAATCGGTGCACAAGTTCGGTGGCTTCCGCATCCAGGGCCGCGAGGACGAGGCGGCAGAGCACATCCTGGCCCAAGGTCTGGCCGTGCAGGCGGCCGGGGCCTCCCTGCTGGTGCTGGAAGGCGTGCCGCGCGCACTCGGCAAGCGTCTGGCCGCGTCACTGGTGATCCCGGTCATCGGCATCGGTGCCGGGCCGGATTGCGATGGCCAGGTGCTGGTAGTGTATGACCTGCTCGGCATCACGCCGGGCAAGCGGCCGAAGTTCAGCAAGGACTTCCTGGCCGGGAATGGGTCGGTGGCGGCGGCCATTGCCGCCTATGCAAGCGATGTGCGCAGCGGCGCGTTTCCGACGCCAGAGCACTGTTTCGACTGAGCGCAAGGTAAGCCCGTGCAGACCGTCCACGATGTCGCCCCGCTGCGCGCCCAGGTACGCGCATGGCGTGGCCGTGGCGAAACCGTGGGCTTCGTGCCGACCATGGGCAACTTGCACCAGGGCCATGAGTCGCTGGTGCGGCTGGCGCTGGCGCGCGCGGATCACGTGGTGGTCAGCGTTTTCGTCAATCCGACGCAATTCGGCCCCAGCGAGGATTTCTCGCGCTATCCGCGCAGCCTGCCGGCCGACCAGGCGTTGTTGTCCGGTGTCGGTTGCGACCTGCTGTTTGCCCCAGAGGTCGCCACCATGTATCCGCACGGCGCCGACCACACCGCGGTCGTCCATGTGCCGGACCTGACCAGCGTGTTGGAGGGGGAATTCCGCCCGGGGCACTTCGACGGCGTAGCGACCGTGGTGTGCAAGTTGCTGCACATGGTGCACCCGGACCTGGCGGTGTTCGGGCAGAAGGACTACCAGCAGCTGAAGGTGGTCGAGTACCTGGTGCGCGACCTGTGCCTGCCGGTGCAGATCATGGCCGCGCCGATCTGTCGCGCCGACGATGGTCTGGCGCTGAGTTCGCGCAATCAATACCTATCTGCCACCGAGCGTGCGCGCGCGCCGGTCGTGCACGAGACCTTGCTGCAGATGCGCGACTGGCTGGCCGCGGGGCATGCGCCGTCGGTGGTGGAGCGTGCAGCCACGACACGGCTGCGGCGCGCGGGCCTGGTGCCTGACTACGCCGTGGTCCGGCGGGCCAGCGATCTCGGCGTACCGGAGGCTTCCGAGCGCGACGGGCTGGTGGCGTTGATTGCCGCGCACCTGGGCCAGACCAGGCTGATCGACAACCTGACGCTGGGCTGATCCGGTCGTCAGTCCTCGTGTTGCAGTGCAGCGCGAGCGACCCGATAATGGTGGCCCCGACAAGGCGTCCCGCAGGAATCGTCGCATGCATCTCACCATGCTCAAGGCCAAGCTGCACCGGGTCACCGTGACCCAGGCCGAGCTGCACTACGAAGGTTCGATCGCGATCGATGGGCTGCTGCTGAAGGCGTCCGGCATCCGCGAGTACGAGCAGATCCATGCCTGGAACGTCAACACCGGGCAACGCTTCGTGACCTATGCGCTGCGCGCCCAGGAAGGCTCGGGCATCATCTCGGTCAATGGCAGCGCGGCGCGCAGTGCGCAGGTTGGCGACGTCATCATCATTGCCGCGTTTGCCCAACTGGGCGAGGCCGAGCTGGAGCAGTTCCAGCCCACCTGCGTGTACGTGGATGGCGCCAACCGGATCAAGCGCACCAACCACACCATCCCGATGCAGATGGCCGCGGTCTGAGGCTGCAGACGCCGATTCACGGCGAGGCTTCGGTCGTGACGGCTTCACCGTGCCGCGCCAGCGCCCAGGCCACGTGCTCGCGCACGATAGCCGAGGGATGTGCCGCGCGGGAGCGCAGCGCCGCGCACACTCCGGCTGAGGTCGGCGCATTGCCCAAGGCCACCGCGATGTTGCGCAGCCAGCCCTCGTAGCCGGCACGGCGTACGGCCATGCCCTCGGTGCGCTTGAGGAATTCTTCCTCGCTCCAGGCAAACAACTCCACCAGCCTGGCCCCGTCCAGACTGTGCCGCGGGGCGAAATCGGCCTCGGTGGCGACGTGGGCAAACTTGTTCCACGGACACACCAGCTGGCAGTCGTCGCAGCCGAAGATGCGGTTGCCCATCGGTGCGCGCAGATCTTCCGGGATGCTGCCCTTGAGCTCGATGGTGAGGTAGGAGATGCAGCGCTGGGCATTGAGCTGGTACGGCCCGACGATCGCGCCGGTGGGGCAGGCGGTGATGCAGCGCGTGCAGCTGCCGCAGTGGTCAGTCTCCTCCGCATCCACCGGCAGCGGCAGGTCGGTGTACAGCTCGCCGAGGAAGAAATACGAGCCCGCGCGCCGGTTCAGCAGGATGGTGTGCTTGCCGACCCAGCCCAGCCCGGCATTGCGCGCCAGGGCCTTCTCCATCACCGGCGCCGAGTCGACGAAGGCGCGGTAGCCGAAATCGCCGACCACCTCGTGGATGCGCGTGGCCAGCTTCTGCAGCCGGCCGCGCATCAGTTTGTGGTAGTCGCGGCCGAGGGCGTAGCGCGAGATATAGCCAGCCTCGCCGTCGTCCAGCGTGTCCCAGGCTTCGCGCGTGTGCGGCGCCAGGTAGTCCATGCGCACCGAGATCACGCGCTGTGTGCCGGGCTGCAGTTCCGCCGGACGCGTGCGCCTGGTGCCATGGCGCTGCATGTATTCCATTTCGCCGTGATAGCCGTGGTCGAGCCAGCGCTGCAGGTGCTGCTCGTCCTGGTCGAGCGCGATGCCGGCGATGCCCGCCTCGTCGAAGCCGAGTTCGCGCGCCCAGCGCTTGATGTCTTGGGCGAGCGCGGCATAGTCGATGGGGTGGTTCCCTGCTGCGCTGGACATGCGCGCATTCTAGCGGTCGCCACCCCCAGCCTATAATCCGTGCATGCCGTCCGTCGTCGAACCCATCGAGCTGTACACCGTCGCCCAGGTACGCGCGCTCGAGCGCGAGGCGGTTGCGGCTTCGGGGCGACCCAGCTTCGCGTTGATGCAACGGGCCGGCGCGGCGGCCCTGGCCAGTTTGTGCAGGCGCTGGCCACAGGCGCATCGGCTGACGGTTTTCTGTGGCCCCGGCAACAACGGTGGCGATGGTTTCATGCTTGCCGCGCTGGCGCGCGAGCGTGGCCTGCAGGTGCACGTCGTCGCGCTGGCCGCCCACGCGCGCGGCGATGCCGCACTGGCGCGCGAGGCATGGACGCAAATGGGCGGCGCCATCGTGGCGTGGCAGCCGGGCCAGGTCATGCCCGAGGCCGATGTGCTGGTCGATGCCCTGTACGGCATCGGCCTCGATCGTGCGCTGCAGGGACCGGCGGCAGAAGTCGTCGGGTTCATGAACGCGAGTACCGCCCCGGTGCTGGCGCTGGATGTCCCCTCCGGCCTCGATGCCGACACCGGCCATGTTCCCGGCGATGCAGTCCGTGCCGACCTGACCGTGACCTTCATTGCGCACAAGCGCGGCATGCACACCAGTCACGCCGCCGACTGCGTGGGCCAACTCGAGCTGGCGACCCTGGACGTGCCGCCGATCCTGGCCAGCGCCACGCCTGCCGATGCGCGCACGTTGCGTGCCGCCTGCCTGCCACCGCGCGCGCGTTACGCCAACAAGGGCGGCAACGGCCACGTGCTGGTGATCGGTGGGGCGGCGGGCATGGGCGGCGCGGCCCAGCTTGCCGGCCTGGGCGCCTTGCGCGCCGGGGCAGGGCTGGTCAGCCTGGCCACCGCGCCAGCGCACGCGGCCATGTTGAACCTGGTGCATCCGGAACTGATGTCGCATGCCGTGGCCGGCATCGCCGACTTGCCGCCACTGCTCGAGCGCGCCAGCGTGCTCGCGCTTGGGCCGGGCCTGGGTCATGGCGAATGGAGCCAGGCCCTATGGATGGAGGCGATCGATACTGCCAAGCCGCTGGTGGTCGATGCCGACGGCCTGAATCTCCTGGCGTCGTCGCCGCGTCGTTTTGCGGCACCGGTGGTGCTGACGCCGCATCCGGGCGAGGCCGCGCGCCTGCTCGGCACCGGAGTCGCCGAGGTGGAGGCCGATCGCTATGCGGCGGTACGCGAGCTGGCGCGGCGCTACGCGGCGGTCGTGGTGCTCAAGGGCGCCGGCAGCCTGGTGGCGGATGCCAGTGGCCGCGTGGCAGTCTGCCCGTGGGGCAACCCCGGCATGGCGACCGGCGGCATGGGGGATTTGCTCACCGGCATCGTGGCGGCGCTGCTGGCGCAGGGTTGTGTGCCATGGGCGGCGGCGTGCCTCGGCGTCGGCCTGCATGCGCGCGCCGGAGACCTGGCCGCACGCGACGGCGAACGCGGCCTGCTGCCCACGGACCTGCTGCAACCGTTGCGCCGCCTGGGCAATGCCGTCACGGGAGGCAGGGAAACCCATGTGCACTGACGAGTCGACCGGGCAAAGCTGGACCCTCCCCGACGAGATGGCCACCGCGGCCCTGGGCGAGAGCGTGGCCCTGGCCCTGGATGGCGGCCTGGTGCTGTACCTGTACGGACCGTTGGGTGCCGGCAAGACCAGTTTCGCGCGGGCCTTGCTCACCGCGCTCGGGGTCGGCGAGCGCATCAAGAGCCCGACCTATACCCTGCTCGAAAGCTACCGCACCGCGGCCGACACGCCCGCGTGGCACCTCGACCTGTACCGTATCGGCGACCCGGGCGAGTTGGAATGGCTGGGCCTGGATGCGCTGGAGGATCCGGCCGCGGTCATCCTGGTGGAGTGGGCCGAGCGTGGCCTGGGCGCGTTGCCGGCAGCCGACCTGGCGCTGCACCTGGATTACGCCGGTGAGGGTCGCCAGGCCTTGCTGCAGGCCCACAGTGCCCGCGGTCGCCACCTCCTGGGCCGTCTGCAAGGTGCGGCGTTGCAGGCCTAAGTTGCGGTTTTTCAAGCGTAATCCCATGCCGATACAGCGCATGGCAGGCGCTGGCTGCGGCAACGCCCCGGATCCGACATCTTGATGTTGACCTGACGAATACCTTGCAGGCCACGGATATGCAAGGGAAAGATTCTTGCAATTGGCCAATGGCTGCGTTTCAATGCGCGCATGAGGAGCCACCTGGACATCCGCGGCACGTCGCTTGTGCTGGCAGCGATTCTTGCGCTCGCGTCGCCGGTGCTGGCGCGCGCGGCGGAGATCACGGACGCGCGGGTGTGGGCGGATGCCTCGCATACCCGTCTGGTGCTGGTGGCCAACGGGCCGATGGATTACCAGCTCAGCCAGGCCGATGGCCGGCTGACCCTGGATTTGGGCAGCAGCCGCCTGGTCGACGGGTTTGCCATGCCGGCGGCACAAGGCCTGTACCGTGGTGTCGCCAGCGTGCGCAGCGGCCAGCGCCTGCAACTGACCGCGGCGGTCGACCCCTCCAGCAGCGTAAAGAGTTTCGTGCTCAAGCCGACCGGGGCTGGCAGCGACTACCGCCTGGTGGTCGACCTGTATCCGGATGCCGCCAGCACGACCGCGGCGCCGCAACTGGCCAAGGCGGATCCTCCGGAAAGCCTCGATCCTGCGCACCCGCGCAGCCAGATGGTGGCCTCGCAGCAGGCGGCGGCCATGCTCGGTGGGCAACGCAAGGTGGTGGTCGCCATCGACGCCGGGCACGGTGGCAAGGACACCGGGGCCATTGGCCCGGATGGTGCCCGGGAAAAGAACATCACCCTGGACGTGGCCCGCGACCTGGCGGCGCAGATCAACCGCCAGCCGGGCATGCAGGCGATCCTGACGCGCACCGGCGACTACTTCATCCCGCTCAAGCGTCGCTACGAGATCGCGCGCGACAGCAGTGCCGACCTCTTCGTCTCGATCCACGCCGACTCCTTCACCAGCAGTGACGCCAAGGGCTCTTCGGTGTGGGTGCTGTCGCCGCGCGGCAAGACCAACGCCGCCGCGCGCTGGCTGGCCGACGGACAGAACCGCGCGGACCTGATCGGCGGCGTGTCCCTGGACGACAAGGACGACAGCCTGGCCAAGGTCCTGCTCGACCTGCAGCAAGGTTATGCCATGCAGGCCAGCGATGCAGTGGCGGCCAAGGTGCTCAAGGCGCTGGCCCAGCTCGGGCCGACGCATCGTGGCTACGTCGAGCGCGCCAACTTCGTCGTGCTGCGCTCGCCGGACGTGCCCTCCATCCTGGTCGAGACCGCGTTCATCAGCAATCCGCTGGAAGAGCGCAAGTTGCGTGACCCGAAGCACCAGCAGGCCCTGGCCGCTGCGGTGATGGGCGGCGTCAAGGACTACTTCGAGTCGACCCCGCCGCCTGGCACCTGGTTCGCGGCGCAGGCGGCAGCGGCCGACGGTGGACGGATCGCGCGGGCCACGTCGCCTGCCAACGGCAAGGCAGCGGCGCGCCCCGCAACCACCGTGGTGCCCGAGCGGCATCGCGTCGGGCGCGGCGAGAGCCTGGGTAGCATCGCCCGCCAGTACGGCGTCAGCGTCGGTACGCTGCGCAGCGCCAACCAGCTGCGCGGCGACGTGCTGCGCGCCGGCACGGTGCTCACCATTCCCGCCTCCTAGGGTGCGCCGGTCATTCCCGCGCAGACGGGAAGGGCTCTTCGACAGACGAACGCCTGGTCATCCACTGATTGCGCCCTGATCCGTCGACCAAACCCGCCTGGATGATTCAGCGCATCCGCCGCCTGCCCGCAGCCGTCGGCTGCGCCGACGTTCGCCATTTGCCGGGCGATTCGCTTAAGCTTGGCCGGTGCCAAGCATCCGCGTCCTGCCCCCTGACCTGATCAACCAGATCGCCGCCGGCGAGGTGATCGAGCGGCCCTCGTCCGTGGTCAAGGAGCTGATGGAGAACAGCCTGGACGCCGGTGCCACGCACATCGAGGTGGACATCGAGCTGGGCGGCAGCCGCCTGATCCGCGTGCGCGACGACGGCGGCGGCATTGCCGGCGACGAGCTGGCGCTCGCCGTGGCCTCGCATGCCACCAGCAAGATCGGCAGCTTCGACGACCTCGAGCACGTGGCCAGCATGGGCTTCCGCGGCGAAGCCCTGGCCTCGGTGGCCTCGGTGTCGCGTTTTGCCATGACCTCGCGCCTGCGCGGCGCGGATGCCGCCTTCCGACTCGAAGTGGATGGTGGCCAGATGCGCGCTGCCGGCCCGGCCCAGCATCCGCCGGGCACCAGCGTCGAGGTACGCGACCTGTTCTACAACGTCCCGGCGCGGCGCAAGTTCCTGCGCGCCGAGCGCACCGAGTTTGCCCATATCGACGACCTGGTGAAGTCGCTGGCGCTGGCCCGCGACGGCGTGGAGTTCCGCCTCAGCCACAATGGCAAGCCGGTGCGCACCTGGAAGGCCGCGGCCAGCGAGCAGGCCGCGCTGCAGCGCGTGGCCGGGGTGCTGGGCGAGGACTTCCCGGCGCAGAGCCTGCGCATCGAGCATGCCGCCGCCGGCCTGCAACTGTCCGGTTGGGTCGGCCTGCCGACGGCGTCCCGCGCGCAGGCCGATGCGCAGTACTTCTACGTCAACGGACGGCTGGTGCGCGACCGCAGTGTTGCCCATGCCGTGCGCCAGGCGTATGCCGACGTGCTGTTCAATGGCCGGCATCCGGTGTTCGTGTTGTACCTGCAGATGGATCCGGCCCTGGTCGACGTCAACGTGCATCCGGCCAAGCACGAGGTGCGCTTCCGTGAACAGCGCCTGGTGCACGACTTCCTCTTCCGCACCCTGCACGAGGTGCTGGCGCAGACCAGCGCCGGACATCCGCTGTCGTCGGCAGCGTGGCCGCCGCGCGAACCGGCTGCGGCATCGACCGGCGCCAGTCCGCGGCCGGCGAGTGCGCCGGCGTTTGCACGTTACGCGCAGGGCGGTCTCGGTTTCGGTGTGCGCGATGCGCCGCTGGCAGACTATGCCGCCTTGCTCGGCCCGGTGGCCTCGGCCGCGCGAATGCCGGAGGGCGTCACGGAGGAGGACGCGGAGATTCCACCGCTCGGCTTTGCGCTGGCGCAGCTCAAGGGCGTGTTCGTGCTGGCGGAAAATGCGCACGGCCTGGTGCTGGTGGACATGCACGCCGCGCACGAGCGCATCACCTACGAGCGCATGAAAGCCGGACACGCGGACAACACGCTGCGCTCGCAGCTGCTGCTGGTGCCGGTATCGGTGGCGGTCAGCGCGCGCGAGGCGGCGGCTGCCGAGGAGTTTGCCGAGGCACTGGCGGAGTGGGGCCTGGAGTTGTCGCGCGGCGGTCCGGAAACCGTGCTCGTGCGCCGCGTGCCGGCGCTGCTCGAGCAGGCGGACGTCAGCCTGCTGTGCCGCGACGTGCTGGCCGAACTGGCCCGGCACGGCAGTTCGCGCCGTCTGCAGGAGATGCAGAACGAGTTGCTGGCCACCATGGCCTGCCATGGTTCAGTCCGCGCCGGTAGGCGCCTGGGCCTCCAGGAGATGAACGCCTTGCTGCGCGAGATGGAAGCCACCGAGCGCTCCAATCAGTGCAATCATGGACGGCCGACCTGGGTCCAGCTCGACATGGGCGAGCTGGACAAGCTGTTCCTGCGTGGGCGCTGAACGCGTATCGAGGTGAAGCCATGGCGAAGTGGACAATGCGTGCCGGGTGGATCCTGGCGATGACTTTTTGGGGGGTGACGACCGTGTCTGCTGCTGATGTGCAAACCGATGCCTATACGCAATCGATCGAGCAATGGCGCCACACGCGCGTTGCCGAACTCACCGCGCCCGACGGCTGGCTGAGCCTGGTCGGCCTGGCCTGGCTGCATCCCGGCGTGAACACCATAGGCGGCGCACCGGACAGCGACATCGTGCTGCCGGGCGCGCCGGCGCAGCTCGGTGCGGTCACCCTGGACGAGCATGACGGAACGCTACGGCTCAAGCTCGAGGCGGGGACGGGTGCACTGGTCGACGGCAAGGCGCAGCTCGACGCTGCCCTGGTCGACGATGCGCACGCCGGCACGGGCAAGCCGACCCTGGTCAGCTTCGGCAGTACCAGCTTCATCGCCATCCATCGCGGCGAGCGCGAAGCATTGCGCGTCCGGGACACGAACGCGCCGAGCCGCACCGGCTTCCTCGGCATCGATTATTTTCCGATCGACCCAGGCTGGCGGATCGAGGCCGACTGGATTCCCGCCACACCGGGCGAGACCCTGGAAATGGGCACCGTGATCGGCACCGTGGACAAGTATCCAGTGCCAGGCAAGCTGCGCTTCAGCCGTGACGGCAGGAGCTTCGAGATCCTGCCGGTGATCGAGGTGCCTGGCGACAAGCAGTACTTTGTGGTGTTTGCCGACCGCACCAGTGGCAAGGAAACCTACGGCGCGGCGCGCTTCGTGTACATCGATCCGCCGCAGGGCGGCAAGGCGGTGATCGACTTCAACCGCGCGTACAACCCGCCGTGCGCGTTCACCGCGTTTGCCACCTGTCCCCTGGCGCCACCCGAGAACCGGCTCGACCTGCGGGTGACCGCCGGCGAGAAGAAATACCGCGGCGGCCCGCACTGAGCGACGTGCCGCCACATCCACGGCTAGCCGCGCGGCTGGCCGTCGTTCCCGCCCCGCCGGTGTCCACGGTCGTTTGACCGTGGACCCGCCGATCGCGGATCAGCCGAACGCGGGTTGGCGTTGGATCGACTGCCGGGGTTGCCGTACGCGCGTGGCTGCTGGCGTTGCGGCGCGCCGTTCCACGCGTCGCGGCGCACGCTTTCGGTCCGCATCGGCCGCTCTGCATTGGCCGGGCGCTCGCCCGCGGGTGTCCGGTAACTCCACGCCGGCCTGGCTTCGGCGGCGCTGGTTGGACGCTGGCCAGTGGGTGGCCGATAGCCTTGTCCCGGTCCACGCTCGGCGCGGTCGGCAGGACGTGGGTATTCGCGTGTCTGCACGTGCCGGTCGTAGGTCGCACGGTCGGTCGCCGCGGCAACCGCCGGCCGGCCGCGGTTGACGGTGGCCCATTGGCCGCGATCCGTGCTGGCGGCGCGGCGCATCGCATCCTGGTTCCTGGTTGGCGGCAGGCGGCGTTCATTGGCCATGCGTACTTCCTGGGCCGTAGGTTGGCGGCGGATGCCATAGGCGCCGCCGTTGTAGCTGGTACGCGTGCGGTTGACGATGGTGTTCTGGCGCACGATCACGGTGTTGTTGTAGACATTGGTGACGTGGGTGCCGCCGAAGTTCACCACCGCGCGGTTGTAGGCAAACCGACCATCGTTCCAGCGGCCGCCGACGAAGCCGATACCGCCGTAGCCATAGCCGTAATTCACCCCGCCGTAGAAGCCCACGCGTGGACCCCAGTAGCCGGCGTGCCAGCGATAGAAGTTGTCGTAGTAAGCCCAATAGCCGGGAGTCCACAACATGCCGACTGCGGGCGGCAGTACCCACGCTCCGGGCACCCAGTAGTAGCCGTCGCCGTCATAGGCCCAGTACCCCGGTGTCCAGATGTAGCCGGGCGCGGGCAGGGCGGGCTGTACGTAGACCGGCAACGGCGGCGGCGCGAAGCCCACGTTGATGCCGACGCCGATGCTGACCTGGGCTTGCGCGGCCGGCAGCGGCAGCAGGGCCATGGGCATGGCCAGTGCCGTACACAACGCAAGCGCGGTGATGGGTTTTCTGGCGTTCATGAGTTTTCCTTGGTCGGTTCGCGGACGGCAACACGTATCGGCCAGCATCGCTGTACCCCGGCTGATCGGGCGATCGTTCGCACTTTGCCCCAGCCAGCTTTCGCGTTGCCTCAACCGGCTCAACGAGTGGCACGTGGCGCAGTTGACGGCGTTGCGCGGCCGCGTTCAGGCGCCGGATGGCGGGCGAGAGGCCATCGGCCACGAGGGGCGGTCAACCACGGTTTGGCAACGTGTGGGCGGCTGACGCACGGTACGTCTGCCGCCGCATATCCGCGTTGGTTGCGCCAGCGCGGGCCCTAGCGGCCGCTGAAATGCGGCTGGCGCTTTTCCAGGAAGGCGGAGGTGCCTTCGCGCATGTCTTCGCTGGCGAAGGCGAGGGCAAATGCCTGGGTCTCGAAGGCAAGGCCCTGGTCGAGCGCGGTCTCGCCGCCCTCGAGGATGGCCTCGAGGATGCCGGCCACGGCCAGTGGCGCGCTGTCGGCGAGATGCTGGGCAAGCTTGGCCACGGCCGCATCGAGCTGCTCGGCGGCGACGACCTGGGTGACGATGCCGAGGGCGTAGGCGCGCTGCGCATCGATGGGCGTGCCGGTCAGGCACAGTTCGAGGGCAGCGCCGCGGCCGGCGAGACGCAGCAGACGCTGGGTGCCACCGAAGCCCGGAATCAGGCCAAGCTTGATCTCGGGCTGGCCGAAGCGCGCCTTGTCGCTGGCGATGCGCAGGTGGCAGGCCATCGCCAGCTCCATGCCGCCGCCGAGGGCAAAGCCCTGGATGCGCGCGATCACCGGCTTGCGCAGGCGTTCGATCGCCGTCATCAGCTGTTGCCCACGGCGGGAAAAGTCCTGGGCCTGCCGTGGCGTGTAATCATGCATCTCGGCGATGTCGGCGCCAGCCACGAAGGCCTTGTCGCCGGCGCCGCCAAGCACCACCACGCGCACGTCGTCGTCGGCCGCGGCCTGGGCGAAGGCGATGCCAAGCTCGTTCAAGGTGTCGCGGTTTAATGCGTTGAGCTTGTCGGGGCGGTTGACCGTGATGCTGCGGACCCCGTCGTGGTGGCTGATTTCCAGGTTGCGGTACGCCATGGGATGCTCCCGAATGCCAGATCGCCATGTTAGCAGCGGGAACCTTTGTGCCCACCTGGGTTCCCAGATGGAGCGATACTGGCCTGTCGTCATGACATGGCCCGCACGGGCTGCGGGCAGGTCGCGACGCCGGTCGGTCGAATGGAGGGATGCATGTCCAAAGCAGTTGGCTTGCTGCTGACGTTGCTGGCGTTGCAGGCGCTGGTCGGCGCGGCTGCGCCGGCACAGGGCGTGACGCCCGCACCCGGCGACGCGCCGGCGCCGGCGAGCTCGGCCGGGATCGATACGGCCCAGCTGTCCTACGCGCTTGGCTATCAGATCGGCAGCCGGTTTGCCGCCGGCAGGCCCAAGGTGGACATGGTGATACTGCGCAAGGCCATCGACGATGCCTACGCGCAGCGCCGGCCCAGCGTGTCCATGCGCGACATGCACTGGCAGCTGCACCTGCTGCAGCAGCACATGCATACCGAGGCGCTGACCGAGTTCCGCGAGATTGCGGCGCAGAACGCGCAGAAGAGCCGCGCGTACCTTGAAGCCAACGCCAAGCGCCCCGGCGTCGTGCACCTGCCATCCGGGATCGAGTACTCGGTGCTGAAGAAGGGCACGGGCACGGTCAAGCCGGCGGTCAACAGCCGGGTCACGGTGAACTATCGCGGTATGCTGATCGACGGTACCGAGTTCGACAGTACCTGGGCGCATGGCGCGCCGGTCAGCTTCACGGTGGACAAGGTCATCCCCGGCTGGCAGGACGTGATTCCGCGCATGCGCGTCGGCGATCGCTGGAAGGTGGTGATTCCTCCGCAACTTGCCTATGGTGAGGAGGGCGCGCTGCCACGGATTGGACCCAATGAAGCTCTCGTGTTTGAAATTGAGTTGCTGGCCATCAACCCCGACAGCAAATAAGACTGGCTGCCGCCCGGGCGGGCGCGACAGCGTGCGTGCGGTGGTTTCCTGCAACCTGTCCACTGACATCGTCGCACGCCTGATGCCGGCGGTGCGCGGGTCATGAAGCCGCTGGCAACAACCGACGGCGCAGTGGAGGTGACCGCAGCGTTGACCCCGTGCGTCGGCGTATGCCGGCTGGATGACCGTGGCCTGTGCGTGGGCTGCCGGCGCAGCATGGCGGAAATTGCCGCCTGGCGGAGCCTTCCCGACACCGAGCGCATCCGTGTCATGCGTGATGTGCTGCCTGCGCGCAAGCCCCGCTGATGGATGCCTTGGTCGATGCCTTGCGGCCCTTGTCGGATCCGCCCTCGCCCCCGGGTTGGAACCACCACGCGCTGGCGGGCCTGCTCGAGGACACCAGCCGGCGCCCGGCGGCCGTGCTGCTGGGCATCCGCGACGAGGCGCAGGCGCGTCTGGTGTTCACCGTGCGGCGCGACCACCTGCTGCTGCACGCAGGGCAGGTCGCCTTTCCCGGCGGCGGCAGCGAGCCCGTCGACGGTGGCAGTGCGCTGCTCACCGCACTGCGCGAGAGCGAGGAGGAGATTGGCCTGGCCCCGGCGCTGGTGAAGCCGCTGGGCTATCTCGATTGCCTGGAAACCACCAGCGGCTTCTGCGTCACGCCGGTGGTGGCGCATATCGCGCCGCAGGCGCAACTGGTGCCCTCACCGGACGAGGTGGCCGAGGTGTTCGAGGTGCCGCTGGCGTATTTCCTCGATCCACGCAATCGCCGCTCCTATACCATGGAGTTCCGCGGACGCCCGCATCCCATGGTGGAGTTCGTGCACGGCGGACACCGCATCTGGGGTGCCACCGCTGCCATCGTCGACAACCTGCTGCACAGGATGAAGAAGCCATGACCCTGCACACGACCTTGATGGACGCCGCGGCCCTGCATGCCTTGCCCGCGGACCAGGTGCTGATCGTCGATTGTCGTTTCGACCTGGGCGACCCGGCCAAGGGGCATGCCGATTTCCTGCACGGGCATATCCCGGGGGCGGTGTTCGCCAGCCTGGACCATGACCTGTCCGACCTGTCGCGCCAGAACGAAGGACTGGGACGGCATCCGCTGCCGCTGGAGGCTGCGTTCAGCCGCCTGCTGTCGGCCTGGGGCTGGCATAGCGGCCTGCAGGTCGTGGCCTACGACGGCGGCAGCTCGGCGATGGCTGCGGCGCGCCTGTGGTGGCTGCTGCGCCTGGCCGGCGTTCCTGCCGCCGTGCTGGACGGTGGCTATGCGGCCTGGCTGGAAGCGGGCTACCCGGTCGAGAGCGGCGAGGCGAAGCCGCGTGCGCCCACCACGGTGTCCTTGCATTACGACGCCAGCCAGGTGGTCATCGACCACACCCACCTGCGCGACCGGCAGGAGTTGCTGCTGGACGCGCGGGCCACGCCGCGCTTTCGCGGCGACGTCGAGCCGCTGGACCGGGTCGGCGGCCACGTGCCCGGGGCGCGCAATCGTCCGTATGACCAGAACCTGGCCGGCAACGGCCGCTTCAAGAGCGCGCGGCAACTGCGCGAGGAATTCACCGCGGCCCTCGGCGGCGTGGCGCCGGGCGAGGTCGTGCACATGTGCGGCTCGGGCGTCACCGCCTGCCACAACCTGCTGGCCATGGAATACGCCGGATTGACCGGCTCGCGCCTGTACGCGCCGTCCTGGAGCGGCTGGATCAGCGACCCGGCCCGCCCGGTCGCCACCGGCGACGCTTGAGCGCGCCGGCTCGCTTCAGCGGGAAGCGGGCGCGGCTGCGCGGTTGAAGGGAAGGACATCCGCCGCGGGCATCAAGCGCTGCCGCAGCAGGTCGAGCGGCCTGTGGTATTCCATGTTGTAGCGTTCGTTGCGACCCAGCGCGGGGTGCTTGAACAGGCTGTTCCAGTCCTGGGCCGCGGTTTCCGGCATGGGGCGGTCACTGTGTTCCAGCGCCAGCCAGAAGCCGAACTTGCGCTGGTTGAGCGAGGCCAGCAGGCTGCGGTCGCGGGTGGTGGCGTAGCTGAAACCGGCATCGAAGCCGTGCAGCTCGGCATCGACGCCCGCACCGCGCAGGCCGACGTGCTCGCAGATGGCGGCGAACTGCAGCAACGCGTGTTCGTGCAACCGGCGCAGACCCGCCGCGTTGCCCGGCAACACCGGCACCGCACCGGTGGCGGCATTGAGCATCACCACGAACGGCTGCCGGCGCCAGAAGTCGATGTCCGCATACCACTCGCCCAGCGGGTTGGCCTGCGCCTCGGGCTCCGGCGGTTTGGCCGGTTGCTTCAGGCGCTTGCGCAGCTTGGCGGTGCAGCGCAGGACGGTCATGCCACGCGCACTTGGCCGTTCATCAGCAGGGGGAGCAGCCAGTCGCGGAGCTGGGTGAGTTCGCGGTTTTCACACTGTGCGACTTCGATCCGCTCAAACATCGGCGCAACAATTTTGCAGAACGCGGAAATTAGGTCGGACTTCGGGCTGATGAGCTGCGTCCATTCGATGTCGTTGGTCACGATGGAGTTGAACGTGGAGCCTGAGGCTTTGACCTTCAGGTGATGTATCAGCGTCTTTGCGTGCAGGAACACATACGGATAGTGTTCGGCAACTCGTGGCGCGAGGGCATAGCACGACTGGTTCATCGCCATCGGTCGACCGGCAACGGCGATCTTCCCGACGGAGCCGCGTGCGGTGATGAACACCGTTCCCTTCCCGAACAAATCGCTGTTGCAATTTTTCAGCCCGGCCTGGGTGATTGAATTTTCCGTTTGCAGTTGAAAGATGTTTCCGCATGCGTCGGTAGGCGTAAAGAACGGAATATCGCCACCCCAGTAATCAGAACGGAGCTTGCTTGGGGTTGCGCCACCCAACACGTTTGCTACAGCGGAAATGTCGTCGCCATCCCACCCCGCCGGAATCTCGCGCTTGAGGGTGTCGTGCCAGACCATCGCGCCGCCGCTGGACTTGTAGGGGCGGCCGTGGGCGTCGGGGAAGTCGAACTGCACGAACCAGTAGTCATAGATCGTCTTCGCCAGCGCCTCCAGCTCGGCGTTGATACGGTGGTTGAGATCGATCTTGGCGTCGAGGGCGGAGAGGACTGCGGCGATCTCCTGCTGCTCTGCCAATTCAGGGAACTCGAACTCAACCTGGGCAAGGCCGATCCCGGTAAGGTGCTTGATGGTTGAACCGATGAAGTGGTTTGCCAGCTCACCCGTGCGCGCAGCCAAAAGCATTCGGTAGAACAAAAACTCTGTCGAATAACCGTCCTTTACCCGCAGGCGGTGCAAAGCTTTCTGGAACTTCATGCTTTCGCGCTCTTCGCGCCAAATGGCACAGCGACCTGGCTCTCCTCCTTCGCATACGACCAAGTCACCAAACTTCAAGCCATACCTGTCTTCTTCATTCGACTCGAAGCGCATTTCATTCAGGCTGGATAGCTCAAACCCTCCCCAGCGCACATTGATGTTGGCGAGGTACGGCTGATAGATGCCTCGGTTCTTCTCTTTGTCGAGCATCTTGCCAAGGCAGGAGTCGGTGATTTCACCAAGTCGCATGCGAGCCGTTTTGTGCCCTTGCGGGTCATTCCCGCGAAAGCGGGAGGCGCTGTTCAACAGCGCGACGCGCTGGTCATCCAGTGTTGTTGCTTCGGCATATTGAAGGTCGCTGGATTCCCGCTTTCGCGGGAATGACGGCGGGCTTTCGGATGACGGCGGTTCTTCGGGTGTCCGACTACGCATGCCGCAAGCCTCCGATCGCTCCGGCAATCTGGTTTTCCAGCTCCCGCGACTGCTCGAACATCCCCGCCAGGTTCACCTGATACGCCGCCACCTTCGCCGCGAACTGCTCCGGCGTCAGATCGTCGTATTCGATCTTCACCTCGAAATATTGCCCCGCGCTCAGCGACCAGTTCTTTGCCGCGATCTCGTCGTAGCCCACCGCCACCGAGAAATCCTCCACCGCCTCACGCGCATTGAAGGTGGCCACGATGCGCTGCTCCTCGGCGTGGCTCAGCAGGGTCTTCTGGTTCTTGCCCTCCTTCACCTTTTCGCCCAGCGCGGAGGCATCGATCAGCACCACGGCATCGTGCGCGCTGCGATCCAGAAACAGGATCGACACGTTGGTGCCGGTGGTGGCGAAGATGTTGCTGGGCATGGAGACCACGCCGGCGATCATCTGCTCATCCACCAGTTTCTTGCGGATGCGCAGCTCGATGCCGCTGGCGGCGGTGATGAAGCCGGTGGGCACGACGACCGCCGCTTTGCCACCGGATTTCAGGCTGGCGATGATGTGCTGGATGAACAGGAGGTAGATCGCCATCTTGTCCTTCGCCTTGGCGGGCACCCTGGGAATGCCGGCGAAGAAGCGGGTGGCGTTGGCGTCGCTTTCCAGATCGTCGCGGAAGTCCGAGAAATCCATCTTGAACGGCGGATTGGAGACGATGTAGTCGAACTGGCGCAGCTTGCTGGGTGATACCGGATCGCGGTGCACCGGCCGCAGGATGGTGTTGCCCTGGGTGATGTTGGGGATGGAGTGCACCAGCTTGTTGAGCACCAGGTTCAGGCGCAGCAGGCTGGAGGACTTCTGCGAGATGTCCTGCGAGAAGATGCTGCAACGGCCTTCGCCGATGGCGTGGGCCAGTGCCATCAGCAAGGTGCCCGAGCCCGACGCCGGGTCGTAGCAGGTGACGTCTTTCACCGTGCCGCGCTGGTCTTGCGGCACCAGGATGTCGGCCATGATGGTGGCCACCGCGTGCGGGGTGTAGTACTCGGCGTACTTGCCGCCGTTGTCCTTGTTGTAGTCCTTGATCAGGTACTCGAACAGGGCGGCGTAGAAATCGTATTTCTGCTCGAACAGGCGCTCGAAACTAATGTCGACCAGCTTGTTGAACATCGCGCGCACGAAGCCGTCGCGCTTGTCGGCGCTGCCGGTGACGTATTCGCTGAGGCGGTCGAACAGCGGCACTCTTTCCTTGTCGTCGGTCTGCACCGCGAAGATGTCGTTGTTGGCCACGGCAATGGCGATGAGGGTGTCGTCGAACAGCTTGGCGAAGCCGGGTTCGGCCTGGCGGTTGAACAGGCTTGCGATGAGCTGGTCGGCCGTCAGCAGCGGTGTTTCCGGCGGCAAGGCGTCTCGCAGATCCTGCTGCGCGTCTTCGGGCAGGGCCTGCCAGCCGATGATCCAGTCGTCAACGCTGGCCAGCGCCGGGCACGCACGCTTCATCTCGAAGGCGAACTTGTCGCACAGCAGTTTGTACAGAAAGGTCTGCACGATGATCTTGTATTCATTGCCGTCGTTGCCGAGGCCGGCGCTGGCGCACACGGCCTTGAGGCCGTCGATCAGGTCGCGGGTTTGTTGCTGGTAGCTGGGCGGGTTCATCGGGTCCGGGAATGTCGAAGGTTCGGTTTCAGTGGTAGTCGTCTTCGCGCTGGTGGCGCACGGCGAGGATGGTGAGGGTGTGCTCGTCTTCGATATCGAACAAGACGACGTAGCCGGCGCGACCGAACGGGATGACCAGTTCGCGCAGGAAGGGATTGGCGTCGTCCGCCTTGCGGCAGGCAAACGGCATGTCTGCCAGAAACGCGTAGCCGCGCTCGATCGCCGCGCGAGCGCGCAAGGCTGCGGGGTAATCCACGGGTGCGAGGAAATCCAGCAAGCGCTCGAGATCGTCCTGCGCGGCCTGGCTGATCCGAACCTGGAGACTCACTGGGCGCCGGGCTTGTGCTTGGCGAGGATGGCGTCCAGGCCCGCGAGCGATTCATCCACCGTGAAATACACGCCTGTGCGTTTGGCATCTTCCCGCGAGGCCAGGCCGCGGGCGATGAACTCGGCCTGCATACGACGGCGGTTCACTTCGCCGCGCAGGGATTGTTCCATGAGACCGGACAAGCTTTCGCCGTCGCGCAGGACGGCCTCGGCTTCCTGGCGCAACTCGGGGGCGACGCGCAGCGGGGGCAGGGTGGCGGATTTCATGGCGGCAGCCTCGTGCATAGCATTTGCTATGCGAATGCTAGCACGCGCGGTTGTAGCCCGCCGGCGCACGGGATGCATGTTTACCCGAACGGCAGGCGACCCTGGGATTCGCCCAGATATTCGCCGACCAGCAATTGCTGGATCAGGCGGCGGGTGTCGGCATCGGGCTCGGGCGGGCTGCCCAGGAAGTGACGCACCACGATGGGCATGACGCTGCGCTCGAAGAAGGCGGGGTTGCCGAGCAGTTCGCGGTTGCCGAGCACGGCGCCGTCCACTTCGCGCTTGATGCCGCTGAGCGCGGCGTGCAGCCGGGTCTGGTTGCTGTCGAGGCGGTGCGATTCCAACAGGCGCTTGTGCACACGCATGAGCTTGGCGTCGCCACCATAGCGGGCGGCAGTGTTGGCGTCGGCCTGGTTGTGCGCGCGCACGCGACGATCGAGGTCGGTGAGCCGGGTGATGTTGGCGCGGATCTCGTCCTGCCCGACATCAAACAGTTTCTTGGTCTTGAACATGCGTTCAAGCTCTTCCTTCAGCCTGATCCAGGCCGGGTCTTGCGGGTCCTGCGTCGAAAGCAGCGCCTCGCGGGTGCGGCGCAAGGTGTCCTTGAGCTCGTCGGCGAGCTTGAGTTCGGCCTCGCCGATCTTCTCGAACTTGAAGATCACCTCTTCCAGCGCCTGGTTGAGCAGGCTGGTGTTGTCGTGCGCGTCCTCCATCTGCCGCTTGAGGTTGAGTGCGTCCAGCGCGTGCTGCGCCTCGCTGTGCAGTTGGCGCAGCCTGGCGAAATCGAGCAGGCCGGCGAGTTCCTGGTAGCCGCCAAGGCGGATCAGGTTGTGCAGCTCGCGCGCCCGGGTGAGCGCCTTGACGATGGCGAGCAGCTGGCCGTGATCCTGGAGGGTGCGGACCTGCTGCGAGAACAGTTCGGCGTCGTCAAGCGAATAATCGAACAGCGCCTCGCGGATGGCTTCGATGTCGGCGCGGATTTCGGCTTCAGTCTTGAAGATGCTGCTGTAGTGCTGCATCTCGTCGCCAAGTTCGATGGTGAGCTCGGCGTAGTAGTCGGCGTTGGCCCGGTCGAACTCGCGCTGGATATCGGCGAAGTCCACCACGTAGCCGTAGCGGAACTTGCCGTAGCGACGATTGACCCGGGTGAGCGCCTGCAGCAGGTTGTGCCGCCTGATGACACGACCGAAGTAGAGCTTCTTGAGTCGTGGCGCGTCGAAGCCGGTGAGCAACATGTTGTAGACGAACAACAGGTCGATGGGCTGCTTGTCAGGCTTCGGACGCTTGAACTGCTCGATGACGGCCTTGCGCGACTCCTTGTCCCCTTCGTCGTGCAGGATCAACGCGGCTGTCAGCACCGGCTTGCCGTAACGAGTTGGGTCCTCGGCTACGCGACGGCTCGGGTATTCCGCGTCGTTGGCTGGCTCGGCGACGATGAAGCCCGTGTCCGGGGCCATCCTGAGCTGGAACTGCCGGTACAGCTCGCGTGCCTGCTCGGCGCTGTCGCAGATCACCATGCCACCGATGCTGTCGTCGGCATGGACTGTTTGCGATTGCAGGAAGTCGTCGAGGATGTAGTCGAGCATGGCGCCGGCGAAACGCTTGTGCGCATACAGCGCCTTGCGCTCGATGCCGCCCTGTTGCACTTCGATATCCGCCAGCGCCTGCTGCAGCTGCATCTTGTAGCGGGTAGCGATCTCCTCGCGGATCAGGCGCAGGGTGTAGCCGTCGGCAATGGAGGCGTTGTAGTAGTAGGTATGGATGTAGTCGCCGAACAGCGCCTTGGACTGCAGTTGCTCGCCGATCAGCGGTGTGCCGGTGAGGCCGAGCTTGATCGCGTTGCGGTCGGACTGCTCCAGGTTGGCGAGGAAGCTGCCTCTGGGGTTGTAGCTGCGATGCACCTCGTCGAGAAAATACACACGCTGTACGTTGAGGGCGTAGTCATTCGCCGCCACGACATCGGGGTCGTCGGCGAAGCGCTGGATGTTGACCACGGTGATTTCCGGCTCGCCGCGGTCGTTGTCGATCGCCACGTTCTTCTTCATGTCGCGGGCGAAGGCCTCGCGGTTTTCGATGACGTTGACGCTGAGGCCGCGCAGGCGGAACTCCTTGCACGCCTGATCGAGCAGGTCGATCCGGTCCACGATGAAATAGAAGCGGGCAACCTGCCCGTGCTGCTGGAACCAGTCGGTGAGGAAGCGCACGTTGTAGTACGCCAGCGCGGTCTTGCCGCTGCCCTGGGTGTGCCAGATGATGCCCTTGCGCACGCCGGCCGTCAGCCGTTCAGCAATGGCCAGCGTGGCGAACAGCTGCGGGTAGCGCATGACGTGCTTCTGGATGCCGTCTTCTTCATCCAGCCACGCAAAGGCGTATTGCAGGATGAAGTGCAGGCGCTGGCGGCTGAACAGCGAGGTGAGCAGGCGGTGGGTCGGCGTGTCGACAGCCTTGTTGCGCTCGAACTCCGGCGTGCCCTTGATGCTGGCCAGGTTGGTGTCGGTGAGGATGGCGTTCTCGACATCCTCCGGCAGCGGGCCGACGGTGCCGGCCAGTTCCGCTGCGCGCTCCTCGCGGAAGTAGTTGAAGTGCGCCTCGCCATAGGTGGACGCGGCGTAGAACGCTCCCTGTAGCGGCTCGAACTGGCCGTCGTCGTACTCCATGTTGTTGGAGAACGCCTGCAGCTGGATCAGGTTGAAGAAGTGCCGGAACTTGCGGTTGGCGTGGCGGCGATCCATGCGGCGGCGCTCTTCGAGCACGCCGCCGCGGTTCAGGGGCTTCTTCACCTCGATGATCACCAGCGGCAGGCCGTTGACCAGCAGAGTGATGTCGGGGCGGAAGTTGTCCTCGCCGTTCTCGAAGGGGAGTTCGGTGACGACGTGCCAGCTGTTGTTGTCCGGGTTGTCGAAGTCGATCAGGCGTTGGCCGGAGCGTGCGGTCAGGCGTTTGTGGAAAGCCTTGCCGAGATCTTCGTGTTGCAGCTCAAGACGTATTTCGTCGAGCAGCCCCGGTACTTGTTCCGTGCGCAGCCCGGGATTGATGCGCAGCAGCGCTGATTCGAAGATCGCCGGAAAGATATTGCTGTGCCTGTCCCGGGGGCTCTCCTTCAGCGAGAGGTACTCATAGCCCAGCCGCGTGAGGTGCAGCAGGGCCGGGATCTTGACCCGCGAGTCTTCGTTGAACGTGGCCATCAGGGCTCACTCATCCATGTGGGAATGTCGCGCTTTTCTGTAACACGCGCCCGACGTCAGTGCTTGGGCTTGGCCCGGGCGGCCATCCATTGCTGCAGCGTGGCCTGGGTCTGCGGCTGGAAGAACGCGTCGGTGAAGTCATCCAGCGGCAGCGCGTCCAGGTCGGCGTAGGCGCCGGCCAGGTCGGCGCGCGCCAGCTCGCGCGTGGCCAGCATGGCGGCCGCGGGCAGGGCCAGCAACGCCTCCATCCAGCGCGTCGTGTGCGCGACCACCTGGTCGGCGGGGACCAGCTCGTCGACGAAGCCACAGGCCAGCGCGGCATCTGCTTCGAGCATGCTGCCGGCCACCAGCAGGCGTTCCGCACGATGTCGGCCGACCACGCGGCGCAAGGCAAGCTGGATGCACTCCGGTACGATCAGGCCGACCTGCACCTCGTTCAGGCCGATCTTGAACGCGCCTTCGGCCATCACCCGGTAATCGCAGAACAGGGCGAGCACGGCACCACCCGCAGGGGCGTGTCCGGTGATGGCGGCGGCCAACGGAATGGGCGCGCGCGCCAGCGTGGCGCACAAGGCAAAGAGCTCACCCCAATACTCGCGCACGCCACGCCGGTCCTTGGCCAGCAGGGCCGGGATGTCGACGCCGGCGGAGTAGAGGCCAGGTGCGCCAGAGAGCACGATGCCGCGCACACCCTCGCGTACCCCGCTCTCGACCGCGTTGCGCAGTACCTGCAGCAGCTCCAGGTTCAGCGCGTTGACCGGAGGTCGCGCCATATTGATCTCGCGCACGGGACCGTGGTCGATGATGTTCAGCATGGCGTGCTCCTGATGCAGTGTGGGCGAGGCATTCCGCCTCTCAGCGTGGTTGTTCCGCCGCCGTCCACTGGTAGCGCAAGGCATAGTCAAGCGTTGCCTCGCCGTTGGCCGGCACGTTGACGCGGAACTCCAACAGGTCGGGATTCTGCGTGGAAGGCTTGCTGCTGGACGAGGTCAGGGTCCACTGCCGCCAGCGTTGCGGGTACTCACGCACGGTGACCATGCGGGCGGTGTCCCCGGCATTGCTGAGGCGAATGCGGAAGGCCTCGTCCATGCGGTGCGCCGGTGCGTCCACCTCGAACTTCGTGCGTTCGCGCGTGGCGCGCAGGTCGAACGCGGTGCCGAGGGTGATTGCCGCCTGGCTGCCTTTCGGCGTGTCGTTGATGCGGCCCTCGCCAATGAATTGCAGCGTGCCGCTGCGGTCCGCGCTGAGCACGCGCAGGTAGCCGGCCGGCAGGCTGTCGAACGCCTTCAGGGCCAGCATGCTGGTGATCTCACTGCCGTCGTTCGGCGTGAAGTCCGGGTTCAACACGGGCTGCGGCGGTCGATAGCCGGGGCTGCCGACGCTGTACAGGGCGGTGCGTTCACAGTCGATCGTGCGCGTCGCATACAGTGGCACCTGGCTGACGCTGTCGTTCGGCAGGTCGACGGGGGCGGGCAGCGTGTAGCTGCGGTAGTCGGCGAGACTCGCCTGTTCGGGCAGATCCGCCATCTTGGCCTCGGCGGCGAAGGCGCGGGCCATCATCGGGCGCGGCGCGGAGCTCTTGGCCATGTTGGGCTCGCCGGCGATCAAGGTGAGGCGCAGGCCCTGCCAGTCGCGGCCGCTGCGATTGGCGATGCTGGCACTGGAGGCAAACTGCATGTGGCAGGCAGCGCCAGGCGACAGCGTGCCGACGTAGGCGGCGCGCCAGCCCAGGCCGGCCGTCGGGTAACTCAAACTGGCCGTGACAGGGCCGGTACGGGCGGCGTCGATGCGCAGGTCGAGACGCAAGCCGGAAGGGACGTCGGCATCGGTCGAACGCACCGCCGCGTACTGCGTGACCAGGGTGCTGCGGCCTGCATCGTCGTGCACCAGCAACCCCTGGCCGGTGCGCAGCAGGGTGCCCTTGGCCAGGGACTCGCCGCCGCTGCCGAGTACTTCCACCTGCTGTCCGAGCAGGGCCGCGAGCGTCGCGTCGGCGCCGTGCGCGAGCAGCACGCGCTGGGAAAGGACGCTGCCAGCGCCGTCGGGCAGGCCCAGCGACAAGGCTTCGGTGTCGATTCGTGTCGGCATGCCCGCCAGGGTGACATCGTGCACGCCGGCCGCGAGCTCGAGTGCGCGCCGTTCGTGCACGACGGCGTAACCGGCGTCGACGTCCCCGTCGGCCGTGCTCGCGTACAGCGCTGGACTGTCGCTGCGGTAGATGGTCAGCTGTGTGGGGGTGGCGGCCTGCGCTGCAGCCAGGGTAAGCAGCATGAGCGTGCCAGCAGTCGCGGTGGTGCGCAGGATGGCGCGGGTGGGCATGCGCTGTTCTCCAGGTGGGGACCAGGGACCATGGTACCTGCCCGCAGCTGAGCGCAACCCGCGTGGTGCGGTTTCAGGCCGTCGGTGGTGCGGTGACGGCGGCACGGATGCTGGCGGGCAGCGGTGCCGGCTGCCCGGTTGTCGGATCGACCCACACCATGACCACGTACCCGTCGCAATACAGGCAATCGGGGTCGCCGGCGCTGACGATGTGGTGGGCCAGGGTGATGGAGGTGGCGCCGGCCCGCGTGCACGCCAGCCGTACCGCCAAGCGTTCGGGCCAGGTAATCGGCCGACGGTAGTTGAGCTGGGCCGCGGCGACCACCGGCATGCCGGTGGGGCCATGCCAGTCGGGTACGCCCTGCATCCACTGCAGCCGCGCCTCCTGCAGGTAGACCAGGTAGGCGGCGTTGTTGACGTGGTTGAAGGCATCGAGGTCGCCCCAGCGCGCTTCCATGTGCGCGACGAAGACTGGCGGCACCGGGGCTGGCCGGGTCTGGCTCGCATCCACAGGGGCGGCCGCCTTGCTCACGCTGCGGACTGCCGCTTGCCGCGACGTACCGGGTCGGCGCTCTTGCCGCTGGCGGCAGCCTGAGCGGTGCGCTTGGGGTTGGCGCCTGCGCCCAGGTGCGGCCCCAGGAACTGGCCGGTATAGGACTCCGGGGTCGCGGCGACGGTTTCCGGCGTGCCGGTCACCAGGACGCGTCCGCCGCCGGCACCACCCTCGGGGCCGAGGTCGATGATCCAGTCGGCGGTCTTGATCACGTCGAGGTTGTGCTCGATGACCACCACCGTGTTGCCCTGGTCCACGAGCTGGTGCAGTACATCGAGCAATTGCTCGATGTCGTGGAAATGCAGGCCGGTGGTGGGTTCGTCGAGGATGTACAGGGTATTGCCGGTATCGCGCTTGGACAGCTCGCGCGAGAGCTTCACGCGCTGTGCCTCGCCACCGGACAGCGTGGTCGCGCTCTGCCCGAGCTTGATGTAGTCGAGGCCGACGGCACGCAGCGTCTCCAGCTTGCGCGCGACAACCGGCAGGTTTTCCAGCAGCTGCAGCGCCTCCTCGACGGTCATGTCGAGCACGTCGGCGATGGTGTAGCCCTTGTACAGGATTTCCAGCGTCTCGCGGTTGTAGCGCTTGCCGTGGCACACGTCGCAGGGCACGTAGACGTCGGGCAGGAAGTGCATCTCCACCTTGATCAGGCCGTCGCCCGCGCAGGCCTCGCAGCGGCCGCCGCGCACGTTGAAGCTGAAACGACCCGGGGTGTAGCCACGGGCCCGCGCCTCGGGCACCTGGGCGAACATCTCGCGCAGCGGGGTGAACAGGCCAGTGTAGGTGGCCGCGTTGGAGCGCGGGGTGCGGCCGATCGGCGACTGGTCGATCTCCACCACCTTGTCGAACAGCTCCAGGCCGGTGACCGAGTCGTACTTGGCCGGTTGCGTGCTGGCGCCGTTCAAGTGTGCGGCGGCTAGGCGGTACAAGGTGTCGTTGACCAGGGTCGATTTGCCCGAGCCGGATACACCGGTGACGCAGGTCAGCAGTCCGGAGGGGAAGGCGACGTCGATGTGCTGCAGATTGTTGCCGCTGGCACCGTGGATGCGCAGCCACGCGTCGGGATCTGGAACTGGCCGGCGGCGCCTGGGCACGCGGATGGCGCGCTTCCCGGACAGGTATTGCCCGGTGATCGAGCGCGGCGCGGCAAGGATGTCGCGCACCTGACCCGCGGCGACCACCTCGCCGCCGTGGGTGCCGGCGCCCGGTCCGATGTCGAGCACATGGTCGGCGGCGCGGATGGCATCCTCGTCGTGCTCGACCACGATCACGGTATTGCCCAGGTCGCGCAGGCGTTTCAGCGTGGCCAGCAGGCGTTCGTTGTCGCGCTGATGCAGGCCGATGGACGGCTCGTCCAGTACATACATGACTCCGACCAGGCCGGCGCCAATCTGCGAGGCCAGGCGGATGCGCTGCGCCTCGCCGCCGGACAGGGTGTCGGCCTGGCGGTCGAGCGTGAGGTAGTTCAGGCCCACATCGCTCAGGAACACCAGGCGCTCGCGGATCTCCTTGACGATCTTCGCGGCGACCTCGCCACGCCAGCCGGGTAGCTGCAGCGCCGCAAAGAACGCGGTGACTTCGTCGATCGAGTGCGCGCCGAGCGCCGGCAGCGCGAGGTCGGCGACGAACACGTTGCGCGCCGAACGGTTCAGGCGCTCGCCGTGGCAGGCCGGGCAGGGCTGCTCGCTGATGTACTTGGCCAGTTCCTCGCGCACCGCCGGCGAATCCGTTTCCTTGTAGCGCCGTTCCAGGTTCGGCAGGATGCCCTCGAACGCGTGCTCGCGGGTGACCTCGCCGCCGCGTTCGGTCAGGTAGCGGAACGCGATCTTCTGTTTGCCACTGCCGTAGAGGATGGCCGTCTGTACGTCCTTGGGCAGATCGCACCAGCGCGTGTCGGCATCGAAGCCATAGTGCTTGCCCAGCGAGAGCAGCATGCGGTAATAGTGCGGGTTGCGCCGGTCCCAGCCGCGCACCGCGCCGCCCGACAAGGGCAACTGCGGGTGGGCGACCACGCGCGCGGGGTCGAACACCTCCTTCACGCCGAGGCCGTCGCACTCCGGGCAGGCACCCACCGGCGAGTTGAACGAGAACAGACGCGGCTCCAGCTCGGGCAGCGAGTAGTCGCACACCGGACAGGAAAACCGTGACGACAGCAGCAGCGGCGGTGCCGCGCCATCGTTCATGTCGGCCACGGTCAACAGGCCATCACCGATGCGCAGTGCGGTTTCCACCGATTCGGCCAGGCGCTGGCGGATGTCCTCACGCGGGCGGAAGCGGTCGATGACTGCCTCGATGGTGTGCTTCTGGCGCAGCATCAGGGGCGGTACCGCGTCGAGGTCGTATACCGCCCCGTCGATCCGCGCACGCACGAAGCCCTGGGCCCGCAGCTGGTCGAGGACCTGCACGTGCTCGCCCTTGCGCTCGCGCACCACCGGGGCCAGCAGCATGTAGCGGCGCTCGGCATCCAGGGCCAGGATGGCGTCGACCATCTGCGTGACGGTCTGCGCCTGCAGCGGCGTGCCGTGGTCCGGGCAGCGCGGGGTGCCGACGCGGGCGTACAGCAGGCGCAGGTAGTCGTAGATCTCGGTGATCGTGCCGACGGTGGAGCGCGGATTGTGCGAGGTCGACTTCTGCTCGATGGAGATCGCCGGCGACAAGCCCTCGATGGCGTCGACGTCCGGCTTTTCCATCATCGACAGGAACTGCCGCGCATAGGCCGACAGCGACTCGACGTAGCGACGCTGGCCCTCGGCATAGATGGTGTCGAACGCCAGCGAGGATTTGCCGGACCCGGACAGGCCGGTAATCACGATCAGCTGGTCGCGCGGCAGTTCGACGTCGATGTTCTTGAGATTGTGGGTGCGCGCGCCGCGGATTCGGATGGTATCCATGCCGGTCGGATATGGGGCGAATGGAGCACTATAACAACCTGGCCGCGAGCCGACCCCGTGCGTTCGTGCCGAGCGGTCCGCGGCATGGTTGCCGGCCTTGGCGCGCGCGGATTTGACCGCGCCTGGCCGGAATCACTATAATCCCCGGTCCGGCGGGCCCAGATGCCCGCCGCGGCCATACCCAAGAGAATAACGACAGAAGGGCATACCAATGAGCTACGCAGTCATCAAGACTGGCGGCAAGCAATATCGCGTGCAGCAGGGAGACGTGCTGCGGGTCGAGCTGCTGGCTGCCGAAGCAGGCGCGACAGTGACATTCGACCAGGTGCTGTTGCTGGGCGATGGCGAGGCGATCAGCGTGGGCACGCCCCTGGTCGAGGGCGCCACGGTCAGCGCCACCATACGCAGGCACGGCCGCGCGGACAAGATCCGCATCATCAAGTTTCGCCGGCGCAAGCACTACAAGCGCCAGCAAGGCCACCGCCAGCATTTCAGCGAAGTCGAAATCACGGGCATCAATGCCTGAGCAACTGGAGCATCAGTCATGGCACACAAGAAAGGCGTAGGTTCCAGCCGCAACGGCCGCGATTCGAACCCGAAGTATCTCGGCGTCAAACTGTACGGCGGTCAGGCCGTGACGGCCGGCAACATCATCGTGCGCCAGCGCGGCACGCAGTTCCATCCTGGCACCGGTGTCGGCCTGGGTCGCGACCACACCTTGTTTGCACTGGTCGACGGCAAGGTGCAGTTCAAGGTGCGCGGCGACAAGAACCGGCGTTTCGTCGACGTCGTCCCTGGCGACGCCATCCCGGGCTGAGCCAGGCGCGCAGCGGCGGCATGCATGGCCCCGCTTCGGCGGGGCCTTTGCTTTTGTATGGCCGGAAGTTGCGGATCGGGAAGCGGAAAAGCGGATTTGCCGCGGGTCCCGTACCATGCGCCTGAGGCGAGCCTGCCGATTCCCCATACTCGATTCCCCTCTCCCGGCCATCCATGAAATTTGTCGACGAAGCGCGTATCACGGTCCAGGCGGGCGACGGCGGCAATGGCTGCGCCAGCTTTCGGCGCGAGAAGTTCATCCCGCTCGGTGGTCCGGACGGGGGTGACGGTGGGCGCGGCGGCTCGGTCTGGCTGGTGGCCGACGAAGGACTGAATACCCTGGTGGATTTCCGCCATCAGCGCCATTTCAAGGCCCAGCGCGGGCAAAACGGCATGGGCAGCCAGATGTACGGCAGGGGCGGTGAGGACAAGGCCATCCGCGTGCCGGTCGGCACCGTGGTCAGCAACATCGACACCAACGAGGTCATTGGCGACCTCACCGCCAATGGCCAGCGCCTGCTGGTGGCCCAGGGCGGCAAGGGTGGCCTGGGCAACATCCACTTCAAGAGCTCGGTCAACCGGGCCCCGCGCAAGGCGACGCCGGGCACACCGGGAGAGGCACGCGAGCTGAAGCTGGAGTTGCGCGTGTTGGCCGATGTCGGCCTGCTCGGCTTCCCCAACGCCGGCAAGTCCACCTTCATCCGTGCGGTGTCGGCGGCGACGCCGAGGGTGGCGGATTACCCGTTCACCACCCTGCATCCGCATCTTGGCGTAGTGCGCCTCGGCCCCGAGCAGAGCTTCGTCATTGCCGACCTGCCGGGCCTGATCGGCGGTGCGGCGCTGGGCGCGGGACTGGGCATCCAGTTCCTGCGCCATGTCGCGCGCACGCGCCTGTTGCTGCACCTGGTCGACATGAGCTCGGCGCAGGCCAGCGACGTTGCGGCCCAGGTGCGGGCCATCGAGCACGAGCTGGCGGGTTTCGATCCCGGGTTGCTGGAGCGTCCGCGCTGGCTCGTGTTGAACAAGGCCGACATGCTGCCACCCGGGGAGCGCGATTCCCTCGCGCGCGACATCGTCGCCGAGCTGGGCTGGACGCAGCCGTGGTTCGTGGTCTCGGCGCTTGCCCGCGAGAACACGCTGGCCGTATGCAGGCAGGTGCAGCGCTTTTTCGAGGCTGCGCAACAGGCCGATGCCAACCGCGTGGACATGCGGCCCGACGACGTGCGGGCGCGCGGTGACGACACTCCAGCCTGAACAAGCCCAGTGATCCCGGTTGTGGCTGTCCATGATAATGAATATCATTCGTGGACCTGGTCCTGGATGCCGTGCATGAAGTCCCCGTCCCTGTTGCCGTTGCTGCTGGCGTTGTTGTTCCCCATGGTGGCAATCGCGGCCGATACGCCGACCTTCACCCTGGTGTTGCAGAACCATCGTTATGTGCCCAACGAATTGCGCATCCCGGCGCAAACGCGGGTCAAGCTTGAAATTGTCAACAAGGATCCCACGCCGGAAGAGTTCGAGAGCGTCGATTTCCCCGCCGAGAAGATCGTCATGCCGAACAGCACCATCAGTGTCTTCGTCGGTCCGTTGAAACCCGGGCGTTACGGTTTCTACGGTGAATTCCATCAGCCCACGGCAAAGGGCACGTTGATCGTGGAGTAGTTGCCATGTGGGGCATCGCATTGCTGGTCTTCCGCGAAGTGCTCGAGGCCGCCCTGATCGTCACGGTGGTCGCGGCGGCGACGCGCGGCGTGGCCCGGCGCAGCGTGTTCATCGGTGGCGGGATCACGCTGGGGGTGCTCGGTGCCCTGCTGGTGGCGGCCTTCGCAGGCGCCATCAGCAACGCGGTCAGCGGGGTGGGGCAGGAATTGTTCAATGCCTCGGTGTTGTTTGCCGCGGTAGTCATGATTGGTTGGCATGTGATCTGGATGTCCAGCCACGGACGCGAGATGGCCAGGCAGATGAAGGAGCTGGGCGGCGCGGTGCAGGCCGGCAGCAGTTCCCTGGCCATGCTGTTGGCCGTCGTGGCGCTGGCGGTCCTGCGCGAGGGTTCCGAGATCGTGCTGTTCCTCACCGGCATGCTGGCGGGCGGTGCGACTGGGCTGTTGCCCGGCCTGGCCCTGGGGATTGCGGCCGGCACGGCGGTGGGGTTGACGCTGTATTTCGGATTGCTGCGTATCCCCGTGCGCTACTTCTTTACCGCCACGAACTGGATGCTGGTGCTGCTGGCGGCCGGCCTGGCGTCCTCGGCGGCACGCTACCTGGTGCAGGCTAACTGGGTGCCGGCATGGGGCAACCAGATATGGGACAGCTCGTCGCTGCTGTCCAACGGCTCGGTCCTGGGCAACATCCTGCACATCCTGATCGGCTACGACGCGCAGCCTTCGGGCATCCAGCTGGTGTTCTACGGCGTCGTGGTGGTATTGCTCGTGCTGGGCATGAAACTGGTCGGCGACGCGGGCAAGCGCGCCAAGGCCGCAGCGGCATCGACGCCATCCGCGCAGGGCGCGCCAGCCGGTTGAGGGCTGGCGCCTGCCTCACATGCGGAACACGCCGTAGCGCTGCGCCTCGATCGGCGCATTCATCGATGCGGAAATCGCCAGTGCGAGTATCCGGCGCGTATCCGCCGGATCGATGATGCCGTCGTCCCACAGGCGGGCGCTTGCGTAATACGGATGGCCCTGGCGCTCATACTGCTCGCGCAGCGGTGCCTTGAACGCTTCCTCCTCAGCTGCCGACCACTCGCCGCCGCGGGCCTCGATGCCGTCGCGGCGCACGGTCGCCAGCACCGATGCGGCCTGCTCGCCACCCATCACCGAGATCCGCGCGTTCGGCCACATCCACAGGAAGCGCGCGCCATAGGCACGGCCGCACATGGCGTAGTTGCCGGCGCCGAAGCTGCCGCCGATGACCACGGTGAACTTCGGCACGTGCGAGCAGGCCACGGCGGTGACCATCTTCGCGCCATCCTTGGCGATGCCGGCCTGCTCATATTTCTTGCCGACCATGAAGCCGGTGATGTTCTGCAGGAACACGAGCGGGATGTTGCGCTGGTTGCACAGCTCGATGAAGTGCGTGCCCTTGAGCGCGCTTTCCGCGAACAGGATGCCGTTGTTGGCGACGATGCCGACCGGGTAGCCGTTGATGCGCGCGAAGCCGGTGACCAGGGTCTTGCCGTAGCGCGCCTTGAACTCCTGCAGCTCCGAGCCGTCGACGATGCGGGCGATCACCTCGCGGATGTCGAACGGCTGGCGCGTGTCGGTCGGGATGATGCCGTACAGCTCGCGCGCCGGGTACTTCGGCTCCCGCGGCTCGTGCAGGACCAGCGGCATGGGCTTGCGGCGGTTGAAGTTGCCGACGATGTTGCGCGCCAGCGCCAGCGCATGCGCATCGCTCTCGGCGTAGTGGTCGGCGACGCCGGACAGGCTGGTGTGCACCTCGGCGCCGCCCAGGGTCTGCGCGTCGACCACCTCGCCGGTGGCGGCCTTGACCAGCGGCGGACCGCCGAGAAAGATCGTGCCGTTGCCCTTGACGATGATGGTCTCGTCGCTCATGGCCGGGACGTAGGCGCCGCCGGCGGTGCACGAGCCCATCACCACGGCCAGCTGCGGAATGTTCAGCGCCGACATGCGCGCCTGGTTGTAGAAGATGCGGCCGAAGTGCTCCTTGTCCGGGAACACCTCGTCCTGCAGCGGCAGGAAGGCGCCGCCGGAGTCGACCAGGTAGACGCACGGCAGGTGGTTTTCCAGCGCGATTTCCTGTGCCCGCAGGTGCTTCTTCACCGTCATCGGGAAGTAGGTGCCGCCCTTCACCGTGGCGTCGTTGGCTACCACCAGCACCTCGGTGCCGTCGACGCGGCCGATGCCGGTGATCAGCCCGGCGCCCGGCGCCGCGTCCTCGTACATGCCGTGGGCGGCCAGCGCAGACAGCTCCAGGAACGGTGAGCCTGGATCGAGCAGGGCGCGGATGCGCTCGCGTGGCAGCAGCTTGCCGCGCGCGACGTGTTTTTCCCGCGCCTTGCTGCCACCGCCCTCGGCACTGTGCAGGAGTTGGCGCTGGAGATCGTCGACCAGTTCCTGCATGTGCGCGCTGGCCTGCTGGAACTCGGTCGAGCGCGGATTGACCTGGGTGACGATCGTGCTCATGGATACGGACTCGCTGGGAACCGGACAAGGGTGCCACGGGGCGGCAATGGCTGGTGCGCGCGTCGACGATTTGCGGCGCGGGTGACCGGTGGATGATAACCGGCGGCGCGCGGCAACCGTAACGCCATGCCCCGCGCAAAAAAAACGGCCGCCAAGGGCGGCCGTTTCGGATGGCGAAGCCGGCGGGCTCAGTGGCCGCCGCCGTCCTTCTTCGCGCCCTTGACGCTGTCGACGGCACTCTTGGCGGCGTCGGCGGCATTGCTGGCAGCACTCTTCGCTGCATCGGCCGCCTTGCCGGCGGCATCGGCAGCGTTGGCTGCGGCGTTTTCGGCCGAGGTCTGCATGGTATCGGTGGTCGCGCTCGAGGCGGCGGCGGCAGCCTGCTGTGCCTGGTCGGCGGCCTGGCCTGCGGCGTCCGCGGCCGCACCGGCCTGGGTGGCAGCCTGGTTGGCTTCGGTGTTCGAGGCCTCGGCAGCGGCCTGCTGTGCCTGATCGGCGGCTTGCTGGGCCGTATCGGCCGATTGCTGGGCGTCCTGAGCAGAATCCTGTGCCCCGTTGCTGCAGGCGGCCAGCACAGCGACCAGCGCAGCAGCAAGCAAAGTACGCATGAACTTCATCGGAAATCTCCTGGAAATGGGTGTAGGTAACCACCAGAGTGGCCGCACTATTAGACCCCGTCTGCCAGCCCAACGCCAGCGGCACTGGACGGCCAGATATCGCAGGCGTTCAGTCGCCACCTCTGCAGCAGACAGGTGATGCAGGCCGTGGCGGATGTCAAGCATCCGTGTACGTCCATGGTGAGAGTGCCCATCGCGGTGGGGCGCCCCGGTAGTGGGCGGGCCGCGTGGGCGCGCGTTGACGGTTGGCTCAGCCGTCGCATTCCACGGCTATGGCGGTGGCTTCCCCGCCACCGATGCACAGGGTGGCAATGCCGCGCTTGCCGCCGCGCTGGCGCATGGCGTTGATCAGCGTCACCACCAGGCGGGCGCCGCTGGCGCCGATCGGATGGCCGAGCGCGCAGGCGCCGCCATGCACATTGAGCTTGTCGTGCGGGATGCCAAGTTCGCGCATGGGCGCCATGGCGACCACGGCAAACGCCTCGTTGACCTCGAAGAGATCCACGTCCTCCAGCTTCCAGCCGGCCTTCTGCAGCACCTTCTGGATCGCGCCGACCGGAGCGGTGGTGAACCACTTGGGCTCCTGCGAGTGCGTGGCGTGCGCGACGATGCGCGCCAGCGGCTTGATGCCACGCGCCTTGGCGTCCTCGGCGCTGAGCAGCACGACGGCCGCGGCGCCGTCGGAGATACTCGAGGAGCTGGCGGCCGTGATGGTGCCGTTTTCCTTGCGGAAGGCCGGCTTGAGCTGTGGCACCTTCTCGATGTTGGAACGCCCCGGCTGCTCGTCGGTATCCACCTGCACGTCGCCCTTGCGGCCGCGCACCGTGACCGGCACGATCTCGTCGGCAAACGAGCCGTCCTTCTGCGCCGCCTGGGCACGCTTGACCGATTCGATCGAGAACGCGTCCTGCTCCTCGCGGGTGAAGTGGTATTTGTCGGCGCACAGCTCGCCGAACACGCCCATGGCCTCGCCATCGTAGGGGTTGGTCAGGCCATCCCAGGCCATGTGGTCGACCAGCTTGCCGTCGCCATAGCGGATGCCGACGCGGGCGTTGACCATGTGCGGCGCATTGGTCATGGATTCCATGCCGCCGGCCAACACGACCGATGCGGAGCCAGCCTTGATCAGGTCGTGACCGAGCATGATCGCCTTCATGCCGGAACCGCAGACCTTGTTGATGGTCGTGCAGCCGACACTGGCCGGAAGGCCGGCGCCGAAGGAAGCCTGGCGCGCCGGCGCTTGACCGAGGTTTGCCGGCAACACGCAGCCCATGATCACTTCGCTGACCTCGGCGCCCGGCACGCCGGACTGCTCGAGCGCCGCCTTCATGGCGGTGGCGCCCAGCTGTGGGGTGGGGACGCCGGTGAACTGGCCCAGGAACGAGCCGATGGCCGTGCGCTTGGCCCCGGCAATGACAATGCTGATATCCGACATGGTGGCTCCGGTCTGACGTTGTGGGGCTGGGTGCCCCTCCAGCTGAGGCCCTGGATTATCGCAGTCGCCTTGGACGGCGGCAAATTCGCGGTGGAGACACTGGCGTGCAGGAAATTGCCTGCTTCATTGTTTTTTTGTTGTGCCAAGATGGCCGCCAGCGGCCGGTGGTCGGTGGGCTGGGGCCGCGTTCGAGCTGGGGGCACGCCATGCAGCATCTTTGTCTGTCGACACCTCTGAGGGATGCCGCGTTGTCAGCGGCCGTCGCGCTTGCCCTGGCCGGCTGCGGCGGTGGCGGGGGCTACGTGCGGCCGGCGATCACCGGGACACCCGCCCCGCCCACGAACCCGGTCACGCCGCCGACCACGCCGTCGGGTCCGGAACAACAGCCGCCAATCGACGCGCAGCTGGCCATTACCGATGCGTACGCGGCCCACGCCCAGGGCTACGACGGCGCCGGCGTCGTCATCGGCTTCGTCGACAGCGGCATCATGCGCAACCACCCGGCGTTGGCGGGACGGGTCGCCAAGGAGCTCGTGTATGTCGACCCAAGCCGGAACAACCTGGCCGTCGACGACGTCATTGGCCATGGCACGATGGTCGCGGAAATCGCCGCCGGCGTGCCGATAGGCAAGTTTGCCGGCGGCCTGGCACCGGGTGCGACCCTGGTTGCTGCGCGCGTCATCGACGATGCCGCTCCCAGCGACAATGGCACCCGGCCGCCCGCCGTGGTCACTCCCGGCGACGCCGTCCCGCTGGGCCAGGTGGCGGCGGACCTGGTCGCGGCCGGCGTCCAGGTGATGAACAATTCCTGGGGTGGCATCACCTGGAGCAGCGGCGATACCGCAACCACCCAGGGCTTCCGCGCGGCCTATGGCCCGTTCGTCAACACCTGGGGTGGCCTGGTGGTGTTTGCCGCCGGCAATGGCTCGCAGGCCAACCCCAGCACGATTGCCGCGCTGCCTACGCTGGCGCCGGAACTGGAAAAGGGCTGGCTCGCCGTCGTGGCGGTGGACAGCAACCATCCGGGCCAGTTGGCGAGTTACTCCAACAAGTGCGGGGTGGCGGCCGATTATTGCCTGGCCGCGCCGGGCGGCGTGGTGGTCAGCGGCAAGGACGACACTGCCACCAGCCTCAGCTATTACGTTGCCACCGGCACCTCGCTGGCCACGCCCCAGGTTTCCGGCGCCGCCGCCCTGGTCTGGCAGGCCTACCCCTACTTCAGCAATGACCTGGTGCGCCAGACCCTGCTGGGGACGGCCGACGACCTCGGCGCGCCCGGCGTCGACCCGGTGTTCGGCTACGGCGAGCTCAACGCCGGCCGGGCGGTCAACGGCCCAATGCAGTTCAACTGGGGTGACGTCACGGTCAACTTCACCGGCGACTCGAGCTGGAACAACCCGATCTCTGGCGCGGGCGGCCTGGTCAAGCAAGGTACCGGCAGCCTGGTGCTGACGGCGCCATCCACATATGCCGGGATGACCCAGGTGCAGGGCGGCAGCCTGCGCGCGCAGTCACTGGCCGGGGATGTGCAGGTGGGCGCGGCCGGCACGCTGGATGGCACGCCCAGCGTCGCCGGCGACGTGCTCAATGCCGGCGTACTGGCGGTGCACGGCGGCGACACCGCCATAGGCGGCGGCTATACCCAGCAGGCGGGCGGGCGTCTGGCCGTATCCCTGGGCTCCGCGCTGCGCGTGGCCGGTGCGGCCGCCATCCAGGGCGGTGATCTGTACGTCCTGGGAACCGACAGCGGTTATGTGGCCAATGCGCACACCGAGGTGCTCAGTGCCGGCGGCGGCTTGACTGGCGCGTTCTCCGCACTGGACAAGGCGTCCAACGTGACCCTGCTCACGGCGAGCGTGCAATACGACGCCAACACCGCCTGGCTCGACGTGACGCAGGTCGCGGCCAGCGCCGTGCCGGGCCTCACCTACACTGCCGCCACCAGCAACGCCGCACAGCGCGTCGATGGCGCGTTCGCACAGATCAACACGCAGTTGGCCGCCGCGGGTGCGGGCGCTGCCAGCGCGGCGCCGGTGGCCACGGATTTCATGCGCGGCGCCGCGGACCTGCAGCGCTCGGCCAGCGCCAGCGTGGTCGGTGCGTCGCTGGACAGCTTGTCCGGGCAATTGCATGCAGCCAGCGCGGCCTTGACCTTTGCCGCCATCGACGCCGGCACGCGGGCGTTGTCCGATCGCCTCGATGCGTTGCGGGAGCAGCCGCAGACGGGCGGATGGGCCACGGACCTGGCGCGTGGCGGCGGCCTGGCGCGCAGCGGCTACAGTCCGGTGGCCTATGACCTGAGCGGTGCGCTGGTGGGTGCGGACCAACGCATTGGTGCGTCCGGTGTGGCCGGCTATGCCATCAGCCGCAGCGCCTGGCTCGGGCAGCTTGCCGGGCGACCCGACCAGGGCCGCAGCCGCGCCATCGAGGGCATGCTGTATGCCGGCACCTTGCATGGCGACTGGTATGCGATGGGACGGTTCGGCGTGGGCAATTATCGCCAGACCATGCACCGGCAGATTCGGTTGGGCGACAGCTACGCCGGTGTCGGCAGCGACAGCCGTGGCCGCTATGGCGTGGCCGGCGGCGAGACCGGCTACCGGTTGGGCCTAGGCGGCGGCGCCCTCACTCCCTACGCCAGCCTGCAGTATGCGCGGATCGAGCGCAGCGGTTTCGACGAAGCCGGCGCCTACGGTTTCGGCCTGAGGGCGGATGCGCACGCTGTGGCGCGCTGGCAGGCCGGAATTGGCATGCGCGCCGCACGCGAATGGGCGCTGGCCTCGGGTGGCGCGCTCAGTGTGCAGGTGCGAGCCCTGTGGCAACAGGCATTCGGGTTGCGCGGCGACGTGTTCGACGGCAGCTTCAGCGGTATCCAGCAACTTGCGCCGTTGCCGGGCATTGGCTTGTCGCGGCGCGGTGCTGTGCTGGGCACCACGCTGCAATGGCAGCTCAGCCCCCGTGCCGGCTTGCGCCTGGCCTATGACCGCTACGGTGGCCAATACGAGACGTCCTCGTCAGCCATGGCCAGCCTGCGCGTCGACTTCTGAGTCCCGTGCCGCCATTGGGGCCGGTCGGGCAGGCTCCCGCCACCGCGAGGTGAAGCCTGCCGCGGCTCAGGCCTTGCCGTGAAACAACTCGCGGCCGATCAGCATGCGGCGGATCTCGTTGGTGCCGGCGCCGATCTCGTAGAGCTTGGCGTCGCGCAGCAGCCGCCCGGTCGGGTAGTCGTTGATGTAGCCGTTGCCGCCCAGCGACTGGATCGCCTCCAATGCCACCATCACCGCCTTGCGCGAGGCATCGAGCAGGCAGGCTGCCGGATCGATGCGTGATTTCCGGCCCGAGTCGAACTGCTTGGCGACCATATAGGCAAAGCCGCGTGAGCTCTGCAACGCCGTGTACATGTCGGCGACCTTGGCCTGCATGATCTCGAAGGTGCCGATTGGGGCGTTGAACTGCTTGCGTTCGCGTACATAGGGCAGGGTGATGTCGAGCGCCGCCTGCATCAGGCCGATGGGTCCGCCGGAGAGCACCAGGCGCTCGGTGTCGAGCCCGTTCATGAGTACGCGCACGCCCTCGTTGACCTCGCCGACGATGTTTTCCGCCGGGATGGCGCAGTCCTCGAACACCAGCTCACAGGTGTTCGAGCCACGCATGCCGAGCTTGTCCAGCTTTTGTGCGGTATGGAAGCCCTGCATGCCCTTTTCGACGATGAAGGCGGTCATGCAGCGACTGCCGACGTTGCGTGGTGCCGTGCGCATGTACACCAGGAGCACGTCGGCATCGGGGCCATTGGTGATCCACATCTTGTTGCCGTTGGCGATCCAGGCGTCGCCCTTTTTTACCGCCTTGCAACTCATCGAGCCGACCACGTCGGAGCCGGCGCCGGGTTCGCTCATCGCCAGTGCGCCGACGTATTCGCCGCTGCACAGCTTCGGCAGGTACTTGCGTTGCTGTTCCGACGTGCCGTTGTGGTAGATGTTGTTGACGCACAGGTTGGAGTGCGCGCCGTAGGACAGGCCGACCGAGCCCGAGGCGCGCGAGATTTCCTCCATGGCCACCATGTGCGCGAGGAAACCCATGCCGCTGCCGCCGAGCTCGACCGGCACGGTCACGCCGAGCAGGCCCATGTCGCCCAGCTTGCGCCACAAATCCGCCGGAAACAGGTTGTCGCGGTCGATGCGATCGGCGCGCGGCGCGATCTCCTTTTCCGAGAACGTGCGCACGGCGTCGCGCAGCATGTCGATGTCTTCGCCCAACGAAAACGGGTGCACGGCGCCCTCCCTCGGCCAGTCAGTGCATGATGGTAGCGCACAGGCCTGCGGCGCGGTCGGGTGCAGCCACGCCGAGACGCAGAAAAATCGTTGGGAACGATTTTTGACATCGCGCAGCGATGGCCCGAAGGGCGGCTGCCAGGGATGGTGACGCAAAAAATCGTTGGGAACGATTTTTGACATCGCGCAGCGATGGCCCGAAGGGCGGCTGCCAGGGATGGTGACGCAAAAAATCGTTGGGAACGATTTTTGACATCGCGCAGCGATGGCCCGAAGGGCGGCTGCCAGGGATGGTGACGCAAAAAATCGTTGGGAACGATTTTTGACATCGCGCAGCGATGGCCCGAAGGGCGGCTGCCAGGGATGGTGACGCAAAAAATCGTTGGGAACGATTTTTGACATCGCGCAGCGATGGCCCGAAGGGCGGC